>Ga0256404_1000443_pt1 | contig 108111 bp, 72 predicted proteins | sample RumenRJG_01DNA_FD_185990 | JGI IMG/M metagenome (GOLD analysis project Ga0256404, IMG submission 185990) | Bovine rumen microbial communities from Lethbridge, Alberta, Canada - RJG_01 | ecosystem: Host-associated > Mammals > Digestive system > Stomach > Rumen | place: Canada: Alberta...
ATGTAGTTATGGGTGGTGTATATCTGCTCCACTATGCTGACCTTCTTGCCGCTGCCCCGGCTGATGGCATCCTTTACCAACTGGTCAATCACCATGTGGTTATACTCGGCGTAGGCCTGAGCCACCACCATGTCGGTGATGTAGCCCTTCATGGCCTCCTCCACCAGGAAGCCGTTGGCCACGCCCGTCAGCTTTCCGGCCTCCATCTTCCAGTATTTCCACACCTTCTGACCCAGGTTGCGGCTGCCGCAGTGAACGGTGAAGGCATAGTTACCTTCGGGTGTCACGCCCACCTCAACAAAGTGGTTGCCGCCGCCCACGGTACCGATGCTGTTGTAGAACATGTTCTCCTTCTGGTCAACACGCTTCAGCATGGCAGTGATGCCGCGCTCCGACACGTCCATCGCACCCACCATCTCCGGCCACTGCTGGCGAGCCTGCCGCAGACGCAGCTGCAGATGCTTGTAAAGGTCGGCAACCGGATAGACCGGTTTCTGCTGAATGGACATGCCGAACCGCACGTTCTCACGAATCAGCTTCTCTATCATCGGGTAGTCCTCAGGACGAATGGGCTGGTCCGTGATGGCCGTCGATACCGAGCAGCCTATGTCACCGCCCACGTGGTCGGGGTTCACATGGTCCGTAAACGGCACCGTAAATCCCACCACAATATCCTTACCGGCATGCACGTCGGGCATAATCCTGATTTTGGAGCCGTCGAACATCGGGTTATCAAGGAAGTGATACACCATTGAGAGGGCTTCCTGTTCTATATTATCTGTGAATATCTTGCAATCCTTGCAATACTTTCCTTTTAATTCTAACATTGTCGTATCTTTTTTATATAGTTAAACACTTAGTGAACGGGCAGTCATGCCGATACTGTGATACGACCTGCACCTATACCTTCTGCTCGGTGCGGCATGACTGTGAAAAAGGTCTGCGAAGGAAGAGAATGAACGACACGCCACCACCACCCTACTGTCAGCCATCGTGATCAGTAGCTTATCGTTGGCTTTTCTCTTTGTTGTTGTTAATTACATGATGTTTAATGAGTCTGCTTACTCCTGTTCTGTTTGCTTCGGGCTCCTTGACTGTTTGTTGGCTAAGAAGAATGAGCCGAAACCCTACAAACTCATTTCTCAGCGTCCTTTGTGCTGCCGTTGCGCAGCTCCTGTTTACTGATTTTCATCATATTCTTTTTGATAGTTTTTTCAAAATCGGCCGCAAAAGTACAACATTTTTTCTATACCGCCAAATTTTTTACCTCATTTTTTCGCCCAGCTTTTAATTGGGACTCTCAAAAATAATCGGCGTTAAAAACCATCAACACCTACCTCCAAATGGCTGATAGGCCGTGACATTACCGACGACGAGATTCGTGAGATGACGCGCAAATGCAGCCGCGACTTCACGGCCACCTGTGGCCAGCTGAAGGTGCTCACCGCCGCCGACATGGAAGCCATCTACCACATGGCCCGCTGACGAGGTGCGAGGTACGAGGTGCGAAGTAAGGGGTTAGTCGCCGAAGATTTTGCGGAGGCGGCTTTTGAGGGCATTGCCCCGCAGGGCACGGTCGATGATCTTGCCTTGTGGGTCGATGAGGATGTTATCGGGAATGCTATTAATCATATAGACCGGAGCAGCGGCACAGTTCCAACCCCTGAGGTCGGAAATCTGCAGCCACGGCATCTTGAGCTGACCGATGGCATTTACCCATGCCTCCTTTTTCTGGTCGAACGATACACCAATCACCTCGAAACCCTTGGCGTGGTACTCGTTGTAAGCCTCGACCACGTTGGGCATCTCGGCACGGCAAGGGCCACACCATGAGGCCCAGAAATCGACCAGCACCCACTTACCAGGGCCTACCAGTTCGCTGATTTTGTGCATGGTGCCGTCGGGGGCGGCCATCTCCAGGTCGGTATATTGCTGACCGATGAAGGCAGTCTTCTGATCGTCCTTCGGATGCAGTGCCCTGATTACCTCGTCACAAGCCTTCCTGAGGTAAGGATGGCTGGCAAACGGCACCTGCTCGCTGACCAGTCGGTCGTAGGCTTCCACGCCATGATCAAAGAAATAGGTTGCAGCAAAAGCCAAGGGGACAAGGGAGTTTCGTTCTTCCTTAAATACTTTATTGATGAAATCCAATTGACTGGCCATCAATTTATTATATTCACTCACCAAATCGGCCTCACGCAACTTTTTCTCTTCGTTGCTCAGGCTGTTGTACTTCAGCATGAATGCCTTTATGGGTTTGTCCAAGTCAGCGTAATAATGCGCCAGACGCTCATTCTGCGCAGAGCCCGTCAGTGTACTGTCGTTGAGGTTGACAGTAATCGGCGTGCCGTCGTTGAAGAACTCTGTGACCCAGTTCTGATTCTCTGCGACAACTGCCATGAAGGCATCTTTGGCAGCGGTGCCACAGAACGAGAACTTACCGTCGGCAACCACCAGGCTGTCGATGGCCTTGTCGGTCAACCGGTCAAAGAGATACACCTTCTTTCCACTGTCAGCGTAGGTTCCGCTGACGGAATATTTCACCTGTTGTGCCATGACGGGCAAAGCTGCAGCGACGAGGACTGCTGAAAGAATGGTTTGTTTCATACTTTATTTTTTATTTTGAGGTTCGGGGTACGAGGTACGGATGCAAAAGTACACATTTTGGTGGAAGAAACGAAAGAATGGGGTTAGTTTTATACTTTTTTTCAAAGCATCCCCTGTTAAATAGTGTCAAAACCACACCTTTTGTAAAAATAATTGGGAAAATTCATGGTAGTTTCAAAATTTAGTTGTAATTTTACACCCAAATTTAGAAATACCAATAACTAAAACAAAATTTTAAACAAAACAATGAAGAACCTAAAAGGACTTTTATTGGGTGTCGGCGTTGCAGCTGCAATGTTGACAGCCTGTTCGTCTGCCGACAAGCAGGCGACAACAGTTTCGGGTCTGAATCCTGCCGCTTTTGATTCTACCATCAACGGCAAGAAGACCGCGTTATTCATTCTGAAAAACCAGAACGGCATGGAGGTGTGCATCACCAACTACGGTGGCCGCGTGGTCAGCCTGGTGGTGCCCGACAAGGACGGCAAGCCGACAGACGTGGTGCTGGGTTTCGACAACATTCGCCAGTATGCTGACACGCTGAACTCTCCGAGTGACTACGGTTCGACCGTCGGCCGCTATGCCAACCGCATCAACGACGGTAAGATAGTGCTGAACGGTGACACCATCCAGCTGCGCCAGAACGACACGGGCAACGGTGCGAAGCACTGTCTGCACGGCGGCGGTAACACGGGATGGATGCACCAGGTGTGGGACGCTGAACAGCCTAACGACACGACGCTCATTCTGACACTGGTTAGCCCCGACGGCGACAACGGTTTCCCCGGCAACGTGGAGGCCAAGGCAACGTTCACCGTGCTGCCCGACAACACCATCGACATTCTGATGGAGGCCACGACCGACAAGGAGACCGTCATCAACATGACCAACCACTCGTACTTCAACCTGAACGGCGACCCCACCCGCGAGGGTGACAACATGGTGCTGATGGTGAATGCCGACAACTACACCCCGAGTGACTCCACCTACATGACGACGGGCGAGATTAAGCCTGTAGAGGGCACGCCGATGGATTTCCGCGTAGCCACCCCGCTGAGCCTGAACATTAACAACCAGGAATTCGACCAGATCAAGAATGCCACAGGCTTCGACCACAACTGGTGCCTGAACACCTACAAGGACGGTAAGGGCGACGACCATACGGTATGCGCCTCGCTGTACTCACCCGAGACGGGCATCTTCTTGGAGATGTTTACCAACGAGCCTGGCGTACAGGTATATAGCGGAAACTTCCAGGGCGTAGGCCGCGATGCCGACATCGTGCGCAAGCTGGGCAAGAAGTACCCGAAGCACGTCTCTGTCTGCTTGGAGAGCCAAAAGTATCCCGACAGCCCGAACAAGCCTGAGTGGCCCAGCCCCGTTGTGAAGCCCGGCGAAAAGTACATGAGCCATGTGGCATACCGCTTTTCGGTGAAATAACAGATTAATTTAATGAATTAATGAATAATTGAAAATAAAGAAAAATAAGACATGGAATCATTAACTATTTGGGAGAGAATCACCAATTCGGGTTTCGCAACCATCGACTTTGTAATTCTTGTGTTCTACCTCATTCTGTTGGTCAGCTTAGGTTTGTTTCTAAGCCGCAACAAGGACGGTAAAGAGAAGAGTGCCAACGATTACTTCCTGGCCGGTAACACATTAACCTGGTGGGCAGTGGGTGCATCACTGATTGCCGCCAACATCTCAGCCGAGCAGTTCATCGGTATGTCGGGAACAGGTTTCCGCGACGGTATAGCCATTGCCGCCTACGAGGTGATGGCCGCAGTGACGCTGGTAGTCATTGGTAAATTCCTGCTGCCGATTATGCTGGACCGTAAGATATTCACCATCCCGCAATTCCTGCGTGAGCGTTACAACGACGGTGTAGGTCTTGCCTTCTCTATTCTCTGGCTGTTCCTCTATGTATTTGTCAACCTGACATCAGTGGCATGGCTGGGTGCACTGGCCATTGAGCAGATTCTGGGTCTGCAGGGAGCCATGGTGAGCATCGGCGGATGGGAAATTTCCATGCGTATGATTATCATCCTCTGCCTCTTCGTGGTAGCTGGTGTTTATTCTATCTACGGTGGTCTGGCCTCAGTGGCCTGGACTGACGTGATGCAGGTGACATTCCTGGTGGGCGGTGGTCTGATTACGGCCTACGTAGCCCTGAGCGAGATGGGTAAGGTGTTGGGCACCGATGCCATTGGCGCCTTCACCAAGGTATTTACCGACCTGACGACTGGTGAGCACGCCCAGGACGTACACTTCCACCTGATTATTCAGGAAAGCCACAATCCAGAAGCCTACGCCAACGTGCCCGGTATAGCAGCCGTGGTAGGCGGTGTGTGGCTGACAAACCTGGGTTACTGGGGTTTCAACCAGTACATTATTCAGAAGGGTCTGGCTGCCAAGAGCACCGAAGAAGCCCAGAAGGGTCTTGTCTTCGCCGGTTTCCTGAAGATTTTGATTCCGTTCATCGTTGTGCTGCCCGGTATCTGCGCTTACTACATCATGGGTAACCCCGACACGTTCCGTTCCATGAACCTGGCCGGTGAAATCAACGTAGCTGACGATGCCTATCCCTGGCTCATTCGTAACTTTACCCCGACGGGCATCAAGGGTCTGAGCTTCGCAGCCCTGACAGCAGCCATTATCAGCTCGCTGGCTTCGATGTTCAACTCCACCTCTACCCTCTTCACGATGGATATCTACAAGAAATACATCAACAAGAATGCAAAGGACAAGACGCTGGTGAACGTTGGTCGTATTACTTCTGTCTGCGCACTGATCATCGCCCTCATCGCCGTGAAGCCGCTGTTGGGCGGTCTCGATCAGGCCTTCCAGTACATCCAGGAGTATTCTGGTTTCATTTATCCGGGTATCATCACCGTATTCGGTTTGGGTCTGCTGTGGAAGCGTGCATCGTCAAGAGCCGCCGTATGGACAGCTATTCTCACTATCCCCTTGGGCGTGCTGTTCAAGGTGTTCTTCCCCGAAATTCCGTTCCAGTTCCGCGCCGGTAACATCTTCATCATCCTCGTTACGTTCTTCATCTACATGAGCTACTACGACAAGAACTTCGTAAAGGCCGAGGAAATCAGCAAAAAGGACAAGTTGCAGATGTACTGGTGGGCACGTACGCTGGGCGTTGTCGGTCTGTTCTTCATCTTCATGGCAGGAGTGCTGATGATTATCGACTCCACCAACGCCGTTGACAACCCCAACGAAAGCTTTGCCGACTACATGGGCGACATCGGCGTGGGTGCCTTCATCTTCTTCGGTGTGCTGGTAGGCGTGAATGCCGTATGGCTGAGAAGTAACTACCGCGACGGCATCAAGGACCCGAAGGCCCTGCCCGTCCGTCTGGATTTGTTCCACACGTCACGCGCATACAACCTGGGTGCCCTGGGCATCTGCCTTATCACTATGCTGCTCTATGCCCTGCTGTGGTAATCTGGTTTACATATATATTATAAGACATCAACAATGACTACTTACTATAGCGAGTATTCGAAGGTCTATGTATCAGTAGATTGCATCATCTTCGGCTTCGACGAGGGCCAGCTGCGCGTGCTGATAGGCAAGCGCCAGCTGGACCCCGGACGGGGCGAGTGGTCACTGTATGGCGGATTCGTCGGTGCCAACGAGAGCATTGATGACGCAGCAAGCCGTACACTGTTTGAACTGACTGGTCTTCGCAATCTATACATGCGTCAGGTCGGTGCCTTTGGTAATATTGACCGCGACCCGGGTGAGCGCGTTATCTCAGTGGCCTACTATGCCCTCATCAACGTGAAGGACTACGACGACAATCTGCGTAGGGAGCACGGAGTGGAATGGGTAAACATCAAGCAACTGCCGCCGATGTACTCTGACCACCGCGACATGATTCGCAAGGCGCGCAGGATGATGCGCGAGAAGATCAAGTCGGAGCCCATCAGTTTCCGACTGCTTCCGTCGCTCTTCACGCTAACGCAGCTGCAGCGGCTCTACGAGGCCGTCAACGGTGAAGAGGTCGATAAGCGCAATTTCCGCAAGCGCGTCAAAGAAATGGAATTCATTGAGAAAACAGAACTCATTGACAAGACAGGGTCGAAGCGTGGTGCCTACCTCTACAGGTTCAACAGCAACACCTACGATGAGGACCCGATCTTTAAGCTTTAGGCTTCATGTATCATAGACAATGGATAATTGATAATTGACAATCTTATGTTAGAAGAACTTAAACAAAAAGTATTTAAGGCCAACCTTGATTTGGTCAAACAAGGACTCGTTATCTTTACATGGGGTAACGTAAGCGGCATAGACCGCGAAAAAGGACTGGTAGTGATTAAGCCGTCGGGCGTCAGCTACGACGAAATGAAAGCTGAGGACATGGTCGTCGTTGACCTGGAGACGGGAAAAGTCGTAGAAGGCGACCTGAACCCGTCGAGCGACACGCCGACCCACCTTGTGCTCTATAGGGCTTTCCCCAATATTCAGGGCGTTGTTCACACCCACAGCACTTATGCCACCGCCTTCGCACAGGCTGGTCGTGACATTCCCAACATCGGCACCACACACGCCGACTACTTCTACCAGGACATTCCCTGCACCCGCGACATGACCGAGGCCGAAGTGAAGGGACAGTACGAACTGGAAACGGGTAACGTCATCGTGGATGAGATACTGAACATTCGCAAGATTAACCCCGACCACACGCCTGCCGTGCTGGTGAAGAACCACGGTCCGTTCTCATGGGGCACGTCGCCCGACAACGCCGTCTATAACGCCAAGGTGATGGAGCAGTGCGCCAAGATGGCCTTCGTCTCGTTCAGCGTCAACCCGAATACGACGATGAACCCTCTGCTCATTGAGAAGCACTACATGCGCAAGCACGGTCCGAACGCCTACTACGGTCAGAAAGGTCAGAAACACTAACTTAAATAACTTAAAAACTTAAAAAACAATGAACGCATTTGAGAATTTAGAAGTATGGTGGGTAACTGGTGCACAGTTGCTGTATGGAGGTGACGCTGTCGTTGCAGTTGACGGTCACTCGAAGGAAATGGTGGAAGGCCTGAACAACAGCGGCATCATTCCCATAAAGGTAGTATATAAAGGTACGGCCAACAGCTCGAAGGAAGTGGAGGACGTGATGAAGGCTGCCAACAACGACGCGAAGTGCGTGGGTATCATTACCTGGATGCACACCTTCTCACCTGCCAAGATGTGGATCAAGGGTCTGCAGGACCTGCAGAAGCCGCTGCTGCACTTCCACACACAGTATAACGCCGAGATTCCCTGGGAGACGATGGACATGGACTTCATGAACCTGAACCAGAGTGCCCACGGTGACATTGAGTTTGGCCACATCTGCACCCGTATGCGCGTTGCCCGCAAGGTGGTTTGCGGCTACTGGAAGGACGAGGCTGTACAGAAGCAGATTGCCGTCTGGGCCCGCGTAGCTGCCGGTGTTGCTGATGCCCGTCAGGTTCGCTGTCTGATGTTCGGTATGAACATGAACAACGTAGCCGTGACCGACGGCGACCGCGTAGAGTTCGAGCAGCGTCTGGGCTACCACGTTGACTACTACCCCGTGAGCTCGCTGATGGAGTACTTCAAGAAGGTGACCGACGCTGAGGTTAATGCACTCGTTGAGGAGTACAAGAAGGAATACACCATCAAGATAGACGAAAGTGGCGAAGAGGTTTATTGGGAGAAGGTGAAGAACGCCGCCAAGGCCGAGATTGCCCTGCGCCGCGTGCTGAAGGATGAGGGCGCAACAGCCTTCACCACCAACTTCGACGACCTGGGTGATGCTGACATCGATCAGCCCGACTTCGTTGGTTTCGACCAGATTCCCGGTCTGGCCTCTCAGCGCCTGATGGCCGAAGGTATCGGCTTCGGTGCCGAGGGTGACTGGAAGACCGCCTGTCTCTACCGCACGCTATGGGTCATCCAGCAGGGCCTGCCTACCGGCTGCTCGTTCCTGGAGGACTACACGCTGAACTTTGCCGGCGACCGCAGCTCTTGTCTGCAGAGCCACATGCTCGAGGTCTGCCCGCTCATTGCCGTTGACAAGCCCAAACTGGAAGTTCACTTCCTCGGCATCGGCATCCGCAAGCAACAGACCGCCCGTCTCGTCTTCACGTCGAAGGTAGGCCGCGGCATCAAGGCTACTGTCGTTGACCTGGGCAACCGCTTCCGTCTGATCAGTCAGGAGGTGGAGTGCATTGAGCCGAAGCCCATGCCTAACCTGCCTGTTGCCAGCGCTCTCTGGGTTCCGCAGCCCACATTCGAGATTGGTGCCGGCGCATGGATTCTGGCAGGTGGCACGCACCACAGTGCTTTCTCTTACGACATCACCGAAGAGTACTGGGAGGACTTTGCTGAGATGCTGGGCATTGAATATGTCAAGATCAACAAGGACACGAAGACCTACGAGTTCAAGCAGCAGCTCAAGAATAATGAGATATACTACATGTTGAACAAAGCACTCCGTTAAACTATGGATATACAGAAAGCAAAACAAACGATTGAAGCCGGTAAGGCCATTCTCGGTATTGAGTTTGGCTCTACCCGCATCAAGGCTGTTCTCATCGACGAGAACAACAAGCCAATAGCACAGGGTGACCACGAATGGGAGAATCAGTTGGTTGACGGTCTCTGGACCTACTCGACGGAGGCCATCTGGTATGGCCTGCAGGACTGTTATGCAGACCTTCGCAAGAGTGTGCAGAACCAATACAACTGCGAGATTGAGGCGCTGGCCGGCATTGGTTTCTCGGCCATGATGCACGGCTACATGGCCTTCGACGAGAAGCAGCAGATACTGGTGCCCTTCCGCACCTGGCGTAACACCAACACAGCACAGGCCGCCGCCGAGCTCTCGAAACTCTTTAACTACAACATCCCCCTGCGCTGGAGCATCAGCCACCTGTATCAGTGCATTCTGGACAACGAGGAGCACGTGGCCGACATCAAGTACTTGACCACGCTGGCAGGCTATATCCACTGGCAGGTGACAGGTCAGTTCGTACTCGGCGTCGGCGATGCCTCGGGCATGATTCCCGTTGACCCCGCCACGAAGACTTACGACGCCACAATGGTCAAGAAGTTCGACGACCTCGTAGCTCCCAAGGGTTTCTCATGGAAGCTGCTCGACATTCTGCCCAAATCATTAAATGCAGGCGAGAACGCAGGTTTCCTGACACCGGAGGGTGCCAAGAAGATAGACATCAGCGGACACCTGAAGGCAGGTATTCCCGTCTGTCCCCCAGAGGGCGATGCCGGCACCGGCATGGTAGCCACCAATGCCGTGAAGGTTCGCACGGGTAATGTAAGCGCAGGCACATCGTCGTTCTCCATGATTGTACTGGAGAAACCGCTGTCGAAGCCTTACGAGATGATTGACATGGTGACCACGCCCGACGGCAGTCTGGTGGCCATGGTACACTGCAACAACTGTACGAGCGAACTGAACACATGGGTCAAGATGTTCCGTGAATACGAGTCGATGATAGGTAAGGTGCAGGAGAAGCACATGGTCTATCGCGTGCTCTACACCCACGCCCTGCTTGGCGACCCCGACTGCGGCGGACTTGTGGCCTATAACTACATCTCCGGCGAGCCTGTCACCGGTCTGGCCGAAGGTCGTCCGATGATTGTTCGCAGCCCCGACGACAACTTCACGCTGGCTAACTTCATGCGTGCCCAGCTCTACTCCTCCATTGTCGTGCTGAAGATAGGTAACGACATTCTGCTGAAGGAAGAGAAGATCAAGGTTGACCGCATTACGGGCCACGGCGGACTGTTCAAGACCAAAGGCGTGGGACAGCGTTTCCTGGCTGCCGCCCTTAACACCCCCATCTCAGTGATGGAGACAGCCGGCGAAGGCGGCGCATGGGGTATCGCCCTGCTCTCTGCCTTCCAGGTAAGAAATCCGCAGAAGTTAAATCTGGAGGATTATCTTGAGCAAGTAGTATTTGCAGGTAATAAGGGTACATCGATGGATCCTATTGCCGAGGACGTTGTTGGTTTCGATAAATATACAGAGAACTACAAGCGTTGTCTGCCCGTTGAGCAGTGTGCTGTAGAAAACAAAAAATAACCAAGCAACGCTCTAACTGACAAGCATGAAAAGAACTGCCCTCCTACAGGCAATCATTCTTATATGCAGCATCCAGGCGTTTTCCCAGGAGGGGAAGCCGTGGGTGCTGCGTGCTTTAAACAGTATCGGAACCTACATAGACTCCATGACGGTGAGGGGCATTGACCAGCGCTACATCGAGGTGCCCGAAAAGCCGTGGCAGGTGGTGCTGAAATACAACGCCAACGACATGGACCTGACGGCCACGTCGAAGCTGAGCGCCGAGCACATGGCAGCCAAGGGACTCTACGGCGAGCTGAACTGGGAGTCGGCCTTCAGACCGAAGAGAGCCTCGTCACTCGGTGCCTGGGTAGGCTACCGGGGCTATGGCTTCGGCTACAGTTTCTCGCTCACCCGCACCAACGGGCGCAACTTCTCCATTGGTGCCACGGGCTCGAACTACGGCTTCAACCTGCGAACGCGCAAATTCTCGACCAGCGAGCTGGAGGCGTCGATGTGGGGCTACGACGAGGACGGCGAGCACAGCGAGAACGATGTAGCCGACACGTGGGAACCAATAGACGTGAGAACCACCATCTTTGATGCCTACTACATGCTGAACGGCAAACGCTTCTCGTATGCCGCTGCCTACGACCAGTCGGTCCAGCAGATTCGCTCGGCAGGCTCACTGATGTTTGGCATCATGTGGTACGCGACGTCGCTCGACTATTCCGCACGGCAGAACGCGCTGCTCATCCAGGTGTTGGGCGACATTGGCAAGGTAAAGATTCACGAAGGCAGCATCGGTGTGGGCTATGCCTACAACTGGGTGCCCGTGAAGAACCTGCTCGTCAACGTGACGGCCATGCCCATGCTGGTAGTCTATAACCGCTCGAAGGCCTACTTCTACGAGTCGAACTACGACCTGTTCTTAGAGGAAGGCCAGGTGTCACCGACGGGCAAGAAAGCGGTTCCCGACGATTTGACGTGGCTGGAGGACATTACTCTCGAGGAGCGCGCCACTGAGGTTCGCCATGCCCCAGTGTCGTTCACGTTCGACGCCCGCATGTCGCTCACTTACTACATGAACCGATACTACCTCTCTGTATTTGGACAGTTGAACCACTTCCGCAACACCATTGACGACAACAAGGTGCGGCTGACCGACTGGTACGTCAACGCATCGTTAGGTTTCAGATTTTAATCACTCTATTTAAATATGAAAAAGTTACTACTGTTATCGGCTGTCGCACTGACGACCGCCCTGACGGCATCAGCACAGGATGTCGTAGCCACCATTCATGCCGACCAAGGCAAGAACATTATTAATAAGGAGATATACGGCCAGTTCTCGGAACACCTCGGCAGCTGCATCTACGGCGGGCTGTGGGTGGGCGGAAACTCCCCCATTCCCAACATTCAGGGCTACCGCAAGGACGTGTTCGAGGCCCTGAAGGCCCTGAAGGTGCCCGTGCTGCGCTGGCCGGGCGGCTGCTTTGCCGACGATTACCACTGGATGGACGGCATAGGCCCGAGAGAGAAGCGCCCGTCACTGCGCAACAACAACTGGGGCGGCACCATCGAGGACAACTCCTTCGGTACCCACGAGTTCCTGAACCTCTGCGAAATGCTGGGCTGCGAGCCCTACATCAGCGGCAACGTGGGCTCGGGCACGGTGAAGGAGATGGCCCAGTGGGTGGAGTACATGACCAGCGACGGCGACACGCCGATGGCCCGTCTGCGCCGGCAGAACGGCCGCGACAAGGCGTGGCACGTCAAGTACTTCGGCATAGGCAACGAGGCCTGGGGCTGCGGCGGCAACATGACGCCCGAATACTACAGCAACGAGTACCGCAAGTTCAACACCTACCTGCGCGACCAGGGCGAGAACCGCCTCTACCGCATTGCGTCGGGGGCCTCTGACTACGACTATAACTGGACGAAGGTGCTGATGGAGCAGATTGGCAACCGGATGCAGGGTGTGTCGCTGCACTACTACACATGCTCCGGTTGGGAAGGCTCGAAGGGCTCGGCCATCAACTTCGACAACGACCAGTACTACTGGGCACTGGGCAAGTGCCTGGAGATTGAGGACGTCATCAAGAAGCACAAGGCCATTATGGACGAGAAGGACCCCGAGGGCAAGGTTGGCCTGCTGGTCGATGAGTGGGGAACATGGTGGGACGAAGAGCCGGGCACCATTCCCGGTCACCTCTATCAGCAGAACGCTCTGCGCGATGCCTTCGTGGCCGCACTCTCGCTCAACGTGTTCCACAAATACACCGACCGCGTGAAGATGGCCAACATCGCCCAGGTGGTGAACGTGCTGCAGTCGATGATTCTGACTGACCAGGAGGGCACGGGCCACATGGTGCTGACGCCGACGTACCACGTCTTCGAGATGTACACCCCGTTCCAGGGGCTACCTGGCTCCCACTCGACCTTGAGAGCGAGGTGATGCAGGTAAGCAAGGCCTACTTCAAGGAGAAGGCCAACGCCCGCGACGCCGGCTACCGTCCCTGTCCGCTGCTCTCGGCCTCGGCCGCCAAGACTCAGGACGGCGGCATCGTGCTGGCCGTCACCAACGTCAGCTTAGACAAGGACCAGACCATCGACTTCCGTCTCGACGGCTACACGGCCAAGGCGGTCAGCGGCCGCATACTTACCTCGAAGCGCGTTGACGACTACAACGACTTCCAGCACCCTGACAAGGTGGCGCCGCGTGAGTTCAAGGATGCCAAGCTGAAGAAGAACGTGCTCACCGTGAAAGTTCCTGCGAAGAGCCTCGTGGTTTTGACGTTACATTGATGTAATGTACTTTCCACCCCCGTAGGAAACGGCATTACACGCGTGCAATGTAATTTCCCGACCCATGGAAACGGCATTACACGCGTGCAGTGTAATTTCCCGACCCATGGAAACCGTTTCAATGAAAAAGGGGAATGAAGAATGAACAAAGCAATCAATAAAAAACGTTAAATAAGCAGTTGGCGGTAGCAAATTCTTTATTCTTCATTCATCATTCTTCACTAAAAATTCGTAACTTTGCCGATACTTGTGAAAACAACTCTAATTTATTAATAAAAACTTATATTATGAACGACAACAAGACAATGAATCGCGCAGCCGACAACATCCGTATCCTGGCTGCCGCAATGGTTGAGAAAGCTAAGTCTGGCCACCCCGGCGGTGCCATGGGCGGTGCTGACTTTATTAACACGCTCTACAGCGAATTCCTGGTCTATGACCCCGAGAACCCCAACTGGGAAGGACGCGACCGCTTCTTCCTCGACCCCGGCCACATGGCTCCGATGCTCTACAGCCAGCTCTGCCTCATCGGCAAGTACGAGCTGGAGGACCTGAAGAACCTGCGCCAGTGGGGCTCAGTGACCCCCGGTCACCCCGAGCGTGAGCTGGCCCGCGGCATCGAGAACACCTCTGGTCCCCTCGGTCAGGGTCACACCTTCGCCGTAGGTGCTGCCATTGCCGCCAAGTTCCTGAAGGCTCGTCTGGGCAACGTCATGAACCAGACCATCTACGCATACATCTCTGACGGTGGCGTACAGGAGGAGATTTCGCAGGGTGCAGGCCGCATTGCCGGTAACCTGGGACTCGATAACCTCATCATGTTCTACGACGCCAACGACATCCAGCTCTCTACCAAGACCGAGGTGGTAACCTCTGAGGATACCGCCAAGAAGTACGAGGCCTGGGGCTGGTACGTGCAGAAGATTGACGGTAACGACGTTGACCAGATTCGTGAGGCTATCAAGAAGGCACAGGCTGAGAAGGAGCGCCCGTCGCTGATCATCGGTCACTGCGTTATGGGCAAGGGTGCCCGCAAGGCTGACGGCTCAAGCTACGAGAGCAACTGCGCTACCCACGGTGCTCCCCTCGGCGGTGACAACTTCGTGCAGACGATGAAGAACCTGGGCGCTGACCCCGAGAATCCGTTTGTCATCTTCCCCGAGGTAGCAGAAATGTATGCCAAGCGCCGTGAAGAGCTGAAGAAGATTTGTGCCGAGCGCTACGCCGAGAAGGCTGAGTGGGCCAAGGGACACCCCGAGCAGGCCAAGCAGCTGGAGGAGTGGTTCTCTGGCAAGGCTCCGAAGATTGACTGGTCGAAGGTAGAGCAGAAGGCTGGTGCCGCCACGCGTGGTGCATCGGCTACCGTACTGGGTGCGCTGGCTGAGCAGGTGCCCAACATGATTTGCGCTTCTGCCGACCTGAGTAACTCTGACAAGACTGACGGTTTCCTGAAGAAGACTCACAACTTGGTGAAGGGCGACTTCAGCGGTGCCTTCTTCCAGGCTGGTGTGGCTGAGCTCACCATGGCCTGCTGCTGCATCGGTATGGCTCTGCACGGTGGCGTCATCCCCGCTTGCGGAACATTCTTCGTATTCTCTGACTACATGAAGCCCGCCGTCCGCATGGCTGCCCTCATGGAGCTGCCCGTGAAGTTCATCTGGACCCACGACGCATTCCGCGTTGGTGAGGACGGTCCTACGCACGAGCCCGTTGAGCAGGAAGCACAGATTCGCCTCATGGAGAAGCTGAAGAACCACCACGGCAAGAACTCCATGCTCGTGGTACGTCCCGCCGATGCCGAGGAGACCACCGTCTGCTGGCGCATGGCTATGGAGAACACCGAGACTCCGACGGCGCTCATCTTCTCTCGTCAGAACATCGACATGCTGCCCGAGGGCAACGACTACAGCCAGGCCCAGAAGGGTGCCTACGTTGTAGCCGGCAGCGACGAGGACTACGACGTCATTCTCCTGGCCTCTGGTTCTGAAGTCAGCACACTGCTGGCCGGTGCCAAGCTGCTGCGTGAGGACGGCGTAAAGGTTCGCGTGGTGAGCGTTCCCTCTGAGGGTCTGTTCCGCTCGCAGCCTGTTGAGTACCAGCAGAGCGTGCTGCCCTGTGGCAAGAAGAAGTTTGGCATGACCGCCGGTCTGCCTGTCACCCTCGAGGGTCTCGTAGGTGCCGACGGTTGCGTATGGGGTCTGCAGAGCTTCGGCTTCTCGGCTCCTTACAAGGTGCTCGACGAGAAGCTCGGCTACACGGGTCAGAATGTTTACGATCAGGTAAAGAAACTGCTTGCATAAAACTATGGAAGTGAAGACCATCGGCATAGCCAGCGACCACGCTGGCTTTGCCTTAAAACAATTCGTAAAGCGGTACCTCGACGAGAAGGGCTATGCCTATAAGGACTACGGTACGTACAACGAGGAGTCGTGCGACTACTCTGACTTCGGCCATGCACTGGCTGAGGGCATTGAGCAGGGCGAAGTGTTCCCCGGCATCGCCATCTGCGGCTCTGGCGAGGGCATCAACATGACCCTCAACAAGCACCAGAGCATCCGTGCAGGACTTTGCTGGATTCCCGAGATTGCCCATCTCATCCGTCAGCACAACAATGCCAACGTGCTCGTCATGCCAGGCCGGTTCATCGACGAAGACATGGCCCGCAAGATTATGGACGAGTTCTTCGCAACTGACTTCGAAGGCGGACGCCATCAGCGTCGAATCGACAAGATTGCGATTAAGTCAGAGAAGTGAAAACATCGTTTTCATTTCCGAACGTGAGCCATCTCGACCGAAGGTCAAGATTCCTGTGCAGAAGTGAAAACATTCTCATTTATCTTAAAGGCTGTTCACGATATTCCGCGGACAGCCTTTTTTTAATAATCTTCCAGAATCTTCTCCAACCGCTCACGGCGTTTCTGAGCTTTCGTCTTATGCACTTTCCGGGGAAAAAGCTTACTGACTAAGAAGCCCACCAACGAGAACACATCGGCCCCAATCATCATGGCTCCCCCTTCCTGCTCCTTGCGCTGGCGCACCAGCCATTTACTCCAAAACTGCAGGTCAGCGTCACAATTAGCAGAGCCCATAACTCCCTCCCAATTGATTTCCGGGAAGTTTGGTTCATCCTTCAGGGCCGCCTTGCTCAGGAAGTCGGGCTCCACAGGTGCCAGTATGTCATTTTGATTGGGTACGATAGTAGAAGGCATACGGCTGAGCCACTCGTCCAGATGCTCACGGATGGAAGGGTCAGAGAATCCGAGCGAATCAGTCGGCAGGGGACTCTCCCTGACGTCAGTGTTCTGAGCCTTTGCCCCCACAGCCCAAAGGCCAAGACAGAATACGAAAACGTAAGAATAGGACATACATTATCGGGCTTTAAACACCATCCTATAACCGTACCCACGTATGTTCTCTATGCTGATGCGGGGGTCGTTGACGAGGTAATGACGCAGGCGGCAGATGAAGACATAGAGACTGGCATTGCTGAACAGATAGGCATTCTCCCACAGTTCATGGCAGAAACGGTCGTTTTCCACGACTTCGTTCAGCTTTTCCATCAGCATCTGCAGCATACAGCACTCACGGAATGAGAGAGTCTGCTCGGTACAGGTGCCGTCAGCTTGGTGGCAAGTGAGCCGCAGCGTCTTAGTATTCAACTCGTAGCAGCCTACGGTCAGCAGCGTTGGGGTAGTTTTTTCCATTGGAGTCATCTTTTCCTTGTGTAACAATATGGGCACAAAGATAGAACAATATCCACAAACAAACCTTAATGAAGTCTTATATCAAGTTACGATTATTTAAATGTTAGAGGAATTAAACTTTTGCAACTTAAAATTAGTTGACAGTTGTGAAAAAACAAGTGAGGGGAGCGCTTTTAGAAACGTTCCCCCCACTCTATTGAATACTACCGCTGATTACTTGGCGTAGGCTACTGAACGGGTTTCACGGATAACCGTAATCTTCACCTGTCCGGGATAAGTCATCTCCGTCTGGATCTTGTTGGCAATCTCACCAGAGAGTGCTTCTGTCTCAGCATCGTCCATCTTGTCAGCACCCACGATGACACGCAGCTCACGACCGGCCTGGATGGCATAGGTCTTGGTGACGCCAGGATAAGACATGGCGATGGCCTCAAGGTCGTTCAGACGCTTGATGTAAGCCTCTACAATTTCGCGGCGGGCACCAGGACGGGCACCACTGATGGCGTCGCACACCTGGACGATGGGAGCCAGCAGCGTCTGCATCTCCATTTCGTCGTGGTGAGCGCCGATAGCGTTGCAGATATCAGGCTTCTCCTTGTATTTCTCTGCCAGTTTGGCACCGTAGATAGCGTGTGGCAGTTCGCTCTCCTCGTCAGGCACCTTACCAATGTCGTGCAGCAGTCCGGCACGCTTTGCCTTCTTGGGGTTCAGTCCCAACTCAGCAGCCATGACGGCGCAGAGGTTGGCTGTCTCACGAGCATGCTGCAAGAGATTCTGACCGTAGGAAGAACGATATTTCATCTTACCAATGATACGGATAAGTTCCGGGTGAAGACCATGAATACCAAGGTCTATCGTGGTGCGCTTACCGGTCTCTATGACCTCGTTCTCTAACTGTTTCTTCACCTTAGCCACCACCTCTTCGATGCGTGCCGGGTGAATGCGTCCGTCAGCCACAAGCTGGTGGAGTGCCAGTCGGCAGACCTCACGGCGAATGGGGTCGAAGGCAGAAATGACGATGGCCTCAGGCGTGTCGTCAACCACAATCTCCACACCGCAGGCAGCCTCCAGTGCACGGATATTACGTCCCTCACGACCAATGACGCGGCCTTTCACGTCGTCGTTCTCAATGTGAAACACAGACACGCTGTTCTCGACGGCCGTCTCAGTAGCCACGCGCTGAATCGTCTGAATGACAATCTTCTTGGCCTGCGCGTTGGCGTTGAGCTTGGCCTCGTCCATGATTTCATTGATGTAGGCCTGTGCGTCAGTCTTGGCCTCGTCCTTGAGCGACTCCACGAGTCTGGCCTTGGCTTCTTCGGCACTCAGTCCTGACAGTTCCTCGAGCTTGGCGCGCTCCTGCAGCTGCATTTTCTCCAGTTCCTCATGTTTCAGGGTGAGCATCTTCTTCTCGTTGTCAATGCGTGTCTGCTGGTTGTCGAGCTCATTCTTACGGCGTCCTAGTTCCTCCTGTCGCTGATTGAGCGAAATCTCACGCTGCTTGAGGCGGTTCTCGTTCTGCTGGATGTGCTGGTTGCGCTGCTGTACTTCCTTCTCCAGCTCACTTTTCTTGTTGAGGAATTTCTCCTTCACTTCGAGCAGCTTCTTTTCCTTAATCACTTCTGCCTCTTTGTTGGCAGCTTCTACCATTTGGTTATATTTCCCCTTTACAACATAGCGGAAAATCAAGTAGCCCACAGCGACACCCATAGCGAGTGCCACAATGATGGCTATAATAAGAGTTAAATCCATAATACCTTTTTAAAATTATATAAATTAGTTAATATTCTCTCTCAGCCATTCTCTCCGAGTGTGCTTTCAATTTCAGCGGTGAGCCGTTTGAGAATATCATCATAAGGCGAAGTATCGTTATGCGTGCGCTCCTTCTGATACAACAGCGCCACATCGACGAGTGTCATGAGCGCTATCAGATGGTCGCTTTTCCTTCCCTTATAAGCCTGTGCATAGGCGTTATACCGGTCGGTAATGAGCTTTGCTGCCGCACGGTAATACTCTTCGTCCTCGCGGTTAATGGTAACCTCGATTTCTGCGTCATAGACGTGCAGTCGGATATGTAGTTTTTCTCTGTTCGGTTCTGCCATCGCTTCTAAAGATTATTTTGCTTCACCCAAGATAGCAATGCATTTGTTTACATCTTTTATCAGCTTCGACAATCGGTTTTTGGCTCCCTCCAGGTCGCCATTGGTTATCTCAATCATCTTAGCCATTTTCAATGAATCGTAGTCACGCCCTTTCTGTTCCAGTTTGTCTTGGAGCTGCTGAACGTCGCGTTCGTTCTTCTCCACTATGGAGTAGAGCTCCTCGTTTTCCTTCTTGAGTTGCTGGAAACGTAAGAGCATCTGACGCACGCGCGTCTCAAAATCCTTCAATACTTTCTCATTAGGGGTCATACCTTAACTCATTAATTTCTACAAAAGTAATGATAATTTACTATTTGGCCATTGACTGTTTACAATTTATAAAGGTTCAACGTAGAAAATTGTGTTTTTTTAACGTTCAATCCTTGTCATTTTTCTGTCGTGGCTCCTTCTTGGCTAACATAACGACCTTATACACGAAGTCGGTTGTCCATTGTGGTGTGAAGCCCAGTCGGCGAGCATATTCTCGAATGGCCACTACCGTTTTCATGACGCTTGCATCCTTGAAGTCATTTTTCGTAAAGATGTCGTTGACAGTCTGCTCCGTCGCCGTGTAGAGTGTTTTCTTGAACATGCTGGGAATGCGCAGCTTATATTTCATGAGGTTGGTGACAAGCATGAGCAAATCGTTAGTATAAGCCTGGAACTGAAGCAGATACGGCTGCACGTCCTGCAGCTTACGGCAATGTTTCTTAATGCTCTGGTCAATCTCCTTAAAGAAGGTATCATCCATTTCGTAGATGTCCTTCAGCATCTTCTTGCAGCGGCTCCTCTCCCCGACTCCCAGTTTGTTGTTCACCGTAGCCACATGGAGGGTGGTCTTGAACACGCGCAGGTCAGGCAGTGCAGCCAGATTATTAATACCCAGTTCCGAGGCCATTACAGCCTGAAAATATACACGAATCAGCGTCATGAAGTCTTCCATGCCGCCCGTTTTTTGCGTTTCATCGGAATCTTTCCTTCCGAAGAGTTTTGATAAAAATGCCATTTATTCTTCCGTTTAACTAATTCTGTTATCAATGTTATTTTCAAAAATCGCTGCAAAGGTACGAAGAAAAATGAGAAATGAGAAAAGAGAAATGAGAAATGAAGAGGTCAAAGGATAAAAAAACGTTAAATAAGCGGTTTGCGGTAGTAAATTCTTCATTCTTCATTCTTCATTCTTCATCAAAAAGTCGTACCTTTGCACCCCAGAATATAACGTTATATATGAAAGGAATTGTTTTAGCAGGGGGCAGCGGAACCCGTCTATACCCCATTACGAAAGGCATCAGCAAGCAGCTGATACCCATTTTCGACAAGCCGATGATCTACTATCCGATATCGGTGCTGATGCTGGCCGGCATACGCGAGATACTGATTATAAGTACTCCTTATGACCTCCCAGGCTTCAAGCGGCTATTGGGAACTGGCGAAGCCATCGGCGTACGCTTTGAATACGCTGAGCAGCCGTCGCCTGACGGTTTGGCGCAGGCCTTCATCATTGGCGAACAGTTCATCGGTGACGACTGTGCTTGTCTGGTGCTTGGTGACAACATCTTTTATGGCAGCGGCTTTACGGGCATGTTGCGCCAGAGCGTGGAGAATGCCGAGAAGCATGGCGAGGCTACCGTCTTCGGCTATTATGTCAACGACCCTGAGCGCTACGGCGTGGCAGAGTTTGATGAGCAGGGCAACTGCCTCAGCATTGAGGAGAAGCCCGTGCACCCGAAGTCGAACTATGCCGTTGTGGGCCTTTACTTCTACCCCAACAGTGTGGTGAACATAGCCAAGAATATCAAGCCCAGCGCCCGTGGAGAACTGGAGATTACCACCGTCAACCAGGAGTACCTAAAGCAGCAGCACCTGAAGGTGCAGACGCTGCAGCGTGGTTTTGCCTGGCTCGACACAGGCACGCACGACAGTCTCAGCGAGGCATCGACGTTTATTGAGGTCATTGAGAAGCGCCAGGGTCTGAAGGTAGCCTGTCTCGAGGAGATAGCCTTCAAGCGTGGTTGGATTAGCCGCGAGCAGTTGCGTGAGCTTGCCAAGCCCATGATTAAGAACGGCTACGGCCAGTACTTGATGCAGATAGCAGAATAGCGTTTTTGGGAAAAAGAAAAATATTAAAATAAGTATTACCTATTTTTATATTAAAAATGGAAGAGAAGAAAAAAGTAGAAACAGTTGAGAACGTTGACGTACCCATGCAGCAGGAAGAAGAAGAGTCTTCGTTTGACTTCAGGGCTATCTTCACCATGGTAGTGCTGAACTGGCAGTGGTTTGTATTGTCCATTCTTATTTGCGTCTTCGCAGCCATGATATACCTGCGCTATACCACGCCGGTATATACCGTATCACTGAAGATGCTCATCAAGGACGAGGACAACCGCCGACGCAGCAACCAGATGCTGGCTAACATGAAGGACTTTGGTTTCATGTCGAACAGTGCCGGTATTGAGAACGAGATTGAGATTCTGCAGAGCAAGATTCTGGCAGAAGAAGTGGTGAAGAACCTGAAGATCTACACCGAATACTACAGCAACGGCCGCGTGAAGAAGAACTTCATGTACCAGACACAGCCTGTCAGCGTCGATATCGACCCGCTGAGCCTCGGACGCTTAGAGGACACGCTGCGGGTTATCAAGATGAGCATTACCAAGGAGCCCAAACAGTATCGCGTAAATGGTACCATCGTGGGGCCGGGCAACGCCGAGAAGACCTTCGAGACCACGTTTGGCAGTTTCCCTGCCGCACGCAAGACTTCTGTAGGTACGCTCACCTTCACCAAGGGCACAGGCAAGGGTATGCAGAATGGTGAAGTCATCTTTGCCAACATCACTCCTGTCTCCATGGTGGCTACACGCTGGGTTAACAGCCTTTCTGTAGAGCCCACCTCGAAGGTCACCTCTATTGCCCAGCTAACCGTTAGGGACATTAGCCCCAAGCGTGCCCAGGACTTCCTGACAGAGCTGGCAGCATGCTATAACGGTCAGGCCAATGCCGACAAGAACGAGATAGCCCGTAAGACGGAGATCTTCATCAACGACCGTATGGAGAAGATTAACGCAGAGCTGGGTCTGACAGAAGGCCAGTTAGAGAGCTTCAAGCGCAGCCACAACGTGACCAACATGAGCATTGATGCCGGCCAGGCTGTACAGCGCTCAGGTGAGTTCTCTGACCAGCTGTCACAGGTGAACGCCCAGATTCAGATGATTGACTACATGCGCGAATATGTAGATAACCCATCGAACAAGTACCAGATTATGCCTTCAGGCGTCGGTCTCAGCGATGCTGCCTCGGTTGGACTGATTAAGGACTACAACCAGGCCGTTCAGGACCGTAACCGTCTGTTACGCTCTGCCTCTGAGAACGCTCCTCAGGTCATGACGCTTACTAGCACGCTGGACGAACTGCAACGAAGCATCCGTACCTCGCTGACTCAGGCTCACCGTTCTGCCGACATCAAGCGCCAGAGCATCAGCAGCCAGTACAGCATCTACCAGAGCCGCATCAGCAGCACACCTGCCCAGGAGCGCGTGCTTACAGAGATAGGCCGTCAGCAGGAAGTAAAGTCCGGCCTCTACCTCATGCTGTTGCAGAAGCGTGAAGAGAACTCCATCGAGCTGGCCGCCACCGCCGATAAGGGTAAAGTCATTGACAAGCCCCAGTACAACGGCAAGGTGAGCCCCAAGTCAGCCATCATCCTGCTCATCGCCCTCATTCTGGGTGCCGGTCTGCCAGCTCTCGTCATCTACCTCATTCAGTACCTGAAGTACAAGATTGAAGGCCCCGACGACCTGGCACGTCTCACCACCCTGCCCGTTGTGGCCGAGGTGGCCGTGGCCAGCGACAGCGTCAAGACAGCCGCCGGCATCGTGGTACACGAGAACCAGAACGACCAGATTGACGAGATATTCCGCTCCATGCGTACCAACATACAGTTCATGATGACCGAGAAGCAGAAAGTCATCCTCTTCTCGTCATCAACATCAGGCGAGGGAAAGACGTTCAACGCCGCCAATCTGGCCGTCAGCTTCGCCCTGTTAGGCAAGAAGGTCATCCTGCTGGGACTCGACATCCGTAAACCTGCACTGGGCCGTCTGTTCGGCATTACAGGCAACCGCGACCTCGGCATTACCAACCTGCTGAACAAGGAAACCGTCAGCAAGTCCGACCTGAACGGCCAGATTATCTCTTCAGGTGTCAATGCCAACCTCGACTTGTTGCTGGCTGGTCCCGTGCCCCCCAACCCTGCTGAGTTGCTGGCACGCGAGAACCTTGGCACCGTCATTGACATTTTGCGCGAGGAGTACGACTACGTCATTCTCGACACAGCACCTGTCGGTCTGGTAACTGATACGTTCCAGATTGCCAAGTACGCTGACGTATCTGTCATGATATGCCGTTCTGACTACACGCCGAAGGCCAACATCGCCATGATTAACAACATCAACCGCGAGAAGAAGATGCCTAACATGTGTCTCGTACTCAACGGTGTTGACATGTCGAAGAAGAAGTACAAGTACTACTACGGCTACGGTCGCTATGGTAAGTACGGCCGCTACGGCTACGGCTCAACGGGCTACGGCCGCTATGGCTACGGCAACTACGGCTCTTACGGCAACTACGCCAACAGCCATTATGGCAAGTCTGACGACAAATCAATCAAGCGATAACAGCGAACCATCATCATCATAACACACGTATGACCATAGCAGTGGATTTCGACGGCACCATCGTCGAACACAGGTACCCGGAGATAGGCGAGGAGATACCCTTCGCCGTAGAGACGCTGAGGATGCTCCTCAAGGACCACCACAAGCTCATATTGTGGAGCGTCCGCGAAGGCAAGCTGCTCGACGAGGCCGTGGAGTGGTGCCGCCAGCGAGGCATCGAGTTCTACGCCGTCAACCGCGACTACCCCGAGGAGACCACCGACAACAACCAGCATTTCAGCCGCAAGCTGAAGGTTGACATATTCATCGACGACCGTAACGTTGGCGGTCTGCCAGACTGGGGCACCATCTACCGCATGGTGAGCCACCGCGTAACGTGGCACGACGTGATAGAAGAAGACCGCGATCTGGATTTCCACTCCAGTTACGAACGTCACCACAACCGTGAGAAGAAGCGTAAAAAGTGGTGGCAGTTAGGATAAACGCCACATCAACAGAAAGGTTCCCCGTTCGTTCGAGGAGCCTTTCTTGTTCAACATTTAACTGATGAAACCAGTATGGAACTAACCTGCAACGTTATTGTCAAGATTGACTATTTGCCAAGCGTCAACTATTCCATGATGAATAGTGGCATAGAAGTGTGTAACAAGCTGGTTCTGGAGAATGGCGACGACCATGACTGGCATCACTTGTCTGTTGAGATAAGCGGTCAGTACATCAAGCCTGGCAGTAGCAGATTTGAGATTCTGCAGCAGGGTCAGTCAGCCCAGGTCAAGACCCTCAGCATTGAGCCGGATATTGCCGTGCTAAGCGAGCTGACCGAGGCTGTGAAGACATCGTTCCTGCTCACAGTGAAGAGCCAGGACACCCTGCTCTACACGCACGAATACCCCATTACCCTGCTGTCGTACGAAGAGTGGACGGGCAGCAGCGTGATGCCAGAGCACATAGCCGCCTTTGTGGTACCCAATAACCCGTTACTGCCAAGAGTGAAGATAGCTGCTGCACAGTTCCTGGAGAAGTGGACCGGCTCAGCCGCCTTCGACGAGTACCAGACACAGAACAGAAACCGGGTTCGCGCCCAAGTAGCTGCCATTTACGAGGCATTACGCGCTGAGGGCATCATCTACTCTGCACCCCCTGCCAGCTTTGAACAGACAGGACAGCGCATACGAATGGCCGACAAGGTGCTGACAGAGAAGATGGGCACCTGCCTTGACACGAGCCTGCTGGTGGCTTCGTGCCTTGAGGAAATAGGTATCTACCCCATCATACTGCTACTGAAAGGCCACGCCATGGTGGGTGCCTGGCTGATGCCCAACGTGTTTCCCCAGATGGTGTGCGACGATGCCAGCTACCTGCTAAAGGAGACGGCCGACGGCAACAACAACCTGGTGTTATTAGAGTCAACGGCCATCACGTCGTCAGAACGCATCAGTTTCGAGGATGCCGTAGCAAGCGCCATGCAGAAGATGAAGGACGACAGCCAGTTTCTCTACTTCATTGACATACACCGCTGCCGGTTGGGCAACATCATACCTATGCCCCAACGCGTCGAGATAAACGGCAGGTGGACCTTTGCCAACGAGGGCATAGCGCACCAACATGCCACAGAGAGTCTGAAAGACCTGAAGCACTACGACCTCAGGCTCGAGGAAACAGGCAAGCCCACCACCAAGCAGATGCTCTGGGAACGCAAGCTGCTCGACTTCTCGTTGCGCAACAACCTGCTGAACACCCGCTTAGGCAAGAAGGTCATACCCTTCATCTCGTTCGAAATAGAACACTTGGAAGACCACTTGCAAGCCGGAGAAGACTACACCATCACCCCCTCTCCCGACAAAAAACTCGAGCCCAACGCCGAAGGCATGTACGACTCCAGCCAGCAGGCCACAGAGTACCAAGCCTATGTCTCTGAGCTCATCCAGAATCACAAGATAGCGTCGTACCTGACTGACACGGAGCTGCAAAACGCGCTGAAACACGTCTATAGGACTGCCCGTACCTCGTTAGAAGAGAATGGTGCCAGCAGCCTGTTTCTGGCCTTAGGCATGCTCAAGTGGTACGAGACAGAGAAGAGCGAGCAGCCGCGTTATGCGCCCATCCTGCTGCTGCCTGTTGACATGGTTCGCAGAAGCGGCAACAACTACATCATTCGTAAGCGCGATGAGGACACCATGCTCAACATTACCCTCCTTGAACTGCTGAAGCAGAATTTCAGAATCTCTTTAGATGCGCTGAAGGAACTGCCCACTGACGAGAGCGGCGTTGATGTGAAGCTCATTTTCACCTACTTCCGAAGAGCCATTATCGGGCAGAAGAAGTGGAACGTAATTGAAGAGTCCATGCTGGGTCTGTTCTCGTTTAACAAGTTCGTCATGTGGAATGATATTCACTCGAATGCAGACAAGCTGAGGGAGAACGTCGTTGTGGCCTCGCTCATTGACCAGCGTGACAAGCAGGACTCTGCCGGCTGTGCCGTTGATGCCAGAACCATCGACAAGCAGTGTGCACCCAATGCTTTTGCCATCCCCCTTGACGTTGACTCGTCGCAGATGGAAGCCATCGTAGAGTCAGGCCGAGGCAGGAGTTTCATACTACATGGTCCCCCGGGCACTGGCAAGTCGCAGACCATTACAAACATGATAGCCAATGCGCTCTATCAGGGCAAGCGCGTCTTGTTCGTGGCCGAGAAGATGGCCGCCCTGTCAGTGGTTCAGTCACGACTTGAGAAAATCAATCTTGCCCCCTTCTGCCTGGAGCTGCACTCAAATAAGGCTACCAAGAAACACTTCCTGGAACAGATGGACGACGTGTTGAACGTCACCAAGATCAAGTCGCCGGAAGAGTACGCCCAGCGATCAGCAGAGCTGTTTCGCCAGCGCAAGCAGCTCATCAGCTATATGGAGGCCCTCCACCAGAAGTCGCAGAACGGCCTGAGCCTCTACGACTGCATCTCGGCACACCTCTCCATTACTGACGACGAGATAAAAGAACTGTTGCCGGCTAAGGAGCGCATCACAGCCGCCTACATAGACCAGTGCAAGGAGCAGGCGGCAGAAATCAGTACCATACTCGACATTGTGGGGCAGCCCACGCAGCATGCCCTCTACGGTCTGGAGCCCATGGACAACCGCCAGGAGACACTCGACACCATCCAGTCGCTGCTACAGCAGTTCCAGACCGAGCGTAACAAGTACGCCAGCCTGTTGGGTACCATTAACAACAGCGTACCCCTTGGTCTGAAAAGTGACGACGACCTGCAGTGGCTCGGCATGTTTGCCAACCTGCTGACGGCAGAGTCAGAGAGCGAGCAGCAGCGCCAGCACCTGCTGGCCTCCTACAGCGAGGGCATCTTACACATCGACGTCAATGCCTACAAGCGCGAGTGGGATGACGTGAAGAGCCAGTGGTTCCTGCCCCGGTATTTCGCCAAAAAGCGGTTCTTGCAGTCGCTACAACAGTACGGAACAGTGTTCGAGACAGGCGTTGACCAGCTTTTGAACCAAGTTGCCAACTACCAGCACTCGGTGCAGAACCTGAAGGCGCAGGCCGACCAGGCAGCTGCCTTTGCCTATGCTCACGGATTCAGCCATCAGCAGCACTACAACAGCTACCTGCAGTACATGGGCAGCCGTCGCCAGGACTTCCTCTACTACGCACAGTCGCTCGTGAGCAGCAACCAGCACTTAAACGTGCTGACCGAACAGCTCAACGCCCTCACCGTGCTCAGCAACACCAAAGCCTCCATAGACAACCAGCTGAACACCTGGCTGGCCCACTACGACCAGATGCGCGACTGGTATCACTGGGTTGACAAGAAGCACCAGCTGCAGCAAATGGGGCTGCTGCCTGTCATCATGCGCATAGAGCGTGGCGTCATGCCACAGGTTGCCATCAACGGCATGTTGAAAGGCATGTACCACCTGCTCATTGAGTCAGCCATCAACGAGAACGAACAGCTACGTATGTTCAACGGACTGAAATTCCGTCAGCAGATTGAAAAGTACAAACGCGACACGGCACGCTTCCAGGAGCTCAGCAAGGAAGAACTCTACAGCAAGCTGGCCTCACGCGTACCCTCATCGTCGGCCGCCATGGCCGAAGGGTCGGAAATCAGCATACTGAAGCGCAACATTGCCAACGGCGGACGGGGCAACTCCATCCGCTCCATCATCGACAGCATTCCCACGCTGCTGCCCCGCCTTTGCCCCTGCATGCTGATGAGCCCCATATCAGTGGCGCAGTACATTGACCTGAATGCCGAGAAGTTCGACCTGGTTATCTTCGACGAAGCCTCGCAGATGCCCACCAGCGAGGCCGTGGGAGCCATTGCACGAGGCAAGGCACTCATCGTCGTAGGCGATAGTAAGCAGATGCCGCCCACCAGTTTCTTCACGTCGAACCAGACTGACGAGGAGGAGGCCGACATCGACGACATGGAGAGCATTCTCGACGACTGCATCACCCTCTCGCTGTGCGAGCACCGGCTGGACTGGCACTACCGCAGCAAGCACGAAAGCCTCATAGCCTTCAGCAATTCGCAGTATTACGGCAACAACCTGCTGACATTCCCCTCTACCGACGACCGTGTGGCCAAGGTGAGGCTCATTCCTGTCAACGGCGTTTACGACAAAGGGCGCACGCGCAGCAATCCTGAAGAGGCGAAGGCCATTGTCGGCGAAATTATCAGAAGACTCTCCGATGCCGAACAGCGCAACTACAGCATCGGCGTGGTGGCCTTCAGCAAGGTGCAGGGCGACCTTATAGAGGACATGCTGCTGGAAGCGCTCGACAAGAACCCGGCACTCAAGGAAGCAGCCACGAACGGCAAGGAACCCATCTTCGTCAAGAACTTGGAGAACGTTCAGGGCGACGAGCGCGACGTCATTCTCTTCAGCATAGGCTATGGTGCCGACAAGAACGGCAAGGTATCCATGAACTTCGGCCCACTGAACAATGCCGGCGGCGAACGGCGCCTGAACGTGGCCGTATCGCGCGCCCGCTATGAAATGATGGTATTCTCTACCCTGAAGGCCAGCCAGATAGACCTTAAGCGCTCCAACGCGAAGGGCGTAGAGGGACTGAAGGGCTTTCTGGAGTTTGCAGAGACGGGCCGTCTGCCCGTCGTATCCGGCACAACGCAGCACACAGATGCCAGCGTCATGGTAGAGCAAATATGCGACGCACTGTCAGAGCAGGGCTATATCACGTCATCGTTTGTGGGAAGATCGAAGTTCAAGGTCGATATAGCCGTCTCAACGCGCGAACACCCGGACCGTTACATCCTCGGCATACTCTGCGACAGCAGGAACTATTATGAGACGAAGACCACGCGCGACAGGGAAATCGTGCAGCCCAGCGTGCTGAACATGCTCAACTGGCAAGTGGTTAGGGTCTATTCCATCGACTGGTTCGAGAACCGCCAGCGTGCCTTGCAGCAGATGCTGCAGGAGCTGCAGCAGGCCGAGGCAGGACATGCCCCAGCCAAGCCAGCTGACACAAAGCCCGCCTCCTACGTCTTTGATGCTGAGAAGATAAAAAGCTCTGGTATCGTTGACCAGGTGGTACGTAACGAATCGCAGATGGCCTATCGTGAAAGCCAAATCGAGCAAATACCCTTCAATAAAGAGACTTTCAATCCTCACCACCCGAAGTACAAAAGAATAGTCAGCCTGATTCTTGAAGACGAGCAGCCCATGACCGAGGGCTATCTCAGTAAGCGGCTGGCCAAGACCTTGGGGTTTGGACACGCAGGAGCCAACGTGCAGCGGGTGATGGCAGCAGTCTTGCCAAAACTCTATCGCGACCCGCTCAGCATTGACGGGCAATACAGCTATTGGCTGAACAAGAAATCTGCCGACGGCTACAGTTACTACAGGGCACCGTCGCCGCGCACCATCACAGAGATACCCATCGTAGAGATATCAAATGCCGTCATCGAGGTGGTCAAGGAGGAGTTCTCGTTGCCTAAAAGCCGTGTTCCGGCCATTACGGCCAAGAAACTGGGATTCTATAGTGCCGGTACCAAGATTTGCGACATCATCAACAAGGTCATCGACCTGCTCGCACAGAATGGCATCATCACCATCAACAACGACCTCGTAACAATGAAGACTTAGGAGCCTGCTGTCAATAGCCGAGGAATTCCTTCAAGCCTTCTGCCTTCTCCAGGTCATCCCTGCCCACATAGAAGGGACCGGGCGAAACCAGGTCGAGATACTTGTCAAGGAACTCCTCCCATGGCAGCTTGAGATAAGAAGCTGGAATGAAGAACGTCCTCGAACCACCTGCCGAACGGTTGCCAGCCTGCACATAGGCTGAATAGCCCCCCTTCTCGTGCTTCTGTATGCGATAAATCTCCAGAAACCAGTCACCACGGCATCGGCAAGAAGCTGGCACATTGATATAGTTTTTCACGGGGTTCGCATGTTCAAGTGCCCGCTCATGACCACTGGCCAGCCGACGGATGAACTCCTGACTGTCCACATTCATTGGCCTTGGGCTCAGCATACCATCAGACATGCTGTAATACCTGACATACTGATAGTCGCCACCCACCTTTGCAATGCCTAAATACTGCTGCTCCGCTATCATGTCCCTCGTTGCCCAGGGAAAATCCTTCTTCATCTGCTCGAATGCCTTGTCGATATAGGCATCCACGTCATAGCCGTATGGAAACTTCTCGTTCATAATATTTCAAGTTTAGAGTTTTACGGATGCAAAAATACAAATAAATGGGCAAGATGCCAAACAAAGAAGATAAAAGATGTTTAGGGGGGAGAATAGAGAAACGGCACTTCTCCCCAAGAGAAACGGCACTTCTCTCCAAGAGAAACGGCACTTCTCCCAAAGAGAAACGGCACTTCTCTCCAAGGGTTACGGCTTTTCCCGATTTGGTAAAAAAGTGAAGGAAGGGAGAGTCTTTTTGGGGTGTTTTATCTGAAAAAACTCACTTTTTCGAAGAAATATTTGGTGTTTTCGTTCATTTTGCATACTTTTGCACCCAACAATTATAATAACAAACGTCAAATTAACTAAAATAGCAACGCCTATCGACGCAACTATACTCAATAAAAATGAGTAAAAAATGAGAAGTTTCGAAGAAATGACCGACGAGGAGTTGGCCTTGCTGTACGTCGATGGTGACAATCGTGCATTTGATGAGTTATTAGCCCGCAATCAGCAAAAGCTCTTCAACTACATTATGTTCATGGTTCACGACCAGGAACTGGCTAACGATGTGTTTCAGGACACGTTCGTCAAAATCATTGTTAAGCTGCAGGAGGGGAGCTACACTGACTCTGGCAAGTTCTCGTACTGGATGGTGCGCATTGCCCACAACATCATCATGGATATGTTCCGGGTGCAGAGGAACGAGCCTGTCATTGAGCCGAACGCGGAGAACGACCTGAGCAACCTGAAGAGCAGCGAGGTGATGGAACTGAACTGTGAGATGCAGATGGTGAACAGCCAAATAATGCGTGACGTGCGCCACATGATGGACATGCTGCCCGCAGCGCAGCGCGAAGTGGTGTATATGCGCATGTACCAGGACTTGTCGTTCAAGGAGATTGCCGACATCACGGGCGTGAGCATCAACACGGCCTTGGGGCGCATGCGCTATGCCATTCTGAACCTGCGCCGCATGGCCAAAAAGCACGACATCATGCTGTGCTGTGAGGGTTAAGATTAAAGGTGAAAAAGTGAAAAGGTGAAAAGGTGAAAAAGTGAAAAAGTGAAAGGCTTTGGGGAAGCATTCTTCGACCTTTGACCTTTTCACTTTTTCACCTTTTCACTTTTTCACTTTGTCCTAAAGCCCTTTAAGCTCCAGAATGGTCTGTTCGGGCGTGGGACTCTTGAACACGTAGCTGCCGCTGACCAGCACGTCAGCGCCGGCTGCCACTAAGCGGGGAGCCGTCTCACCCTGCACGCCGCCATCAACCTCAATCAGCGTCTGACAGCCTTTCTCGGTGATGAGCCGCCGCAGACGGCTCACCTTGTCGATGGTGTTCTCAATGAACTTCTGACCGCCAAAGCCCGGGTTCACGCTCATGAGCAGCACCATGTCAACGTCGGCGATGATGTCTTCGAGCATGGACACTGGCGTTGACGGATTGAGCGTCACACCGGCCTTCATGCCTGCATCGTGGATTTCCTGAACGGTGCGGTGCAGGTGGGTACAGGCCTCGTAGTGCACGTTCATCATCATGGCGCCCAGCCTGGCCGTGCGCTGAACGTAACGTTCCGGCTGCACCACCATGTAGTGAACGTCGAGCGGTTTCTTACAACACGCGGCCACTGCCTCCAGCACAGGAAAGCCGAACGAGATGTTTGGCACGAAGACGCCGTCCATCACGTCAAGGTGGAGCCAGTCAGCCTCGCTACGGTTAATGATTTCGAGGTCGCGCTCTAAGTGCAGGAAGTCGGCGGCTAATAAGGAAGGTGATACTTTTACCATTTCACAGATTTGAGATTTTGGTCTAAGGTCTAAGGGAACCAGTCTAAGGCTTGAGGGGAAGTGGCCTTTGACCTTCAGCCTTTGACCTTTGACTTTAGTTGAGACAATAAGAGACCGTGGTGCCATCGGCAAACTTGGCCGAGCGATAGGTGTAAGCTACTTGCTTGATCAGTCTCAGGGTTTTCTCACTTGGTTTCAACACGTCGGGGGTAAAATACTTCATAGGCAGAATTGTTTTGTTTATGACTTTCTAACTACCTAACGTAAGAATACCCCGTTTTATTATGTCATCTGAGGAAATAATTTTCAATTTCCTTCATTCCGTTCAGGAAGTCGGCGGCACGCATTCGTTTCTTGCCTGCCAGCTGTAGTTCGTCAATGGCCAGCAGCGTGCCCTGACCGGCTACCACCGCCATGGTGTTACGCGACACGCTGAGAATGGTGCCTGCCACAGCCCCTGCCGAGTCGCCACTCACCACGTGCGTCCTGTAAAGCTTCAGAGGGGTCTCACGGCCGTCAGGACCCACCAGAACCGTCCAGGCACCGGGCACGGGCGAAAGGCCTCGCACGAAGTTCCTCACCTGCTCTGCACCAGCACTCCAGTCAATGCGGCAGTTCTCCTTGAACAGCTTGGGTGCTGGCTTCAGCACCTCGCCTGCCGTCATCAGCTCGGTCTGAGGAATGCTGACGGGGGAGCCGTCGGCCGCTATGATGCGCTCGAGGGTCTCTATGCAGATGTCGGCACCCAGTTGCATCAGTCCGTCATACACATACTCCACATCGGCATCGGACGGGATGGGGAACGGTTTCTGCATGATGACACGGCCTGTGTCGATGTCGTGGTCGAGGAAGAAGGTGCTGACGCCCGTCAGCTGCTCGCCGTTAATGATGGCCCAGTTGATGGGTGCCGCGCCCCGATACTGCGGCAGCAGGGCGGCATGGACGTTGAACGTGCCATAGGCAGGCATGTCCCACACCACCTCCGGCAGCATACGGAAGGCCACCACCACCTGCAGGTTGGCCTGAAAGGACCGCAGCTGCTCTACAAAGGCGGGGTCTTTCATCTTGACGGGTTGTAACACTGGCAGTCCGTGTTCGAGACTGAACTGCTTGACGGCCGACGGCTGCAGTACGGAACCATGACGGCCTACAGGCTTATCGGGCTGTGTGACTACGGCCACCACATGATAGCCGCCGTCAAGCATCGCCTTCAACGTGGGCACCGCAAACTCCGGCGTGCCCATAAACACTATACGTAAGTCTTCTTTTTGCATTATGTAGAATATTAAAAGTGAAAAGGTGAAAAAGTGAAGAGTGAAAAAATTCATTCCTGGCTCATGTCGTGCACCATCTTGCGGTAGGTACCATAGATGCGGTTGCGGGAAATGTAGCCTTTCAGGTGGTTATCGCCGTCGAGCACGGGCAGCCAGTCGGCACCTGTCTTGTCAAACGCCTTCATCACCTCGGCCATCGACTGAGTGTCAGACAGCACGGCAGCCGGCTGCGACATGAGCTGAGAAGCCTGGAAGTGGTGATAGAGCTCGATGCGGAATACCACGTGGCGAATGCGCCTGATGTCAATCTCGCCCAGCAGCGTGCCCGCAGCGTCGAGCACTGGCAGCTGGCTGGTGTGGCTGCGCGATATCTTGTGTACTATCTGCCCTAACTCCATGTCAGGGTCAACGGCCACGTAGTCGTGGTCAACCACCGAGTCGAGGCTCATCAGCGTCAGCACGGCGTGGTCAGTATGGTGGGTGATGAGCTGTCCCTGCTTGGCCAGCCGCATGCCGTAGATGCTGTGTGGCTCGAAGATGATAATAGTAAGGTACGCGCACACGGAGGTAATCATGAGCGGCATGAAGAGATTGTAGCCGCTCGTTATCTCGGCAATGAGGAAGATGCCCGTCAGCGGAGCATGCATCACGCCTGACATGACACCGGCCATGCCCAGCAGCGCAAAGTTCTTCTCAGGCACATAGACGCCAAAGCCCTGCTGGTTCCACACCCGCGAGAAGAGGAAACCGGCAAAGCAGCCTATGAACAGGCTGGGTGCAAACGTGCCACCCACGCCCCCTGCCCCATTGGTGGCCGACGTGGCAAACACCTTGGTGAGCAGCACCAGGGCCAAGTAGGCAATGAGCCACTCGCTGTGGCCGTAGAAGAGCGAACCGTCGAGTATCTGGTTCCAGTCGGCCTCGGTACGCCCGTTGAGCAGCAGACTGATGCTCTGGTAGCCTTCGCCGTAAAGACTGGGGAACAGGAAGATGAGCAGGCTCAGCATGACGCCGCCAATGACGAGACGGATGTAGGGCTTATCCTTGAAACGGGCAAACATGCCTTCGGTGGCTGTCATCATGCGGATGAAATAAAGGCTGACCAAGCCACAGAACACTCCCAGCAGCACCGTGGCCGGTACGCGCTCAACGGTCCAGTCGGAGTCAATGTGGAAGGTGAACAGCGTGGTGTCGCCACTAAAGATATAGGTGAAGCAGGTGGCCGTCACGCACGACACGAGAATGGGCAGCAGCGAGGCCATGGTCAGGTCAATCATCAGCACCTCGAGCGTAAACACCAGTCCGGCAATGGGGGCTTTGAAGATGCCGGCTATAGCACCTGCCGCACCGCAGCCTATGAGCAGCATCAGCGTGCGGCTGTCGAGCCGCAGCAGCCTGCCCAGGTTCGAACCAATGGCTGAGCCGGTAAGCACAATGGGCGCCTCGGCACCTACTGAGCCACCAAAGGCTATGGTAATGGCAGAGGCCACCACGCTCGACCACGTATTGTGAGCCTTCAGGCGGCTCTGCTTTGAACTGATGGCATAGAGAATGCGAGTAATGCCGTGAGAAATGTCGTCGCGCACAATGTAACGTACAAAGAGCGACGTGAGGTAGATGCCAATAACAGGCAGCACCAGGTAAAGCCAGTTGGCTCCGGTGCTCACCACCTGACCTGTCAGCAGCGCACTTATCTGGTTAATAAGCGAATGCAGCACAAAGGCTGCCACAGCAGCAAAGAAGCCCACCAGCAAGGCCAGGATGATAATAAACAGCCTGTCGCTGATGTGCGTGGTCCGCCAGTCATGTAGGCGGTCGAGCCACCGAGGTCTTCTGTTGTCAGTTGTCAGTTGTCCGTTGTCAGTTGTCATCATAATACAGCCACAAAGATATAAAATAATTACGAATTACGAACGGTGAATAGTGAATATTTTTCAGTATTACCTGAAAAATTGTCCTAAATCTATTGTCGTATCCACTTTTTTTATTAACTTTGCAGCAAACTAACTAATTGAGTTATTAACGACATGAGCCGAGCCTTCAAGAAAACCACCATACCCATAACCCTTTGGCTGCTGTTTTTCAGCATGCTTCAGGCTGTGGCCAGCACACCACCATCGGACATTCAACGCCAGGCAGACTCACTGCGGGCCATTCTCAACACCAAGCAAGGCGAAGAGCGGACACAGGTGCTGCGCAGCATTTTCAAACTGTACTACGCCAACAGTCAGGTAGAACCTGCCTATGCCGTACTCGACGAGATTATCGAACTGGAGCAGCAGCTGAAGCATCCAGAGAACGAAGCATCAGCCAGATGGAACAAAATAGCCCTGCTGAACAATAACGGACGATTCGACAGCCTGTACGTTGAAGCGGGAAGGCAAATGGAATGGTACAAGAAACAACAAATGTGGGACCGTTACTATCAAGCCTGGCAGCGCAAATGCTCAGCAAGCCATGACCTGGGACTCATGCAGACGGCATTGCGCGAGGCAAAGGCTATGCAGGAAGATGCCTTCAAGAAGAACAACAACATAGGAAGGGCCATGGCTTACAAGCAGATGGGCATCATTTATTTCGACATACACGAGCTGACCCAGGCTACCGACGCTTTCGAGCGCAGCGTCGCCCTGCTCATTGAAGAACACGACTCCACAGGAATGATAAGCGGCGTGTATGAGGGGCTCTGCCAGGCACTCGACAAGCGAGGGCTCTATGACGAAGAGCTCGCTGTAGCCAACTCATGGGCAGAGCACATGAGGTCACTGATTTCACTCCATAACATTACCAATGTCAGCCCTACGCTGGTTACCAGCTATATGGCCCACGCGGCTGCCTACATCGGGCAAAAGAAATACACCGAGGCACGCTCCGCCATCAAGATCGCAGAAAGCTACCAAGCGAAGGGCAATTCTGTATTATCACTCTATTACTTGTTTGAGATGTACGCACGTCTGGCTATGGCCGAGGGACGAACAGCCGATGCCATCAGTTATAGCGACTCTGCACTGAGCCTCAACCTGACTGTTGACGACAAGATTTATGAGCTGCGGGCTGCAGCCTTCACTAAAGCTGGACGCTACGACGAGGCGGCAGAACAGTACCGCATGCTCTACAACCGCAAGGACACCCTCTATACACATGTATTGCAGAGTCAGATGGACGAACAGCGCGCCATGCTGCAGCTTGACGAGATGGAGCGAAAGCAGCGGGAGACGCGCATCTTGTCTTCCTACATTATTGGAGGTAGCATCATCGCCATTCTCGTTGCCTTCCTGCTCTATCGGCGCTATCAGAACCGTAAGCTGAAGCGCCTGAACGAGGAACTGCAAAATGCCAACAACAAGGCTGAGGAGTCGTCGCGCATGAAATCGGAGTTTATCAAGAACATCTCACACGAAATAAGAACGCCACTCAACGTGCTCAACGGCTTCACCCAGATTATGATGTCGCCAGGCATAGAAATGGACCAGACCACCAAGAACAACATACGTGAGAGGATTCGAGAGAATACTGACCGCATGACAGAACTGGTCAACAAAATGCTGGAGCTCTCTGACGCTAACTCGCAAGCCGTCATAGAACAACATGACCAGGTGAGCCCCTCTGCCACAGCAGCACAGGCGGCTATCAACGCACACATGGACAGCTACAAGAACCTGAAGTTCAACCTGAAGGTGGACCATGAAGCCAACCAGCTGCACATGGTGACTAACCAGAAGCAGGTGACACGCGTGCTGACACTGCTGCTCGACAATGCCGTCAAGTTCACTGCAAAGGGCGACATTACCATACATGTCAGCTACGACCCCAAGGCTCAAGTACTGCAATATGCCGTTGAAGACACCGGCATTGGCGTACCTACCAGCGAGGCGGAGCACATCTTCGAGGAATTTGTTCAACTGGACGAATATGTGGACGGAACGGGTATTGGCCTCACCGTAGCACGAAACATCGCCAGACGATTGTCTGGCGACCTGTATCTCGACACCAGCTATACTGGCGGTGCTCGCTTCGTGTTCTCACTGCCTGTCGGACAGTAGGGAGCACGCTTTCCTTATTTCCTTACGATAGTTACCTCACCGTCCTGTCTCAGACGTATAATACTGCTGGGCTTGTGGGGCTTGTGCTCTTGGCGACGGCTCCAGCAAACGTAATCGACACGTTCCAACAGCAAAGGGTCAATGTCGCAATAGTTCTGAGCTGCTGGCTGGCCGCTGATGTTGGCACTCGTTGACACCAGCGCCTTCTGGAATCGGAAGCAAAGCTCTTTTGAGAAAGGCTCCTGCGTAATGCGCAAAGCTACAGAGCCATCCTCGGCTATCAGGTTGGGAGCCAGATTGACAGCACCGTCCAGAATCAGCGTCGTTGGCTTGCCGTCGCCTTCGCTCAGGCTGTCAATGAGCTGCCAGGCTACGTCAGGCACGTTTCTCACATAGCGCTGTAGCCGTGCGTCAGAGTCAACCAGGCAAATCAGAGCCTTCGAGTCCTCACGTTCCTTTATCTCATACACTCGCTTCACCGCTTCCTCATTGGTTGCATCACAACCTATGCCCCACACCGTGTCAGTTGGGTAGAGTATCACCCCACCCCTTCGCAGTACTTCTACTGCATTCTTGATGTCTTCTTCGCGTGTCACTTCTGATAAACTTAATTTAGAATTGTACGACTAACTATTTTAAAACTCGCTGGTGAAGTGGAACCGTATGTGCTCAAAGTCTTGCTGCGCCATTTGGAGCATGTAGCCTGAGTCAGCCAGAAAGACGTCACGGCCTTCCTTGTCCTTAGCCATATACTGATACTTGCGCTTCTTAAAGTTCTCCAGTTCACGCTCGTCGTCACTCTCTATCCAACAGGCTTTATAGAGGTGAACGGACTCCCAACGGCATTTGGCGTTATACTCGTTCTCCAGACGGTACTGAATGACCTCAAACTGCAGCTGGCCTACCGTACCAACAATCTTACGGTTGTTAAACTGATTGACAAAGAGCTGGGCCACACCTTCATCCATAAGCTGGTCGATGCCCTTCTGCAGTTGCTTGGATTTCATGGGGTCGTCATTCTCAATATACTTGAACAGCTCTGGTGAGAACGAAGGCAGACCGCGGAAGTGGAGCTGCTCACCCTCAGTGAGCGTATCACCTATCTTGAAGAGACCGCCAGTATCAGGCAAACCGACAATGTCGCCAGGCCAAGCCTCGTCGATGGTGCTCTTTCGCTGGGCCATGAACTGCGTCGGCGAAGAAAAGCGCAACGTCTTACCCTGACGTACATGCAAATAGGGTTGGTTACGCTGGAACTTGCCTGAGCAGACCTTGCAGAAGGCGATGCACGAACGGTGGTTGGGGTCGATGTTGGCCGTTATCTTAAAGATAAAGCCTGTAAACTTAGGCTCCTCCGGGCTCACCATGCGCTCTTCAGCCTTGGTGGGTTTGGGACTTGGTGCAATTTCTACAAAGCAATTGAGCAACTCCTGCACACCAAAGTTGTTGAGGGCTGAGCCAAAGAAGACAGGAGCAACCTCAGCAGAACGGTAGTCATCGACAGAAAACTCTGGATAGACACCATCGACGAGTTCCAGATCTTCGCGCAATTTGTGCGCATCGGTTTCGCCGATGCGCTGGTCGAGCTCGCTGGAACCAAGCTCTACACTCACCTTTTCTGTGACACGCTGTTTGTCAGGAGTAAAGAGATCGAGTTTCTGCTCGTAGATGTTATAGACACCCTTGAACTTAGCTCCTTGGTTGATTGGCCACGAGAGGGGGCGCACCTTGATTTCCAGCTCCTGTTCCAGCTCGTCGAGCAGGTCGAAGGGGTCACGACCCTCACGGTCCATCTTGTTAATGAAGATGATGACAGGGGTATTCCTCATGCGGCAGACTGACATCAGCTTACGCGTCTGAGTCTCCACGCCCTTGGCACTATCAACCACGATGATGGCCGAATCGACAGCCGTCAGCGTTCGATAGGTGTCTTCGGCAAAGTCCTGGTGGCCTGGAGTGTCAAGAATGTTGACCTTGTACTCCACGTCCGACCCCTCAGGCGTGTAGTCAAACTCCATGACGGAGGTGGACACGCTGATGCCACGCTGCTTCTCAATGTCCATCCAGTCAGAGGTGGCTGTTTTCTTTATCTTATTGCTCTTTACAGCACCAGCCACCTGTATCTGTCCGCCAAAAAGCAGGAACTTCTCGGTCAGCGTGGTCTTACCAGCATCAGGGTGCGAAATTATCGCAAAGGTTCTTCTTCGTTCTATCTCTTGATTCACAACTACAATTACTTTTTACGGATTTTACATTTTACTAATACACTCAGCCAGCGACTCTTCCCAGTAGGGTACCTCTATACCGTAAGTCTGCTTCAGCTTGGTCTTGTCAAGCACAGAATAGTGCGGACGGTGGGCTGGTGTAGGATACTCGCTGGTGTGCAAGGGGCGCACATAACAAGTAGTGATGCCTGCCAGACGATGAATGGCCTTGGTGAAGTCGTACCATGAGATGACACCTTCGTTAGAGAAATGATAAACACCAGGTTTCACTCCCTGCTTGATGGCCTCGAAGATGACACGCGCCAAATCACGGGCATACGTCGGCGTACCAATCTGGTCAAAGATAACACCCAGTTCAGACTTCTCACGTCCCAAACGAATCATGGTCTTCACGAAGTTGTTGCCAAAGGTGGAGTACAGCCATGCCGTACGGATAATCATGGTCCTGCGACAAAATTTAGAGACACCCAGCTCACCGGCCAGTTTGGTTGAGCCATAGACACTGTTGGGGCACGGAGTGTCGGTCTCCACATAGGGAGTGTGCTTGCTTCCGTCGAACACGTAGTCAGTGCTGATCTGAACCATCCATCCACCACGCTTCTCAACAGCCGCAGCCAGATAGGCAGGCGCTACGGTGTTGAGCGTTGTAGCCAGTTCCTTGTCGCTTTCAGCCTTATCAACAGCAGTATAGGCTGCACAGTTAACGATGCCGTCAATCTTGTTGGCAGCCACAAACTGCTCAACAGCCAGCTGGTCGCTAATGTCCAATTCCTGCACGTCAGTATTAAAATAGGTATGCTGGGCATGCTCCTTCTCCAGCAACTGCATCTCGTTTCCAAGTTGGCCGTTACAGCCAGTAATCAAAATGTTCATAGATTATTCAAACTCTAAGGGTTCTTCTTTGTCTTTTAAGTAATAGTCGTTTAACAGTCCGATAAAAGTGGTAATCTCTTTGACGGCATGCAGAGTGTTGGGCGTAATGTCCTTCTTCTGCAGACGCAGCAGCATAACACCATAAAGCGAGTTAAAGCAGGTCTCAATTTCGTTCTCCTCCTTATTGGCACCACGATTGCGCAACTCTACGATGTAGGGCAACACTTTGTAGTACTCAGCATTGTAGAAGGGAAACTTCGAACTGCCCAGCAGCTGTACGTGGAGCTCCTCCAACTGCTGAAGCGTCACCTTGTTAATCTGCAAGTGACCCTGCTCACGACAGCCCTCACTGTTCATCATCTTAATCAGATTGCCAAACCAGTCGGCTTCATCCTCTTTCTGTTCGTCTGTGTAGTCGAAACGATCAATGTATTCACGACGTATGCGGCTCAGCGAACAACCGAAGGCACGAATGGTGTCCTCTATCTGCCACATATAGAGCAGATATTCGGCTATGTTCTTTTTTCTTAACTCTTGTGCTATAAACATGGTTCAACTAAAAGAATCGGAAAAGACTGGTGGTGGTGCCCAACAGGAACACCAGTGAAAAGACGATGACGACAACACCTATAATCTGATTGATGATCTTGATGCCATTGTCATCAAAGATGGCACGTACCTTGTCAACCAGCCACGTCAGTCCGAACCACCAGAACAGGGCACCTGCCACTATACTCATGAAACCAATAATCATCTCAAACGGATGATCTGGGAACACAAAGGCAAACTGGGCAAACAAACCCATGAAAAGGAAAATAATAAGTGGGTTGGAGAATGTCACCAGAAATGCCGTCCAAGTATTATACCAGAGCGACCCACGCTGTGAACCGGACTTATGCATGTTACAGGTGGGGTCGCTGCGCCAGGTGTAGATGCCAAAGGCCAGCAGCAGCACACTTCCCACTATCTGAAGGTAGAAGCGATTCTGTGCATCGTTGACAAAATCCATGACGAACGACATGCCAAAACCTGTTATGCCAGCATAGATGATATCACTGACTGCGGCGCCTATTCCTGTCACGAAACCATACCATCGCCCCTTGTTCAGCGTACGCTGTACACACAGCACGCCGACAGGTCCCATTGGGGCTGATGCTATCATTCCGATGAGCATTCCCTTAAATATCAGATCAACTATATTATATATAGGAAACGACATAACGAGTGCAAAGGTACAAAAAATATATGAAAAGTATTCTATTTTCTCACTAAAACTTTTGCATTATCATTTTTTTTCATTAACTTTGCACCTTAGAACGTGAAAGAAATAACTATCAAAACCAAAATATTTTAAAATTATGGAAGGACAACCGACAATTAAGCCATACGTAATTGGCTTGGACTTAGGAGGAACAAACTCTGTTTTTGGTATCGTTGATGCACGTGGTGAAATTAAAGCCACTACAGCCATTAAGACTGGTGGTTTCGACATAGTAGAAGACTACGTAAGGGCTTCTGTTGATGCACTGCAGGTGATTATCGACCAGGTGGGAGGCATTGAGAAAATCAAGGCTATGGGTATTGGTGCTCCTAATGGTAATTACTATAATGGCACCATTGAATTTGCCCCTAACCTCTCATGGGCAAGAAACGGCATTGTACCCTTGGCCAAACTGTTCGGCGACGCACTGGGCATTCCTGTGGCACTGACAAACGACGCCAACGCTGCTGCCATAGGTGAAATGGTATATGGCGTAGCACGCGGCATGAAGAACTTCATTGTCATCACCCTCGGAACGGGCGTAGGCTCTGGCATAGTGGTTAACGGACAGTTGCTTTATGGCCACGACGGTTTCGCAGGAGAACTGGGACACGTTACTATGGTACGTGGTGCAGAAGGACGCACCTGTGGCTGTGGACGCACAGGCTGTCTGGAGGCGTACTGTTCAGCAACGGGTGTGGCTCGTACTGCCCGTGAACTGCTGTCAAAGACAAACCGTCCGTCACTGCTTCGCGAACTGGATCCTGAGAAGATTACGTCACTCGACGTTTCGATTGCTGCTGGTAAAGGCGACGAACTGGCAAAGGAGATTTATGAGTTCACAGGCAAGATGCTTGGTGAGGCTTGTGCTGACTTTGCTGCTTTCAGCTCACCTGAGGCATTTATTTTCTTCGGCGGCATGGTGAAGGCAGGCGACCTGATTATGGAGCCTATCAAGCGAGCTTACAATGAGCACGTAATGACCATCTTCAAGAACAAGGCCCAATTCCTTGTTAGCGGACTCGACGGAGCCAGTGCTGCCGTACTGGGAGCTTCGGCCATCGGATGGGAAATCCAATAACGGTTGAATACCGTACAAGGCAATGTTAAATGATAAAGGATGTTAAATAACAGCATCTTTTATCATTTTTCTTTTTGCACATTTCATTGAGCCAATTGAATTGATTATCTTTGCACCATAAAAACTACAAGGTTCGCATAACAGCGATTAAAAGGGAATGTGAGTGAAAATCTCCAACTGTCCCGCAGCTGTGAGTTCCTTTATGCACTTCAGACATAATAATCCACTGTTTTCGCCCAACAAAAGGGTAAAATGGGAAGGAGTCTGCAGTTGGAACGAAGTCAGAAGACCTGCCTTGGAGAAAAAAGATGCCGAAGTTCCTCGGAGTAAGGAAGATTGAGGCCAACAACAGAAAATAGCATTTGCGATTAACATGTTCCCTCATGGTGGGGAATGATGTTTGTGGTTTATCCTCAAGATATAACTACGTGTATTATTATATAAGTGTGGAAAGGCCTGGCCGTGAGGTCAGGCTTTTTTATGACAAAAACAAAGAGGTTGGTGCAGGACGCTACCAACCTCGAAAAACACAAGCGATAAGTTGCATTTTAATTGAAATGTCGTCTTATCGGGCGCAAATATACAACATTAAAGGTTAAAATACAAATTTTATCGGCAAAAAAAACGCATTACTTACAATTTTCTAAAAAAAGTAGGAAAAAATTTGTAGATTAAAAGAATTATAACTACTTTTGCAGCCGAAAACATAAAAACTTAGATATATATGAAGCAAATGATGAATGCATGGTGGTGGCGTAACTCGAGATTCAAATAGTCGCGGGGTACGTAGCCATTTATGTATGCATCATCAGATAAAGAAGGCTCGTCGTTATCGCGGCGAGCCCTTTTTAATATAGGGAAAATGTACAACACATAAAACGATTAAGATATATGAGCAAGAGTTATTTAGTTGATGAAAGAGGATTCTACGGTGAGTTTGGCGGTGCCTACGTACCAGAGATTCTCTATGCCACAGTGAAAAAGCTTCAGGACGAGTATTTGCCCATTCTGGAAAGCCGCGAGTTTCAGGAAGAGTACATGTCACTGCTGCGCGATTATGTTGGACGGCCATCGCCTCTCTACCTGGCCAAGCGTATGAGTAAGAAGTACGGCTGTCAACTCTACCTGAAACGCGAAGACCTGAACCACACGGGTGCCCACAAAATTAACAACACCATCGGCCAGATTCTGTTGGCTAAGAAGATGGGCAAGCGACGCATCATTGCCGAGACAGGAGCAGGACAGCACGGGGTGGCTACTGCTACGGTCTGCGCACTGATGGACATGCCCTGCGTGGTCTATCAGGGAGCCCTCGACGTGGAGCGACAGCACGTAAACGTAGAACGCATGAAAATGCTGGGAGCAGAGGTGCGCCCTGTGAAAACAGGCAACTGGACGCTGAAGGATGCCACCAACGAGGCCATCCGTGACTGGTGCTGTCATCCTGCCGACACCTTTTATATTATTGGTTCGACAGTAGGACCCCACCCCTACCCTGACATGGTGGCACGCCTGCAAAGCATCATCTCCGCAGAAATCAAGGAGCAACTTCAAGAGAAGATTGGCCGTGACTACCCAGACGTGCTCATGGCCTGTGTGGGTGGCGGCAGCAATGCAGCAGGCACCATCTACCACTACATCGATGACGAACGCGTCAAAATCGTGCTGGCCGAGGCTGGCGGACAAGGTGCCGACACAGGCCATACGGCGGCGACAATACATGCTGGCCGCTTAGGCATTCTGCACGGTTCAAAGACGCTGGTAATGCAGACCCCTGACGGACAAATCATAGAGGCTGAAAGCATTTCTGCCGGCCTTGACTACCCTGGCATTGGCCCTATGCACGCTAACTTGGCCACACAACACAGGGCAACGGTTTATTCCATCAACGACGACGAGGCCGTCAGGGCTGCCTACGAGCTCACCCGTATGGAGGGTATCATCCCTGCACTCGAGTCAGCCCACGCCATCGCTGCTTTGCAGAAGATGACTTTCAGACCCGATGACGTGGTAGTGCTGACAGTCAGCGGCCGGGGTGACAAAGACGTAGAAACCTATCTGAACAACAAACAAATGGCAGGAGAATATGGAGACTTTTAATTTTACTACTGTTACGCGTACCATCCTGGCTGACCTTTATACGCCAGTGGGAGTCTATATGAGGCTCAGGGACATCTACCCACAGAGTGCGCTCATGGAGAGTTCTGACTATCATGACAAAGACAACTCTCGTTCGTTCATTGGCATTAACCCTATAGCCAGCGTGGCTGTGGGGCACGGCATTGCCGACATCAACTACCCTGACGGTTCCACTGTTAAACAGCCATTGACTGCCGAGTTCGGAACAGCGGAAGCCATTCATTTGCTCATCGACAGCATTCACGTTCAGGGTGAGCATTCCGACCTGTGCGGACTGTATGGCTACACGTCGTTTAATGCCGTCCGCTATTTTGAAAACATTGAGGTGAAGGACGAGACGCAACAGAAGAACGATGCGCCTGACCTCTTGTACATTTTGTATAAAGATATCATTGTGTTCGACCACTTCAACAACCAGCTGACGATGGTCTGCTTAAAAGATGAGTCTGAGAAGCCTTATGAGTCCAATAAGCCTTATGAGCCGATACTGAAGGCCATGAATCGTGCTAATGTCCAGACATACGATTTTCACCCAGTTGGCGATGTACGCTCAACGCTGACCGACGAGGAGCACAAGACAAACATCCGTCGTGGCATTCAACATTGCCTGCGTGGCGACGTCTTCCAGATTGTACTCAGCCGCCGTTTCGTGCAGCGGTATGAGGGCGACGATTTCCGTCTCTATCGTGCACTACGCAGCATCAACCCCTCACCTTATCTGTTCTACTTCGACTTCGGTGGCTTCCGTATCTTCGGCAGTAGTCCTGAAACGCATTGCAGAATAGAACGGACAAATGCCCTACACGACAACCTTCGCGCCTACATCGACCCTATTGCCGGCACCACGAAACGTACGGGCGATGCAGAAAAAGACCGTCAGGGGGCAGAGTTCCTGCGCAGCGACCCCAAGGAAAATGCAGAACACGTCATGCTCGTCGATCTTGCACGTAACGACCTGAGCCGCAACTGCCACGACGTGAAGGTGGACTATTACAAAGACATTCAGTATTACTCCCACGTCATTCATCTGGTCAGCCGTGTCAGTGGCGCGCTGGACGAAGGGGCCGACCCCATCAAGACCTTTATCGAAACGTTCCCTGCTGGAACGCTGAGCGGAGCGCCAAAGGTACGAGCCATGCAACTCATCTCTGAATATGAGCCGCACAATCGTGGTGCCTACGGTGGTTGCATAGGCTACATCGGGTTGGACGGCAGTCTGAACCAAGCCATCACCATCCGCACATTCGTCTCACGCAACGGTGAGCTGTGGTTCCAGGCTGGCGGTGGCATCGTAGCCAAGAGCAACGAGGAATACGAACTACAAGAGGTTAACAACAAGCTTGGCGCACTACGCCGAGCCATAGAAAAAGCAGAAAAACTATGAGGATTATCATCATTGACAACTACGACTCGTTTACCTACAACCTGAGTCACTTAGTAAAAGAGCTTGGTGCCAACGTGAGCGTGGTGCGCAACGACCAATTCAACCTCGATGACCTTGAGGCATACGACAAGATTATCCTGTCCCCGGGCCCTGGCATCCCCTCTGAGGCAGGCCTGCTGCTCGACGTCATTCGGCATTATGCTGGCAAGAAGCCTATTTTGGGGGTCTGCCTTGGTCATCAGGCCATCGGCGAAGTGTTTGGCGGACAGTTGGAGAATCTTAGCGACGTGTTCCACGGAGTAGCCACGCCCTGTCACATCACCATTGACGACGTGCTCTTCGACGGACTGCCTGCTGACATTACCATCGGCCGCTACCACTCATGGGTGGTGAGCCACAAGGCATTTCCCGCCTGTCTTCAAATAACGGCCGTCAGTCCCGAGGGGCAGGTCATGGCTCTTCGCCACAAAGAGTATGACGTTCGTGGCATTCAGTTCCACCCTGAAAGTGTACTCACACCTGATGGAAAAGAAATGATTAATAACTGGTTAAAATCTTAGTTTATGACACAGACAATGAAAGACATCCTGAACAGGATGCTGAACCACGAGGAACTGACTCGTGAGGAAATGAAGGAGATATTGATTGGCATCACCCAGTCAGAGTACCCTAACGAACAAATAACGGCACTGCTCACTGCCCTGCAGATGCGTGGCGTCACCGTTGACGAACTGCTGGGCTTCCGCGACGGTATTCTGGAGACTGGCGTGCCCGTACCCTTGGAGTGTGACCGTTACATTGACGTAGTTGGCACAGGCGGCGACCGAAAGAACACCTTTAACATCTCTACCACCAGCTGTTTTGTCATTGCCGGAGCTGGTTATAAAGTAGCCAAGCACGGCAACTATGCTGCCACTTCAACCAGCGGAGCATCGAATGTCATCGCCCACCACGGAATCCAGTTCACTGACGATATCGACCGTTTGAACCGTAGTCTCAATGAGTGCGGCATCGTCTATCTGCATGCCCAGCTGTTTGCCCGTGCCATGAAGTTTGTCGGCCCCATCCGCAAGGCGCTGCAGTTTCCCACGGTATTCAACCTTTTAGGCCCGCTGGTCAATCCCTCTCAGCCGCAGTGCCAACTGCTGGGTGTGGCCAACCTCGACCAGATGCGCCTATATAATAATGTATATCAGAAAATAGGCATAGACTACGGCATTGTCAACTCCATCGACGGCTACGACGAGATTTCGCTCACGGGGCCGTTCAAGGTGACCACCAGACAGTATGAGCGTATCTTCCAGCCACATGACCTCGGCTTTGACGTCATCAAACCAGAGGAATTAGTAGCAGGAGCAACAGAGGACGAGGCTGCCAAGATTTTCGACAGCGTGCTGGAGAACCGCTGTCTGCCTGGTCAGAAAGAGGTGGTGCTGGCCAATGCAGCTTTCGGTATCCAAGTGCTTGAACGTGGCGAGAAGAGCATTGAGGAATGCATCGAGATAGCCCGCGAAAGCATTGACAGCGGCAGTGCATTGAGGACTTTCCGCAAATTTGTTGAGCTGAACAGCTGATATATGCAAAAGATTTTGTAATTTTGCCTTCTGAAACTAAAAAGCAAGCATCATGACAGACATCTTAGAAGAAATTGTAGCATGGAAACATCGCGAAGTACAGATAATGAAGGAAATGCAGCCAACCCGGAAACTGCGCCGTATTATTGAGGAACAGACTTACTACAAGCGCCCGCCAATAGCCGAAGCACTCAAGGCTTCAAGTACAGGCATCATAGCCGAATTCAAGCGCAAGTCACCCTCATTAGGCTGGATCAACGAGGATGCCAAACCGTCAGAGGTCCCCTTCAGCTACCAGCAGAACGGAGCCACGGCACTAAGCATTCTGACCGACAACCGCTACTTTGGCGGCGACGACGACTTCATCAAGGAAGCCCGCATGAGTGGCGTACGCATTCCTGTGCTCTACAAGAACTTTGTCATTGACGAGCACCAACTGCTCCAGGCCCGGTTAGCCGGTGCATCCACCGTGCTGCTCATTGCCGCTTGTCTGGACTATCACGACTGCAAGAGCCTGCTGCATACTGCCCATTCCTTAGGCCTTGAGGTGCTGCTTGAGATGCACAGCGAGGACGAGCTGCAGTACGCGGAGCTTGAACCAGACCTCTACGGCATTAACAACCGTAACCTCGACACCTTCCAAACGAATGTCGAGACCTCGTTCCGACTGGCTGACCAGCTGCCTGTAAGCGCTGTCAAGGTGAGCGAAAGCGGCATTAGCGACCCGGTCATCGTTCGTCAGCTACGCGAAGCCGGTTTCCAGGGGTTCCTTATCGGCGAGGCCTTCATGAAGACCACCAACCCCGGTGCCGCACTTGCCAGTTTCATCGAGCAGTTGTAAAGGTCAAAGAACTGAGGTCAAAGGTCGCTTCCCCTAAGCCTTAGGCCTTAGACCAAGAACCAAAATCAAATAAAATCGTAAATGCTCATTAAGGTTTGTGGCATGCGCGAAGCCGACAACATTCGCGCCGTTGATGCCCTCAGTACCGACTTCATGGGTTTCATTTTCTGGCCTCATTCCAGTCGTTACGTAGCAGCACTGCCCGCCTGTCTGCCACAACGTGCAAAACGCGTGGGTGTCTTCGTCGATGCAGACATGGCTGACCTTCTGCAACATGCGGCGCAGTACGGTCTCCATGCCGTACAGCTGCATGGGCACGAAAACCCGGCGTACGTAAGACAGCTGAGGGCTTCAGTGGGTCAGCTGACCGTCATTAAAGCCTTCAACATTGCGACGCCCAACGACCTCGAACAGACAGTTCCCTACGAAGGCCTGGCCGATTACTTCCTTTTCGACACAAAGGGGCCCAGCGTCGGCGGCAACGGCAAGCAGTTCGACTGGACTGTGCTCAATGCCTACAACGGCACCACCCCATTCCTGCTCAGTGGCGGCATAGGCCCTGACGATGCTCCCCGCATACGGTCATTCCACCACCCGCTATTGGCAGGCATTGACCTCAACTCCCGTTTCGAGACGTCACCTGCCGTCAAAGACATTAACCAACTCAACAACTTCATCAAAACAATCAGACAATGAACAAGATTAATTCCCTTTTCAATAATCGTGGTGAGCAGAAACTGCTCTCCCTCTATTTCTGTGCTGGAGCCCCTACCCTCGATGGCACAGCCGACGTCATCCTGACCATGCAACGGCGAGGCATCGCCATGGTCGAAGTAGGCATCCCTTTCAGTGACCCCATGGCCGACGGGCCTGTCATTCAGAATGCTGCCACGCGTTCGCTCAAGAACGGTATGACACTGCGGCTGCTTTTTCAGCAGCTGACCGCAGTCAAAGACCAGGTACACATCCCCCTCATTCTCATGGGCTATCTCAACCCCATCATGCAGTATGGCATAGAGGCCTTCTGCCAGTCGTGCGTGGAGAGTGGTGTCAGCGGTATGATCATTCCTGACCTTCCCTTCAAGGACTACCAGGAAGTCATCAAACCCGTGGCCGACCGCTACGACCTGCGCGTCATCATGCTCATCACCCCCGAGACCAGTGAGGAGCGCATCCGCTTCATTGACGACCATACCGACGGGTTCATCTACATGGTATCTTCGGCTGCCATCACCGGGGCCCAGAAGAGTTTCGACGAGCAGAAGCAGGAGTACTTCCAGCGCATCAACCAGATGAACCTGCACAATCCACGCATGATAGGCTTCGGCATCAGCAACAAGCAGACACTCCTGTCTGCCCAGCAGAATGCCGCTGGAGCCATCATCGGTTCCAAGTTCGTCACCCTGCTCAATGAAGCACAGGGCAATGCCGACAAAGCACTCGACCAACTTTTCGAAGCACTGGAACATTAGCCCCCAACACCCAACGTAATCCTTTACATCAATTATTTCTGTTATTAATTTGGGCATTTAGATATTATTTCATATCTTTGTGCCCATAATTAATATTAACAAACTACTCACTAAACAATGAAGCAACTGAAACTATTGCTCCTCTGCCTGTTGATTCCAGCCTTCGCCCTTGCCGACGATGCGTGGAATACCACCTATAAGCAGATTGAACAGAGCATTAAGGCACCCGAGTTTGCCAACCGCGATTTTGTTATTACCAAGTACGGAGCCAGCGTCAAGGCCTCCGCAGTGAAAAACCAGAAAGCCATTAACAAGGCCATTGCTGCCTGCTCCAAGAAGGGCGGCGGTCGCGTCATCGTGCCGGCAGGAACGTTTAACACGGGGGCTATCACCCTTCTTTCGAACGTTAACCTCGTTGTGGAGAAGGACGCCGTGCTGCAGTTTGTCTTTGAACCCGACCTCTACCCCATCGTCCCCACCCGCTGGGAGGGCATCGACTGCTGGAACCTCAGTCCCTGCATCTATGCCTATAAGCAGCAGAACGTGGCCATAACGGGCGAGGGCACCATCGACGGTGGAGGTTCCAACGAGACCTGGTGGCCCATGTGCGGCAAGGCCTCGTTCGGCTATCGCGACGGCATGATCAGCCAGCGTGGCGGTTCGCGTGCCCTTCTGCTGAAGCAGGCCGAGGACGGAGTGAACATGGACGAGCGCCGTTTCGACAAGAACGACGGTCTGCGCCCACAGCTCATCAACCTGTACCAGTGTGACAACATTCTCATTGAGCATGTCACCCTGCTGCGCTCACCCTTCTGGGTCATCCACCCCCTGCTTTGTAAGAACGTCACCGTGCGTGGTGTGAAGATCACCAACGACGGTCCTAACGGCGACGGCTGCGACCCCGAGTCGTGCGACGGCGTACTGATTGAGGACTGTTTCTTCAACACGGGCGACGACTGCATCGCCATCAAGAGCGGACGCAATAACGACGGTCGTCTATGGGGTCTGCCCTCTGAGAACATCATCATCCGCAACTGCATCATGCACAACGGCCACGGCGGCGTGGTCATCGGCTCTGAGATCAGCGGCGGCTGCCGCAACGTCTTTGCCCACGACAACGTGATGGACTCGCCCGAGCTGGAGCGCGTGGTACGCATCAAGACGAACCCCTGCCGTGGCGGCATCATTGAGAACATCTACGCCCGCAACATCAAGGTGGGCCAGTGCAAGGAGTCGGTCTTGAAGATTAACCTGGACTACGAGCCCAACGAGGTGTGCTGCCGCGACTATCCTCCCACGGTGCGCAACGTCTATATGGAGAACGTCACGTGCGAGAAGTCCATGTACGGCGTACAGATTATCGGACTCGACACGGCTGTCTATGTACACGACATCTACGTCAAGGACTGCAAGTTCAACGGCGTGCAGTCGGGCAACACCATCAAGGGCGAGACGCGCAACGTGAAGTTCGAGAACCTCTTCATCAACGGCAACATTGTCTTATTAGAGAAGCCCTACCGGCACTACAGCGAGTGGCTGACGTACTCGGAAATGCAGCGAACGCCCAAGTCCTTCCTGCTGGACTTCGCCAAGAAGCCACGGTGGAGCTACGTCATGGGAATTGAACTCGAAGCAATGCTCGACACCTATCTTAAGTATGGCGGAAACGCCATACTTAATTATTGTAAGGAGTATTGTGACACGATGATTCTGGCTGACGGCACCATCCGCAACTACAAGCTTGAGGACTACAACCTCGACAACATCCGCACGGGCCACTTCGTAGCCCGCATGCAGCAGCTCTACCCCGAGGAGAAGAACCTGAAGGCCATCCAGCTCATGATGCGCCAGTTAGAGAAGCAGCCCCGCACCAAAAAGGACAAGGTCTATTGGCACAAGGCCATCTACTCCTACCAGGTGTGGCTTGACGGTATCTTCATGGGGCTGCCCTTCCGGGTGCTGACTGCTCCGCTCAACGCTCAAAACTCAAAACTCAACAAAATCTACGACGATGCCGTCAACCAAATCAGCGTAACCTACCGGCGCACCTACGACCCGGCCACGGGCCTGAACCGCCACGCCTACGACGAGACGCGCGAAATGTTCTGGGCCGACAAGCAGACCGGCCTTTCCCAGCACTGCTGGGGTCGCGCCCAGGGGTGGTACTCCATGGCCCTCATCGAGCTGCTCGACGCCTTGCCCGAGGACTACGCCCGCCGGGGTGAGCTCATTGAGCTGCTGAAGAAAGACCTGGACGCCATCGTGAAGTGGCAGGACAAGGAGTCGGGCGTGTGGTATCAGGTGATGGACTCCCCCACGCGCGAGGGTAACTACCTTGAGAGCACCTGCTCCTCCATGTTTGCCTACGTGCTCCTGAAGGCTGCCCGCAAAGGCTATGTGGGCGAGGAATACCGCAAGGCGGGTATTTGTGCCTACGAGGGCATCATCAAGCACTTTATCCGCCTGAACAACGACAAGACCATCTCGCTGACGCAGTGCTGCTCGGTGGCCGGCCTGGGTCCGGGCCTGAGCAAGAAGGTGCTGAAGGCCGCGCCCAACGTGAAGGAGAACCTCAAGCGTGACGGAAGCTACGAGTACTACCTGAGCGAACCCATACGCGACAACGATGCCAAGGGCGTAGGCCCCTTCATCTGGGCCTCGTTGGAGATGGAGGCACTCGGATTTACTACTGAACACGAACCCTAACGGAAGAGTAACAATAAAAATCGAAAATCGGTAAATAGATAATAGAAAATAAACAATGAAGCAACTACTACTGACATTAGCCGTAGCAGCCGCAGCAGTGACGGCGACGGCACAGACACCGGCCTTCCCGGGCGCCGAAGGTCACGGACGCTACGTAACGGGCGGACGTGCAGCCAACGGCTCGACGAAGGTCTATCACGTGACGAACCTCAACGACAGCGGCTCCGGGTCGCTGCGCTGGGCCTTGCAGCAGTCAGGGCCCAGAACCATCGTGTTTGACGTGGGCGGCGTCATCGCCCTCAACTCCGACCTGAGCATTCCCTCTAACACCACCATTGCGGGCCAGACGGCTCCCTACCCGGGCATTACGCTGCGCTACTACACCATTCACGGCATAGGCAACAACGTCATCATACGATTCATACGCAGCCGCCGAGGCCAGGAGAAGGACGTGAACGACGGAGCCGACGCCATCTGGGAGCGCCAGAAGACGGGCATCATCATTGACCACTGCTCCTTCTCGTGGTCGATTGACGAGGTGGCGTCGTTCTACGACAACAACAACTTCACCATGCAGTGGTGCACCATAGGCGAAAGCCTGAACAATGCCGGCCACGGCAAGGGAGCCCACGGCTACGGCGGCATCTGGGGCGGCAAACTGGCCTCCTTCCACCACAACCTCATTCTGCACGTGGGCAACCGCTCGCCCCGCTTCAACGGTGCGCGCTACAACTGGACGGGCTACACCGGCAACCAGCTCTACAGCCAGTACAACTGGCAGAACGCCGTACAGGCCGAGAACGTTGACTTCCGCAACTGCGTGGTCTATAACTGCGGCAACGGCTGCTACGGCGGTCCCGGCGGCGGTCAGATCAACATGGTGAACAACTACTACAAGAACGGCCCTGCCGGCAACACGAGCTACATCACCACGGCCTCAGTAGCCAACAGCACCAGCTCGAGCGACGAGAGCAAGTACTGGACCATGTTCAGCCGCTACTACCTCAGCGGCAACCAGCTGAACTCCACGGCCAATGCCGACTGGGGCAAGGTGCACTACGACAGCGGCACGATGACGAAGGACGGCGACCACTACACGCCCGACCCCAACCACTACTACGGCTCGGGGGTGACGTACGTCAACATTGACGGCACGGACTGCGTGAAGATGAAGATGGACCAGCCCGCCCCCTACGGCGAAGTGACCACCCACACAGCTGCCGTGGCCTTCGACCGCGTGCTGGACTATGCGGGCAGCTCGCTGCAGCGCGACGACGTGGATAAGCGCTACGCTACCGAGACGCGTAACGGCACGGCCACCTACAAAGGCTCCGTGACGGGCAAGGCAGGCCGCATAGACCTGGTGAGCGACGTCAACGGCTACACGGAAGAGACCTTCGGCACGGGCAAGCGCGCTGCCAACTTCGACGCTGACCAGGACGGCATGGCCGACGCCTGGGAGCAGCTGAACGGCGGCGACCTGCAGCCTAACGCCTACACGCTCGACTCTCAGTACACGAACCTCGAGGTCTATCTCAGCTCGCTCGTCGAGGACATTATGAAGGCCGGCAACGAGGGTGCCGAGAGCCCGCTGAACGACCACTACCCCACCTGCCAGAAACTGCCCGACGACCCGAACATAGAGCCGGAAGATCCGGAAGACCCGGAACTGCCGGACGGCCAGCAGGGCAACGTGACGTGGGAGCTGAGCTCTACGACGACGGCCACCTACAGCACGTCGTTCGACAGCTACGTCACCGCTCCGGAACTGACCATGGGCAGCAACCTGAGCATTAGCGGCAACGGCACCTACGGCGACGTACGCTTCACGAAGTTTACGGCCGAGACGGCCGAGTCGGCAGCTGCCGAGAGCAACAAGGTGCTGCTCAAGGTGAACAGCAAGGGGGGCTACAAGTTCCGTGCGACGAACATCGCGTTCCAGGCCTGCAAGATAGGCACCGACAACGGCAACTTCGACGTGAAGTGGACCGACGCCGGCGGCACGAAGGTGCTGGCCACGGCCGTCATGCCTAACCGCAACAATGCGGCCGGAGGCTACTTCTCGAACTACAGCTACGACGTGACGGCGCTCTCGACGGAGACCAACGGCGAGTGTACGCTGCAGCTGAACCTCTACAACATCGGCTTCATCAAGGAGGGCGTCATGACGAAGAAGGAGATGGGCCTGGCCAACATCATCATTAACGGCGTCATTACCAACACTGACACTGGCATTTCCACCCCCGTGACGCTGACCACCGAGGACACCCCAATGTATAACCTGCAGGGACAGCAGGTGGATAGCAGTTACAAGGGAATCGTCATCAAGAACGGTAAGAAATACCTGCAGAAATAATTAATCCAACAAAGAGAAAAGGGAAGCCGTCTGGCTTCCCTTTTTTTTCTTTTCCCTATCGCTGCATATACTTCCGTCCACCCTGCACCACGATGCCTTTGTAATTGGCATCTACACGCTGACCCTGCAGGTTATAGCGCGGCATGTCAGCACGAGGCGTACCCTCGTCAATGGTCAGGCCCTCAATGGCGGTGGAACCGCTGAACTCATAACAGCCCAGATCAGGGGCAGCACCCTTGTAAGACACATAACTGCTGATGTGCTCACCACTGAAGTCAGTAAACTCCACGCCTTGGTCAATCAGTTGCGTGGCCGTTGCCTTCAGGTGAAACTGCGTGGTCTCAGGCAGCGTGCCGTCAGCCTGACGCTCGGCAAAGATAATCTCCGTCACGTCCAGTCCCTCAAAGTCTGACTCATTGGCTGCCCAGGGCTTGGTGTCACCATTCCAGGTGTTATGAACCTGAGTGGTGGTACCCTTATCACTACGCTTCCAGTGGCTGCTCAGGGGTGACAGGCTGATGTTATTATACACCGCCAGCGTGTAGGCATAGTCATTGCCGAAGCCGTAGTTGATGTCGTTCTTGTAGGCCGTGCAGTTAATGACCTTCATGTTGCCGGCATTGTTGTTCTGGTCAAAACCTTTCTTGCGGTGACCTACGGCCAAACAGCGGTACAGCTCCACGTTGTGCTTCGTACCGTTACCGCCTACCTTGAAACCATTGGGATTACCACCGTTGGGGAAGTTGGCCAGGTCCTTGCCCGAGAAGCAGCTCAGGTTCTTATCTACACCCGTTACACGCGGATGATTAGACAGGTCGAACGTGGCAGGACCGTTGTTCCAGGCAATGCAGTTGATATAGACGGTCGGCGTGCCGTTAGTGACGCGTTCGAAGGAGTCCCAGCCGTCATCACTATTGTTCCACGAGCGGCAGCCAATGTAGATGTTTCCCGGACAGGCATCACCCTGCTTGTCAGCAAAGCCGTCGGCGTTGCCACCCTTGTCCTGGTAGTCGAAGTTGTCGTGCGCATCGCAGTTAATCACCATGTTATGACCGCCACTGCGCAGCTGTATGCCGGCATTGCAGCAGCCATAGACGTCGAGACCCTCCAGGATGCAGTACTTCGAATCCTCCAGCCAGATGCCCTTGTAGCCAGCGTAACGAATGGTGATGTTCTTGATGTGCAGATAGCTGCCTCCCACCTTTACGCCGTTGGACTTGTTGGCCTCCTGGCGGAAGTCGAGTATGGGGCGCTCGCTGTTGTAGTTCTGAATGGTAATCATGTTGCCCTCTGTACCCGACCGGTTGATGGAGAGCGAGTTCTGGAAGTCGTACTGGCCTCCCATGAGGTAGAGGTTGTCGCCTGCCGTCAGTTTTCCGATGACCGTCGATGTCAGTTTGCCCGGACTGCTCACGGTGTAGTTAGAGCCCTCACCCGTCGGCGACACATAGTAGTCAGTTGCCTGCACGCCCATAGCGGTGCCCAGCAGCATCATTGAAAGGAGTAAATGTTTCTTCATATATTTTCTTTAGTCTTTAGTTCCGTGGGCAAAGATACGAAGAAAAACAATAATCACCAAGGGTTCATCCTCAGAAACTCAGTGTAAACGTTTTCAAAACACTTCGACCTGTACGGTTTATTACCGCTCAAGGGCTTGCAAAGTATCTGTCCTCCCCCTACAGGGGGAGCGAGAGGGGGTCAAAAGGGAGGGAAGCTTCAACTTTCAACTAATTATTCCAACTTCTTTCCATTTATTCTTTGCCATTTCTTTCAACCGGACAGGTAGATTTAGTTATCATCTGCTCAACCACTACAATAAACTGACGAGCCTGTTCAACACTATCAAGCACGTCCTGTTCTGTTATCTTATAAAAGCAATTATAAACTCATAACAAGACGATTTTAACCTTTTACCCGTGCAAAGATAGCTAATAATTTCCAATCCACCAAACTTTTACGCAAAAAAAGGAGGCGAACCTCAACGGTCCGCCCCCTTCGCCATATTATCGTTAAAGTAGTTTGTTTAGTCTGTGTTTACTTCTGAATCTTCTTCACACCGTTTACGATGACTACACCACGATAGTTGGCGTCAACACGACGGCCAGAGAGGTCGTACATGGCTGCGTTTGCAGCATTCTCTGCCTTGATGGTGCTGATACCAGTTGCCTCGGGCAGGTCAGCATTAATAGCAAGAGCGATGATATTAATAGCCTTGCTCTGTGTCAATACCAAAGCACCATCGGCAGCAACCGTTATGGTAGCCTCTTGTAATGCATTATCAGCAGAACTCATGGGAGCATTAAGGGTTGCTACATCACCATTGTCAACCGTAAAGGTACGGTCTTCATCAGATGCGCTCTTATAGCGAATGCTAACTTTGTCATTTTTTGCCAAATCGGTAATCTTATACACACCATTGCTGGCATTCATCTGAATAGCCTTGCCGGTATCCACGCGGATAGCCTTTGCAGCAAGCTTTCCACCTATACGACCAACAGAGATGCCTGCACCATAGCTGAATCCTATTTCACCAAGGTCAACATAGGTCTCAGCTGCAATTTCAGTGTCATAGACGTAACGACCATCAGTACTTGCGTCTGCACTCCATCCTGCACCGAGCATTTCTGAGGTTGTCGTTGTGAAGTCCCAAACCTGTGCCTCGTGAGGAGTAGCAGGAGTTACGCTTGAACCGTCAGATACAAATTCAAATGCATAGAAGTTAATACTGCCAGTAGGGAAAGTAATGAGGGCGGATCCTGCAGTTACATTTACAGATCTGATTGGATATATATTAGTCGCTCCTGTCGGATTCTTCTCTGGGTCAATGTTTTCAGCCAATTCAATTGAAACAGCCTCATCCTCCTTGACAATTTCATTATAAAGAGACTCGCCATTTTGAGTAACAACAACATTACGATCTGTTGCACTATTGCTACCTGTACGAGCATATATCTTTAACTCACCATTAGATGGAATGGTCACTGAAATCTGACAAAGTTTACCTGCACCCTGACTCTTTGCACCTGACTTAAGACGATGGGTAAACTTCTGAAAATCATCTGCTGTTCCGAAGTATCCATTATTTGCGTCAATGGCCATCTTTCCTTGATCGTCTGCAAGAGTAATCTTAAAGTCGCCATTTGAGAACACCTTACCATCTAAGGTTCCTTGCGAAGCGACATCGTCAGCAGTAAATGAAATCATCTGTGCATTTGCCGTCATAGCAAGCAGTACACCAGCTAAAAGAGTAAAAATCTTTTTCATAAGCGTTTTTGTTTTTTGTTAATGTTATTGTTTAAATTGTTGGTGCAAAGATAGTACATTTATTTTTATTGAGCAACAATTATTACGTAAAAAAGCCCGTAAACGTTTTCAATCTTGCAACGTTAGCGCAAACATCGAAAGAGAAACGGCACTTCTCTCCAAGAGAAACGGCACTTCTCTGCAAGAGAAACGGCACTTCTCTATTCACTTTAGTAATCATAAAAAAATAAGTTGATGAATATTTATGAACACGAATGACCACGAATTATCCATTAATTGCTGCGCGTAGTCATTATATGATTAATTATATGGTAAGTAGATGGACACCATTATTTATATAAACAACGAATTTAACGAATTTCACTAATTAATGCTACGCGCAGCAATTCGTCTAATTCGTTAAATTCGTTGTCAAAAAAAGGATTGTATAAACTAATTATAAGTAGTTACTTAATTATATGTTTAATAATAATCGTACCAAGTTATTTTTGAATAATTACTTAATGGATAGTATGACAGATGACGGATGACACATGTAATCTGAGACTTTTACGCGTACGTACGCGTACGTACGCGGAGACTTTCCCGTTTTCATCTGTCATCCGTCATCTGTCACCTGTTGTGCTTCTGACATGGTGTCTGACTCGGCAAAGGTACAAAATAATTTCCGCAATTCCAAAAGAAAAACCCATTATTTTTGAAGGAAGGAGAAATAATCTTCCCCGTAATCGTTTACGATTAAATAAACGGCCCAAAAGTGTTCGTATGTCAATAATAATGTCTATCTTTGCACAAACTATCACTAAAACAGTAAAGAATACAATTCACATTATTAATAATAACTAAAACTAAAGTCTTTATGAAGAAAAAACTATCTCTTATGATGATTGCCCTTCTTGGCATGATTGGTTTGGTCTATGCCGCGGCCTACCAGCCGACGGAGGCGACCGAGACCATCTACCTGACGAAGGCAAACATCGACGCGGCTGACTACATGTCCGTGACGAAAGACACGTGGCAGAACCAAAGAACGTATGACGGTGTTACCGGCCAGTTCTACAACATGTCGAGCACCGACCGTCTGTTGAACATCAACGTCAAGGGCGTTTCCAAGTTCGAGGTGTTCGTCTATAACACCAATGCCGACCGCTCGTACAATGTGACCGTAGGCAGCGGGGCTGCACAGACCATTGCCCACAACGGCACGGGCCTGGAAAGCTCTGGTGAAATCGAGACCGGGACGACGGACGAGGTGACCATCACGTTAGGTGGCACGGGCGCTTCGGTCTATCCCGTCAAGATAGTGCTCACCAAGGCAGAAGACGGCCAGCAGCCCGGCGACGACCCGGAGCCCACCACCTCCACCTTCCGCGACATCAAGCTCGACCTGACGCAACACCCCGAAGTGCTGACCGGGGACGACGTGCTCATCACTGTGGCTGAGGACGGCACCATCGGCACGACCGACAATGAAGAGGAGGCTGCTGCTCTCGTCAACGGTCATATGCATAACAGCTATGGCAGCTCGAACTTCACGGCCATTGTGCCTGTGGAGGGTACGGTCAAGATAACCTACGCCACCCACGACTACGGCAACGACATCACCGTGACCGACGACAACGGCAATGAGGTGGCCAAGCTGAACACCTATGGCGCCAAGTGGATGAACGACCACGCCAACGTGGCAGTGGCCTACTACCGCACGAACGAGCCCACCACGCTGCACTTCAGCAAGGCTAACTACAACCCCTACTTCGCCGTGGAGGCCATCGACCCCGCTGACATCCCCGCCGAGGTGACCAAGTACACCGTGACCTTCGCCGCCGGCGAGGCTGACGGCGTGGCCCCCGCCCCCGTCGAGGTGGAGGCCGGCAGCAAGATTACTGCTCCGAAGAACTACACGCTCTATGCCGCCGACAAGACCCTGACGGGCTGGAGCGACGGCACGACGACCTACGCCGTGGGTGAGGAGATTACCCCCACCGCCGACATGACGCTGACCGCCCAGTACACCCCGAACGAGGTGAGCCTGGCCGACCGCACCGAGGCCGTGACCATCAGCTGCGACCTGAGCGGCTATAACGACGCACCAAAGTACAACTTCCAGAACAACACGGGCATCATCGTCACCCAGGCCACCGTAGGCGGCAAGGCCATCGACGTGCGCATTGACGTAGATGCCACCAGCGGCAAGTTTGCCCACAACGGCAGCGGCTGGCACCAGGTGAACACAGGCACGAAGGTGAGCGTGCCCTCGTGCAAGGGAGCCACCTTCAGCGTGAAGACCTATCAGAACGCCAACGCCCTGAAGTTCGGCGAGACGGCTGCCACGGCCGAAGCCGACCCCGCTACCTACACCGCCACGGCCGACGACGCGGCACTGGTCATCGAGCAGACCGCCAACGGCTACTGGAACCAGCTGACCATCACCCTGCCCGTAGTGGAAGGTGACGAGCCTGGGGATGAACCCGGCGACGAACCCGTTGCCCAGGATGTCACTGCTATGTGGGACTTCGCCAACAACTGCGCCCAGCTGGCTCCAAAGGGAGAGGGCGGCACCTACACTGCTGAAACGATGGCCTCAAATGTTGAGGGTATCGAGATGACCATTGAATATAACGGCGGTCAGATCAAGAACAACGACAACAGCTACCAGGTGACCAATGGCGTGGAGATGCGCATTCCCGTGAAGAGCACAGAGGACATCGTCACCGTGAGCGGCTACTCCGGCTTTTCGCACTACACCATTGGCAACAACGACACCGAGCTGACCAACGACCAGACCTACAAAGCTAAACAGAGCGATGTACAGCAAGGCTATGTTTCTGTCAAGTCGGTCAATAACAACAACTACATTAACTATATTAAGGTAGAGCAAAAGGCCCCGAAGGAGCCTACCACGCTCGACAACGAGGCTGCAACGGCTACCTTCCCCTTCAACCTGGGTACCGAGGGCCAGACCGCTACGTTCAGCAAGCCTGACTACTGGCTGACCAGCAAGGTGACACTGGGCAGTAACCTGTTCATCAAGGGCATGGATGCTAAGCAGCAGGGACAGACCGTCGTACAGACCAACGGAAAGGAGACCGCTGCAGGCGAGACCAACGCCATCCGCTTCCTCATTCAGCCTAAGTTCGGCTTCACCTTCACCCCGACCAAGGTGTCGCTGAAGGCTGCCAAGTACGGTACTGACAATGGTACCATCGACATCTCTTGGCAGAACGCCGACAACACTACCGTTTCACTGAAGACGGGACAGGCTGTGACTCGCGATGCTGCTACTAAATACGAGTTCGACGTTACCGGAGCAACACCGGGCGAGGGCATCTGCGGCGTGGTGGTTAACCTCTACGGCCTGCAGGAAGGTAAGAACTTCGGACTGTCTGACATCATCATCGAGGGTACGCTCAGCGGTACAGAGAAGGACGTTCCCGTACTGGAGTCGTTCAAGATTAACGGCACGACCTACCTGGTAGAGGACGTGTTCGGCACCGACTATGAGGCAACACTCGAACTGTCGAAGACCGAGCAGATGGTCAATGCCAACAACCCGCTGACAGACCTGACCGCCATCAACGGTGAGATTGGCGAGGTCACCTACGAGGGCAATGACACCGAGTGCACCGTAACCATACCGATGACGGCTGCCGACGTATCACTCAACTACGTGCTCAACGTTGTGCAGAAGCCCGACTTCACCCTGACTTACCTCGACACCGACGGCACCCAGATGGGCACGCAGAAGGTGGAGAAGGATGCTGCCATCACCGAGTTCGCCGTTGACTTCAACGAGGCCAAGGCCGACGAGGGCTACAAGGTTCGCGGCTGGTTCGTCAAGGAGAGCGGCGGCCGTAAGTTCACCGTCAACGACATCATCACGGCCGACACCAAGCTGTATGCCGTAGCAACGGAGGTTGAGGAGTCAAGCGAATATAAGAAATATACCTTTGCCCTGAATGACCAGTACTTCTATGCTGAGGACCACGAGGCATTCTGCCCGCACGATGACGCAAAGTGTAAGTGGCACGACACCACTCACGGATGGTCGTTCTATAATGGCGACAAGGTGGATCTGCTCGTAGGCCCGAAGGCCACCGTCTCTATTGCCCTCTGCCAGTATGGCAAAGGCACCAACATTCTCATTAAGAATGCTGCCGGCGAGACACTGGCTACGCTCGACGGCATTTCAACCACCGACGGCGACGTGGTAGCCTACAACTACGAAGGCGAGGCAGGCACGCTGACCATGGAAATGGCAGCTACCGGCGAGGCTTACATACACTACGTGAAGATTGTGAACACCACGACGACCAACTACGCAAGCGAAGGCAACTGGTACTTCGTGAAGCCTGGCGACGCCAGCAGCCTGATTGACGCGATTGACGCCGTCAACGGTCAGAACGCTTCCAAGGAGGCTGAGCGCTCCTTCATCTTCATTCCGAACGGCACCTATGACCTGGGCACCACCTGCCTGACCAACGTCAGCGGCCACAACATCTCACTCATCGGTGAGTCAATGGAGGGTGTCATCATCAAGAACAAGCCCGAGGCTGAAGGCATTGGCGTAACAGCCACCATCTTGAACACAGGTACGAACAACTACTTCCAGGATCTAACCCTGCAGAACGAGTGGGACTACTACGGCATTGCCGGCGACGGACGCGCCGTCTGTCTGCAGGACAAGGGTTCGAACACCATCTGCAAGAACGTCACCCTGCTGTCGCATCAGGACACCTACTACACCAACAACCAGGACGGAAAGTACTACTGGGAGACCTCTGACATTCACGGAACCGTTGACTTCATCTGCGGCGAGGGTACCCTCTTCGTCAACAAGTCAACACTGACAGTCGAGAAACGTACTGCCGCTGGTTCGGGCGAATGCACCATCACGGCTCCGTCAACCAAGGCAGGCAACGAGTACGGCTACGTGTTCAGCGACTGTAAGATTGAGAACAATGCCGAGAAGTACAACTACGGACGTGCCTGGAACAACGCTCCACGCTGTGCTTACATCAACACCACGGTTAACGACGACAAGCTGATTGCCAATCGCTGGACGCTGAAGGGCATGAACCAGTATCCTGCCACGGCATTTGTGGAGTACAACACGATGGACGAGGACGGCAACGTTGTTTCACCTGACAGCTACATCGTGACCTTCACCGCCGGCAAGAGCGACGACACCAATCCTAACTTTGAAACCATCCTGAGCGAGGAACAGGCTGCTGCCTTTGCACTCGACAAGGTATTCACCGACTGGACACCCGCAGAACTGGCTAAGCAGGTGGAGACCGACCCGAAGGCTGAGCTGGAGGACGGCACCATTACTTGGACAGCCGTTGACGGTGCAACAGTATATGCCATCTACGACGGTGAGGAGCTGCTGGGTCTCGTCTTCAACGGAGCCTCATTCGATGTTTCCGACACGCAGGGCGCTCCGAGTCTGGATGAAGAAGTCACCGACAACACCACTACCTACACCATCCGCGTTGGTAACATCATGGGCGGACTGAGCGAGGACTTCCCCGTCACCAAGACCACGGGCATCCGTCAGCTAACACCCAACACCCAACAGCCTGCAACCATCTACGACCTGCAGGGCCGTCGCGTCAACACCACGACCAAGGGCGTCTATATCATCAATGGCAAGAAGGTGGTTGTGAAGTAATCCATAATAAATAAGTAACGCGCGTAAGAAGCTCCTTTCCGGAAGTCGGAAGGGAGCTTTTTTTTGTTCAAAACAGGACAATTTAACATTTACGTAAACATTTACGGTAAAAAAAGAGCCCAGAACGTTTCTTGATTTAAATTAATTTTTATAACTTTGCACAAATATTTTTTTATTAATTAAAAACTACTAATTTATGTCTGGTAATTTAAAAAGTATCAAAATGGCGCTGATAGGAGCCTTCCTGTTGATGGTAGGCAGCGTTTCGGCGCAGACTGTCAAGGTGACGGTTACCGACGAAACTGGTGAGCCCGTAATCGGCGCAAGCGTGCTGGAGCAGGGTTCTCAGAACGGTGGTATTACTGACATTGACGGTATTTTCAACATTACGTTGAAAGGTAGTAAGCAGATTGTGATTTCATACATCGGTATGAAGACACAGACTGTGGATGGTAAGGGAAAGACAGCCATTGACGTAGTCCTGAAGGACGATGCCACTGGTCTGGAGGAAGTGGTAGTCATCGGTTACGGCTCGGTCCGTAAGAAGGACATCACGGGTTCCGTTGCCACGGTTAACAGTGAGACACTGCAGGCTGTTCCTGTTGCCAACGCCTCTGAGGCACTGACCGGTAAGCTGGCCGGTGTGCAGGTAACGACGACTGAAGGTTCGCCCGACGCTGACGTGAAGATTCGCGTGCGTGGTGGTGGTTCTATCACCCAGTCGAACGACCCGCTCTACATTGTCGATGGCTTCCCCGTTGACGGTATCAGCGACATTCCTGCCAACGACATTGAGGACATCACCGTGCTGAAGGACGCTTCTTCTACCGCTATCTACGGTAGCCGTGGTGCTAACGGTGTTATCCCCGTCACCACCAAGAGCGGTCAGGCCGGTAAGGTGAAGGTGAGCTACAACGCTTACTACAGCTGGAAGAAGATTGCCAAGAAGTACGACGTGCTCGACGTTTACGACTATGCCAAGTGGCAGTACGAGTATGCTCTGCTGTACAACGGTGGCGACGCCAGCAAGATCAGCCATTACACTGACAAGTTCGGTAACTATCAGGACATGGACCTCTATCGTGGCGTCGAGGGTAACGACTGGCAGGACCTGGCCTACGGCCGCACGGGTCACACCTTCAACCACAACATTAACATCAACGGTGGTTCTGACAACATGAAGTATGCATTCAGCTATGCTCACATGGACGACAAGGCCATCATGGTAGGCTCTGACTTCAAGCGTGACAACCTCTCGCTGAAACTGAACACCAAGCCCACCAAGCGTACCACCCTGGACTTCCAGGCACGCTGGGCCAAGACCACCATCAACGGTGGTGGTGCCAACGAGGCTGCCGGTGCCTACGACACCGACCGCCGTCTGCGTTACGCCGTGCTTTACACGCCGCTGCCCATGAAGGGAATCGACGGAACCGACGAACTGGAAGGCTCCAGCTTCTACGATCCTATCACAACGGCTTATGACAACGACCAGAAGAAGCAGCGCCGCAACCTGAACCTGGCTGGTGCCTTCGGCTGGGAGGTCTATAAGAACCTCAAGCTGAAGACCGAGTTCGGTTACGACACCTACGACGAGTACAACCAGCGCTTCTGGGGTACATCAGCCTATTATATCAAGAATCAACCTTCTGCAGCCAACCAGGGTAAGCCTGCTATTCGCAACGTGAATACCATTCGCAACCGCTTCCGTAACACCAATACGGCAAGCTACGACTTCAAGGCTATCTTCGGCAAGGACAGCGACCACTCACTCAACGTGCTGGTTGGTCACGAGTATGTCATCACTAAGAAACATGCCATCACCGACGAGGTACACGGATTCCCCACTGATTACGATGCAGCTACCGCATGGAAGCTCACCGCACAGGGCGATCCCTACACCGTTGAAGACTTCTATAGCGCTGACGACAAGTTACTGTCTTGGTTCGGCCGTGCTAACTATAACTTCCAGGACAAGTACCTGCTGAGCGCTACGTTCCGTGCCGACGGCAGCTCGAAGTTCTCAAAGGGCAACCGCTGGGGTTACTTCCCCTCTGCAGCGCTGGCATGGCGTGTGTCTGCCGAACCGTTCATGCAGGGCACCAAGAGCTGGCTGACCGACTTGAAGCTCCGTCTGAGCTACGGTACCGCCGGTAACAACAACATCCCCGTAGGCCAGCTCGTACAGGAGTATCAGAGTAAGGCTACTACATGGGTTAATGGCTTCCCCAATTACTGGGCACCCTCAAAGACAATGTTTAATCCTGACTTAAAGTGGGAGACCACCATCACCCGTAACATCGGTATCGACTTCACACTGTGGAACGGTAAGCTGAATGGTAGCATCGAAGGTTACATCAACACCACGAAGGACCTGCTCATCCAGTTCCCGACTGGAGGCACAGGATATGACAACCAATACCGTAACCTGGGTAAGACACAGAACAGCGGTTTCGAGGTTTCGTTCACCTACCACATTGTCAACAAGGCTGACTGGGGCATCGACTTCAATGCCAACATCGGTTATAACAAGAACAAGGTCAAGGAGCTGGGTATCGAAGACTTCGCTACCAACTCTAACTGGGGTTCAACTGAAATCGGTAACGACTACCGCATCGCTGTAGGTCACTCCGTAGGTGAAATCATTGGTTTCAAGAACGCCGGCCGCTACGAGGTTTCTGACTTCGAGGGCTACGACCCGGCTACTAACTCCTGGAAGCTGAAGGACGGCGTCGTTGACGGCTCTCCCGTTATCGGCACACTACGCCCGGGTTCCATGAAGCTGATGGATGTCAGCGGTCCCGAGGGAACACCCGACGGTGTTGTTGACGACAACGATATCACCGAGATTGGCAACGTCAATCCTGACTTCGTAGGCGGTTTCGGCCTGAACGCACGTGCTTACGGCTTCGACCTCTCTGCTAACTTCAACTTCAGCATTGGCAACAAGGTGTATAACGCTAACAAGATTGAATACACATCGGCTACCTACACCAAGTTCTCACAGTATCGTAACCTGAGCACCGACATGGCTTCTGGCAAACGCTGGACTTATGTGAATGCAGCCGGACAGTTCGTTACTGATCCCGCAGAGCTTGCCGCACTGAACGCCAACACCACCATGTGGAGCCCCTACATGCAGCACTTCGTTCTGACTGACTGGGCTATCGAGAACGCCTCGTTCCTGCGTCTGAACACCCTGACCTTAGGTTACACCCTGCCCACTAACCTCATCAAACGTGTAGGCATCACTAACCTGCGCTTCTACGTAACGGCTTACAACGTGTTCACCGTGACCAAGTACTCTGGTTCCGATCCTGAAGCCGACTGTATCCGTAAGACCAACCTGACTCCGAATGTTGACTACTCTGGTTATCCGCGTAGCCGCCAGCTCGTTGTGGGTCTGAACTTGAATTTCTAAAATGAAGGAGGAATAAGAAAATGAAGAACTATATTAAATTATCAATAATGGCTTTGTCGCTCGTGGGCATCACCTCTTGCGACATGGACTCACCGTCCATCTCTTCACTCGATGAGTCATCGGTTTTTGCTACATATTCATTGGCTGAGGCTGAGATTATGTCTATCCACGTTTCCTTCGGTGAGACAAACTCCTACCGTGGACGTTTCCTGCCCTACTACGGCATCAACACCGACTGCGAGTGGATTATCACTCCTACCTATTCCGAACGTCTGCAGGACAAATATGCATTAGCCAACTATGACACACAACCCGGTAATGGTCAGATGAACAATGAAACGAATGCTTACGCAAAGTTCTACGAAGGCATTGAGCGCGCTAACCTCGCCATCAAGGGAATTCGTCAATATGGTGACATTGAAAACAATCCCGCTATGGCTCAACTGTTAGGTGAAGCTCTGACACTGCGTGCTGTTATCTATAATGACCTGGTTAAGGCTTGGGGTGATGTTCCCGCTCGTTTCGAGCCAAATACAGCAGATAATCTTTACCTTCCGCGTACTAACAAGGACGTGATCTACAAGCAGCTGCTGGCTGATCTGAAAGAGGCTGAGGACTACTGCTACTGGCCTAACGAGAATGGAATCACCAGTACAACAGAACGTGTGAGCAAATCTTTCGTAAAGGGTCTGCGTGCCCGTATCGCCCTCTATGCCGGTGGCTATGCCTTGCGTGGCGACGGCTACCGCCGTTCTAACGACCCCGAGCTGGCTCCCGACAAGATGTACCAGATTGCAAAAGAAGAATGTCTTGATATTATTAACAGTGGAAGAAATAATTTAGGATCTTTCCAAGAAAATTTCACAAAACTGTGTAACGACGACGTTACTGCCGGTGGTGAGAGCCTCTGGGAGATTCCGTTCTCTGAAGGTCGTGGTCGTGTGCTCTACACTTGGGGTGTGCGTCACCAAGTTGCCGACCAATATACCTATCAGCCCCGTGGCGGTGTGAACGGTCCTCTGCCTACCTTGTTCTATGACTACGACGTTGACGACGTTCGCCGTAACATCACCTGCGTACCCTATCGTTGGGGAGCCAAGGATGATGGTGTTGCAACTAGCCACACAGCAACTAATGGAAAAATTTATGGTAAAGGTGGTGAGGGTGAAGTCTATCAAGTTCCTCCTGTCATGAGCAATCCTACTGCAATGTATTTTGGCAAACTGCGTTACGAGTGGATGAAACGTTGGGTTATTTCTACCAACGATGACGGAATCAACTGGCAGTACATGCGTCTGGCTGACGTATATCTGATGGCTGCCGAAGCTATCAACGAGCTCGACGGTCCCGCTGCTGCTTGGCCTTACATGAAGCCCATCCTCGACCGCGCTCTGCCCGCTCAGAAGGTTTCTGCCCTGCAGGCTAAATATACCGCCAGCAAGAGCGCCTTCTTCGAGGGCATCGTTGACCAGCGCGCCTTCGAGTTCGCCGGTGAGGCCCTGCGTAAGGCTGACCTCGTTCGCTGGGGTAACATTGACCAGAAGATGGCTGAGGCAAAGGCTAAGCTGACCCGTCTGGCTACACGTCAGGGTGAATACAGCGACCTGCCCGAGAAAGTTTATGTCAAATACTATGAAACAGGTATGGAAATCCCTGAGAATGCAGAGATTTTTGATAAGCCTACTGCACCAGTAAATGTTACCGACGCTGAAGGAGTACAACATAGTATTGCTTCTACCATTATTATCTACGGTCTGAACCACGGCGACACTGACGACGAGGGTAAGGCCATGAAGGATGCCGGCTACGAGAGCAAGGGCTGGTTCCTGAGCAACGGCGAACCCCGCATTACTGACGACATCATCAACGGTCTTTATGTGGTTGACAAGCCCAGCATGAACTGCCTGTGGCCTATCTGGACCTACTTCATCGGCAACAGCAACGGTATGCTGAACAACGACGGTAACTACGGTCAATTGTCTGAATAACATTAAAACCAAGCAAACAATGAAAAAGTTTAAGATATTCACATTATGCGCGTTAGGGCTTGCATCAGCAGCCCTGACCGCTTGCAGCGACCAGAGCGACGAGATTCTCAGCTACGTGCTGAACCGCAACCTCTCACCCATCAATCTGGAAGCTACGGGTGTCGGCGAGACAAATGCCAACATCAGATGGACGGCTTCTGCCAATGCCACCAGCTACAACATGCAGATCTTCGCTGACGACAGCATGTCGTACAAGATGGAAGGCACGCCCGCCAAGAGCTTTACGGGCATCAAGCCTGAGCAGATTCCCTACGCTGTTGAAGGTCTGTTCTTCGACACAAAATACACGGTTTACGTACAGGCCATTACCGACGGTAACGACAGCCGTACCTCAACCTGGAACGGTGCTTACTTCAAGACCAACACCAAGCAGTTCCTGAAGAACCCGAAACCCGCCGAGATTGCCGACCGCAGCGTTACGCTGAAGTGGGAAGTAGAGGAAGGCTTCGACGTTTCTACCATCGTCATTGGCAACATCACCCACGAGATTACCGCTGAGGAGAAGGCAGCCGGACAGGCTACCATCGAGGGCCTGACGCCTGAGACCACCTACACCGCCTACCTTTATTATAACGGCAAGCAGTGCGGTAACCGTACGTTCACCACCATTGCCGACCTGGCTGGTGCCATCCTCGTTCATCCTGAGGACGACCTGAAGAAGATGATTGAGGACGAGGAACTTGCTGACGGTGCTGTATTTGCTGTCTATGGCGGTACCTACAGCCTGAACTTCAACGAGGACGACGGCACGACAGGTGCTGTCAAGGTGAACAAGAGCATCACCATCAAGGGTATCTACCCGACCGACCAGCCTGTCATCAAGGGCCGTTTCGAGATTAACGACGGTGCATCGCTGAACATCAGCCAGGCTGTCATCGACGGTACTAACAACTCTACCACCGACCAGATCTTCAACTTCAAGACCGAAGGCGTTACCTACGGTGCTCTCAACATCGAGAACTGCGACATTACCGGTCGTGAGGACGGAAAGGGTCTTGTTTATCTGAATGTAACTTCAACCGTTGAGGCCATCAACTTCAATAAGTGTATCATCCACGGCATTCAGTGCTCAGGCGGTGACTTCATCGACAGCCGCAAGGGCTACCCGAAGGCTATCAACCTCACCAACAGCACGTTCTATAATGTAGCCGCCTCACGTGACTTCATCCGTTTGGACGATGCTTCTGATAGCTTCGCTGGTGCCGCAGGTCCAGTGGTAACCGTTGACAAGTGCACACTCTACAACGTAGGTGCTGCTGCTGCCAACTACCGTCTGCTCTATGTCCGCTTCCTGGAGAACAAGCTGACGTTCACCAACAACATTGTTGTAGGTACGAACTACAAGCGCGGCTTCACCAACCAGTCGAAGTCTGACCCGGCTCCCACGCTGCAGAACAACTTCTACTTCAACTGCGAGAACCTGACTGCTCCGGGTGCCGGTGCTGACGCTACCATCGTCTGGTTCGACGAGAACGGTACCGTTGCTGATCCTGGCTTCAAGAATGCTGACGCTGCTGACTTCACGCTCAACGTTGACTCTGAGCCTTACAAGAACAAGGCTGGTGACCCACGTTGGATTGTAGCACAGTAATAACATTTCGTTAACTATAACAAGAGGCCCCGAGCACACATGTTCGGGGCCTTTTCACTCTAAACCCCATCTATGAGAAAAGTCTTCCTACTTCTTTTAGCCGGTCTGCCGCTCACTCTGCTGGCACAGTACCGCTCACAGGTCTGGTCGCCCGACAATGGCGACGGCACATACACCAACCCCGTTATTAATGCCGACTATAGCGACCCCGATGTTTGCGTGGGGGGAAGCCTCCCCCTTACCCCCTCCCAAGGAGGGGGAACTACCGACTACTACATGACCGCCTCTTCCTTCCAGTGCGTGCCCGGACTGCCCATCCTGCACTCAACCGACCTGGTCAACTGGGAAATCATCGGCTATGCCCTCAAGGACCGGCTCTACGAGGGTGACGAGGCACTCATCGAGCATTTCAACACCGTGCAGCACGGCAACGGTGTGTGGGCACCCAGCATCCGCTATCACGACGGCTGGTACTACATCTACTGGGGCGACCCAGACTTCGGTGTCTATATGGTCAAGACCCAGAACCCTGCCGGCGACTGGGAGAAGCCCGTCTGCGTCATCAAGGGCAAGGGCATGATTGACACCACCCCGCTATGGGACGACGACGGCCGCTGCTACTTGGTCAACGGCTGGGCCAACTCAAGGGCTCAGTTTGCATCGGTGCTCACCGTGCGCGAGCTGTCGGCCGACGGCACACGCCCCATCAGCAATCCCGTCATCGTGTTCGACGGCAACGGCACCGAGAACCGCACTTGCGAAGGACCGAAGTTCTACAAACGTGACGGCTGGTACTGGATTATGTGTCCTGCCGGCGGCGTGCCCACCGGCTTCCAACTGGCCATGCGCAGCAAGTCGCCCTTCGGACCCTACGAGCATAAGATAGTGCTGGCGCAAGGCAAGACCGCCGTCAACGGTCCCCACCAGGGCGCATGGGTACACACGCCACTGGGCGAAGACTGGTTCCTGCATTTCCAGGACAAGGAGGCCTACGGACGCGTGGTTCACCTGCAGCCCGTCGATTGGTCCAGCGGCTGGCCCGTCATGGGCAACAAGGGCGAGCCCGTCCTGACATACCGTAAACCTCAAACCTCAACCCTCAACCCTCAAATCATCGTAACCCCCGCCGAGAGCGACGAGTTCAACACCCCCACCCTCGGGCTTCAGTGGCAGTGGCAGGCCAACTACCAGCAGACCTTCGGCATGCCTACCGCCTTCGGCACCATGCGCATCTTCACCCATAAGCTGCCCGCCGACGCCCAGAACCTCTGGCTCGTGCCCAACATGCTGCTGCAGAAGACACCCGCCGACGAGTTCACCGTCACCACCAAGCTGCGCCTCACGGCAAAGGCCGAGGGCCAGATGGGCGGACTCATCATGATGGGACTCGACTACTCGGCTCTCATGGTAAAGCGTGTGGGCGACGAGTTCCAACTGCTGCAGGTCACCTGTCACGATGCCGACAAGGGCAAGCCGCAGACCGAACAGCTCATTGCCACACTGAAAGCAACAGCCAAGGACGAGATTGACTACAAACCAGGCATCCATGAAGACATCTACCTGCGACTCATCGTCAGCAATGCCGAGGCCGGACAGCCTCATGGAGGCAAGCCCATTGTGCGCTTTGCCTACAGCCAGAACGGCAAGCGGTTCACGCCCTGTGGCGAAGCCTTCACCATGCGCCAAGGCAAGTGGATTGGCGCGAAGTTCGGCTTTGTAGCCTTCGACCGCGACCCCAAGAGCGACCGAGGCTGGCTCGATGCCGACTGGATGAGAATCACAAAAGAATGAGAAAATGAGAATACTTACCGGTTTATTCACTGCCATTTGCCTGTTAGCACAGAACAGCGCACAGGCTCAAATAGAGGTTCCGCCCTACCAAGACCCTCACCTGCCGGCCGACGTTCGCGCCGACGACCTGCTCGCGCGTCTCACCCTCGACGAGAAAGTCAGCCTGATGATGAACGGTTCACCCGCCATCAAGCGCTTAGGCATTCCGCAGTTCGAGTGGTGGAGCGAGGCACTACACGGCATCGGCCGTAACGGCTTCGCCACCGTGTTCCCCATCACCACCGCCTTGGCCGCCACGTGGAACGATGCCTTGGTCTATCGCTGCTTTGCCGCTGCCAGCGACGAGGCACGCGCCAAAAACAATGAGGCCAAGCGGCGCGGCGAGATAGGCCGCTACCAGGGACTCTCGTTCTGGACGCCCAACATCAACATCTTCCGTGACCCACGCTGGGGACGCGGACAGGAGACCTACGGCGAAGACCCGTGGCTGACCAGCCGCATGGGCATCGCAGTGGTGCGCGGTCTGCAGGGCATGCAGTTCGACGGCACTCCCCTGCCCTACGGCAATGGCTACCTGAAGCTGCTGGCCTGTGCCAAGCACTTCGCCGTACACAGCGGCCCGGAGTGGAACCGCCACGAGTTCAACATCCAGCAGCTGCCCGAGCGCGACCTCTGGGAGACCTACCTGCCCGCCTTCAAGGCCCTGGTGCAGGAGGCCGACGTGCGCGAGGTGATGTGTGCCTACCAGCGCATTGACGGTGACCCCTGCTGTGGCAACAGGCGCTACGAGCAGCACATTCTGCGCGACCAGTGGGGCTTCGACGGCATCATCACCAGCGACTGCGGAGCCATCAACGACTTCTACGTCGCCGGTCGTCACGGCGTGTCGCCCAATGCGGCTTCAGCTTCGGCAAAGGCGGTATTGGCAGGCACCGACGTGGAGTGCGGCTCCAGCTATCGCGCACTGCCGGAAGCCGTCAAGAGCGGAAAAATCAGCGAGGCCGACATTGACCGCTCGCTGCGCCGCCTGCTCATAGAGCGCATACGCGTGGGCGACCTCGACCCTGACGAGATTGTGCCCTGGACCGAAATAGACACCGATGTCGTCGCCAGCCCAGAACACCGCCAGCTGGCTCTCGAAGCTGCCCGTCAGAGCATCGTCCTGCTGAAGAACAACGGCATCCTGCCACTTAATTCTTCACTCTTCACTCATCACTCTTCACTAACCGTCATGGGTCCCAATGCCGCTGACTCCACCATGCTGTGGGGCAACTATACGGGATATCCCACCCAGACCACCACCATTCTGCAGGGCATCCAGCAGAAACTGGCCCACCCCCAACCCCTCCCCAAGGGAGGGGCTTCCGGTGCCACTGAGACTCCCCTCCCTTGGGGAGGGGTTGGGGGTGGGCCCCTCTGCGGCCTTACCCGCAACGAGGTACACGAGAGTCGCTTTAACCTCATGCGCACGCCCGACGGACTGCCCGGCATGCGCGCTACTTACTGGAACAACACCGAGTGGCAGGGCCAGCCCGCCACCACCGGCGTACTCACCGAGCCCATCAACCAGAGCAACGGCGGCGCCACCGTCTTTGCCCCGGGCGTCAACCTCGAGCACTTCTCTGCCCGCTACGAGGGTGTCTTCACGCCCACAGCCGACGAGGTGCTCACCCTGCGCGAAGGCAGCGACGACATGATTCGCATCTACGTCAACGACCAGCTCGTCATTGAGCAGTGGAAGTCGCGCCACCGCATTGACTACCGCGAGCACGAAATGACGTTCCGCGCCGGAGAGACCTACCGCATCCGCATAGACTACGTACAGCACGAAGACATGGCCGCCATGCAGTTCGACATCTTCCGGCGCACCACGCCCAGCCCCGAACAGCTGCTCAATCAGATAGGCACTGCCGACACCATCATCTTCGTCGGCGGCATCTCGCCACAGCTTGAGGGCGAAGAAATGAAGGTCGATGAGCCCGGCTTCCGTGGCGGCGACCGCACGAGCATCGAGCTGCCGCAGGTACAGCGCGACCTGCTGCGCCTGTTGCACGACGCCGGCAAAAAGATCATCTTCATCAACTGTTCAGGCGGAGCCGTGGCGCTGGCCCCCGAGGCCGAGTACTGCGATGCCATCATCCAGGCATGGTATGGTGGCGAACGCGCCGGCGAGGCCGTTGCCGACGTGCTCTTCGGCGACTACAACCCCAGCGGCAAGCTGCCGCTGACGTTCTACCGCTCTACCGACGAGCTGCCCGACTTTCTGGACTACCGCATGCAGAACCGTACCTACCGCTACTTCCGGGGCAAGCCGCTCTTCCCCTTCGGCTACGGACTGAGCTACACCACCTTCGAGGTCGGCAAGCCCGAGTACATATATAATAAGGTACGCGTATCGGTAACCAATACGGGCGACCGCGATGGTGCCGAGGTCATTCAGGTCTATGTCCGCCGTCCTGCCGACAAGAACGGCCCCTTGAAGACCCTCCGCGCCTACCAGCGCGTCAGCCTGAAGGCCGGCGAGACCCGCCATGTCACCATCGACTTCCCCCGCGAGCGTTTCGAGTGCTGGGATGCCAAGACCAACACCATGCGCGTCCTCCCCGGCCGTTACCAGCTCATGGTCGGCACGTCCAGCCGTCCCCAGGATCTGCACACCATCGTCGTGAAAGTCAAGTAGATGAAAAACTGAGAAATATTTGCAAACTTCACTTTTTCTTTCTACCTTTGCAAACGAGAATCAAGAGATATGGGAGTAACATACGACAATACTGAGAAAAAATTTGTGTTCGATTTCGAGCATGATGGCGCAGAGGACATCGTCAGCCTGACGGGCGGCGGCTACCATGTAGAGGCATTCGGCAAATGCTTCTACTATGGTTATGAGTTCTCAGGGCAAGTAGAGAGTTCAGTACGTACAGCATTCATCCAGTACGTTAAATTCACTGAAACATTGCAAGATACCCCGGAACTTACCCACTTTATCAAAAAAGCCATCGATAATCTCGACAAACAGATTAACCTGTATAACTACGATCTGGTGGTAATGCCTGAGTCATCGAGTAAGGTCAACCAGTATATGCTGCGCTATATCTACAGGTTTGCCCAGCCCACATTAAGGAAGATGGAATTAGTAAAGGCCCTGCCTTCCAACATCTCCTTTGACATGGATGCTTACGAGCAGTCCTATTTGAATGATGTTCTGGAGAATGGCCGGCCTCGTTATACCGAGGCACAAAAAGCAGAAGCCAAGAAATCAATCAATGCCATGCTCGACCTTATTCACCAGAAGGACTACTTCACCATAGCAAGGGATGTAAAAAAGAGCCGTTTCCGTCCCTATATGATGCAGTTCCTGAAGTTTAAGACAAGCACCGATGAAGAGCTGTGTGCAACCATCCGTCAGCAAAACATACTGATTATCGACGACGTAACCACCAGCGGCTCGACGTTAAACGAAGTCCTTCGCACGCTCCGCATACTGAATGAAGACAACGAAATCACCATCTTCAGCCTCATAGGCCGCAAAGACCTGATGGCTGAGGCCATGTAGCCGTGAAGTTGCTGCTGTCCGTATGTTTAAATGCATGGTTTTGTGTGTTAAAATGCATGGTTTTATGTGTTAAAATGCACGACTTTTTACCTAAAAAGCGGCCATTTCGTATGATTATCTCAAGCACTTTTTCACACCGCCACAAGCACTTTGACACACCAACCCGTGCGTTTAGACAAGCCATTGCGTGCATTTAGACATAAGCCCTTCCCACGAGACTTCCCCCGAGACTCAGCCCCATCGCCACTTTTCTCCCGAAAAATTTGGCGGTTTCATAATTATTCTTTAATTTTGCAGCGTCGCCAGTTAGCTCCACTGTGGGCGGCGGGCGGTCTTATATATGAGAAAGACGTTTTCGAACGTCTGTCGTTGTGCATAACGAACTTCGCAAATCCGTAAAACCACAACAGGCAGATGACAACCGAAACGTCTGCGTGGAGCGTTTCTATATACCTTAATAATATATAGTTCGTTCTGGCGTGGGCTAACTGCGTTGTCTATCCTGTGTGGTTTGGGCAATGCGAAGGCCTGTTATGCCAGGATGGGCAGAAGAACAGACACCTACGCCTTTTTTGTATCATAAGCTAACCTAAAACTATTTATTAAAATTGCTAATCAGAGGTGTGATAGGCGTATAAAGAAAGAAGTATGATGAAAAAGCCTTTTCTTGTTATGACGCTAATGATGGTGTCCGCTGTTCTTATGGCGACTACACTACAGTTGACAAAGCAAAGTGAATTAAGACGAAGTATGGAATCGCTTTCCGTTGAGGTAACAACGCCAGGTACATTAGGGGATGTTATTCTTAATAGTGTAGAGTCTTATAATGATGTAAAAGAACTCACCGTTAGAGGAAATCTGAACGACAATGATGTGACTGTACTTATGCTTCTCAAAAGCATTGTTTCTCTTGATATTGAGAAAACAAATGTAACAGCCATTCCTAACGAATTCATGTTAAGACGTTCATCACTTGAGAAAATGGTATTCCCAGAAGTTCTTGAAACAATAGGATATAGGGCTTTTTATGGTTGCCAGAATCTGAAGGAGTTTTCATTCCCATCAACTCTGAAACAAATTGGCGAGGCTTCTTTTTATGGTTGTATGATGCCTGATACTCTGATAATTCCAGAGAGTGTAACCTCCATTGGTTATACAGCTTTCTATGGTGGAGTTTTTTATGATGAAAATGATAATTATGTATCGGCTACATCAAATCTAAAAGAAGTACGGATACTTGGCACTATTTCCTTTTCAAGTTGGGCATTTGAGAGTAACAGAAATCTTGAAACTGTATATTTTGCAGATGGTACGACTTCGGTAAGTTATGGATTGTTTTCAAGCTGTACTAATCTTACGAAAGTTCGTTTACCTCAGACTTTACGTGAGATAGGTTCATCTGTGTTTAACTATTGTACATCCTTGATAGAAATTGACATCCCAGAAGGAGTTACTTCTATTGGTGAGGGCGCGTTCGGATATTGTTCATCACTGAACAATATAGTTCTTCCGAGCACATTGTCTAGTGTGAATAGGTCCTTCAGAGGATGTGCAGAGTTAACTAATATGACAATTAAGGCTATTGTACCTCCTGCTACTAGTGACTATAACATTATGGGTGGAATAGAGAGCCAATGCACACTGACAGTACCGAATATATCCCTGAATAATTATAAAGCAGCCAGATACTGGAGCAATTTTAATATTGTAGGTGAGGATTTTTTACCAGATAGAATTAATATCACTAATGACTATACTATAAAATGGGAGAGTGCGGCAACTGATAACTGGCATCCTGATTTGTCAGTTACACGTAGCTATGCTGAGAACTACTATTGGAGCAATTCAAATGTTACTTATGGCGCACTAACTATAGCCGAGAACTCAAATGCTAGTTTGGGTGCATTCTCGATGTTATGGGATAGATATCTAAAGTATAACAATTCCAGTTTAGATCCGCAGAATACAACATTGATAAGTAATAGCAGTACCATTAAGTCCGACAAAGTGTCGATAACCATTCCTTTGTATTCAGGACGGTGGCATTTTATGGTTTTACCTTTCGACTTCAAGGTGGCTGATATTGTTGAACGAGATAATGTTCCCTATGCTATACGTAAGTATAGTGGTGGCCATCGTGCATCGGGTGATTTTGAAAACACCTGGATTAATCTTACGGGGGATGATGTCGTAAAAGCAGGTGAAGGCTTTATCATTCAATGCGCATATGACTACAATGACAGCTCTGACAGCTGGTATGAAAGCACATATAATGAATTTACCTTTAAAGCCTATAGCTCGGATGCACAGAACAACATCTTTATGAGCGATGATGCAAACGTTCCCCTTTCTCGTTATGATAGCGAATTTGCCCATAACCGTTCCTGGAATTTTGTAGGCAACCCTTATCCTTGTTATTATAATATAATAGGTATGCAGACAACAGCGCCAATCACCGTGTGGAATGGCCGTGATTGGAAGTACGATGTCTATTCTCCTCAGGATGACGATTATGTCCTGCAACCTGGTGAAGGTTTCTTTGTACAATGCCCTGGACTCGATGAGGGTATTACATTTAGCAAGGATTATCGTATGTTGCATTTTGACGATGAACTATCAGTCAGTGAAAATCGAGCAGCCAGCATTCAGTCGAGACACGTGTTCAATTTGTCGTTGACAGGTGATAATGGTCAAGACCGAACACGCTTTGTAATTAACCCCTCAGCAAGCTGCGCTTATGAGGTCGGGTGTGATGCTGCAAAATTTGAAGACATGGCCCAGCCTTCTGTCCTACTTTACACTATAGAGGATAATGTACGTTATGCAATTAATGAGCGTCCCGTTGGCAATGGCGAAGTTAAGCTGGGTGTTGAGTTGCTTACCCCAGGCACATACACACTGTCTTTAAATACAAATGCTGACGATGAGGTCTATCTTATTGATAACGAAACAGGAATTGAGACGCGCCTTGACAATGATAGTTATTCATTTACAGCAAGTGCAGGAAAGATGGAAAGTCGCTTCACTATACGACTTGTTTCAAGTGAGGCTACTGGTATTAATGTAATTGATAACTCAACTCAGGAAACTACAACTTATTTTGATTTGCAGGGCCGTCCAGTTATGGGCACCAAGAAGGGTCTGTATATCAGAAACGGAAAGAAGGTTGTTGTCAAGTAAATAAAGGATATAGTGTATGAAAAGAACATTTTTATTAAGCCTCTTTTGGCTCATACAGATAACCCTCTTTGCCCAGTCTGGCTATAAGCTGACTTTAGAGTCTCAGCCAGTAGGAGCAGTTAGTTTTAGTACTGATGTGGAAGAAATAATAGAAGAGGGTACAAGTGTTTATCGATACTGCTATACTAATAGCGGTTATGTCTTTGATTGTTGGCTTGCTGATGGTGATACGTTGTCTACCAATCGAAGTGTAACGTTCACTATGCCGGCACATGATGTCAAGCTCGTGGCAGTGTGTCATTATGACCCGACAAATCCTGCCGACCCTGATATGATAGATAAGCAGTATACAGTAACGCTGGAATCACAGCCAACAGGTATTGGCAGTTTTAGCTGGAGTAAAACAACGAAGGTTACACCTAATACAGAACAGCGGGTATATGCCTATCATAATGACAGTTATATCTTCAGTGAGTGGCAACTAAACGGAACAACAGTATCTGAAGAACAAGCCTATACTTTCACTATGCCAGAGGAGAATATTACGCTTGTTGCTGTCTATGAATTTAATCCTTCGAGCCCAGATAACCCTCTTAAGAACCACTGGAATGCTGACGAAGGAGAGGTCATCGTAGATGATTTCCAGCCGGGCCGTCTTTCAACTGCAGTTAGTGAAACAGCAAATGGGAATGACGGTAAAGTGCAGTCCATCATAGTGGCCGGTCCCATTAGTCAATATGACTGGGGGGTGGCAAATAGTTTTCCTAATTGCACCATTCTTGATTTAAGCCGGACTTATGGCATGACCTATGTCCCTTCATGGAATTTCAGCAATAATACTACGCTGACTAAGATCTGTCTTCCTTCGTCTATAGAACGGATCGAGTACAATGCTTTCATGGGTTGCACTGCACTCAATGTGTTGAATTGCCATGCAACAACTCCTCCTGTTGTTGTGCCAGGTGCTTTTGATGGTGTTCAAGGGCTGGTAGTGCATGTACCCGCAAATTCGGTAGCACTGTATCAAGAAGCAGATGTGTGGAAAGACTTCACCATCCTGCCATTTGAAGAGGAGGTAAGTGCCCTTGAGGTAAACTTCCCGGCTGGTGTCAACATGTCTGATTATAAGGATATGTTCATTGAGCTGGTCAGCATTACCAACGGTCAAAAGCTTCGGTATGTGGTTACTGAGCGTATATCCTATACCTTTAACAGTCTTATTCATCGCACCAGCTATGTTGTCCGTCTGGTTAACAGTCGTGGTGATGTCCTGGGTGAAATTGGTAATATTGACATTGTTGACAAGGATGTCTCTGTTACATTCAGCAACTTGCGACTACCTCAGAACATCAGCATACAGGTTCTGACACCCGACAACAGTGACGTTACCAGTGATGTCGTGGTTACCTGGACGGATGCTAATGGTGCTTTCCTTGTAAAGGGTAGCGAACTGAACGGACAAGTTCAAGGCAGTAAGGTGACGTTCAGTATTTCATTACCTCAATCATTAGGTATCCAGTATGTTCAGCCGAAAGACTCTATATACACGGTTCTTGCAACGGGTAATATCATCAAGTACCAGTTAGCAGCTATTCCACAAACAACCATGGCAGGACAGGTGCTTGATGTGAAGACATCATTGCCACTGAGTGGGGCAACTGTTGCAGTAAGCCAAACACTGAATGGGCAGTATTCCAAGACGTTGACTGCTAAGACTGACGGTCAGGGGCGGTGGAGCATGGACGTGTTTGATGCGCCGACAGAGATAACTGCATCCATGACCTATTATGTCAGCCAAAGCCTTTCACTGGATAAACCTGTCAGTGAGGTTCCTACCTTCCAGTTGAAAGACATTAGTGGTACGACGATAGCCATCAACTTGACATACACCACAACCGATGGTAATACAACAGACTTCTATTCAGACTATGCTAATGTGGCCTATGCGGTGTATGATGTTGCTACGGGTCAGCAAATTACTGACCTCAATATTCAGTATCCCCAGATTGTACTGATGGAACAGCATGCTGAGGGTACAGCTTTCCGTATTGTTGCCACCAGCAAGAAGCAGAAGTTCGAACCTGTTGAGGCTGTAGCTACCGTCGACAATCTTGACCGTGCTACTGTTACGCTTCCCATCAAGTCGTTTGGTGGCATTGTGGCATCGTTCTCTCAGGCCGTCAATACTGATGTAGTGGGTATCCTCTATGATGCGAAAGGAAACTTCCTGAAAAAGTACAACTATGCCACCACTGCGCTGACCATCAACGAATTGCGTGACGGTGACTATACGCTGGTCACTATGGGTAGCAGCACGATGTTCAACAGCATCTACTCTTTGTCTCAATTCGCAGAGAGTGGGCTTACGGAAGGAACGGACTATGTGGTGAACAATGTGACTGTTGTCAGTGGTGAGATGGCAGAGGTCAGCAACGACCTCATTCCATTCTTTGACGAGACAAAGCTGTACTATACAGGTAACGGCACATCGTTTACCGTCAACAAGTCACAGGTGACTGCAGGGCAGTATCTAACCTTGAGCAGTCATCTTGATTTCAGGAGCACTATTGCTGACAAAGTCGGTGACGTGCAGCTGATAGTCAATCTGCCAGAAAACAGCTCGTTGGTTGACAACTCCGTCATGGTAGGTAACAGTCCGTCTGGATATACTTACGCTGACCATGTGGTTACGATTCCTCTTTCCAATTATTCTGATCGTATCCGTTTCTGTATTATCCCCTCGTTGGGTGGTGAATACAATCCGACAGCTTCGGTACAGTTTATGCTGGACGGAGAAAGCATCACGCAGCCTATTGGAAATGTCAATTTCGAGGTGAAGAACCTGTCTATCAATGTGCCAGAAGTCACTAACGGCTCAATAGTATTTGTGAGTGGAACTGGTATACCTCAATCAAAAGTCGAAATATATGATAACGATAAACTTATTGCTCAGACAGTAGCTTCTTCTTATGGGAATTGGAGTCAGACATTTGAACTGAGTGATTCGGAATATAATTATTCCTATCATTCTATTTACGCTAAATTCTTGACACAACAAGGAATTGAATATCTGACAGAAAGTAAACAAATTATTCTTGATAAGACTTTTGTTAGTGTTGAAAGTGTTGAAATGCTCTTTGGCCCGTATCATTTTAATATAGAGTATAATAAACCATCAAATCAGCGGTTTAGTTATACATATCCAGTTTGTGGAGATTCATTTACTTATATTATAAATTTCACTAATAACAATCTTCTGTCAGTTTCTGATGTAAAGGTTAATGTTTTGTGCATGGATAAAAGTGTGCGTACCCTGAAAGCTTCTTACGACGAAGCCAAACAGCGTTGGATAGCTCATGGCTATTTTACTTCTTCTTCAGCATTGCCTATTAACTTCAATGTGGAATATCATTGCCCCATGAGTTCGTTTGATGATACTGTTCGTCAAGATGATGAATCTACATATAAGGTGACTGCAAAAGAAAAAATGGAGGAGTATGCGGAAAAAAATATAGAGGTAACTTTATTGGAAGATGGAAATGATAGTTTCAAATTTTCTGCTGTTTCTCCAAACTCTAGTGAATCGTGGATTTTTTCGATAAATATGCTCGATAAGTCAAGTGTGAATGTGGATGATACTTTTTCCTTTATTGATGATGAGGAGGGGGACTATTATTTAAAATTATTCCATGATGAGACAGCGGCTAATTATAGTGCTATTATTGTTGATGATGAAGATGCTTTTGAAATATCAATGACAGAATGTAATATTATAACAAAGAGACGCGCTAAAAAAATAATACCTAAGTGGATGTTAACTACGTCATCTATATGTGAGGAACTAATTAATGGCTTAATTCCTTATTTGGGTTATATAAATGGTGTCCGTTCGTATGAGTTTTGGGTGAATAAACACTATCCACAGATGGTTAAAAATCTTGAAAGCGAATATGATAAATCCCTTGAGGCCTTAAATGCAAAATGTGCTAATGGGGAGTATAGATTGGAAGGAGAATTGCGACAGGAATTCTTTAACAGGTTGCAAAATTTGGGGGCATCTGATGCTAAATTTTTTGATACTGTGGAATCTATGGCAGAGTTGTGGAAGTTGACATTGTTTAATGCGTTTTGGTTTGAATCACTTACTGCCTGTTTAGGAAAGGCGCTTAAATCCATTCCTGACATACAATTCCCTGTGTCAAATAAACGAGGTGGGCATGTGATGAAATATGTACATCGAGGGGGAAAAGCCAATAGATTAAAAGATGAGAAACTTATTAGCAAAATGTATGATAGGTTTCGAGATGATCTTAGGTCTTTATCAGAATTAACTGAATTCATGGCCTATGAATCTGTGCAAAAAGATTTTCAAAACTATGTACAGATGATTTACAGCAACCAGTATAACTTGTATGCTGATTTACGTGGAAAAATGTATGCAGCATATAATATATGTAGTGAAGAATCAAAACAAGAGTTTAATGATTATCTTTTCCCCAACCCACCTATGGTGCCTAATATCGATCCATCGGGCTACGTCTACGAAGCAATTCCGACTAATCGCGTAGAAGGTGCTACGGCCTCTATCTATTATAAGGAAGAAGTGGAGGACATGTATGGTGTGAAGCAAGATAATGTGGTGCTGTGGAATGCTGAGGAATATGCACAGAAGAACCCGCTGTTTACTGACGAGAATGGTATGTACCAATGGGATGTTCCGCAGGGACTCTGGCAGGTGAAGTTCGAGAAGGAAGGCTATGAAACCGCTTACTCTGAGTGGCTTCCCGTACCCCCTCCACAGCTTGATGTCAATGTCGAACTGAAGCAGAACAAGCAGCCTGAAGTGAAAATGGCACATGCCTATGAGGATGCTGTAGAAGTGGAATTCGACAAGTATATGATGCCGGAACTACTCACTACAAATAGTATTAAGGTGATGGCCAACGGCCAGAATCTGGAGGGAACGATAGAGCTGCTTGACGAGGCTGCTGTGGAAGATGACGATACTAAGACGTTTGCCTCAAAGTTACGCTTCAATGCTGCCCAGCCGTTTGATGCAGAGGAGATTACACTTGTCGTCAATAATCAGGTGAAGAGCTACGCTGGCATTCGTATGCAGGACGACTACCTGCAGACGTTCACTGTGGAGCCTGAGATAAAGGAGATTGTCTGCGAGCCAAATATGCTATTGGGCTATGGTGACACCATCTCTGTTGCGGTGGATGTGCTGCCCGTCAAGGCTTCAGCTGGCAAAACCTTGATGCTGAAGTCTTCGTCACCAGTGATACTCAGCACGCTTTCCGAGAGTGTTGTAATTGGTGAAGATGGAAAGGCCACGTTCAGAATAGGTGGTGAGCTGCCCGGTACAGCAGGATTGACTTATACTGTTGATGGTTATGACATTACTGCCACCACCACTGTGAATGTCAGTCCCGACTTCGGCAAGGTGACTGCTACGCCTGTGTCCAACATCGTGTCGGGTAGCCTTGTCAGCGAGGGTACATTTGTCACTCTCACGTGCTCTACTCAGGGTGCTACTATCTATTACACACTCGATGGTTCATGTCCCTGTGACGAAACGAAGCGCATAGTTTACGACGGCACACCCATCGTCGTTGACAGGAATGTTGTTATCAAGGCTATAGCTGTAGCTCCCAACATGGAAGATAGTGAGATTATGAATGCTGTTTACATAGTCCTAACGGGTGATGTGAACAACGACAAGCGTGTGGGTATTGGCGATATTGTTGCCGTGACAAGTTTCGTGGCTGGCGATGCTGTCGGCTTGCCGATGGAGATTGCCGATGTGAACAGAGATGGAAAGGTGGGAATTGGTGATGTCATTGCCATTACGAATATCGTTGCGGGCAATACCAATGCTCCCAAGCATAGAATATATATGATTAAGAATAAGTAATAAAGAATAAAATGAAGAAGTATTTAGTATATGCCTTGCTGTTCGTAACGAACTACGCAGTGGCTCAGACAGTCAACTTAACAGCCAGCGATGTGAACATTCCTGCAGGCGGTACAGCCGATTTGGTGCTCAGTCTTGAAAACTCTATGGAGATTGCTGGTTGGCAGTTAACTCTCTATTTGCCAGAAGATATTACCTTGCCATACGAAGAAGAAGATGGCGAAAAATATTATGATGAGACCATCAAGCTGTCTTCACGCCACCTGCGCAGTCATGTTTGTACGGTTACAGAAACTTCTGATGGTGGATGGCTAATCATGGCGTATAATCCTAACAAGCCAACAGCCATTAAGGAGAATAGTGGAGAACTCGTGACAATTACTTTGAAAGCAGCCGACACTTTTGATGGTACCAATATGGGAACCATCAAAAATGTGTCAGTTGCCGATATGCAGAGTGTTCAGACAGATATGGAGGGCACCTTATCATTCGCAATTGTCAATTCACCTTCTGACGGAATACTTGAGGTGCAAAGGGACAAGTCTAATCACCTGAAATATGATGTTGGCGGTCGTCCTGTTAATACTCCTGAAAGGGGTATTTATATTCAGGACGGACGGAAGTATGTCAAGTTAAAAGATAGGTAAAAACGGTAGCATCTATAGTGTCTACGGCGTAAAAAGCGACAAGGGCTATGGCGATGTAGATACTGTCGGTACGAAAGACCCGTCGGCCCCCGGCTACTGTGGCTTTGACGACGAAGAGGACGAGGAGGCTGACTGGTAACGACCACCCGCCTCATCCATAATAAGCGACAAGCGGCACAAGGCTTCGGACTACGAAGACTTTGTGCCGCTTTGTCGGACAGTTGGGTGGCCGGATGGCCAGACATTATTACGTTGACAGGCTAAGGGGCAAAGCCAAGAATACCGCCCTGCCTCGCAACCTCGTTATTTGGGAATGAATCCGTCCAAATTATAGATTTTCTATTATAGAATTTGTATAATTGGATTTTTATGCTTACTTTTATACACAAAAGCAGCATTATGGAGAATCCGTTTTACATCACCGGCATTATAACATAATCTTCCACTTCCACAAGGCTTGCGGATGAAAAACGCTTGGTCAGAAACTCATAATGACGTAACTTTGCAAACGATATAATGATTTGAGGCATGGACAAAGAAAACAAACTGATACTATATAAAGACGACGAGGGCAAAGTAAGCGTGAATACGCGCTTTGCTGATGAGGATGTGTGGCTGACGCAGGCGCAGTTAGCTGAGATATGACACTACTCAACAGAACATAAGCCTGCATCTGCAGGGAATATTCGGTGACAAGGAATTGGATGACGATGAGCGAACTCACAAGAAATACTTGTTAGTTCGTCAAGAAGGTAAACGAAAGGTTCAACGTGAGATAGAGCACTACAACCTTGATGTCATCATCGCCCTCGGCTATCGTGTACAGTCGCCCATTGCCGTAAGGTTCCGCCGTTGAAGCGGTTGAAGAACATGAACTAATATGATCATTTTAACTCAAGAAACTAATGAAAACAAAAAACTGTGTTTTATGTCTGATGGGCGTGGCAACGGTGCTGGCCCTTGCCGCATGCCATGGTAAGAAGAGCAGCCCTAAGGAAGACGACAACCAGGAAAAGATTGCTGAAGCCAAGAAAGAAATTCCTGTGTCGGCTGAGGACAGCGCAATATGTGTTGATGTCTTTACAAGATATCTCAACGTGCCGCAGGAATATGCCGAAGAGGCAGCGGGGAATGCCGCCAGTCTGACGGATGATGCCGATATTGAGTACCAGAAGAACAAGGTTCATGTGGACTCAATGTTCCACGATTGTATCAACTTGGTGAAGGAACAGAAGTATAATGCTTTATTAGACAGGCTGGAAAAGGAGCGGATAAACATCTACCAGCATCCAGGTAACTTGCTTGACAACGAACTTGGGCTGGTCAAGGTATTCTCTATACTTTATAACGGGATGTATCCGGAGGCGGAGGACAGCTTTTATGTGAAGATGCTGCCTGCCTACGATTTCTGCAAGACGCACATGGAGATGCTGGAGATGATGGGGCAAGAGAGACACCCGGATTATGAGCAACTGGACCAACTGATTTCTCATGCACGTTCCTTCCAGCAATGACGCTTCGACGGGGAAACGCTACATGCTACATGCAACATGCTACGATAAGCTTTTCCGAAAATAGTGAATATCATACATGGAGGCGGGCCAATGGGCTCGCCTCCGTGCTTATTGTTCGCAGTGAATGATGATTCGCCTGTAAGACACCAGAGGGAACCTTCCATGCCGCGGGATGTCGTGACCCTCGCAGATGACGTGGAAAGTACGCCCGCGGGTATCTGCCGGAATATGTAGAACGGCAACAGGCTGGTCGCTGAACTCCATGTCAAGGGTTTGACCTCCTGGCTCCTCTTGCTGCCACCAGCGGAAGGTGATGGCTTCCCTGTCGGGGTCTGACGAAAAGGTGGCATCCAGACGGACGGTCTCACCTTCCTTCACTTGAAGGACAACAGGCGCCAGGCCGCTTTGGCCGTTGACCACCACTTGCGGATTGCGGTTGCCGCGACCCTCTTCTGCCCATTGCATGCGGGCCATGAAATCGTTCAGTTCGTCAGGATAAAAACGCGTCTTATAGCCCACGCTGATGCTGCGGACAGGTTCCTCCCAACTGGTCCAGGCCGTTGTCAGAGAGTCAGGGCAGAGCCCACGTCGGTGATAGCCTGCCCAGCCTGCCTGCAGGGGGTCTTCAGGGTTGTTCAGCCCATTGGGCATGACGTAGAGGAAACTCGGCGTATCACCCTCCACGCCCCATTTGTAGTCAGGATATTCCCGGCCCAAGGCCCCTTTTCCCTGAATGTGCTGCTGGTGCAGCGCCCAGTTTCTCTTACCCAGCTCGCATTGTTCCTGCCAGGTGCCCTCGTCCCAGATGAACTGCAGGTCGTCAGGAAACTCACGACGCAGCCATTGGTGCGAGCTGTAGGCTCGGTTCATGCGCATGTTGTACTGCATGTCCTGGTCGGTGATGGTGTAGATGCGGAACTTGCGGACAAAGCGCTTCAGCTTATCTGCGGTACGCGTCTGCTGCACACGCCAGATGGCCTGTGCAAGGGTGTTTGCACCACCCCATGCCGCCACGTAGATAGGACGCTCATCAGCCTCATCGGCCAGCCTTATCAGCAACTCGCTGCCCGGTGAGTCGTTGCCTTCACCAATGACCTTGATGCCACCCCGCTGACTGCCCATCACGGCACGGCTCCTCACGTAGTCGGCACTGGGCCAGTAGCCTATCTGCTGACAGCCGTTCTCCTGGTCTAAAGGCAGGAACGACTGCTGACCGGAACGCTTCATCAGGTTACGGACATCTTTTCCGTATGCTGTAATCACACGGTGCAGGTATTCTGCCCACTCCGTAGGATATGGGTCGCAGTTCCAGCCTACTGACGTAATCAGCGCCTCTATCTCAAACATGTCGGCATAGGCCATCAGCCTCACCATCGACTCCATGTCGTCAGGCTCCACGTCAGCTGGCGCAATGTCCGTGCAGACCACCAGTCGCGGCTTCAGGGAGACGGTCTGAGCAGCAACTGTCATAGCTGCTCCCAGCAGCAGCAGGATTGTCTTCTTTCTCATATTCCAATTCATATTTGACTTTCGGTCTAACGGCTCGCCTCTACCGTCTTGGGGCTCTCCTCGCCAAAGAGGAAGGAGGGCTGGTAGCCGCCAAGGTCGATGACCACCTTCTCGAAGACGATGGCCGGGTGCTCCGGACGCAGCGTCAGGGTGTGGACATCTGTCTGGGAACTGAGGGGGAGTTCGACAACCTTCTCAATGACGCGGCGGGCCACCGTGGGGTAATAGATGCTGTAGATGTTCTCTGGCTTCTCGTTAAGATTGTCATTGAAGTTGACCTTCACAGCCTCGCCACCGTCTAACGACACCTCGTAGCAGAGGCCGCCGGTGTTGAGATAGTCGAGCGTGGACTTGACGACGACATGGACTTTAGCAGTGGCGGGACTTCCACTTGCGGGACTATGGAAGCGGTACGTGAGGGAGGCACCGGCGACGGGCTGGTCGTAGGGCATGAGGGTGATGCCGCTGATGGTGCGACCGACGTAAGGCAGCACAGTCCACTGGGCTGACGGGCTGTCGGTACGGGCGTAGGTGTGCTCAGCCTCGATGGCCACATAGCCGTCGCGGGGAGTAAAGACGAAGCCCCCCTTCGTCTCCTCCGAGGGGGAGGAGATGTACGAAACGGTGGGCATAACGTCGGCAGGGCCGAAGTCGTCGTTCCAGCTGCGGTAGCCGATGTGCTTCTGCGTCATCATGCCGTTCCACTTGCCACCGGCAATGTCGTGGTTATACTGTGCGCAGAGCAGGGAGTCACGACGGAAGCACTCCTCCACCCTACCGGCCCACACGTTGCAGTCGGGGTTCTGCTCCTTGTAAAGCTGCTGGTTCATGGCCTGCGCGTAATACATCTCATAGACATTGGCCATGGCCTGTATGGGGAAGAGGATGAGCTGACGGTAGGCATCGTGGTAGCTGGGAGCCAGCTGGGTAAAGAGGCGCAGGGCGTCGCGCTCCAGCTGCTGGTAGTCGCCCACAACGCGGGGCCACTCGGCGAGGCTGTAGGTGGTGGCGTCGAGCATCTCGGCTGTGGAGCGGCCGGCATACTTGCAGCAGAGGTTCAGCAGGCGGGCGGCCTCCCTGGCGTGCTGCTCACCGACGACGGAGGCGCAGAAGGGCGCCATGTGCGTAGCGATAATATCGCTACTTACGGAACTGGGGCTCCAGGCCATGTCCATGAAGAGCGTGATGGGGTACTCCATGGGCTTGAGGTCGCCCACGTTGAGAATCCACATGCGGTCGATGCCGTGGGTATAGGCAAGTGTGAGCTGCTCCCACATGTTCTGTGCGGGAGTGACGTTGAGCCACTTGGTGTTACGTGGCGCACCGACGTAGTCCACATGATAATAGAGTCCCCAGCCGCCGGGGTGCTTGCGCTCCTGGGCGGTAGGCACGCGGCGCAGGTTGCCCCAGTTGTCGTCGCAGAGCAGCATGAGCACATCGTCGGGCACCTTCATGCCCTTGTCGTAATAGTCGAGCACTTCCTTATAGAGCGCCCACACCTGGGGCACGTCCTTGGGGTTACGGCCTGTAACCTCCTTGATGATTCGACGCTGGTTGTTGACAATCTTCTGCAGCAGCTTGGTGTCGGCATCTTCGCTCATGGCCTCGTCGCCGTCGCCACGCATGCCGATGGTGATGATGTCGTCGGTATTCTTGGCACGCTCGACGCCCTCACGGAAGAAGCGGTCGATGACCTGCTGGTTGGTCTGATAGTTCCACGCTCCGTACTCGGCACGATGGCGGGCCCACTCCTGATGGTTGCGGGCCATGGGCTCATGGTGGCTGGTGCCGATGATGACACCCATCTCGTCGGCCAAGGGTGAGTTCTGGGGGTCGTCGGCATAGAAGGCCCAGCTCCACATGGCGGGCCAGAGGAAGTTGCCCTTGAGACGGAGGATGAGCTCGAAGACGTGCTCATAAAAATCATGTCCGCCGTAGTTGGTGCCGAAGGTGTTCTTGACCCACGACGTGAGGCAGGGAGCCTCATCGTTGAGGAAAATGCCACGATAACGCACGGCGGGCTCGCCGTCGGTATAAGTGCCGCGGTTGACGTAGATGCAGTCATGATGGGCGGTCGGCACGTCAGCCCAGTAGTACCAGGGGGATACCCCCATCTGACGGGACAGCTCGTAGATGCCGAAGATGGTACCGCGGCGGTCACTGCCGATGATGACGAGCTGGTCAGCGACGACCTGAATGAGGTACATCTCACGCTTGCCCTTGAGCGGGCTGACATCGAGGCGGTGGTCACGGACCAGGCGGTCGATGAGCGGGGAGTGACCCAAAGTACCAATGAGGATGGCGGCTCCGTCAGCTCCACCCCTGGCTGCTGTGGGCGGTACGGAGGTGGTGACGCACTTGGCCTCGACACCGGTGACACGGCCGAAATCGACACAGAGGCTGCGCACAGCGCGGGCCACGCCACGCTCATCGGCGGCATCGACAAAGAGGGTGGCAGGCACGCCACCGACAACGTTACCTGAGCCATGAATAAGCAGGTCGCCCTGCGTGAACGACACAAAACGGTCGGCAGCCTGAGCCGGCACAACGGCAAGAAGCGCTAACAGGAAAAGTGATAATAAGTTAAAACGGCTGGTTTTCATAAGCTAAAAGACAAATTGGGACTTGCGCCCTGGCAGGACGCAAGCCCCAGTTCACGGGATAATGATTACTATTTATTTAGCTGCCTCGGCCTTCTTGGCGGGTTTCTTGGCAGCAGGTTTCTTAGCGGCAGCAGCCTTCTTGACAGGTTTCTTCTCGGCGGGCTCCAGCTTCTCAAGACGGGCCTTGAGGCGGGTAATCTCCTTGTCCTTCATCTCGATTTCGTCACCCTGGTTGCGGATGGTGGTGAGGAGGCTGTTGAGTTCCTCATTGTCAATCTCGGCAGGATAGAGTGCGTTGACCCTGTTGATGAAGTCGCCCAGAATGTTCATGTAGTTGGTGAAGGCATCGAACGGTCCACTGTAAATGCCACGGTCGAGTCCTACGTTAGAGGGCTTGGTGGTCATGAAGCGGAAGTTGTTGGAGGCCTGCAGGTAGTCCCAGTCCTGATTGATGCGCGGGTCGTTGGCAATGCGCAGACGGTCGGCCACGCTGTAGAGCTTGTTGAAGGCCTCACGCTGCATGGCATTACCGAGCCAGCAGGATACGTCGCGCTCCTCGTCCACCCAGCTGAGGGTGTCGGGCACGTCGAGGTTGCCCACGCTCTTGGTCTTCATGCAGATTTCGGTAGGCGTAGCCCATGTGATGTCCTTCTCCTTGGCACATGCGGGCAGAGCGCGCAGGAAGTCGAGGATGTTGCTGGACAGGGGCTGTGCAATGCCGAGTGCAGAGAGCTCCATGAAGATGTTGATGATCTGGCTCTCCTCTGGGTGTGAGGCAATCTCAGCGATGTAGTTGTCGGCAAAGAGTGGATAGCCTTCCCAGTCGCTGTTGTTGAAGCGCAGTGAGATGTCGTCAGACAGCTTGACGTCGCGCAGCAGGAGCTTCAGGTTGGGAGCGATGTTACAGTTATAGACATAGTGGGGCGACTTCCAGCCGAGGACGTGCTTGGCACCCTCGGTGAGCATACCCTTGAAGCCCATGGCAGCCACCTGTCCGCCGATGTCGTCGCTATAGATGAGTGACGAGTTGCGGAACACGGTAAGCTTCTTGCCGAAGAGCTCCTCAATCTTCTTGCACTGTTTCTGCACGTCGAGGGCGAAGGTCTCCTCGTTGGCCAGCGACGACAGACCGTGGCTGTAAGGCTCGGCGAGGAACTCCACGCAGCCTGTCTCGTTCATGGCCTGCAGTTTCTCAAGCACCTGTGGAGCATGCATCTCCAGCTGCTCAATGCCTACGCCTGAGAGTGAGAAGGCAACCTTAAACTGGCCAGCGTTCTCGTTGATCATGTCGTGCAGCGTGTTGAGTGCCGGCATGTAGGAACGGTTGGCAATGTCGGTGATGCTACGCTCGTTCTCGTAGTCATCATAGTAATAATGATCGGTACCGATGTCAAAGAAACGGTAGCGCTTCAGATGTATAATCTGATGTATCTCAAAATATAAACAAATTGTTTTCATAATTTTTAATTAATGAAGAATGAAGAATGAAGAATGAAGAATTTGCTTCCGCTCTTCTCACGTTCCTACAGACGTTCATTCTGTTGTTTATTATTATTGTTTTTTCTCTTTTATCCGAAGAAATCAGTCTGAAGATGAATTCCATTGGTCAACCTTTGCGGTAGCAAGTTCTTCATTCTTCACTCTTCATTCTTCACTTGATTACTGTTCCCAGCCAAGGGTACGCTTGTAGAGTGTTGCAATCCATGCGCCGACCTTCTCCCACGTAATCTGGTCAACCTCCTTCTTGCCCTCCTCCTTGAGGTAGTTGAAGAGCGAGTCGTTAGCACAGATGGAGTAGATGGCATCTGCCAGGGCGTGGATGTCCCAATAGTCAACCTTGATACAGTTGTTGAGGATTTCAGCACAGCCTGACTGCTTAGAGATGATGGACGGCGTGCCACACTGCATGGCCTCAAGCGGAGAAATACCGAAGGGCTCACTGACAGAGGGCATGACATAGACATCGCTGTCCTTGAGGCACTCATAGACCTGCTTGCCGCGCATGAAGCCCGGGAAGTGGAAGCGGTCGGCAATGCCACGCTCGGCTGCCAGATAAATCATGGCATCCATCATGTCGCCGGAACCGGCCATGCAGAAACGCACGTTGCGCGTACGGCGGATGACCATGTTGGCAGCCTCGACGAAGTACTCGGGGCCCTTCTGCATGGTGATACGACCGAGGAAGGTAACCACCTTGTCCTTGCCGGTATGGTCGGGACGCGGAATGTCCTGATACTCCTGCGGCAGGGGATAGACGGCATTATGTACGGTGAAGCACTTGCGCGGGTCCTGATGATACTGGTTGATGACCGTCTGACGGGTCAGCTCGCTGACGCACATGATGCAGTCGGCATTGTCCATGCCGTTCTTCTCAATAGAATAGACGGTGGGGTTCACCTTACCGCGCGAACGGTCGAAGTCAGTGGCATGCACGTGGATGCACAGGGGCTTGCCACTGACCTGCTTGGCATGTATGCCGGCGGGGAAGGTCAGCCAGTCGTGAGCATGAATGATGTCGAAGTCCATGGTGCGTGCCACCACACCGGCAATGATGGAGTAGTTATTGATTTCCTCGTGCAGGTTGCCGGGATAACCGCCGGCAAACTCCATGGCGCCGAGGTCGTTGACGTTCATGTAGTTGAAGTCTGCATACAGATGGTCACGCAGACGGAAATAGAGGTCGGGGTCCATAATGTTGCCCACGCGGTCCTTGACGTAGTCGTAGCTGACGTCGCGCCAGGCAATGGGCACGCAGTTCATGGCCACGATGTTAGCAGCCGAACGGTCCTCGTCGCCGAAAGGCTTGGGCAGACAGAGCGTAATGTCCATGTCGCCCTGGGCATGCAGACCCTGAGAAATACCATAGTTAGCTGTGGCGAGTCCACCAAACACATGAGGAGGATACTCCCATCCAAACATTAATACTTTCATTGTCGTTCCTCCTTACTTTTGGTATGAATATTTTTCGAGTAACTTCAGCGTGCGCAGAATCTCGGCTACGTTCATGGCGAAGGCCATGGCGCCGCGCCCGTGGAACGGGGGGTTACCGTCGTAGAGTTCGCTGATGGTGCCCAGTGCGTGGTAGTCCATCTCCTCCTCGTAGCCTACCATCTGACGCTCGATGAACGACAGACGTGTGCGCTTGTAGAGTTTCAGGCATGCCTCCATGTAGAAGCCGCCCAGCCACGGCCATGCTGTACCCTGGTGGTAAGCATAGTCACGCTGTGTCTGCGGACCGACGTAGATGGGGTTGTAGCCACCACTCTTCGGCGACAGCGAGCGCAGGCCCTTCGGGGTAAGCAGCTCACGGGTGCAGACATCGAGCACGCTCTTCTTCTGATCCTGATTCAGCGGCGAATAGTCGAGTGCTACGGCGAAGATCATGTTCGGGCGTACGCTCCAGTCCATGATGTTGCCATCGACATAGTCGAGCAGGTAGCCGTACTCGTTGAGGAAGGTAGCCACAAACGACTCCTTGCAGAGCTCGGCACGCTTCTCTAAACTCTCGGCGGTCTTGGTGTCACCCTTGTCGGCTGCCATGATGGCACCAAACTTCAGAGCGTTGTACCACAGGGCGTTGAACTCAACGATGTAGCCGGAACGCGGAACGACGGGACGACCGTTGGCGGTGGAGTTCATCCACGTAACAGCCTTGTCGCGACCGTTGGCATAAAGCAGGCCGTTCTCGTCGAGACGTAGGTTGGGGTGCTTGCCTGCCACTATATATTTAATAATGTCATTGACCAGCTTGCCATACATCTTGTAGCCCTGCTCCTTGCCGGCCTGCTTGACGTACTGCTGAATAGCCCAGACAGCCCAGAGGGGGACGTCAGGCTGCTCCATCTCGTAAATCTTCACGCTGAGCGGCTTGTTGTCCATAAACTCGCGCAGGCCCTTCTCGGCGGTCTTCATCACATGCTCGAAGTAGTCCTGCTCATCGATGGCGAGCGTCAGACCGGGCAGTGCAATAAACGTATCGCGGGCACGCGCCTTGAACCAAGGATAACCGGCCAGCAGATAACGGTCGTCACTATCGTCGAGATGCTCGGGCGAGCTGCCGCTGCGGCGGTCGCGGTTATGGAACTGGTGGGCAGCGGTAACGAGACAGTGGTAGAAGTTGTCGCGTGGGGTGCGCAGACCCACCTCCTTCTCGAACAGCGACTTCAGCGTGCTGGACTTGATGGCCGACGTGGAGGCGGAGAAGACGATGCTCTCGCCCTTGCGGATAGGCATCTCGAAGTAGCCAGGCACATAGAGGTCCTCGTTGGAGGCGTAGCCACGCTCCTGCTCCTTCGGGTACTCGACACCGCGATACCAGTCGGGCTGGAAGATAAACTCATTCTTCTTCGAGAACTGCATGTACAGGTCAGGATAACCGGCATACATACAGGTCTTGATGCCATTGTCCACCTCGTGGTACTCGCGGCTGGCCGTCGAGTTCTCGTGAGTGAACTGACGCACGCTGCGGAATGCCAGGAAGGGACGGAAACGAAGCAACGTTGCCGAATGGGCATCCTCCAAAGTGTAACGAATAAGAAGACGGTCCTCGTAAGCCTGGAACACCACTTCTTTCTTTAATAACACACCACCTACACGATACAACGTGGTAGGCACTTTGTCACAGTCAAACTCCCGGATGTACTTGTGACCTTTAGGGCTGTAATTGTTTCCCTGATACTTGTGCAGGCCAAGATTGAACTCTGCGCCATGCTGAACCACTGTGGCATCGAGAGATGACAGCAGGACATGGTTTTCATCGTCGAGTTCGGGAACCGGCACGACCAACAAACCGTGATACTTACGTGTGTTACAATCCACTATTGTGGAGCACGAATAGGCTCCAGAGCGGTTGGTGCGAAGTAATTCACGACGGATGGACTCCTCAAGGTTAGTCATCACAGCTTTTTCGAATCGTAAATAACTCATAATTCCTATTTTAGGTTTTGCTTTATTTGTAAGTTTTAGATTTTCATTCCAAAAGTACGCAATTTCGGCGGGATGACAAAATAAATGCCCGATTATTTTACAAAATCGGGCATTTTTTGGTTTCTCTAACATTTTTTCAGTCTGGAATGAGGAAATTTACCACTTCTTCCTGTACTGTTATGCGATAAGGGCCGTCCAGTTTTCCTAACAGCCGGCCGTCGATGCCGACACGTGCCCGGGAGGTGTCGTTGAGCACCACTTCACGGGTTCGGTAGGGGTGAACGCTGCGATGATTGAGGAAGCGTCCCGTCACCAGAAGCCACAGTCCGGCAAAGAGCTGGACAATCTTCTGGGGCTGATAAACCACGCTCACGTCAACCAGCCCGTTATAGGGTACGGCATTCGGCGTCTGACCGTAACCGGGACCACTGCCCACGCAGACGGTCATGACCTGACGCTCGATGACTTCGGTGTTGATACGTATGTTCATCTTATAATCGAGACGGTGGAAAGCCATCATCACAATAGAGGCAAAGAAGGCCAGCGTACGGGAGCCTAACAGCGAACGGGCCTGGCGCCGCTGGTTCATGACATCGGCAATGAGGCCTATGTTGACGCAGTTCAGGAAGTAGCGTTTCTGCTCATGGTCTGCCTCATCCTTATAATGTACGCAGCCCAGATCAACCTTTCGCACACGGTGCTTCACCAGCCAGTCAACGGTCTGCTGTATTTCGCTCTCCTTGAAGTCCCAGTAACGGGCAAAGTCGTTGAGCACGCCGTTGGGTATAACACCAAGGGCTATGGACTCGCTGACGGCAGGCTCTGCCTCCATGAGACAGTTGACCGCATCGTTGAGTGCCGAGTCGCCACCCACCACGATGATGGTCTTGTAACCATTATTAATAAGCATGCGCATGAGCCGTTCCACACTGTCACTCGACTCACTCTGCACAAAGTCGTACTGCACCTTGCGCAGGTCGAGCGCCCGCTGCACTTTCTCCCAGCGCTTGCGGTCGGCCCTGATGCCTTTCTTAGGGCAGTACAGGATGCCCCATCTTGTGCTTTCTATTGCCATAGCTCGCTTCTTGGTTGAATGAATAGTAAAGGCTCAAAGCTGCTCAGCCTCATCGTTAGTTAGTCCGAGGCTTTTGATTATCAACTCCACCGGAACGCCATTGGCTTTCAGGCTCCGCGCATTAGCCATACGTTCTTCCGCACGACCTTCCGCACGACCTTCCGCACGACCTTCTGCACGACCTTCCGCACGACCTTCAAGCTTACCTTCACCTCGGGCTGTCACTATCTGGTCAGCCAAAATCACACGATCATCAATGTAGCGACGATAGGCCACTTGCTCCTCACGGCTCATCTTTGTAAACAACAGCTTCTGACGGGCCTCCTGAAGACCTGGAGCATTCGCATCCTCAGGAATCTCGGTATTAGCCAAGAAGTAGCACCATTGCTCCAACGGCACCTTCGACCAGCGGTTAAAGTCGTTCACCTTCAGGATAATGTATTCAGGAAAGAGTTTATAAACGGCATCCACGCCAAACTTCTGCTGCTGGAACGTCGAGAGTTGCAGCACGTCGTCGTAATGCTCACCACGGAACTCCGTGCGGCCGCGATAGACGAAGTCCTTGCCCTGTCCCAAGTCGAAATAGACAATGTTGATGCTATACACCTTCTTCACGTTCTCGTAGTTCTTGCCGCTGTCAATGTATTCGGTCACCAGTTTCGATGCTCCAAACAATATGCGTTGGAAGTAGGCATACTCCGACTCACCCTGAACCTCAACAAGCAAAAGATCGCCGTTTTCATCCTCGGCCAGCAGATCCACACGGTTCTGCTTCGCATCGTCACGGTCTTTATTGCCCTCGCTCTCCAACAGCCGGTGAATCTTCACCGGACTGTCCAGCAACGTGGAGATGAATCCCTCCAGCACACCAAAGTTTGCTTTGTCGCGCAACAGGCGCTTCAGCGCCCAATCGAAACTGATAAAAGTCTTGTCCCTCATATAGCGTTTTCTCTTTATTGGCGGCAAAGTTACGAAAAAAGGTTGTAACGAAGAAGTATTTTTCGAATATTAACGCAGAATAATCGTAAATAAAGGGCAAGACGGGGATAATGGGGAATTTCAGTTTTAGGCTGAATGCAGATTTGGGAGAAATAAAGAAGTAGTTAGGTTTCTTATCTGTAACCCACCACAGGACCTACTGACAAGCAAGATTTACGACCAGTCAAAAAAGATAGACCGCCTTGAATTAAGCGACTGGAAGTACCATGCTTTACGAGCCACCCTGCCGTCGAATAACGTCAATGTGATATGGCTGGAGCATAATGTCTGGGCAGGAAACAAGGACGGCATCCGCCAATGCCAGCAATTCGTCATCCGCTCGACCTCAGGTCGCTTGGCTCGTCCAAGAACTATGAAGATTCTGTTCGCCGTCGTTATGAGATGGAACAACAAGTAGCGAAGAAAGACAACACAGCCAAGAGACTAATGATGGAGTCTGACAAAATAAGGAAAATGCTGGAATGAAATGCAAATAGTCTGAACACGCAAATGGTTCAGGCTATTTAAATTTCTTCAATTAACACATAGCTATCACTTACACTCGTTAAGTATCTCAACAATCTCGTCGGGTGTAAGTTGCTTGCAGCAGCCAGGGGTAATGATGGTGCTGTCGGCTATGGCGCGGATGGTGTCATCGTCGAGAATGATGCCCATTTCGGTGAAAGTGGTAGGCAGACCTATTTCGCGGATGAAGTCGGCAAGAAAGTCAATGCCCTCGTCGGCATCCTGCACCAGCCAGACCTCCTGTGCCCAACGACGGAACTTTTCTTCTGCGCTCTTGTAGATATGTCGATAGAGGACTGGGTGTAGTACAGCCAATCCCTGGCCATGATTGCAGTCAGTGTATGCTCCAAGTTGGTGCTCTATCATGTGACACTGGAAGTCAGTCATCTTGCCAAGTTTCAGAATGCCATTTTCACCCATAGCCGATGCCCACATCAGTTCTGAGCGGGCAAAGTCATCGTCGGGATTCTTGCTTAGGCAAGCGTCCCCTTGGGCCGAGCGGGCGATGATGGCCTTCAGGTTCTTGATGACACTACGTTGCACGGCCTCGTTGATACGGTCGCTGAGATTGCATGTGTGGGGATGACCGAAATAGGTCTCCATACAATGGCTCAGCGTATCGAAGGCCCCGCTGATGACCTGTTTCATCGGCACGGTCTTCGTCAAGTCAGGGTCAAGAATGGCAAAGTCGGCAAAGACTCCCCACATGGCGCCCTTCACTTTTTTCTCTTCGTCGGTAATCACGGCTCCGTTGTTCTGTTCTGAGCCAGTGCCGCTGGCGGTCACGACCACACCAAGCGGAATAGCACGACTATCTACTCCCCTCTCCCCTTGGAGAGGGGTCGGGGGTGAGGCTATAATTTTGCAGCAGTCAGACACAGAACCACCTCCCACAGCGAGGATGAGGTCTGCCTTGGTTTCCCGTGCCAACTCCTGCCCCTCCTGCACCTTCTTCAACGTTGGATTAGGCATGATGCCGCCAAAGTCCGTCACCGTCTTGCCTGCCTCGCCCAGCATCGCCACAATGCGGTCATACAGTCCCGTGCGTTTCAATGAACCGCCGCCGTAGGCCAGCAGCACGTTCTTTCCGTATTTCTGCAACTCCTGCTTCAGCGAGTCCTCGAAGCATCCCTGTCCGAAATGGATGCGGACAGGGAATTCATAATCAAATCTTTTCATTCTTTAATCGTTTAAATTATATGGGTGCAAAATTATACAATAATCCCCGAACTCCTTTGATACAAAGTTCGGGGATTATTTCACTTTTTACTGAAATTTGCGATTACCTCAAATGAATATAATGTGGTATAATATCTTCATAATGTCCATCCTTCATACGGAAACCTTGGGGAATCCTACCAAACTGTGTAAAGCCCAAGCGCTCGTACAGATGCAAGGCATGGCTGTTGGTTGCGACTACTGCATTAAACTGAAGGATGCGGAAACCAAGTTCTGCACCTACTTTCAGGGAGTCTTTTACTAACTGTTCACCGATATGCAATCCGCGCTTGCCAGATTTTACCGAATAACTGGTATTACAAATATGCCCACAACGCCCCACATTGTTTGGGTGCAGGATATATAAGCCAACAAGTTCACCTGTCTCATTATCCTCTGCAATTCCTGTATAAGACTGGCTGCTAAAGAAACGGTCAGCGGACTGTTCCGTCAGTTCTTCATCCTGAGGGAATGCAATACCGTCACGTACCACCTCATTCCAAATGTTCATGGCTGATTCCATGTCCTGTGTTTCGTATTTTCTGATTGCAATCATACTGTCAAATTCCGATTTATCTGATAAAATTCATCATCTGAAACTGCTCGCGTTCAGGGTAATCGGGATTACCGTTGGCATGAATCTTCTTCAGCAGCCAGGCCATGTTGTCGGCCAAGGTGCGCATGGTCTGCATACCCTCCGTGTCCTGTGTTGCCTCACCTGGTGCCATGCCGTAGGCGATGTTCCAGTATTGCGATGTCACTACAGGCATATTCTTCATCTCGAATAACATGTTCATCGTCTGATATGCAGCTGTAGCACCACCTCTGCGGCAGATGGCTACAGCAGCCGCTGGCTTGTTCTGTACATTAGCACCTGAGAAGAACGCACGTTGCAGCACGGCCATCACCGCTCCATTGGGCTGGCCATAATAGACGGGCGAACCGACGATGAGCGCATCGGCCTCATTGAGTTTTTCAACGATACGGTTGCAGACATCGTCATCAAACACACAATGTCCCAGTTGTTTCATCTGACACTGTCCGCAGGCAATGCAGCCACGGACGGGCTTGTTGCCCAGCTGCATGATTTCCGACTCTACACCATTCTTCTCCAGTTGCTTGGCAATCTCAGAGAGTGCGGTAAATGTGTTGCCATTCTTGTGGGCACTTCCGTTTAATAATAATACTTTCATAATGCTGTTATTAATTGTTTTCGGCAACAAAGTTACACAAAATTCCGCTAATATTTTTCTCTTTGCCGCTAAAAGTGCAGTTATTACTTACAGATTATGCTTCTCCAACCACCCGGCAATAAGGTCGGCAATCTCGGCGTTGTTCTTCTCTTGGAACATGAAGTGGCTGTTGCCCTTGATATTCTGTTCGGGCAGGTGGATAACCGTGGCATCGCCTCCGTCGGCATTATACTGCTTGGCAAAGTCGCGGCACTGCTGGAGCACCATCTTCCAGAAACCCGTCGATTGGATGTCCTCGGGACCGTTCTCGATGTAATCTCCGAAGAGAAACAGCATGGGAATCTTTGCAGCCACGAACTTCTTATAGGTCTCGCTGCCCACTTCGGGAGCGAAGCCCGGCTCCACGGCGATGATGGCAGCCATGTTGTCCGTGTCCGTCGCCCAACCCACGCGACCGCCTTGTGAGTGAGTCACATAGATGCTCTTCTTACCCGTCATCGTCTGCACGTCTTTCAGCACCGCGCTGAGTGTCTTGCCAAACAAAGGTTCATCATAGTTGCCCGTGTTCGGCGTCATCTGGCAGAAGAACTGCTCCAAAGCATCGCTGCCCTCTGGGAACTGCGAGCCCTCATAGCGTTCCGGTGCCACGCAACCAATGCGGAAGTGGGTGTACCAAGCCTGTTCGCCTACCTTGAACTTTCCGTTAGCCACATCGCCCGGGTCGTTGATAATATGCTCCGTAGCACCCGCAGCACCGCGACGCGGCTGGTCAACAAGGAACACCGAATAGCCTTTCTTCAAGAACAGGTCCGACCATCCCTCGCGTCCGTCAGGAGTCGATTGCCAGCCCGTGCGTGTCTGTCCGTAGCCGTGCAGGAAGACGATGGGATTACCATTACCGCCTGCTGGAACCTGATAGAACGTGTTAGCATGATCCACGTGTGTCGTTGTGCCCTTGCGCTCTGGGTCGAGCCAGTTCTGTGTCGGGTCATACTCGCCGGGAATGGCCTCCGTCACCCGTCCACCCGACGAGAACACGCCCTGCTTCTCAATCACCAAGCCCTGCGGCTTCTGTCCTGCCTGACCCGTGCAGGCCACGATGGCGACGGCTGCTACAGCCAGTGCGCCGAAAAGATTCAGTTTCTTCATTGTAATTTATTCTTTTGGTAGTTTGTCATACTCTTCTTTGCTCAACATCTCGAACCACTCCACACCAGGTTTGTCGGGATTCGTATTCGCTGCCAAGTGCGCGAAGCGCGAATTGGGTGCGGCACCGTGCCAGTGGCGCACATCGGGAGGACACATCGCCACGTCGCCGGGACGTAGCACCTCCACGGGCTGACCTTCAATCTGGTGATAGCCGATGCCATCGGTCACGATGAGTACTTGACCGCCTGCATGCGAGTGCCAGGCATTGATGACACCCGGCTCAAACACGACGTAGTGTAGAGCTGGAGCGCCTGCCACGTTTGGAGCATCCACAGTATTTGCCAAGCGAATCGGCCCGTTGAATGTCGGCAGTGACAGCGTGGAGTCAGGTGCTGCAAACATCAGGCTGTCAGTAGTGGTCTGGTGCGCATACTCCTCCATCTCTATTCCATTGTAGTACTCGTCCGAAACAGAATTGTCGCCGTCATCAGATGCCTCTGTGGGTTTCCAAGCCGAATCATAAATCACCACCTGCGAAAACCAGTTGTTCTTTGTGGCCCCGTGCCAATGGCGTACCCCTGCAGGAATCTGTAGCACATCACCGCGACGCAGAATCTGTGCGGGTTTGCCCTCCTCCTGATAGAGTCCCACACCGTCGGTCACCAGCACAACCATTCCGCCGTGCCTATGCCAACTGCTGTGTGCCGCAGGGCCGAACGTCACGACATTGGTTTGTGGAAAATTAAACACAGAATCTACGCTAATCAGCGGCTTCAGATAAGCCTCGCCTGTAAACGCGGGATTGTCTATCCGCTGGCCAATGGGAAAGGATATCTGCTCCTTCGTCACTCCTTCCCTCGCTACCTGCTTTTGTTCACTACAAGCCATTAGCCCCAGCAGCATGGCTGCGATTGTTATCAGCTTTTTCATATTACTTGTTATTTGCGGTTGAACTTTTTCGACGGCAAAGGTACGACAAATCACCGAAACTGTTCTGATAATAATTTCGGGTCTTCTTTCACTTTTTACCGAAAAACACAAATGAATTGGAATTCAGTAGTCTAGCAATCTGCCGTAGTCATTCCATTGGCCAAACATGCGTCCGGCTTTGGTTTCTGTAATCAGGTGCGAAAGGGTTTGTTCATACATACGTCTGTCTCTGGTCTTATAGAATGCCACGTTATAGGCACGAATGCGCTGATAGAGTGGCGGGAAGGACTTGAACTTCGTCCATGCCCGTGCCGCCTTCAGTGCGGCTTCCACATCCCTGTCGATGCAGAAGCTGCGTGCGCCCATCGGTGGCAGCACACGCCGCCCGGCATCTGTCATCAGGCCCAACCGCTCCAGTCTCCTCACTCGCTCCTTGTTCAGTTCCGTCCAAGGGCTGTCTCGCTTCCTGGGAGTGAAGCATTGCATCCTTCTGCCGTCAAGGAGTTTATGCCGGCTGTCAATCCATCCGAAGCAAAGCGCTTCCTCCACGGCATCGAGATACCAGAAGTGCTCTTCGTCTGTAGGCCGTCCCCGCTTCACGCATACCCAGCACTCGCTCTCGCTGGCATGGTGGGCTTCGAGCCATGCGCGAAACTCACATCTATTGACGATGGCGAGGACATTATGTTCTTCCATAAATTCTGTTATATCAGTTCCGTGAATCGGCTGCAAAATTACAAAAAAATGTCGCAGAACTCATGTCTCTGTGGCGATTCTTTATGATACTTTATGAAGTTGGCTACGACAAATTGCAGAAACGGCAGGTGTTCACAATGATTAGAAACTTCTAATGTGGCATGAGAGCCTTCTAATCGCCTTTGTTTGATGGTTCTGATGATAAGCAGTAATTTTGCAGCCATGAAACTGAACAGACATTTTTTGTGGACACTTATGACGGTGCTGGCGGTTAATGCCTTTGCACAGAATCGCCCCATGACTATCGGCGAGGTGGACAGCATGTTGTGTAGCGGCAACTATCAACTGCAACATTCGCGCTTGGACATCGAGGCTGCCGAGGGACGATTGGCACAGGCGAAAAAGTATGAAAACCCGGAGATACAGGTGCTGCACAATGTGCAGAATCCTGAGAATCGGAAGTGGTTCGACTTTGGATATGACGGCGAGACCGATGTGCAAATCTCTCAGCCGATTGCCATTGGCGGCCAGCACAAGAACAAGGTGAAGCAGGCAGAGGCCACTCTGGGCGCCGCGAAGTCGGCATACAATTCCATGTGGAATGATGTGAGATATGACGCAAGGACTGCATTTGTCGATCTCTACCATGTACAGCAGAAACTGAAGGTTTACGACAAGGAAATCTCCTCGGTGGAGAAGATATTGGATGCCTGTCGGGAACAGACTGAAAAGGGGAACATACCCCGGATGCATACCTTCCGTATTGCGGCCTTGCTGAGCCAATTGCGTGCGGAATGGTCTGAAATGTGTGTTGAAGAGAACGAATTGCAGAAGCAACTGCGCATTTTGCTCTGGCCGGAAGATGAGAACAGGATAGAGGCTCTGATGAACGACGGCGACATCGTTTCGCAGGCTGTCAGTAATCTCGCAAGGCTTCAGCCGCTCACGACGCAACCGGACCCGGAACTGCTTCAGCTGATTGTAAGAAACCACCCTGAAATATTGCAGATGACGTATGAGCAAGAGAGCGCTCTCCATGCAATAAACGTGGAAAAGGCTGATGCGCTGCCACATATTGCGATTTTCGGCGAATGGGACAAGAATGGCAGCATCGGCCATAATTTCTTTGCCATAGGCGCTACGGTCAGTGTGCCGCTATGGAACCGTAACCAAGGAAACATCCGCTCAGCCAAGGCACAATATGCACAGGCCGCGTTGTCGAAACAGCAAAAGGAAAAAGAACTCCATGCTTCTTTGCTGGCTCTTTATCGCTCGGCCATGCATTATCTCAAACTTGTGGAGGAGCAAGAGCAGAACCTGACTGCCGACCTTGACGAACTGCTTATGGCGGCCGAGCAGCAGTTTCTGAAACGCAACATCTCTGTCGTTGAGTTTGTTGACTTGTACGGTAGTTATCGCGATACACGATTTCAAATGCTCGATTCAAAGGCGAAACTTGCAAAAACGAATGAAGAAATAAGTAAGTTTGTGGGTTTTGGGTTGTAATAGTTTATAGTTAGTATGAAAACATATACAATGATTTTTGCAGGAATGCTGACATTGGCATCTTGCAGAAGCAGAAGTCAGCAGGCAGAGAGCGTAGAGGCCTCGCAATGTGACGTCTCTACGGAGACTGCCAGACTCTGTGAAATTGACGATGAGTTGGTGCTGAACGGTAATGTCGCCTGTGACGAGACTTGCCTCCGCAAAGTGTTTATCCCATGTACGGGACGGGTGACAGGCCTGAAAGTAGAGGTTGGAGACAAGGTAAGCCGTGGACAGCAGTTGGCAGTGATAAAGAGCGAAGGGGCTGCAGACTATCGCAAGAGTATCAGCGATGCCGATGCAGAGATTCGTATGGCTGAGCGCTGGTACGCCATGCAACAGGACTTACATAAGAGCGGTATGGCCAGTGACAAGGATGTAGAGGAGGCCCGTGAGCGCGTGACGACGGCCAAGGCTGAGCGCAGGCGCCTGAATGACGTGGCAAGCATCAATGGGTTTGGCGACGGGGCAAATGCTTCGCTCATCGCCCCAATTTCGGGATATGTCATCTGCAAGCGTATCTACAACGACTCGTATGTGAGCGATGACAATAACGATGAGGCCGCCATCGAGATTGCCGACCTGCGAAGGGTGTGGGTGATAGCAGACGTATATGAGAGCGACATTGCCAAGATACGGGTAGGCGCTCCCGTTTCGGTAACGACTATGGCTTATCCCGACGAGATTTCATACGGAAAGATTGACAAGGTGTATAGCGTGCTCGACCGCGAGAGCAAGACCATGAAGGTGCGGGTGTGCCTGGATAATCCCGACGGCAAACTCAAGCCGGGCATTTTTGCCAATGTCCGTATGAGCCTGTCGCAGCAAGGTGTACGGATGCCGGCAGTACCTGCGAAGGCTGTGATTTTCTTGTCTGGAAAGGAATATGTGATGGTGCGGACCGGCGAGAACCGGTATGAGCGCAGGGAAGTCAGCGTGGCTCATACATCCTCCGACCGTAGTTTCATTTCATCTGGGCTGACGGCTGGCGAGAAGGTTGTCACCCAGAATGCGTTGTTGTACTTTAACGCCTCTTTCAATGAATAAGCTGATTGATTTCATCATAGCGTTCTCGCTCAAACGCAAATATCTCATCATCTGCCTCACACTGGCGGCGGTGGTGATAGGTGTGCTGTGTTTCAAGGATACGCCCGTAGATGCGTTTCCTGATGTCACCAATACGAAGGTGACAATCATTACCCAGTGGAGCGGGCGTTCTGCCGAGGAGATAGAGAAGTTCGTGACGATACCCATTGAGATAGCCATGAACTCTGTCCAGAAGAAGACCGACATCCGCAGCACGACGCTCTTCGGCCTGTCGGTCGTCACGGTGGTCTTCGACGACCATGTGGACGACGAGTTTGCGCGTCAGCAGGTCTACAATATGATCAACGATGCGGACTTGCCCGACGGGGTGAGGCCGGAGGTCCAGCCGCTTAGCGGGCCTACGGGCGAGATTTTCCG
>Ga0256404_1000444_pt1 | contig 107696 bp, 83 predicted proteins | sample RumenRJG_01DNA_FD_185990 | JGI IMG/M metagenome (GOLD analysis project Ga0256404, IMG submission 185990) | Bovine rumen microbial communities from Lethbridge, Alberta, Canada - RJG_01 | ecosystem: Host-associated > Mammals > Digestive system > Stomach > Rumen | place: Canada: Alberta...
TCGTGGGGTAAGGGGATGGTGGCTACATATTGATGTTGTGCTGTTGCTTTTTACTGAAAGCTGCTACTAACGACTCATAAATCTACCCTTAATCGTGTATTGGATGATAGTTGCGGATTTTAGGAGTTCTAGATTTCATTTCTATTTCAATATTTTTAAATTTTCCAAATCCTGGGTGGTGCCTATAGACCCAGCGTGTCCCTGAAGGTATATATAATGTACATTCATCTATATTAAATCCATCAAATGCTTTTTCGTCTATAGTAATATAAATATGATCTATTTTTACTGCTGCAGAGTGGATGAACTTTAATGAGGTACAGCCTTCGAGAACATTTGCTTCGATGGAGTATACTGAATAAGGTATGTCAATACTTTCAAGAGAACTACAACCTGAGAAAGCGGCATAACCAATTACATTCACAGAATTTGGTATGTTAATACTTATAAGTGAGGTACAGCCTCTAAAGGTCATCGATTCAATCTCCGTCATCGAATTAGGTATATCAATGCTTTTCAAGGAGGTGCAGCCACGGAAAGCGTCATAACCAATTACTGTCACAGAATCTGGTATATTAATGCTTTTCAAGGAGGTACAGCCAGAGAAGGCTTCGTTACAAATGCCAATAGTGCCTTCACTTATTGATAATGTATCAAGCTCTACATTACCTTTCAAATAATATAATAACCTGTTGATATATATAACACCATCATGTTGGTTCTCAAGCCATTTAGTGCCGTGGAAAGCATCAATACCTATCTTCGTCACTGAATCGGGAATGTCAATGCTTTTAAGGGAGGTGCAGTCTTTAAAGGCTGCATACCCGATCTTCGTCACTGACTCAGGTATATTAACGTGAGTTCAAGGTAATAAATTTCAAATAATTGTTAATTAGAATTTTGAGTGTCCACGCAAATACCATATCTTAATTGCACGAGAGGGATGTTCTTGATTCTTCACTGTCCCGCCCCCAGTTTCAGCGCCCAAAGTTTTCCACCCCATGAGGGTGCACCTGGTGAGAACGGGTTGATGCCTCGAGGAGCACAAATGTCGATGCTTAGATAGAATGTGCAAATCATCAGTTGTAGTGCACCGAGCATATCACTCCGTTCTGTACGGATAATGATGACTGGGCGATTGGAAGGAATCAATTTGAGCATGGCCCCAACAAACAGTTCGTCTCTTGGGGAAACCAACATCAATATGGTTGACTGAGGATGCTTGTTGAGAAAAACGTGACGGCCATGAGTGAAATTCTTCATGTCGGTAGCCATAGCTGGGATAACGCCTGCTTCGAGCATTCTGCCCTCCATATCGTTGGCGGCAGCACGTCCCAATGCTCCATAGAGGATATGCAAGTCCGAAATATCCTGCATCTCCATGCCTTTTGACAACCTGGCCTCATAGGGAACCTGATCTGCAACTATAAGTTTCTGGACAAAATCCTTCTCATCAGGATGGAAAGCACGATAGAGCAATAAAGAGAGGCCAACATGCTTGTTCACTCCGACAAATCCGTCACGGTGGATAGAGAGGTTCACACAGATGGCATGGCAGGGAAGTGCCTTGCTAACCATCTGCCCCACCACGTTATCATATCTGCCAAACCTGCTTTTATGGTCAATGCTATTGGTGGTCAGGCAATACACGTTCTCTGGTGAGATGTTCAGCAGATACTCCACTGCCGCCTGCATATCCACAGGACCGCCACTCGCCGTGATAGCCATGAATTGCATCTTCCGGACAACAGAAGCGGGTAATGTCATCACCCCCATGGGGGTCAACGTCTGAGCAACAAGACCTTCTGCATTTGCCAGTTGTGTAGCAAATGTGGCAGGTGAGGCTGCACCTCCGGCACCAAAGAAACAAATAGGAAGTCCCGACGTCTTGGCTTTGTCGAAGAACGCAGCAAGTGGAGCGACATCCGATGCTTCTGCTTTTTGAATAGTTTCAGCGACGTCCTGTACTTTCTTGCTATAGGTGTCAATAGGATTCTTATTGAAATCGTATAGATAAGATAAGGTTTCTTTCATGTGTTCTGTTCTTTTTGTTTCAAAATTCTTTTCGTAGGTCTCCCATTCTTTTAGTGCTTTCTTATATGCTTCTATCTGTTTGGGATAATGGGCAATGGCCTCTGCATATTTATCATCTGAATCATACATTGCCCGTACAGGTTCCACCACATTGTTCACCGCCTTAGGTTGTTTCGGCAATCGCGGTTCTTTCATTCCTAATTGTTTGTAAAAGGATGCAATGTTCGCTTCTGCCTGGTCCTTGTCTTTCATTTCAAACGAAGGGACTATTTCCTCGAACTTACCCAAAACGACTCTATTATCGGCTGCATATTTTTGCATCAGCCGGTAACGGATGAAGAGTTTCTGCATATCAGGTATGGGAAGATATTTCTCATCCTCATAGGGACCAAGAACGCTGATAATCCTATCCCTGAGCTTATCATCTAAATAGAATCCTTGCTGACCACGATCCAGCCTGATGATTCTCTCTTTCTCCTCTTCTGCCGTCATCGGCCGCTGCCAGCTTTCAGTAGAATTGAATACCAACCATACTTCATCGAAAATCAATGCATTGGCTGTACTCAAATAGTCAGGCAAATATTTCTTAGGATTATGGTGACCAGAATACACACCAATAGACTTCATAGTTCTTTCGCGGCGATGATTCCATAGAAGCGCCTGACTCATGTTGCAGATAACCCACACGAAGGCCACTTTGTAACCTTGCTCCCGACAAAGACGAGCGTAATATTCTACCTCCGTCTGTTTGCCCGTCATGTCAAGGATTACGTTTTGATGGCCGTCGGCAGCATATTTCCTAATGGCGTCCGTATACATCTCTTTTTTCAAGTCATGAGCGCCATTTGACAGGATGGCCGAGACGCGTTCCGCTGAAAAGCAGGGGTCGTGGAAATCAAGTCTCAAATTACGAGCAGCAGCTTCTCCGAATCGCGATTTGATTCCCTTGTGCAACAATTCCTCTGCAGCAGCCAGTCTCTGAGGATCATGCGTTTCGTAATATTTGGCATTGTTATGCACCTCCATGATTTCCTCGCCCATCGAATCCGTTGAGAGGACTTCTCCTTTGATCTTTATCTCCCCGTTACGAATGAGTGAGCTCTTTCCGCTGCTTGAACCACCAGCAAAGATAATAGTCCATCCATTTTCTGGAAACGACTCACCGTTGATTGCTATTCCATTTTCATTCTGACAAATTCTCTGTTGGTGAAAGAGTTTTTCAATTTCTTTTATGCTTTTAAGAGTTTCCCTTACTTCCATCAAGGCAAAGCCCAATTCATTAGTACCCTTCCAATTATTAGGATTGTATGCCTCTTGACTGTCTCGCATTCCTATTCCCCAAATCCTATCATAAGGACTGGCTTCAACAAGTATCTTCTCCCCTGTCCCTAACAGGAAATCTCCCAATTTCTTATTCTGTAGGAATTTAGCCATATTGCCTTTCACAACAGCAGAACGGGATTCCATACGCCAAACATGTTCATTAAAATTCCTCACCTCACGTCCCAATTTCTTGATGATATCGGGATTATCAGATACCAGTATCTTAGCAAGAGTATCCGTATCTTTAAACAACCTCGCTTTCTCTGCCATCATATACTGTTCTGCACAGTTATATTCTATGCCATCAATCTCAAAACAACAAGGATACCATTGACTTAGACAAGACTTCGTTTTTTTGTTCGTATTATTCCGATGACCCCAAAATAGAAAATAACCAAACTTATATCCTTTCATAGTCATCATATATAATTCTTCCAGATTCTTTGGAGAGGAAGCCGTATCCATTACATATTCACGAGGTTTGAACAATTCTTCCTAACTTAGTGTTTCCGCTTCAATATGAAAATTACATTGCTCGAAAAATTCATGCTTACGATAGGCATCGACACTTTGCGCAGGCACAAATAATGTCGTGTTTTCAAAACCAAACTCCATGTATGGTTCATCTTCCGGATAAGGATCGCACATATAACTTGGTTCTGTAGAATAGGTAGCATCAGCTATCTCCTCAGCAATCACATCAGGGTTTTCATGCAGAATATGTATCTCCGAAAGAGACGGGCATATGGTAAACGCACATTCTCCAATGCTTTTCACACTTTTGGGAATAACAATTCTATAAAGACTGGTACACCCAGTCAACGCACCTGTCTGAATTGTCTCTATGCCCTCGGATAGAATCAGACTATCGATAAGAGACGGTTTATCAAAATCAATACTTTTCAAGACCTTTTTGTCGAAAGGAATTTTAATCTCTACAATATTTAGCGAACGTTGCGCTGTTATTTCTCCCTGTTCTGCCGCTCTCTTTATCCATTCGTAGCCTATAGACGCATCTTTTTGCACTCCCAGTCCATGTATATAACAATATCCCAAAGAGTATTGAGCTTTTGGCAATCCTTGTTCTGCTGCTTTTCCGAACCATTCTGAGGCCGTGACATTATTCAGCTTAACACCAACACCAACAAAATAACATAATCCCAGATGATACTGTGCCTCGGCATTACCTTCCTCAGCAGCCTTACATAGATGAAGCATCTCGGTCGAATAATTATGCTCCGAATTATTTGTGAAATTTTCTATCATGATAGATTGATGGTATAAAACTATAGTTGTTGCAAAGATAGTATTTATTTGGGGGAAAGGCAACAAGTCTTAGATTTTTTCAAAGGCTCTTATTAAATTTAACAGATGGACTTATCCTACCTATGTCCTCTAAAGCAGCTGATTATCCATGCTGTCACGGACAGCATCACATTCAGCACAGGCTTACGTCCAAAGACTGGTGATGAACATCGGACTTGCATCCTCCGCCTTCTTGAAACCACATGATTCATAGAAACCCAGTTCCTCATTATAGGCAATCAGGGCAATACGAAGGTATGACTTGTAATGCTCTTTCATCATCTCAAGCAGTTTATGCCCAATGCCTTGCTGATGATATTCCGGACGAACGAGCATATAATGAATATATGCCGTCATTATTCCATCATCCATTGCACATACCATACCCACAAGTTTGTCACCATCCCATGCAGAATAAACTGTGCTGAAATTGCGCATCGCTATGACAAGTTTATCAGGGAAATGACCTGACGACCACTCTACGGAAAGGAACAAGTCCTCCAGTTCTTCTTTGCTGAACTCATGAATATCTTTATACTCTATTTCCATAAACACGTCTCTTATCTAAACAGTTTCTGAGCAAAGTCATGGAGCGATTTCCGCCACACCTGCCACTCATGGTCGCCTGGGAACGTGTTGAAGGTAATTGCGAGTCCCGACTGCTGCATAGCAGAGACTGCTTTCTGGGTTGGTGACAATCGTGGGTCGTCTGTTCCCACGGAAATATAGAACAACCTAAGTGATTGATTATACTTCTCATGTTGCGATATAAGGCCGGGCATTGATTCCTCTGCATCGAAAGACTTTGTCTCACGGATGCCTCCGAAGACTCCTGTGCTGAACACTCCGATATGACTGAAGAGTTCAGTATGCTGAAGTCCTACGAAAAACGACTGTCCGCCACCCATAGAAAGACCTGCAAGCGCACGGCCTTGCTTATCGGGAACTGTTCTGAAACTTTTGTCAACAAAGGGGACAATTACCTCGGTAAGTTCTTCCTCAAAGCCTTTCATTCCCTGAATGGAATAGCCGAAACCCGCTCCCGGAACCGTGATATTGCCGTTCGACATCACAACAATCATCTCCTTTGCCTTGCCTTCGGCAATCAGATTGTCGAGGATATTGTTTGTCTTGCCCTGAAGCGTCCAGCCCGACTCGTCCTCGCCTCCGCCATGTTGGAGATACAACACCGGATAGCGTTTGCTTCCTTCCGAATAGCTAGCGGGAGTATATACATACATCGTGGCGTAAGACTTCCTCACTTTCGAGTAATATGTAACAATACTGACCTTGCCATGCGGCACATCCTTGATGTAATAGAAGTCACAACCATCCTCAGGTATGTCAATGGCGCTTGTCATCCTTCCACAACCGAAATAACTCCTGCTGGCAGGGTCGGAGACATCCATTCCACCTATGTTAAACCAGTAATAGTGGAATCCAGGCACAAGAGGCTTGGTACGTGCCATCCAAGAACCATCAGGCTGTTTCTCAAAGCGGCATGTAGGGTCTAGCGAGACTTTCATCTGGCTTAGGTCTTCACTAGAGCGGATTCTGAACTCCACACTATTGTCTGGTAAGACATGAGGATATCCCTGAGTGTTGATGTTCGTCTGCGGAACAATAAACTCCTGTGCTCCAACACTCTTGCAACAACAGAGTGCCAACAACAGAAAGGCGACTTTTTGTAACTTCATTAGGTATTGATTAATAATTGTCACATCCTACGCTTATAAACCAGCTTCCAACAACTGGTCGCAAATGCTCTTCATTCCGTTTATCGACGGGTGACCGTTCTGTTTCTCGATATCGTGGAGTTCTACGAGTTTCACATTATAATGCTTACATACTTCACGCATTGACTCGTTGACAGGCTCTCTCAGTTCCGAGTTCAAGATGAAACAGATATCTGCCTGGGCATAACGTTTCTGAAGCATGTCAATAAGGCAGGCAAGCGCAGGACGGAAATACTTGCAATCGTCCTTCGTCCAATCCGAGTACTGATACTCACCCCTTGGAGAGTTAGCCCACGCATCGTTGGTGCCGCCGAAAACAAAGATGATGTCAGGATTGCCAAGACTGTCAACGCGTGAGATGAAGTTGCTGCGCGACGAGTCCATTCCACCGTATCCTGTGCCGCAAATGGTTGTGCCGCCCCACGAATCATTCTTTTCCAACGCGTAACCTTTTGCTTTGACATAGAGACTCCACCACGTCTGCTCTATCTTCGTTACGTCGTTTCGGTCGTTGGGATAGAACGACGAGTAATTGGAAGGAATGATGCCAACAAATGTAGAGTACGAATCACCCAGAACCGATACTTTCTTTGTCTGCGCTGATGCATAGGTAAACATAACCGCCATCAGCATAAGTAAAAACAACTTTTTCATCATGTAGTTTGACATTAAATTATTAAAGTGTAATCATTTTCTTTGCTTTTCTCCTCACATTTCACTCTGCAAAATAACAATATTTCCATGAAATCTCCAAAGAAACAAGACTTTATTAACTACTTTGCATCAGATTTAAACATAATCCGACTATTTACCCTCTATCATTTTTGAATAATTAAGAATGATATTTCAAAATATATTCTTATATTTGCAATCTCAAAGCAAATATTATGAGCAAGAAATTTCCATACGGTTATGATATAAATGTCTATATTGACAAGGCATTTGAAAAAGCGAAAGAACTTTATCCTTGGGCAGAGAAAAGTATGCTCAGGAAAAATTTGAGTTATGCCATTGAGAAAAAAGAGAATGGCAGATATACTTTCGTCAGATATTTCAAATGGACTAAAACGGACATTGAACGTAAGGTTCTGGATTGCGACAGCGAAGGGTTTATCAAACGTTTCATAGACGATCATGGAAGTTGGATAGAAATGGTGAATCCCGTTAAGGAAACCTTGAATGTAATCGACCTGATTCCACGCGGAACGATGATTCGTGGCTGGTATATGGAATGCTACGAATTCCATTCTCATGTCAAGGGCGGTTATTCCGTTTTTCTACAGGCAGGTGACCGTTCAGGTGGAGCCTCGAGAACTATCTTTATCCCGCCTGCTTATTTCAAACTATCATGGGACGAGTTCCTTGACAAATACGCGGAACTGGTTCCCCCTGGAGCTTTCTACCTTGATAAAGAAGAACTCAAAGACGCTCCAGGCCTCAAAGCATTCCTCGGTTTCTAAGTCTATCTTTTTACTGAATATTTGAGGTTCTATTTCCGCTTATCGATTCTCTTGCACATGTACCATAATGCAGGAATCGTAGAACCAATCATTGCCAAAGCCATATCTTTCTGGGCGTCCCATATATCGCCCTGCTGCCCGTTATAACAGTCCGCTTCTTCAGGTGACACTAATATAGTGAGCAACCATTCAAACAGTTCATACACCATGCTGCCTGTCTGGATGGCAAACCAAGAGAACAGAATGGCGACCATGTAATTCAAATTAAGACACTTTCGACAGAGGTACATAAGATAAGGGAACAATAAGAAACCGAACATGAAATGTACAAACCTGTCATAATGATTACGCGTGCCGCCAAAGAAATCTGCATCTACTATTCCTGTGGATATTATCCATTCTTTATATGGAACGTAGGAATAGATATAACGGGCTCCAACAACATGCAAAATCGCAAAAACGACTATTCCCAAGAAAGCGGGATATGGCATCCTGTCTTTCAACAGGTCATGTACAATTGGTATCATCAAGAGCAGCGTTCCCGCATGCTGTAATAGTTGATTATGAGGATATACAGGATTGATAAAAGTGACGATTAGCACAATTATGAATATCAAACAAGTATAGAGTTTTATCCTATTCATTTTCATAATATCTGGTTTGTCTTATTATCTTTGCATCCCCTACAACATGTTTTTCTGCAGGTAGGCATCGAAAGTCTCACGGAAGGCGTCGGTGACGTGGATGATTTCCTTGCCGATATAAACGCAGTTGTTGCGGTCGACACTACGTATTTTCTTCAAGGCCACGATATATGAACGGTGGATACGAAGAAAGTCGGAAGTCGGAAGCATGTCCTCAACAGCCTTCATGGTGAGGTGGGTAACGAGTTTCGACCCGTCGTCAAGATAGAAGACGACATAATCCTTCATTCCGCTGACATACATTATGTCTGAAACATTCAGTTGGCGCAGTTCACCGTCAACACGAATAAAGACGTTATCGCGACCCGAAGGCTCGGCAATAGCCTCCGTCTCGCGCGAGAACCACTTGCGCGCCTTCTCAACAGCAGCGATGAACTTGTTATAGCGTATTGGTTTTAAGAGGAAATCGAGTGCACTCACCTCATAACTCTCGAAAGCATATTCCTTGAATGCTGTGGTGAATATGACGCGCGTCTGCTCGGGGATTAGCCGAGCCAGTTCCATCCCGTTGATGTCTGGCATCTGGATGTCGAGAAACAAGAGATCCGCAGGATTCTCCTTTATCGCTGTTATTGCCTCTACCGAGTCGGTGTAAGAACCCAAGAGTTTGAGGTCGGGTGTCTTTGCTACATACGACTCAATGAGTTTTACTGCCAGAGGTTCATCATCTACTATAATGCAAGTCATATTTGTATTACGAATTACTATTATTCAATTATCTTCACGCAGACGTGATAGATGTCGTTTTCAAGCGACTGCTCCCATTCATACTTGCCAGCATAGAGCAGTTCGAGGCGGCGGCGTGTGTTCTCAAGCCCTATTCCGCTGCCGCTGCGGTCGCTATCGCTCTTAGGATAGTTGGTGTTATCGCAACAGAACGTGATTGTGCCGTCGCTCTCTGTCATGCTGATATTGATGCTCGACGGTTTGTTGCTGCTCACTCCATGCTTGAAAGCATTCTCTACAAGCGATATGAACAGTAGCGGAGCCACCTTTGCATCGTTGTTTTCGATGCTGAACTCAGAATTAACCGAGGTGCGCTCATTACAACGAAGGCGCATCAGTTCGATGTAGTTGCGCATGAACTCCACCTCTCCATTTACTGCCACCATAGGTTTGTTGGTCTCGTACATGGCATAACGCAGCAGGTCGCTCAGTTGTGCTATTGCATCCTGCGCTTTGTCGGCGTCTATCTGCGTGAGACTCGAAATATTGTTAAGAGTGTTGAAGAGGAAGTGAGGGTTTATCTGACTCTTCAGCCAAGCCAGTTCCGCCTCGGTGCTCTTCTGTTTTTCCTCCTCCAATAGTTGCTTTATCCTACGAGCCTTTATGAGATGGCGCTGCACGATGGCAACCACTATTACCGCCACAATAAGCAGGAAATAGATAAAGATGCCAAGTCCCCAGTAAACCCAAGCGTCAACAGGCAAATCTATTCCATTGCTTGCAGCATACTGCCTATAAAAGAACAATCCCATGTTGGTTATTCCAATAATAACAATATTTGCAAAGACGAATGTCACATAATGATGTTTATCGAAGAGCCAGCGCCAAAGGATGTAATAATTCACGAAGTATAATATCAGCGGCGACCTCAACATACCGTTAAGCATCTTGAATGTGGTCATCGCGGTGTCCACATGCCATGTGCTCAGATATGCTGTTAGTGCAGGCAATATGAAAATTAATGCCCACACCAGTATCTGCATCATCAGCGTCAAAAGGTCGTTCTTCTTAACTTTGTTCATCGGTGCAAAGATAGTAATTTTTGTTATTTGTTGCTTGATTATTATTGTTTATTTTTCAGATTTCTCGCAATATGACAGAAATTACATACCCCACCACTTGCCCAAGGGCTGAGGTGAGGTATGTAACTTATTGGTTACTGCTGCTGTTGCTGCTGCATTCCACCATTGCCCATGTTGTTGAGCATTTCGCCCTGCGACTGCTGCTCGATGTAGTCGTTCTCGACGCGCGAGCGGTGCTGCTGCTTCATCTGCTGGTTCTTCTTTCCGAAGGTGTATGACACTGTGAGACTGATGCTCTTTATAGGCACGCGGATGTGCTGCATCACCTCCATGTCGTTACCCTTGATGTAGGTGTCCATCTTGATGTTTCCGCCACTCGATAGTCCTGTCAGGGCTTGCAGTCCCACGCTGAGTTTGTCGTTGAAGAAAGTCTTCGACAGGCTCATTGTCACGATGTTGAAGCCCGTGCTCCATCCCTGCATAGTGTATGTCTTCGACGAGTTGATGAGATATGCTCCCAGTTTCAGGTCCCAAGGCAGTGTCTGCTGCAGTCCCGCCATAGTGTTGAAGTGCCATCCGCTATTGCTCAGTCCCAGCATGTCGCTGCGCATGTCGGTATAGTCAACTCCGCCGTTGAGGAACAGTCGGGTGTTCTTCGCCATGAGCCAGTTGGCATACACGTTCAGTCCTATCTGGTTGCGCTTTACGATGTTGCCGTATGTGGTGTTCAGTATGTTGCCGTCGTAGAAACTATACTGGTCGATGCCGTTTCCAGAATATGAGTAACGCAGTGTTGCGTTGAGCATGAGTTTCTGCGAGAAAGTGTTGAACACCAGCGACACGTTGTGCGACTTCTCCACGTCAAGGTCTGAGTTACCATAACTTATGCTTGTGGGGTTGGCGCGGTTCACGTACGGGTTCAGATAGGTGATGCCTGGACGCGAGATGCGCATGTTGTAGGTCAGGCCGATGTTCGTTGTAGGAGCGAGCGAGTAAGAAACCGATGCCGTTGGCACGATGTTGCCATAGTGGGTGCTGAAGTCCTGGCCTGTGCCCAGACGGTATTCCACGTTCTGCCATGTCTGTTCGTAGCGCATTCCCGCCTTTGCGCCGAACTTGTTCCATTTTCCGCTATACTCGGCATAGCCTGCCAACACGGTGTTTTTGTAAGAATAGTCCATGCTGAGAGCCTCGTTGTAAATGTCATTGAGATAGTATTTAGACTCTGACGTGGCGTTGTGCAGGAGCAGTTTCGAGCCGAGGTCGAGGCTGTGTCCCAGTCCCAGTGGCAGGGAGTAGTCCACCTGGAAGATGTGGTCGGTGGTGTTGTCGCGGCCGTCGGAATAGCGGTCGGTAAGGTCGATGAACGATGTCGATGTCCCTTCGAAGGTGTTGCGCAGCGAGTTTTTCAGCGGGCTGTTGCTTATCTGGTATGTGAACACTATCGAGTGGGTGCGCTCCTTGTTGAAGAACTGCTGATAGTCAACGCTTCCGCTCATAGATGTGCGGCGGTTAATCAGAATGTTGTCATAACCGTAAGTGAATCCTTCCTCGCCATACATCGAGCCGAGCATGGTTGAAGTGGGATGTCCGGTGTTCTTCATCCTCATACTGTTGATGCTGAAGGTGGCGTTGATTGAACTCATCGGTGTGAGGTCGTAGCCAAGACTGATGTTGCCCATGAGGAACGGGAAACTGGTCTTCGAGTCCGACTGCGTCAGAATAGTTCCGGCATTGGTGGTCTGGCTGCCGTCAACTTTGGTCTCCATGGGGAACGACTGCTGATAGAAGGTGTTGGCACTGTACGACAGTTTGCCCTGCTGTCCGCTGAGGAACACTCCGCCGCCCACATTCTTGTTGCCAACAGTCGCCCTTACGGTGCCCGTCATTCCGTCGAGACTCTGCATCGCAACAGGGTCCATGCGGTTCATGATGATGTTGAGCACGCCGCCAACACCCTCTGCCTCATACTTGGCTCCGGGGTTTGTTATCACCTCGATGTTTTTCACCGCCGATGCCGGCATGCTCTTGAACACCATCGAGGGGTTCGACTGGAACATCACGTTGGGCTTGCCGTCAACATAAATCTTGAACGACGACGAGCCGTTCACGGTGATGTTGTCCTGTCCATCGACAGTCACCATGGGCACCTTGCGCAGCATGTCGAGCACCGTTGAAGACTTGGAGTCGGCATCCTCGGCAACATTGTAACTCATCCTGTCAACCTCCATCTTCACCAGAGGTATCTGCGCCACAATCTCAACGCCCTGAAGCGCGGTGGCATTCTCGCGTATGAGCACCGTGCCGAGGTCAACAACAGACTGCGAGCCCAGTTCCACGGAGATGCTCTTGTCTTCCTTACCCACACCGCTGAACACAACTGTGAACACGCCCTTGCCAGAAACCGCCTGGCTGAACGAGCCATCGTCCTTGGTAAGGAACATCGCCTTGGGGTTGCTCTTGTTACCTTTTGAAAACACTCTTACCGTGGCGAACGGCTCCGGCTCGTTCAGAGTGGAGTCCTTCAACACGCCTTTCAATGTAGTTGTCTGTCCACTTACCGACATCACAACCACAGACATAACTGCTAAAACCAAAAATCTAATACCTTTCATAATACTTGTGTTTTTATTGTTTTTTAATTTCTGATGCAAAAGTAACATCGAAGATGTGAAAATCAAAATTACTTTCGACGACTTCAGGTGTTTCTTTCGACCACTTTACTGAATTCTGCCATTTCCTCATGTTTATACAAAAGAACATGCAGAAAAACAACACTTAGATTGCGAAAAAACACAACAGAAATCGCCACTTGTAACTATCTGGCTTTCAAGTAGATATAAAAGTGGTAACAAAGTTAATAACTTTGTTCGACAAAGTTAATAAGATTGTTCAACAAAGTTAATAGGATTGTTCAACAAAGTTAATAACTTTGTTCCGCGGTTTGATATCAATCGGAATCCGAGTGAATATGAACGTCTGTCCAAGCGTATAATTATTACCGCACACATTATATAATATATGCGCGCGCGAGGGACAATCTGTCGGGACGGGGCGAATCTTTTTCGCGCGGCATTTGGCATTTACAGAAATTTGGTTTATATTTGCAAGAAAAATCGGAAGACCTATGGAAAAGAGCGTATTACTGAATAATGGCGTGAGAATGCCGCAGCCCGGATTCGGAACTTTTATGGCAAAAGACGGCGAAGAGGCTGTGCAGGCCGTGAAATGGGCGGTGGAAACGGGTTACAGACACATAGACACCGCAGCCGTGTACGACAATGAGAAAGGCATCGGCGAGGGCATCAGCCAGTGCGGAGTGCCACGAGAGGAACTGTTTGTGACGAGCAAGGTGTGGAACACCGAGCGCGGATACGACACCACGATGCGGGCATTCGAGAAGACTATGAGAGACCTCGGACTGGAATATCTTGACCTCTATATCATCCACTGGCCAGCAAACGAGAAACAGTTTGGCAAGAAAGCCGCCAAACTGAATCAGGAGACGTGGCGCGCAATGGAAGAACTCTATAAGGAAGGGCGCATCAAAGCCATCGGACTGAGCAACTTCATGCCTCACCACATAGAACGACTCATGGAGAAGGCTACCGTGAAACCTGCCGTTGACCAGATAGAGTTTCACCCCGGACTGCTGCAAAAGGAGTGCGTGGACTACTGCAAGGAGCACGACATCACCGTGGAGGCATGGAGCCCACTGGGACGTGGCGAACTGATTTTCGACGAGTTGCTCATGGGACTGGCAGAGAAGTACGGCAGCACGGTGGCACAACTCATAATCCGCTGGGTGATGCAGCACGATATCGTTCCACTGGTCAAATCGACAAAGCAGACACGCATCGAAGAGAACTTCCACGTGTTTGACTTTGAAATAAGCAGCGAAGACATGCAAAGGATTGACGGATTCGACTTCATTCGCATTGGTCCTGACCCCGATGATGCTACGTTTTAGACATAAAGACATATTTTCTTAGACAGAAAGACATATAATTTTTAGACAGAAAGACATAAAGATTTAGACATAAAGACATAAAAATTTAAAACATAAAGACATAAAGATCTAAAACATAAAGGCAGAAAGATTGGGACAGAAAGACATAAAGGGTATATAATGCTTATGTCTTTTTGTCCTTATTTTTATGTCTTTGTGTCCTCAAAAATATGTCTTTATGTCTAAATCTTTATGTCTTTCTGTCTAAGAAAATATGTCTTTATGTCTTACCACTCATGTCTTTATGTCCATCACCCATTTGTCTTTATGTCGAGCCAAGTCTTGACTTGCGACAAATAAGCAGTCATTTTTTTGATTTTTTCTTTCTTTTATATGGTGAAGTTGCGAAATTTTCGTAATTTTGCAAACTCATTTATAAATAAGTACAAACGAATGGCTGGAACAAAACAGATTAAGACAGCATTGGTATCAGTTTTCCATAAAGATGGTCTGGACGAACTGCTTGCCAAGTTGAATGCAGAGGGAGTTAAGTTTTTATCGACCGGTGGAACACAGAAGTTCATCGAGTCGCTTGGTTATGAATGCCAGACCGTGGAGAGCGTCACCACATACCCGTCGATTCTCGGCGGCAGAGTAAAGACGTTGCACCCCAAAATATTTGGCGGAATACTGGCACGTCGCGACAATGAGGGCGACAAAGAACAGATGAAGGAATATGAAATTCCTGAAATCGACCTCGTTATCGTCGACCTCTACCCATTCGAGCAAACCGTTGCCGACACTACAAGCAGCGAGCAGGACATCATAGAGAAGATTGACATCGGCGGTATTTCGCTCATTCGCGCTGCCGCAAAGAACTTTGCCGACGTAATTATCATTCCAAGCAAGGCTCAGTATGGCGAACTTCTCGACATCCTGAACAAGCAGGGAGCAAAGACAACACGCGAGCAGCGCCGCGACTTCGCATGCAAGGCGTTCGGCGTGAGCAGTCATTATGACACCGCTATCAACGCTTGGTTTGCCAAGAAGTAAAGCATTTAGGACAGCCTAGGACTTTGTCCTAGAAAGACCTAAAACAGAGTAAAAGAATTAAAATCGTTTTTCAAATATGGGATTTTTTTCATTCATCCAGGAAATAGCAATGGACCTCGGCACCGCCAACACCATCATTATCAGCGATGATAAGATTGTGGTTGACGAGCCTTCTGTGGTTGCATTGGACCGCCGCACCGACAAGATGATCGCTGTGGGCGAGAGAGCAAAGATGATGTACGAGAAGACGCACGAGAACATCCGCACCATACGCCCGCTTCGCGACGGTGTGATTGCCGACTTCTCTGCCTGCGAGCAGATGATGCGCGGACTGATAAAGATGGTTCACTCGGGGCGCCGCTTCTTCGGTTCTCCTTCATTGCGCATGGTCATCGGTGTGCCTTCTGGCTCTACCGAGGTTGAACTGCGCGCTGTGCGCGACTCTGCAGAGCATGCAGACGGCCGCGACGTTTACCTCATCTTCGAGCCGATGGCTGCCGCAATAGGCATTGGCATCGACGTCGAGGCTCCCGAAGGCAACATGATTGTTGACATCGGCGGCGGCAGCACCGAGATTGCAGTAATCTCGCTGGGCGGCATCGTGAGCAACAACTCTATCCGCGTGGCTGGCGACGAACTGACAAGCGACATCCAGGAATACATGAGCCGCCAGCATAACGTGAAGGTTAGCGAGCGTATGGCTGAGCGCATCAAGATAAACGTGGGCTCTGCCCTCACCGACCTTGGCGACGAGGCACCCGAGGACTATGTTGTTCACGGCCCGAACCGCATCACAGCGCTGCCTATGGAGGTGCCTGTATGCTATCAGGAGATTGCCCACTGCATCGACAAGACCGTTGCAAAGATTGAGAACGCCGTGCTTTCGGCACTCGAGGCCACACCGCCAGAGTTGTATGCCGACATCGTGAAGAACGGCATTTTCCTCACCGGTGGCGGCGCATTGCTGCGCGGTCTCGACAAGCGACTCACCGACAAGATCAACATCCAGTTCCACATCGCCGAAGACCCATTGCACAGTGTGGCTAAGGGCGCGGGCATTGCACTGAAGAATGTTGACCGCTTCTCATTCCTCATGAGATAATCACAGAGTCAGGAGTTATAGGGGCGCTTCCCTGTGAGCGCCCCAAAAATGAGATATTAGATGAATAACCTGTGGGCATTTCTGGTTAAGTATAACCATTGGCTACTGTTTGTTGTGCTGGAAGTGGTGAGTTTCGTGCTGCTCTTCCAGTTCAACAGTTATCATGGTAGCGTTTGGTTTACGTCGGCGAATGTCGTGACAGGCAAACTGAACGAGGCAAATGCCTCGGTGGAGTCGTTCCTCAGCATGGGCAAGATGAACGAGCAGTTAACGCTGCGCAACGTCTATCTGGAACGTCAGGTGGCGCAACTCTCAGAGATGCTGACACGCGAGAACGACGACTCCACATTGCTGCAAAGCACACAGGTGCAACTGCTCGACCAGTACCGCCTAATCCCTGCCAAAGTGGTTAGCAACTCGGTGAACAAGGCAGACAACCTGATAACCATCGACAAGGGCAGCCTCGACGGCATCCATACAGACATGGGAGTGGTGAGCGGCACCGGCATCGTGGGCGTGGTTTACCTTGTATCGCCACACTACAGCGTTGTCATCCCCGTGCTGAACACCCATTCCAACATCAGTGTGATGATAGAGAAACGCGGATATTTCGGCGTACTTCGATGGGAGGGCGGCAACAGCAAGATGGCATTTGTTGATGACATTCCTCGCCACGCGCGCTTCAACGGCGGCGACGACATCGTGACCAGCGGCTACTCGGCACTGTTCCCGCCGGGTGTTCATGTGGGAAAGGTTCACCGCACATACAACTCTCCCGACGGCATGTCATACCGTCTGAGCATCAATCTCGCCACCGATTTCGGCAATCTGCGCGACGTGTGCGTGATAAACGATGCCAAACTGCAGGAACGCGTGAAACTGATGCGCGCCGCACAAGACTCTATCCAGCCAGCGAGCAGGAATTAACAAGAACCCATGGCAACAGATATTCTAAGACGTATCATACTGTTCATCGTGCTGTGTCTGGTGCAGGGACTGGTGCTCAACCATATCAATCTGCTGGGTTGTGCCACTCCCCTGCTCTATGTTTATATGGCACTGACTTTCCCGCGCGGCTATCCGCGATGGGCAGAGTTGCTGTGGTGCTTCTTCCTCGGCTTGAGTGTTGACACTTTTACCAACACTCCCGGCGTGGCAGCAGCATCAATGACGCTCGTTGGACTTGCGCAGCCATACATTCTTGAGATGTTCATGCAGCGCGACAGCGAAGAAGACTTCAAGCCCACACTTCTCAACATGGGCTACATGTCGTACATCTACTACATGCTGCTTTTGCTGCTCATCTACTGTCTCACCTACTATTCGCTTGAGATGTTCACGTTCTTCAACTGGCTCGAATGGGTGAAGTGCGTGGTTGGAAGCATGATTATCACTGCCGTTCTGGTGTTTGTCATCGAGCACCTGAGACGCTAAAGGTTTTTGTTTTTCGGGTTGCCGCGGCACGCCACGGCACAAATGACTGTCAACAGGATGAAAGAATTCGGACTGGAATACCGCAAATACATCATCGGCGGGGTGGCAATACTTATTGTTGTCATCTATCTCATCCGTTTGTTCTCTCTCCAGATAATGAGCGACGACTACAAGAAAAACGCCGACAGCAACGCCTTCCTCAAGAAAATAGACTATCCCGCACGAGGCAGCATCACCGACCGCACGGGAAAACTGCTCGTATATAACCAGCCTGCCTACGACATCATGGTCATTATGAACGAGGAGGCGGGACGCGTGGACACAGCCGACTTCTGCAATGCTCTCGGCATCACAGAGGAGTACTACGCCAAGAGAATGGCGGAGATAAAGGACCGCAACAAGAACCCTGGTTACAGCAGGTTCACACAGCAGATATTCATGTCGCAACTCTCGGAGGAGGAGTTCAGCGTATTCCGCGAGAAACTCTACCGTTTCCCGGGATTCTACATCCAGAAAAGAAGCATCAGACAATACCAATATCCTTACGCGGCACATGTCTTGGGCGATGTGGCCGAGGTGTCGCCAAGCGACATCGAGGAGGACGAATACTACCAGAGCGGCGACTACATCGGCAAACTGGGAGTGGAACGTTCGTACGAGAAAGAACTGCGCGGCGAGAAAGGTGTGCAGATATTGCTGCGCGACGCTCACGGAAGAATTAAAGGCCGTTATCAGAATGGCAAGTTCGACCGCAAACCCGTGGCAGGAAAGGACATCACGCTGAGCATCGACGTAGAACTGCAGGCTCTCGGCGAACGTCTCATGGAGGGAAAGATAGGCAGCATCGTGGCAATAGAGCCAAGCACGGGCGAGATTTTGTGCATGGTGTCGTCGCCGACATACGACCCGCGACTGATGGTGGGCCGACAGCGAGGAAAGATGCACCGCGCAATGCAGAAAGACCCTTGGAAGCCGTTGCTCAACCGTGCCATCATGGGACAATACCCCCCGGGCTCCACATTCAAGACATCGCAGGGACTGACATTCCTCACCGAAGGGATAATCACTCCAGAGACGACATACCCCTGTCATCGCGGATTCCTCTATAAAGGACTGCGCGTTGGATGTCACGGCCACGGCTCGCCGCTGCCGCTTATTCCTGCCATAAGCACATCGTGCAACGGATACTTCTGCTGGGGTCTGTACCACATGATGTCGAACCGAACCAAGTACAAGACCGTGCAGGATGCCATGAACACATGGCGCGACTACATGGTGAGCATGGGATTCGGATATAAACTGGGCGTTGACCTGCCTGGAGAGAAGCGCGGACTGATACCCAACGCCGACTTCTACGACAACGCTTACAAGAAAGACTGGAACGGACTGACCATCATCAGTATCTCTATCGGACAGGGAGAGGTGAACCTCACACCGCTGCAGATAGCCAATCTCGGCGCTACGATTGCCAACCGCGGATACTACATCACGCCGCATGTGGTGAAGGCAGTGAAGGGACAGCCGCTTGACGAGAAATACAAAGAGAAGCATGTCACCAAGGCTGCACGCTCGGCATACGACTACATCGTGAAAGGCATGCGCAGTTCGGTGATGGGCGGAACGTGCCATGCCGCCAACCGCAGCGACTACGAGGTGTGCGGAAAGACAGGAACGGCGCAGAACCGTGGTCACGACCACTCGGTGTTCATGGGCTTCGCACCGATGAACAATCCCAAGATTGCCATTGCCGTATATGTTGAGAACGGCGGCTTCGGTGCCACATTCGGTGTTCCTATCGGTGCATTGATGATGGAGAAATATATTAACGGAAAACTTTCTGAAGGCTCGGAGGCAAGAGCACGAGCCATGCAGAGCAGACACGTAGCATATGGTTCAACAGACAGATAATCAGCCTGGCGTTCTTCGCTCTATAGACTGGATAACAATTGTTATCTATCTGGCACTCCTCGTCTTCGGATGGGTGAGCGTCTGCGGTGCGAGTTATACCTATGGCGACACCGACATCTTCAACCTCGGCTCGCGTTCCGGCATGCAGATTGTCTGGATAGGCACCTCGATATTCATCGGACTGGTGTTGCTGTTGCTCGACGACCGCTTCTACGACACCTTTTCCTACGTCATCTATGCCGCGCTGTTGCTGCTGCTCTTTGCCACGATATTCAATCCCCACGAGATAAAAGGCTCGCGCTCGTGGCTCGTTTTGGGTCCGCTGCGCCTGCAACCTGCCGAGTTCGCGAAGTTTGCCACTGCGCTGGCAGTGGCGAAACTGATGTCCACCTATGGCTTCGACATACACAAATGGAAGCATTTCCTCACGGCATGCGCCATTGTGTTCACGCCGATGCTGTTCATCGTGGCACAGAAGGAGACAGGCTCGGCACTCGTCTATCTGTCGTTCTTCCTCATGTTCTATCGTGAGGGAATGTCGGGAAGCATCCTCTTCACTGCCGTGGCGATGGTGTTCTACTTCGTCGCTGGCATAAAGTTCGAGGATGTCTTGCTATGGGAGGGCCACACCTCTGCAGGTAAGTTCGTAGTGCTGCTTGCGGTGCAGATATTCACTTCGGTGATGATTTACTCCAGCACTGGCAACCTGAAACAGATGAAGACGGCACTCTACTACTGTCTTGGCGGCACCGTTTTGGCACTGCTTTTCTCCACTTTTGTCATTCCATTCGATATAGTATGGGTGCAATTAGTGCTCTGCGGACTACTTATAGGATATGTTCTTTTCCTGTGGTTGAGCAGCAGAATGATGACTTACGGGTATATCCTTGCCTTCGCCATCGGCTCGATAGCGTTCTTCTATTCTGCCGACTACGTGCTCGACAATGTGCTTCAGGAGCACCAGCGCAAGCGTATCGAGGTGCTGCTCGGACTGAAAGAAGACCTTGCCGGTGCAGGGTATAACGTTCACCAGAGCGAGATTGCCATCGGTTCGGGCGGACTTTTAGGCAAAGGCTTCCTTAATGGAACCCAAACAAAGTTGAAATATGTGCCAGAACAAGACACCGACTTCATCTTCTGCACCGTTGGTGAGGAAGAGGGATTCATCGGTTCTGCCGCTGTGTTACTGCTGTTCTTGGCATTGATATTAAGACTAATAAAACTATCGGAACGACAACCGTTCCGCTTCGGGCGAGTCTATGGCTATTGTGTGCTTAGCATCTTCCTGTTCCACATGTTCATAAACGTGGGTATGGTGTTAGGACTGACACCTGTCATCGGCATCCCCTTACCTTTCTTCAGTTACGGCGGTTCGTCGCTGTGGGGCTTCACGTTCCTTCTCTTCATCTTCCTGCGCATTGATGCTGGAAGAAACCTGATAAGAGAATAGGCCGCAAACTAATTTCTCGTAACCTTAATACCCACATCCGCTACTCCAGGAAGTATTTCGCGCTTCATAATGTGGCGGACGTTTATCTGCAATGAGTCGCCGGCATTAAGTTTAAGATGCGTCAGCGGATAGTCATACTCATAGAAACCTATGCCGCGCCCCTTAACGTTTCCTTCCTGGTCAACAACCTTACAGTTGACAGTGTCGCTGACATGTCTCTGGCCAGGGAACACCGTCTGGTCAACAATTAGTGTGAGTCCCATAAATGGATAATCGCTGTTGAGTCGCAAACTGAGGTCCTCACGATAGCCGCCACTCTCTTTCAAGGCAGGCACAGAGAACTTCAGCGTGTCATTTCGTTCCCAGCCAGAAATAGGCGTAGGCTCAAAATGATAATACACCGTTGACGACTCGCACGCCATGAACACGAGCGAGAGCAGGACTATAAAAAACAAAGAGAAGTTTCTCTGCATGCCGCTACTGTAAGGCTTTACGATTCTGAGTTTGGCTTTGGTTCGCCACCACGACGCTGCTGGCGTTGCTGTCCGTCACGGTTCTGCTGCCCGTCACGATTCTCACGGTTGCCACCTTTCTGTTTTCGCTCACCGCCACCCTGGCCGTGTTGTGCACGCGCCTGCTGGCGTTGTCCTTTGTTCTTTTTCTTCTTACGACTCTTGTCAAAACGTGTCACGTCGCCCTCAAACATATCAACAGGCTTGCCGTTGTCCTGCTGGTTGCCGTCCTCCGATAGCGTCAGCGGTTTCTCGCCGCGCTTGTTCATCTCCACAATCTGCAGCGCACGTTGTCCGGTTATCGTTTCAAGGTTTGCTGCAAGACGCTTGTCGGTGGAGTAAGTCACCATTCCGGCAAGTATATCGCTCTTGAAGAAATAGTAGTCGGAATCCTGAGTCTGAAGCATAATCTCACGGCTGGGCAACTTGCGGCTTGCCTCGATATAGTCGTCAACCTCATAGTTGAGACAGCACTTCAACTTGGCACACATGCCCGCAAGTTTCTGCGGGTTAAGCGAGATGTCCTGGAAGCGCGCCGCATTGGTGCTCACGCTGCTGAAGTTCTTCATCCATGTGGCGCAGCACAGTTCGCGGCCGCAAGGTCCGGTGCCACCGATGCGTCCAGCCTCTTGCCTCGCACCTATCTGCTTCATCTCTATCCTGACATGGAACGTGGCTGCAAGGTCCTTAATCAACTGGCGGAAATCCACACGCTCGTCTGCAATATAGAAGAATATTGCCTTGTTTCCATCGCCCTGATACTCCACGTCGCCGATCTTCATGTCCAGACCGAGGTTCTTCGCTATCTGGCGACTGCGTATCATGGTGTCGTGCTCGCGGCTCTTTGCCTCGTAATATTTCTCCATGTCCACCTGCTTAGCCAGTCGGTAGATGCGCTTGATGTCATCGGCAGACTTCAGGTTAGCCTTCTTCACCTGCAACTTAACGAGTCTGCCTGTGAGTGTCACCACACCGATGTCGTGCCCTGGACTTGCCTCTACAGCCACGATGTCGCCCTTTTTCAGGTCGAGGTTATATATGTTATGGTAATAACCTTTTCGAGTGTTTTTGAATTGTACCTCCACGAGGTCGGTGTCTTCGTCAATTCCCGGCACGTCGGCAAGCCAGTCGTAGGTGTTCAACTGGTGGTCTTGCCGTCCGCAACCTCTTCTGCAGAGTCCGCGGTCGGTGTCGGTAGATATTTTGAATTGCATGTTCTTGAAGTCCATATCTTATATTTTTATTTTCTCAATATCGCCACTATCATTTTCAATGCCACGTCGTAGAACACCATCTTGGGGTTTCCGTTCTGTCCTATGTCGCGCAATGCTGTGGCGAAAATGTCGTTTATCTCTATCACGTTAGCCTCGTTGATGAAACGGGCGAAATTCTTGGCAAAGTCAGCCTCTGCCGTGTTCATATATATTAGTTCCGGATTGCGGAAGTTATACATGAAATTCTCGCGCACCAGATGCTGGAAATAGGTGAGCAAGCGTTTCTGCCGCTCACGCCCGAGTGCCGCCACGCTCTCGCTCCATGCCTTCAGTTCCTTCACGTCGCGCATGTAAGCCTGTCGCATCAGCAGGATGAAGAGGTCGAGAAACTGGTAGTTCTCGCTCGATACATCGAGTTCTTCAAGAGCCTTCAGCCAGTTGCCGTTGACAGCCCTTGCTATCTGGTGGGCCATTGTCTCGTCGATGGCGCGGCGCTCCACCAGCGCCTTCTCTATCGACGGTGTGTCAATGCGTTTTATGTCAATGCGCTGTACGCGGCTGCGTATTGTCTCCAACAGTCGGTCGGGCTCCTCGCAAACCATGATGAACACTGTCTGCTGTGGCGGTTCCTCTATTATCTTCAGCATCTTGTTGGCACAGTCCTCGCGCATTCGCTCTGGCAGCCAGATGATGTTCACCTTATATCCTCCCTGGCTCGACTTCATGCTCAATTTCCGTATGAGCACCTCGCTCTCGGCCACATAGATGAGTGCCTGCTGGTTGCCGGCGTTCATCTTCTCCAGCCACTGGTCCATGCTGAAATAAGGTCCTTCGCTGAGCAACTCGCGCCACTCTCGGGCATAGTCGTCGCTGATGGTTTTGTGGTCAGCGCTACTCCCCGTTGGCTTTATCACAGGATAAGTAAAGAGCAGGTCGGGATGCGACCATGAGCGGAGCATGGCGCATTGCTGGCATGTGCCGCACGAGTCGTCAGCCCCCTCGCTGTTCTTGCAGAGAAGGTAAGACGCGAAGGCCAGCGCAAGTGCCATCTTGCCACAGCCCGACGGACCGCAGAACATCATGGCGTGGGGCACGCGCCCCTCACTCGCCATCTGTATCAGGCGCTGCTGCGCCTCCTCTTGTCCTATTACCTCCTTGAATTTCATATTTCCTTACTCTCCTTATCACCTGTCACCCATTTCCCTCCCCTCAAGGAGGGTTAGGACAGGGGTCTTTAGAGTCGCTCCATCACCTCCTTCACCGAGTCAACAGCCGACATCGTGTAGAAGTGAATGTTGTTAACGCCATGAGCATAAAGGTCGCGGCACTGGCTCAGTGTCCACTCTATTCCCAACCGTTTGGCATCCTCGTCAGTCTTGCATTTCATTGCCTCCTGCGCCAGTTCGTTGGGTATGTCGCAATGGAAAGAGCGTGGCACCACCGTCAGTTGCGACAGTTTAGCCATCGGCTTCAGACCCGGTATGATAGGTATCGTGACACCTATCTTGCGCGCCTTCTCCACAAAGCCGTAATATTTCTGGTTGTCATAGAACAACTGCGTCACGGCATACGAGGCACCCAGTTGCTGCTTGATGAGCAGATACTGCATGTCGATGTCAATGTTCGGCGCCTCCTCGTGTTTCTCGGGATAGCATGCCACACCGTAACTGAACTTCTCGCCGGGTGACTTGATAGGACTGCCGTCGGCAAAGAAGCCCTCGTTGAAGCGGTTCACCTGCTGTATGAGGTCTGTCGTATGAGCGTGTCCGCCCGCAGTGGGAACAAACACGCGGTCGTCCTTTGCCTTGTCACCGCGCAACAGCAGTATGTTGCTGATGCCGAGGAACTGCAAGTCTATGAGTTCATATTCTATATCCTCTATCGTGGCACCGCTGCATATCACATGTGGCACCACGGGGATGTTGAACTTCTGCTGAATAGCCGCTGCAATGGCGATGGTGCCCGGACGGCGGCGCAGCCTCAGTCGCTCGAACTGTCCGGTGGGCAGTTCGCGGTAAACATATTCAGAATGATGAGTAGTGATGTTAATAAACACCGGCTCGAAGCCTTTCAACTTATCAATAGTGCGGAACAAGCCCTCAGTGCCTGAACCCTTCAGCGGTGGCAGCACCTCGAAAGAGAAATGCCTGCCGCTCGCAAATATCTTGTCAAAATCTACTCTATTCATTCTAAAATGCACATTTGCCTGCAAAGTTACAAAAAACGAGTGAAGAAAAAGACAAACACGTTTGTTTTTTATTCCGAGCGCAAGTAACTTCGCCAATTTATTGGCAAAGTTACGAAAAAACGAGAGAACTGCAAAAGGAAAGTATGCTTTTCTTTTGCAGTTCCGAGTGCCAGTAACTTCGGCGAAGCCAAGGTTACGAAAAAACGAGTGCAGAACAACGCTGACCCCACCCCTGCACCTCCCCTACAGGGGCAGGGAGTCAATAGGAATGTATTCTAACAGAATAGAATAATACTTATTGTCAATCCTTATTGAGTTACTCGCCTACATCTTTATTTCCTGAAAATCTTTATCCTTCGCCTGTTGTTTCATTTTTCTGTACTCTGCTCGCAGTTTATCTGCCAGTTTGTTCTTTTCCTTTAGTTTAAGGAAATTCTCGAACACATCCACTTCACCGCTCAACTCCTTGTTTTGCTCATAAAACTCAAGCAATGCGTCGAACACCTTCAGATAGGCATCTTCATCCACAGACTTCACTTGATTTCTAAGACAGAAATACGAAGTGGCAGCCATGTAAGCAATCATATAGTTCATATTACCCTGCTTTGCGGTAACTTCTCCTATTGTCTCGCCTACATCAATGCTAACATCTGCCGAAGAAACAGACCACTTGAAAATATACTGGGCAACATCATTCATGTGCGGAGCATTGAGGCGGTGAGTGAGGAAATAGACACAGCATCGAAGCACGTCGTTGTTGTGCTCATGACATATTTCTGCGGTCGTGAATTCCACGGGCTTCGGCATGTCGAAGTATCCCTCTTCGCGCTCCTTTGTCAGTTGTTCTATGCGTTTCTTTGTGCGCTCTGCTTTTTCCTGATTTCCAGCCGCTGTATAATATTTCTCAAGATAAGGGAGTTCATCAATATAATTATCAGAGTGTTCACCGTACAGTTCCTTGAGGACACTCAATCCCAACAACTCATAAGTGAGGCTTTCCTGAGGTTTGCCGTTCTCATTGCATATCTCAGCCAGGCGAATGGCAATAACAGAAAAGTCGAAGTCTTGCCTTCTTAGATTATTATACACTTCAAACGCACGTCTTGACATGACCTCAGCCTCATCCAGCCTTTGCGCCGTTTCCAGATATAACGACAAGTTGTCAAGATAGATAGCATAGTTATAGTCGGCATCGCTGTATTTGGCAGCATAAAGTTTCAAGGCACTCTTCAGCGTGTCAACAGCCTCATCCACCTGATTGTTACGGCTTAGATAACGTCCCAGATAAACCATTTGGTCTATATAGGCACTGTCTATATCGGGTTTCGTTTGTCTCAGCGTTTCGAGCAGTCTTTTCTGCAACGTCACGGCTTCATTATATTGCTTCTGGTCTGCCAACTTTGCCGCGAGCGACCGCAGCCTGTCCACATCTGTTTGCTGTGGCTGCTCCTGTGCCACAACATACGTGTTGACCATCAGGAAAAGTGAAATGAGAATAAAAAGTTGTTTCATAATATTGATGTTTGAGTTAGTAACTATCGTTAGAGCAAAACGCTTTTCTTGATAAAACCATTTAGATTATACTGCCTTCAATATAACTAAAAGTAATTTGTCTGTTTTGAGTAAGAGGTGACGTGTCCCACGTCACAAGGAATGATTACATGACGCGGGACACGTCACCACCTACACAGACACTGCAAAGTTACGAAAAACGAGTGAAAAGTGAAAGGAAAACATGTTTTTCTTTTCCTTTTCCGAGTGCGAGCAAACTTCGGCATAGCCAAAGTTACAAAAAGTCGAGCGCAGGACAAAAGAATTTATTCATTATTTTGCCAAGACCGAGTAACTAAATCAAAACGAAACGGGGACCAAGACGACATGTTTCGCCAACCAATATAGGCTATTTTACTCAACAATATAGCCTATTTTACTCACCAATATAGGCTATTTTACTTTCCAATATAGCCTATATTGGTTTAGAGAAGATAATTATGCTGTTCGCTAATGAAAAAGAGGCACGCCGCGGGGCGTGCCTCTTGATTCAGTATAAACTCGTTGTGACTTGAGGATTACTTGTTCCAACGTGGGTCACCAGCATTGCCTGCCTTAGCAGGAGAGTTGCCGTCAAGTGTGAAGTCGAACGATGCAGCAGATGGGCATGGGTTATCTGCAAGGTTGGTACCATCAGCGTCGAACCAGCGAACTGTCTGAGTGTTTCCTTCCACCAAACTGATGAGATTTACAGTGTGGTAGTAATAATTGTTCTGCAGTTCTGGTGTCGGGTCACATGTAAGTTGGTTTGTGAAGCCGCGAGTGTTCGAGAACTCCATCACAATGTTGTTCTTGAAAATCACTTCGTTTCCTGCAAAACGAACATACATAATCTGACGGTTGCTGTTGCCGTCACCCACCTTATACAATGTACACTTGTCAACTGTTACGATTGGACCTGGCTTACCAGAGAAACTAGAAGATGCATCATCGATACGGATGAAGTCACGGGTAGCACAGCTGTTGTAGATTGTGCTGTTAGTGAGGTTGAATGTCACTGGCAGACCTGCACGGCTGTCGAACATATCACCGCCATTGCACTCAATGTCGTGTATGATACAGTTGTTAAATGTAACACTCTCTACTGTTGACTTAACGTTAAGATAGAACACGCCCTTTACAAAGTTCTTCACCTCGCAGTTTTCAACGAGAAGTGCGCCGTAGTCAACGCCAGCAGTCTTGTAGTTGAACGCTTGGTCACCACTTGTGCCTGTACCGTCAAAGACAATGAGACTCATGGTGAGAGCAGCACCGTCGTTGATTTCAATACGACCGTTCAGAACAGGACGGTTAGCAGCGTCAACGCCCTTGAGCGTAATGCTCTTGGTTATCTTCAATGAACCTGCGGTAATGCCCTCGTCTTCTCCACCGTAAGGTATGACATAATTACTGCCGATAAGTGCAATGGCATCGCCGTCGTTGGCGTTAGCAACAGCCTCCACAAGTTCGTCAACATTAGCCACTGGGACAGAGCCCTCAAGGTCGGCAAGTGTGGTGAACGAGCGCTTGCCACGCTGCTTGCCATTATTGAGCAGCAGCACGTCGTAAGTGGTCTGCGGGTCGAGTCCTGTAACAGTTGCCTTGCCGGCAGCCTTCTCTTCTTCGGTAATCTCATGGGTTACGTTGCCCACGACGATTGTGGTCACATCCTCGCCCTCTGGCCATGTTACGGTCACGCTGCGGTCGGTATAGTCACCCTGCATGATGCTGTTCAGAATCTGCTGTGCGCTGGTGCGGAAGAACACGCCATGCCACTTAGAGATACGGCTATCGTCACTACTGGTGATGGCACGAACACGAACGGTGTACTTGGTGTCATAGATAAGTCCATCGACAAACAGAGGAAGGTCGTCTGCTGTAACGCCGGTAATAGTCTTGGCTGGCACCACGGCATCTGTCTGAGAGTCGTATGTCTTGCCATAGTCGAGACTGTCGTCCTGCAGGAACTGCACCTCATAGAGGTCGGCACCGTTTGAAAGGTCCCATGTAATAGTAGCACTCGTCTCCTGCACATCCTTTGCCTCAATGTTGATAGGCGAAAGGTTACGGTTCAGAATGAAGCTCTCGATTGCATCTGGAGCATCGCTACACGATGTCAAGGCGGCGGCTGCCAGCCCTAACATACATGCTGAAAATATTTTATTCACTTTCATAATTGTTTCTCTTGATTAAAGATTAGTCAGACAACTGTCCGTAAATACCATCATTGTTAATCATTCCATTGCTGTTGTCAACGTAATATTGCCAGATAGGCCACAGGCAGTGCATGCTTGGTTTGTCAACGATATATAATCCTTCAATGATGTTATCGTTTATACGTGGCTCACCATTGCTGAGGAACCAATTCTTGCTGGTGTATCCTTCTTCCTTCATTGAAGCACCGATATCATCGGTATCTCCATGATTCAGACCATAAATATTGATGATTATGTCAGCATGATCGTTCTCGTCTGGAGTCATTTTGATGTAAAGCTTCTCGGGAAGGTCAGCATACTCGCCCTCGCGGTTAGCAAGGCGACGCAGTTTTGCCTTTGCCTCTGCCATCTTCTCATCAATAATTCCCCAACGTACGAGATCGGCCTTACGCAGTGCCTCGCCAGCGAACTCGAATGCACGTTGGTCGTAAATGCCCTCACGGAATGCCTGCTGGCTGGCGCAATATTGTGATTGAAGTGCAGAAACCTTAGCAGCAGGTAATACACGGTCGAGCACAGGCTTCATGTATGTCCATGCTGCACTTGTGTTACCCAGTTCGTTCTCAGCCTCGGCAGCCATGAGATAAACGTCTGCAAGACGCATATACTGCCAGTTTACACCATCGTCGTTGCTAGAAGTTACATAACGGTTCATCCACTCATAACGCAATTTACCGAAATACATGGCATTTGGATTGCTAAGTTCCTGGCTTGCATAAACGAGGTCTTTGATTTCTGCTCCGTTAACGTTCTTGGTAAGAGGATCGCCATCAGCACTCCAACGATAAGGAAGTACGGTAATTCCACGACGGATGTCTTCAACATCATAATCATACCACAATGTTGGAAGCGGTCCATTCACTCCACCATGGTTTGCACTTGATGGGTCATTTCCATTGCACTGGAACTGGTCTCCATGCTGATGTTTGCCGCCCCATGTAAAGAGCACTCTACCACGTCCATCTGAGAAAGGTATTTCCCATAGACTCTCACCGCCTGCAGCAACGTTGTCCTTACAAAGTTTTAAGAAGTTCTCTTCAAATGAGCCAAGGCTGTTGCAACCTTGAGCGATGATGCTCTCGCACTCGTCCTTTACAATCTGGAACATCTTCTCTGGTGCTAGTTCTGGGTCCTTGCTGCGGCGATAGCCGTCACCACGAAGCCCGTAACCACCAGCATAGAGAGCGATACGTGCACGCAACCCCTTCACGAAAGCCTTGCTAACACGTTCTGTAGTAGAGGTGATGCCACTTTCATTAGGCCAATAGCAATAGTCTTCTGCCTCAAGGAGGTCAGCGAGCAACTGCTTGTAGATAACATCGCGACTCTCACGTCCTTTATATATGTTGCCAGCATTGTTTGGCTCAAAACGTGCAGGTACGTCGCCCCATGCCTTAACGAGGTCGTTATAAATAACGGCACGAAGTGTGAGAGCCTCGCCAAGCAACTGTGCCATGTCAGGATTATTCTCAATGTTGCCATGCTTGCGAAGGCCAGCAATTGCAAGGTTAGCACGCTCAATGCCTTCATAAAATTTAGCGTATGCATTGTTATCGCTATTCATTTGGCTATTCGTTGCCAAAGTATTAAAGTTAGCAAGTTGCTGCTTGGCATCAGTATTCTTGCTATAGTCAGGACTTATTATCCATTCCACATCGGTATTTACTCCGTAATATGGCAGGAAACGTCCACGGTATGAGTTTGTCTCACCGAATGATACATGGATAGACATTATTTCAGCCTCAGCAAGAGAATAAACAGAGAATACTGACTGTTCGTCAAGTGCAGATTGAGAGGGTGCATCCATGTCGCATGACGCCATACCAAATACCGCAAGCGACATTATTGATAGTTTGATATATTTTTTCATTGTTTATTTTCCTCCTATTTTATTAGAAATTCAAGTTCAGACCAAATACGAACTGACGGCTGCGTGGATAACCAGAGTAGTCAACACCTGGGGTCAGGTTGCTCTTGCGAATACAGTCAGACTCGGGATCTGAGCCAGAGTATCCCGTGATGGTAAACACGTTGTATGCCGTTACATAGAAGCGGAGGCTTGTGATACCTGCACGCTTTGTAAGTTCCGAAGGAAGGGTGTAACCCAAGGTGAGAGTGTTCAGGCGCAGGAACGAAGCATCCTCAACAGCCCAGTCTGTAAGAACGAAGTTGTTCATGTACGGGCTCCACATCGAGGTGCCTGCATTCATTGATGCCAACTGTGCCAGATCAGTAACAAACTGTCCGTTGTCATCAATATAGGTCCAACGCTTTCCACTAGCCATATCGGTGCTAAGATTACGATATTGAGAATACTTTGTGCGTGTTGCAGAAGTGAACTCAATCTTGTTTGCGTTGTAAACCTGATTGCCAATGCTATAGTTAAAGTTGGCTGCGAAGTCGAAACCATAAGCACGCGCGTTGATGCCGAAACCACCAGTAAAGTCTGGATTGACATTACCTATCGTGGTAATATCATCTGCTGTAACTTTACCGTCTGGTCCACCATTCTCGCCACCTGCTGTATCCTTAAGTTTCATAGTACCAGGACGAAGCGTTCCAACTACTGCTGATGCGTCAACTACACCTTCCTTGAGGGTATAAGTATTTGTTGTTGGGTTGTAACTTGAGAAATCAGAAGCCTCGTAACGGCCATCGAGTTGGTAACCGATAATCTCACCCACACTTCTTCCAACAGCTACACGGTAGTCGTTACCAATTTCCGTAGAACCCCAGTTGGTGTTGGTGGTGAAGTCGTTCATACCGAGTTCCTTGATTTCATTGTGATTGTAGCCAATGTTACCATTAACGTCGATACCCCAATCCTTCTTGTTTACAATGTGGTAAGTGAAAGAGAATTCAACACCGCTGTTCTGTGTCTTACCCAGATTGCGATACTGGCTGTTATAACCTGTACCTGCGGTTGGGAATTCGATGAGGAGGTCTTTGGTAGTATTAATATAACCCTCAAGAGAACCGTTGAACTTGCCACCGAACAAGGTGAAGTCGAGACCAAGGTTACGTGTGATTGTTGTCTCCCACTTCAGGTCACTGTTGAACATCGTCTTTGAAGGTGCCCAGTATGTTGGGAAACCATTCACCCATGTGGTAGACTTGATTTCGTACATCTGAACAATCTGACCTGTAGGAATGTTGTTGTTACCAGAGGTACCATAACTGAAACGCAGTTTCAAGTCATCAAGCCAAGAGCGTGTACTCTCCATGAAAGGCTCGGAAGAAATACGCCATGCAAGTGCTGCTGATGGGAAGTAACCCCAACGATTTTCCTTCGCGAACTTTGAAGAAGCATCGGCACGGAATGTAGCGCTCAAGAGGTACTTGTCCTGATAGTTGTAGTTCAAACGTCCGAAGAAAGAAAGCAATTTGTCGTCAGCACTGTAGTAGTCCTCTATATTATAAGGCACACCCTGTGTTGTGAGTTTCCATGCTGTTTCTGCATCATAGTCTGTCGGGAAGCCATGAACCTCGTTAGTGATAGCATTTTTCTTTGTGATCACATACTCATGACCGAGCAATACGTTCAAAGAGTGGTCTTCGTTATTGATGAGTTTCTTGAAGTCGTAGTTCACCGTATTGGTGTTGCGGAAACGACGTCGTTTTGTGTCCACGTTGCGGATAGCAGGATGACCTTGGTTCACTGCTGCTGGCACATTGTTAATGTAATATGCAGACAGACCCCAGAAACGTTGGTCGTACTCATCGTATCTGTCGAGACCCCACTCGGTCTTTGCTTTGAAATTCTTGAAAATTTCCCAACCAAAAGCAGCCGACATGTTAAGATTACGACGTTCACGTTTTCTGTCATTGTCATTGGTTGCAGTAATTGGATCAACAAAGCTTGACTGCTCTGCCTCGTCAATGACACCCACACCTGTAAGAGGTATTGGAGAATAGAGCACAGCATACTTCAAACGACGGTCGGTGTCATAGGCACCCGATGCTTCGTTTGCACCACCACCGCGGATGTCGGTGTCGCTATATCGTGCCTGAAAGTCAAGAGTTGTTGTCTTTGTAGGCTTGCTCTTCAACTTGAAACTGAGGTTGTCACGTTTATAGTTAGAACCATACATGATCGCCTTGTCGTTGATATGAGAATAACCAAAGGTGTACTGAATACTCTCAGAACCGCCAGAGATATTCAGGTTCTGGTTGAAGGTGTGACCGGTACGTCCGAAAGCAATATCCTGCCAGTCGTTACCCTCGAAGTTTTGGAACATGTCCATATCTTCCCAGTTACCGAACTTGCTTGTGTAGTGGTCAATTTTCGACTGGTCGCCGTTGTTGTAGAGCATTGCATACTCATACTGCCACTTAGCATACTCATAAGGACTGAGAACGTCAATCTTCTTAGCAATGTTCTTGATGCTGTAGAAAGCATTATAACTAACCTTTGTCTTACCAGCCTGACCGCTCTTTGTGGTAACGAGGATTACACCGTTAGCACCACGCGAACCGTAGATGGCTGTAGAAGAAGCATCCTTCAGCACTGTGATGTCCTCGATGTCGCTTGCAGGAATATCACTGATACCGTCAACGGGGAATCCGTCAACGATATAAAGCGGGTCGTTGCTCTGTGTGATAGAACCACCACCACGCACGCGAATCTTCACCTCTGCGTCAGGAGAACCTTCGGTTGTTGTTACCTGCACACCAGCCATTTTACCGGTGAGTGCCTCAGAAGCGTTTGCTACAGGCACTGCCTGCAGGGTTTCGCTGTTCACTGTAGCCACAGAACCGGTCAAGTCCTTCTTGCGAACAGAACCGTAACCGATAACCACCACGTCCTCGAGAGTGGTGTTGTCGTCCTGCAGAACTACGTTTACATTACTCTTACCTGCAACGTCGATGGTCTGAGTCTTCATTCCCACGTAGGAAATGTTGATCTGATGCTTGTTGCCTGTAAGTTTCAATGTGAAGTTACCCTCGAAGTCGGTCACCGTACCATTGCTGGTGCCTGCTTCCATAACTGTAGCGCCGATGACATCCTCACCGGTGGCGTCCTTCACATTTCCCGAGATTGTCTGCGCATGCAATGTACCCACAAACATAGTGAGCATCATGAGCAGCGCAAATCGAAAAGTCTTCAATTTACCAGACATAGTTACTTTATTAAAAATTAAACAATTGTATTTATTGATTTGTCTTAGTGGAGTGTCCGTTTGTTTTGTCTAGAAAGTTGTAGTTTTGTTTTATTAGTCTTTCCATAGCAATTGGCGAAGCACGATGAAATCACTTATTCATGTTTGTATCCGCCTATTTTCTCCGTAGTTTGGTGCAAATATAATAAATTATATCAAATCTCACAAACTTTTATTAAAAAAAAGTAAAATCAAGGGTGCCCATCTGCTGTTTTGGGGCAGGCAGGCACCCTTTATTGTGTGATTATCACCTTACAACCTTAGTTGTAACAGTCTTTCCGTTCTCCAGTTTTTCTACCTTCAGCAGCACGCCCTTTGCTGAGTCGCTTACGCGTGCGCCTGCTACGTTATAATAGGTAGTGGAAACAACGTTGCCCTTCTCGGTGCTTACGTTTTCGATGCCTGTGGCAACCTCGATGGTCTTTGCCTCGCCGAAGCCACCATGAGCATTGGCCGCACGGATGGTGTAAACATCATCGCCCTCTGCCTTGCGTGGAGCGCCATGTGCCCCGTTGCCTGCACCAGTGTCGAAAGAAGCCTCAGTGGTGATGCCCATCAGTTCGTCGTTCTTGAACAAGGCATAGGCAATAGCGTCATCGGCAGGAGTCCATGTTATGACATTCTCTGCTATCTCTGCGTCTGGAGCATCCACCTGAACGGTGAATTCTGCCGGTGTCCAGCCTGTGAACACCTTGTCGAGTGCGAAGTTAGCAGCCTGTGCGTCGGTGAGGATTGTCTCCATCGTAACGCCACCGGCATTTGTGAAGGTTACAACATTGCTCTCTGGTGAGATAACGCTGCCCGACTCGTCAACACTCTTGTACTCGACGAACTCAACCGGATTATTGTTATTCATACCTGCCACTCTCCATCGTGTGCTGATGAGCTTGTCGTTGATGATAGTGGTGTTGAGGTATGCTGCACGTGGCTTGTTGTTCCAAGCACGTCCGAAGTTGAAGCTCTCTGCCTCGTTCTCGATAGTACAGTTATTGAATACATATCCGTACTGCTTGCCGTCCTTGGTAGAAGGAGCGGTAATGGTACATTCGCCAGTACCGTCAGCATTGCGCTTCTCAACGAAGAGTTTCGAATTCTCCATGAAGAGAGTACCCTCACCGCAGATGAAGTCAACGGTTCCGTGAATCTCAGAATCCTCCCAGTAGAAGTTGCCCTCAGCATTGTTGGTGTAGTAGGTATCCTGGTAAGAGAGCATGCGTACGTTCTTGCAAACGGTGTTATTACCCTTATCCTGCAAGCATACTCCGCGACCGTCGCCTGCTATACCGTAGTAATCCCAATTATTCTTCAGCGTCAGGTCTTGCATGTAGAGGTTCTCACTGGTGTTGAGCAATGTTGCCGTTTCAGCGATTCCTTCTTTTGCAGGCTTGTTCTGAATGATTGTTCCCTCTGTACTCTGACCGATGATAGAAATGTTCTTGCGTCCAATTTGTGTCAGACATGTCTGACCGAGGTCGTAAGTGCCATTTGGAAGGAAGATATAAACACGCTCATCTCCTGAAATACCGTTGGCAGCGTCGATTGCATCGACGAAACTGTTTGCGTCGCCAGCCTTAACAGTAATCCACTGACCTGCCTGGTCGTAGTTGGTAGTAGTGGTGTTTACAATCTTCACGTTGTGGATATACATCTCGCCAGAGGCAACGAACTTCAATGAAATCTTGCCTTCAGGACCCTCGTAAGCGTATGTCTGCAACTCGCCGTCGGTTTCCGATTTGCCATTGAGTGTTGCCAGAGTCTCGCCATTAGCATCGAGCACGAGTACATTGGTACCCTTACCATACTGGCAGAGTGTGACGTATATTGTAGCCTTCGGGCCAACGAGCAGGTCAACCTGGTCGCCATCATAGAACGACCATCCGTGTGTGGTGTCGTGGAACTTGCACTTGCTGCCCTCTGTCGGTGTGAACGCCTCATGGTCTTCTGCATAGAAGAACGGGTCGGCAAGGTTGAACGAATACTTGCGGCTGTCGCTTGCAACCTCAATCTCCGTCTCTATTGCATAGAGGCTAATGTCAGAGGTGATAACGTCAGCAGTCTTATACTTCTCGCCAACATAGTTGTTTTTGAACCATCCACGAGCCTTATAGCCTTCCTTGGCACCTTCCACTGAAGCGATGTCAACAGCGAACTCGCCGATTGCAGCGTCTTCCTCCACTGTCTGTGTGCCTATTGTTGAACCGTCAAGACCGATATAAGTCAGTGTGTAATCAGGCTTCTGAACAACATTCAGAATGTAGTTGATGCTCTCCTCGCCTGCTGTCATTGGAATGGTAACGGTGCAAGCGGTCTCGCTGCCCTCGTAAGTCACTGTTCCAATCTCGCCACTTGCTGCTGTGATGTCTGTCAGAGGATTCTCTGCGCTTACCATTGTTGCGCTCTTCGAGAGTTTCACCTCACCCACATAGTCGCTGCCGTCAATCTCGAATACTTCGTCAGCAGCATATTCTGTGCCGTTCAGCTTGAACGATGCCAGGATAGGCATTTCCTTCTCTGTTCCGCTGAGTGTTCCATTGATTATGATGTCAGAGAAACCTATCTGTTTGGTGTTAGCAAGACCGTAGAGATTAACCTTCAGTCCGCACTGTCCCTCTTCTGCTGTTGCACCGGTGATTTCGTATGTGAAGGTGGTGAACTTGGCATTGGTATCGGAGTCATGCTTGGTTTGTCCGTCATTGCGGTTTGGACGTTGACCTGTAGCCAGAGAAACTGTAGTGTTGTCTGGGTTGATCCATGCGAAGTCGAGCAAACCATCGTTTGTTCCGAAGCGTGTTGCCGTGATGCTCACGCTAGTCGGTGTGAATGTGAAACCAGGTTTCGGAACAATAATAAACTGTATTGCGTTATCGTCAGTAGCACTGTTAACCTTTTCCGTTGGCTGGAAGAGAGTCTCAACAGGAGTTGTAAGGTCCTTAGGTGTTCCCTTGCCAGTAATGGTCAAACCGCTACCATGAGTTACCTTGCTTGAGAGGAAGTAGTCGGCATCGTCGCCGAATTCTGCAGTCTGTTTCTCTGTTCCCTCATGGAATGGGAATGTTGCCGTCACAGCCTCGTTGTCGAGTGTCACAGGCTCTTTCTTTGCCTTCAGGTCAACAGAGATAGAATAGTAGTAGTTGTTGTTATTCGTTGAGGTAATTGCAACAAAGCCTTGCTCCACGTCTGCCAACTTTGCCTTATAAGTAGTCTCTGGATTATCGTTAGTGTTCTGGTATTCTTCACTATTGCCGATGGTATAGTATGAATAGCCAGGATATCCCTTAACAGTAACCACATCCTCCGTGCTTTGTACAGGAACCTTGAAAACAGCACCCTGCTGCACCTGAATGTTATTGCCATTATTGCGGAACGAAGCGCCATTGGCCTCAACAGTCATCTTGATGCCGTCCTTGGCAACATCGTCAACCTTTCCACTGCCCTGCGACAATGCCACAGTGGCTGCCATCACGTCAGCATCGCTGTAATCCCATGTGGCAGTGATGTCCTCGGTTACAGGGAATGGATATTCCTCTTCCTCGCTAACTGCTGGCAGAGTGATGCTGAGATTGCTCCAATATCCATTGGCAGTCTGCTCTATCACGAGTGTCTCGTCGTCGGTTGTCGCCTCATAAGAAGCGGGGTCAGCATTAACCTCTGCTGCTGTTTCACCGAACTTCAGGGCATTCTCGTTCTTATAAGTCTTGACAGTGATTGCTGCACCCTTGCAAGAAGGAACAGTAACCTTAGCGCCTGCATTTACCTGATGCCAACCACTGCCGTTGGCAGAGAACTTGCTGCTTGTAGCGTCCACACGTACAGCAACGTCGATAGAAGCGCCGTTGACTGTGGCCTGAGTAACCATGATGCCATTGCCTGTGCTGCTGCCCTGGAACTTATGCTGCGGATTGTCGTTATATCCGTCGAGAGCATAAACGATGCTTACCGCACTCTCACGGTCGGCAAGTGCAACGGTGTTCTCAGTGAACACTGGAGTGAGAGCAACGTCGGCAGTAGGAGTAATCTCGGTGCCCGGTGCGTATGTCTCGGTGCCGTCGCTCCATCCTGTCAGTGTGCTACCTTCTTTATATAAGGTATAGTTCTTTGGCAGTTTCACAGCACTGCCATCCTCAACCTCGACTGCGGCAGGAGCCACACCCTCTGCATCGCCTGCGCCGAATGTCACGTTATGTGTAGTAACCTCTGCGGGGATGTCCTCTGGTGCGATAGCCTCAACAGCGAAGTAGGGGTTATAGTTGGCATTGCTGAAATTAAGTGTGGTTGGCTCGTTCACGCGGTAGTAAGTAGAAACCACATTGTCGTGATTGCTGCTCCACTTGGCGCCCATAGTGTTCAGTTTTGCAACCTCTGTACCTTCAGCGTTGGTCACCGTTATGTCATTGCCGTAGTCGTGAGTAGCATAAGTGATCTTCACTGTTCCTTCAACAGGAACACTTGCAGTAAAGTTGCTCCAGCCGTAAGAAGTGCCGTGCCACTTGCCTTTCAGCGTGGCTGCTGCCTTCTCTGCGTTGTCCGTCTGGCTGATTGTGCCGTCTTCTGCAACCGAGATATAAACGTTGCTCTCTGTTGCCAGAGCCTGCAATTGTGTCAGGTCTGCCTTGATGTCGCGGAATCCCACTTCTTCAGCGGTCTCCACCTCTTCGGGAACTACCGTAGGTGCTAATTCACTCACAATGTTTCCGCCACTGCTGAAGGTAATAATTATACCAGTAATGTTGTATTTCTTCTCCACATCGAGAGTGTAATCAACATTATACTTATTATATATCTGCAGTGTTTTGGTGTCATCAGTATAGAACTTCGTGCCGTCGGCCACTGGCGTTACATCGTTGATGGTTACGAGTTGGCAATAAGCACTTGCCGCTGTCGCCTCTGCCGTAGTCATTACCACTGGAACTGCTTCACCAGATGTCACTGTCACATTGTCAAGATTGGTATGTCCAGCAACAGGCTTTATCTCATAGATTCCGTTATAAGGAGAGTTGGTGGCAACGATTGTGCCGTTAAGAATCTGTCCTGCTGTGAACTCCAAGCCAGACTTGAAGAAGTCCATAGCGCCTGACGCATCTTTGATATACGCATCATTGGTACCATTGACATACAGCACTTGTGCGTCAGTAAGTGTGAGAACTACATCTTCACCTGATGCCACATTTGCAAGACCGGCAATATTTGCCACTGCCGTCGGGAAAGTATATGTAGCAGACGCCACATCACTTGTGTTGTCACCACTTACGGCAATAGCCTTAACCGTGGTGGTCTCGCTGATGTTTATTGCTGATGTGTATGCCGTAGAAGCAGATGACGGTTCTGTTCCATCAAGAGTATAATAGATGCTTGCACCTTCTGTAGAGCATGAGAGAGAGAGTTCGATAGGTGCATAGTACTTTCCTCCGCTGACAGAGAATACAGGTTTAGCAACAGTTACAGTTTCACCGCTGCCACTCTTCTTATAAATTTTAATCGCATCCATTTGAGTGTTATGGCTGCTGGTGACCATTAGCTTGTATACAGTACCTGCTGCCTGGGCACTTCCCGATATTTCATATACATTGGTAACGCCATTGGCACCCGTTGTCTCTTCAGACACAGCCACTCCTTCTGCATAAATGTTTTGTTTAACTGAAGCAGATGCGCCTGAATGACCTATCACCTCAATCTTTTCCACATCGAAGTCAAAAGCAGGCAACTCTAGATATGAATCTTTCTTACCTAATATAAGGTAACCATCATTCATTTTGTAGTTAGTTGTTGCATACAACTTGATTGTGTATGATCCATTGGTATATTCCCCTAGAGCTGTATTTGTACCACTCGTCGGAATATTCCATGCAGTTTTGTCCGTAAAGTCAAGAGTGACTTCAGGAGTGTCCGATTGCGCATATATACCTATGTCACTCATAAAAAGTGCCAACATACATAGCGAAACGTACTTCATTAGTTGTTTTGCCATAATTGTTTAGTTTTAAGTTTTTAGTTATATTTTTTTGATTTCTTTGTCTTTAGTAGTCTTAATTGTCTCGTCTCGAGTAATCGTAAAAACGTAATATTACGGTTGCAAAAGTAGTAAAAAATTAACAACATCGGGGAGAAACACGTTAAAAAATGGCGCAATTCAACGAAAACGTTTGCGGATTTTAAACGTATTTTTTTCACTGGAATCGTGCGCGTTACATATTTTATTCTTATTTTTGCATCAGAAAAAACTAAAACAATTATTATTAATCTCAAAACAAGACAATTATGAAGAAAATCTTTACTCTTATCGCCATCGCAATGATGGCAGTTGGTGCTCAGGCACAGACTTATTCTATAACATTCACTGAGGCTGCGGCCAAAGGATCACTGGACGGAAAGACATTTGGCAGTGATGGTTTTATTCTTACATGCACAGACCCGAATAAAGAAAAGTTGCAGGTGGATGCAAATAATTGCTATTTTGGAACTGCTGAAGAATACGATCAATATAGTTTTCGCTTGAAGACTAACGGCAAATCGTCAAGCAATAACAAACTCACTCTATCTACTCCAAAAGCAGGAACACTGACAATTGCTGTTCGTACAGCAACATCCTCTGATGAAACACGTACTGTTGTTCTCAAACAAGACGGCACAGAACTGTACAACCAAGTTCTTAAAGATGCCGATGCTGTAGAAGTTGAAATAGAAGGGGAAGCTAAGAAAGTGTACCCATATATCAGTGTTGAGGTGGCAGCAGGAACTATTGACATCACTTACCCTGTTAACGGAGTAAACTTCTACGCCTTCATCCTTGAGGCAGGCACTCCTACAGGTATCGAGAACGTGCAGGTTGCTGAGAACGAGAATGCTCCAATGTACAACCTTGCTGGCCAGCAAGTAGATAAGAACTTCAAAGGCGTTGTTATTCAGAACGGCAAGAAATTCATCAACAAATAATACGAAAGACTAACTACAAATAACGGCTAACAAGCGATCCTTATTATATATATTAATAAGGTAAAAAGAGACCCATTGACGCGCGATGCGACAATGGGTCTTTATTCGTTTATACACTATAATTGGACAATCAGACAACACATGCAAGAACCTCATTTGTAACCATCTGATTATCAGACAGCACCAAACCACATAACAAAGTTATTAACTTTGTTCAACAATCTTATTAACTTTGTTAGACAATCTTATTAACTTTGTTCAACAAAGTTATTAACATTGTTCGACGGTTTGACATCAATCGCAATCCACCTCATGTCTAACGGGGGACAAAAGGCATAGGAGAAGCCCACCCAAGCCCTCAAAATAGGAAAAAACAAGCCTACCAGAAATAGGAAAAGCCCACCCAAAGGGAGGGATGTCGATTGGGAGTTTAGGAGATTAGGAGTTCAGACATCACCGACCACACCCTTAGCCCCTCCCCTGCGGGGGAGAGTCATTTAGGAATGTTTTCGTCGAACTAACGTTAATACATCCCTCCCTTTGGGAGGGCCAGGGTGGGCTTTCACTCTCCCCCACCCTCTGCACTGGTTGACGGTTGTGGTGCAGGTGCTGCAGGCTGTGCCGGTTCAGGTGCGGCTGCAGGCTGTGGTGCCGGTGTTTCCGCTTTTGTCTCTGTCTGTTCTGCGGGCTTCGATGTTGAAGAGGCACTGCCGCTGTTGTCGTAAAGCCAACTCGACGCGCTCTGCTCTTCCTGCGCGCGTGCCGCTGTCTTCGTTGGTTTTACGGTCGGCACCGCCGTTGCGGGCTTCACCACGCTGTCCGCTGGCTGCGCTGCTTCTGTTGTTGCCGCCTGCTTCTGCGCTGCGTTTACCGTGCTGTCGGGCACTGCTGTCTCTGTCCTTGGCTCGGGACTTGCCGGTCTGTTAGAGAAATAGTCGTAGCCAAGGTAAATCACTGCCACGGCGAGAACCGCTGCAAGCAGGTATTTCAACACAGCCCCGTAGTTGCGCTTCTTCTTGCTGCTGCCATAACGCCCGTACGAGATGGTTTCGCCAACGCCGCTCGACGAATAGTCATCGTCGCCTGCCTCTGCCATCACGTTCTCTATGTGCAGGATATAAGCCGAGTGGTTATGGTTGTTGTCTATTGTCGTTGCCACGAGTTGCTTGCGCTTCTTCTCGTCGCTGCCTTTTTCTGAGAGCAGTTGCACGATGTCCTCGTCAGCCAGTCCTTCGAGCATGCCCTTGGTGCAGACCACAAAATAGTCGCCCTGACGCACGTCGCTGATATGCTGTATGGTCACTCGCGGCTTTGTAGTTGCGTTGGCAAGTATGAGTTGCGGAGTGCCTGACTGCGGTGCTCCACCCTCGGCGCTCGTCGCCGTACCGCTTGCATCGCGCGACGCAAACTGGAGTCCTTTCTTAGGACTGCCGTTTGCCTCTGTCACCATAGACGGGCGGATGTGCATGATGCGGGTGTCGCCGAGATATGCCGCCGTGACACCGCCGCGGTGGAAATAGAGGAAGGCGAAGGTGGTGCCGAGGTCTTCGGCGGCGTCGCCTTTCTTCTTCAGTTCCTGACACGCATGGTCGATGGCATCGGAGAGCATGTCGTCAGAGAAGTTTCTGTCGTATGTAGTGTTGCGTCGCAGATAAGATGCGACACTGTTGCAGATGGTCTTGCTCGCTATGTTGCCATTGGTGCGCGAGCCGTTGCCATCGCACACTATGAACAGGCGGTCGTCGGCTGATGCCGTGCCGTATGCTGGGTAAATGCTGTCTTCCTGATTGCCGCTTCTTCCAGTCTCGAAGATGGCCTGCGGCGAATACATTCTGTATTTCATATCTGGTTAGTTTATTATTCTTTCTCCGTTATTGTTCCTAAAGTTTTCTCTTTGATGATGCAAAGTTAGTAAAAATTATTATATAAACCACTTTTTAACGAAAAAATGAATTGAAATAACAACAAATGTAAATATAGGAAACAAAAAAGAGTCATGGAAACCATGACTCCTATGCGTTGAAAGTAGCGAGAGTGGGTCACGATCCCACGACCTCCGGATTATGAATCCGACGCTCTAACCAGCTGAGCTATCTCGCCATCTCCTTAATTGCGGGTGCAAAGGTAACATAAAAAATCAAATACGCAAAATTATTTCTGATTTTATTTTGTTTCTCGCCATTTTTTATTATATTTGCATCGTGATTCTTTACAAATATGACTAAACTATTGACCGTATGGATAAGAAAAAGGTGATTTACGAGCGAGAACTCCACTCACGTTCAGCCAAGATAATATGGCCTTTGATAAGCAAGCCAGAAGGTCTGGCAAAATGGATCGCTGACGATGTGGACAGGACAGACGACGTGCTGGAATTCACATGGGGAGTGCCCTGGAGACATCACGAGAAACGCACTGCCAAGATTATTGAAGAATCGCCCATGAGCCATTTCCGCTGGGCTTGGGAGGACGACAGCAGTTACTATGTGGAACTGAGGATGGAACGCAGCGACATCACCAACGACTACATCCTGACAATCACCGACTTCACCGAAAGCGACGACGAGGAATGGCTCAATGCCGTATGGGACAACAACTTCGAGCGGCTGCACCACGCCACAGGATTGTGATGTCCAAGTGACAGACAAACAGGAAGAAAAACATCTTTTCACTCTTTTTCTTTCTTCTTTTTTCTACTTATTCTGATTTCTTTCAGAGATAATTAGTACCTTTGCAGGCGAAATGCTAAGGATTAAGAAACTTGACATCTTTATGGCCCGGCAATTCATGATGCTCTTTGTCGGGACATTTTTCATTTGCCAGTTTGTGCTGATGATGCAGTTCTTGTGGAGATACATAGACCAACTCATCGGCAAGGGACTGACTATGGATGTGCTGGCGCAGTTCTTCTGGTACATGAGTCTGATGCTCGTGCCGCAGGCGCTGCCCTTGGCAATTCTGCTCTCGTCGCTGATAGCGTTCGGAAACCTTGGAGAGAGTTCGGAACTCACCGCGATAAAGGCAGCAGGAATATCACTGTTGCAGTCGATGCGCTCGCTGATATTCATCGTGGTGCTCATTGCCGGTGCCTCGTTCTACTTCCAGAACGTGGTGGCGCCAAGCGCAAACATGTCGTTCGCGCAACTGCTGCTCTCAATGAAACAGAAGAGTCCCGAACTGGAAATACCCGAAGGAGTGTTCTACGACGGCATTCCCGGCGCCAATATATATGTGCAGAAGAAGAACGTGGAGACGGGAAAACTCTACGGCATCATGATATACCAGATGACCAGCAGTTTCGAGGACGCCGCCATAATACTTGCCGACTCGGGCATGCTGCAATCCACCGCCGACAAGAAACACCTGCTGCTGAGCCTGTGGAGCGGCGAGTGGTTCGAGAACATGAAAAACTCGGAGATGGCGGGAAACGCCGCAGTGCCCTACCGCCGCGAGACATTCACAAGCAAAAGGATTGTGAAAGACTTCGACGCTGACTTCAACCTTGCAGACGCAAGCATTCTGGCAAACAACGCAAGAGGAAAGAGCCTCAGCCAGATAAGGCACGACCTCGACTCGCTGAACCAGACATACGACAGCATTGGAAGATTCTACTATAACACCTCGATGATAGCCATGACCCCCGCCGTGAAAGCCCGAAGAATATCGGAGAATGACATGAAAAGGGCGCAGGAAATGGTTTCCACAAAATCATTCAACATCGACTCGGTGTTCTCACGGATGACAACAGACCAGAAACTGGGAGCCGTGAACAGCGCTATGATGCAGGTGCAGTCGGCAATATCAGAGGTGGGATTCAGAGCAATGACTACTGCCGACGGAGACACAATAATAAGAATGCACAAGATAGAGGCGATAAACAAATTCACGCAGGCTCTGGCATGCCTCATCTTCTTCTTCATCGGCGCACCGTTAGGCGCAATCATCCGCAAGGGAGGACTGGGCGTGCCTGTGATTATATCTGTGTTGGTGTTCATCGTCTATTACATCTTCGACAACACCGGTTATCGTATGGCACGCGGCGGAATGTGGGCGATATGGTTCGGAAAGTCCATCTCGACGATGGTGCTTGCCCCGCTCGCCATTTTCTTCACATACAAGGCTAACAACGACTCCGTGGTGTTCAACATGGATGCTTACCGCGAGTTCTTCATGCGACTGCTCGGCATGCGCATCAAGCGAAACATCGTGAGGAAAGAGGTAATCATCAACGACCCGAAATATGCCGAAGACAGCCGCATACTGGCGGGCATCACCGAGGAGATAACGACATACGCACACAAGCATCACCTCATGCTGTTGCCTAATCCGATTAAGGTGTTCTTCAAGTACCAGCCCGACAACGCCATCGCTAACATCAGCGAGAGACTGGACGAGACCATAGAAGACCTCTCGAACACAAGGGACAAGGTAATCCTTACGGAACTGAACAACTATCCGATAATGTCGCTAACAGCACACACAAGACCATTCGAGCGCAAATGGCTGAACATCATGGCAGCCATAATCTTCCCACTGGGCATCGTGCTGTACATAAGGATGTGGCGCTTCCGACTGCGACTCTATCGAGACCTGCGCACAATAAAGCGCACCAACGAGAATATCATCAACAGAATTGAGGAAATCTCATAAATCCCGAAAAAACTAACGAACTAAGATACTCACAAACTCATAAACTCACAAACTCATAAACTCACAAACTCATAAACTCATAAACTCACAAACTCATAAACTCATAAACCCTATATATAATATAAATAAGGTATATGGAAAACTTCAAACTGAGCAGCATCGACGACGCTGTAAAAGACTTCAAAGAAGGAAAATTCATCATCGTTGTTGACGATGAAGACCGTGAGAACGAGGGCGACCTCATCTGCGCGGCAGAAAAGATAACTCCAGAAATGGTGAACTTCATGCTGAAATATGCACGAGGCGTGCTCTGCGTGCCGATAACAATGTCAAGATGCCAGGAACTGGACCTGCCGCATCAGGTGACCGACAACACCTCTATGCTCGGAACGCCATTCACCATCACGGTTGACAAACTGGAGGGATGCACCACCGGAGTGTCGGCACACGACAGATGTGCCACGATAAGAGCGCTTGCCGACCCCACAAGCACACCGCAGACTTTCGGCAGGCCAGGACACATCAACCCGCTATACGCGCAAGAGAACGGAGTGCTGAAACGCAGCGGACACACCGAGGCGGCAATAGACCTGTGCAAAATGGCAGGCCTCTACCCCGCCGGAGCGCTGATGGAGATAATGAATGAAGACGGCTCGATGGCAAGGATGCCGCAACTCATAGAGTTCGCCAAAGAGCATCAACTGAAGATAATCACAATAAAGGACCTCATTGCATACCGACTGAAGAAAGACTCGCTCGTGGAAATGGGCGAGACGGTTGACATGCCGACACAGTACGGACATTTCAAGATGATTCCGTTCAGGCAGGTGAGCAACGGACTGGAGCATTTCGCACTGGTGAAAGGCGAATGGGACGAGGGCGAGCCAGTGATGGTGCGCGTCCACTCGTCGTGCGCCACCGGCGACATCCTTGGCAGCATGCGATGCGACTGCGGCGAACAACTGCACAAGTCGCTGCAGATGATAGAGAAAGAAGGCAAGGGCGTGCTCGTTTACATGCAGCAGGAAGGGCGCGGCATAGGTCTGATGAACAAAATAGCGGCATACAAACTGCAGGAAGAAGGACTCGACACCGTGGAGGCCAACGTGCATCTGGGATTCAAGCCCGACGAGCGCGACTACGGATGCGGTGCGCAAATACTGCGCAAACTCGGCGTGCAGAACATGCGACTGCTCACCAACAACCCCGTGAAACGCGTGGGACTGGAGGCATACGGACTGCACATTGTGGAGAACGTGTCCATTGAAGTGACGCCGAACAAATACAACATCAGATACCTTCAGACTAAGAAATACCGCATGGGACACAACCTTCATGTGTGATTTTTTAATGACATTGATGAAATAATAAGCGTTTTTTTTCGTTTTAACGAATAAAATGAGTACTTTTGCATGCAACTAAAACCTTATAAACAGTATGGCACAATTATCTGAACGCCTTAACCGACTCGCTCCCTCGGCAACATTGGCAATGTCGCAGAAGAGCAGCGAGATGAAAGCACAAGGAATAGATGTAATCAACATGAGTGTCGGCGAACCCGACTTCAACACTCCCGACCACATCAAAGAGGCAGGAAAGAAAGCAATAGACCAGAACTTCTCAAGATACTCGCCAGTGCCGGGCTACCCCGACCTGCGCAATGCCATCGTGGCAAAACTGAAGAACGAGAACGGACTCGACTATACAGCCTCTGAAATTCTTGTCAGCAACGGTGCCAAGCAATGCGTATGCAACGCCATCATGGCACTGGTGAACGACGGCGACGAGGTGATTATACCCGCACCATACTGGGTGAGTTATCCGCAGATGGTGAAACTCGCCGGCGGAGAGCCTGTGTTCATTGAGGCAGGATTCGAACAGGAGTTCAAAATCACCGCCGACCAACTGGAGGCTGCCATAACGTCAAAGACCAAGATGCTCATCCTCTGCTCGCCAAGCAACCCTACCGGCAGCGTGTATAGCAAGGAAGAACTGGCATCGCTGGCAGAAGTGATAAAGAGACACAACGACCTGTACGTCCTTGCCGACGAGATATACGAACACATCAATTACGTGGGCAAGCACGAAAGCATAGCACAATTCCCTGGAATGAAGGAACGCTCGATAATCATCAACGGCGTTTCAAAGGCCTACGCCATGACCGGATGGCGCATCGGTTTCATGGCAGCACCCGAATGGATAACAAAAGGATGCAATAAACTGCAGGGACAATACACCAGCGGCCCGTCTTCCATAAGCCAGAAAGCGGCATTAGAGGCTTACGTGGCATCGCAAGAGTGCGTTGAAGTAATGCGCCAGGCTTTCGAGAAGCGACGTGACCTCATCGTGTCACTTGCGAAAGAGATACCAGGACTGGAGGTTAACGTGCCACAGGGAGCATTCTACCTGTTCCCCAAATGCAGCAGTTTCTTCGGCAAGTCTGACGGGGAACAGACCATAAACAGTTCCACCGACCTTGCTATGTATTTGCTGGAGAAAGGCCATGTGGCAACAGTGGGCGGTGATGCCTTCGGCGACCTAGACTGCTTCCGCATGAGCTATGCCACTAGCGACGACAATATACGCGAGGCTATGAAGCGAATAAAAGAAGCACTTGCAAAACTCAAGTAGCAGAAAATCGCTACAATATGCCGCGAAAACATCTGCAGAACTTTAAAAATGGGAATATTTGTTGTTAAAACTTATTAAAAACCGCGATAGTTTTCCATTATTTGTTATCTTTGCGGAAATAAATTGAAAGCACATATTATGTGCTCTCGATAAAGAGTGTTAACAAGTCAAACTGAAAATTTACTCACAACTTAAATTTATTTATAACTAAAATTAAACATTTAAATTATGGCAACTACACAAAAGACCGCAAGCCCTAAAAAATCTCAGGGCTTCACAGGAGTAAGAGGCGCTTTCTGGATTATCGTCGTTTGCGCTATCATCGCTTTCACATTGTTCTTCACATGGTTCGCAAATGGAATGCACTTCCAGGACGGCGACTCTAACAACAGTCCTCTGGACGTTTGGGGAACAATCTATAAGGGTGGTGTCATCGTGCCTGTAATCCACACACTGTTGCTCACTGTGATCGCTATGTCTATCGAGCGTTGGCTCGCTTTGAAGACCGCATTCGGAAAGGGCGCTCTGCCTAAGTTCGTTGCAAACATCAAGGCTGCTCTCAACGCTAACGACTTCACAAAGGCTCAGCAACTCTGCGACGCTCAGAGAGGTTCTGTAGCAAACGTTGTTGGTGCTTCTCTCCGCGCTTACAAGGAGATGGAGGCTACCCCAGGCTTGAAGAAGTCACAGAAGATTGCTAAGATTCAGCAGGCTCACGAGGAAGCAACTCAGTTGGAGATGCCTACTCTGACAATGAATCTCCCAATCATCGCTACCCTCGTAACCCTCGGTACACTTACCGGACTTCTCGGTACTGTGGTCGGTATGATCAAGTCATTCTCTGCTCTGTCTGCAGGTGGTGGTGCTGACTCTGCTGCTCTGTCAGAAGGTATCTCTGAGGCTCTTATCAACACCGCATTCGGTATCGGTACTTCATGGTGCGCCGTTGTATCCTACAACTACTTCACAAACAAGGTTGACAAGTTGACATTTGCGCTCGACGAGGTTGGTTACTCTATCGCTCAGACATACGAAGCAAATCATACAGACGAGGCTTAATTTTTGCTAACCCTTTAATAATTTATCGCTATGGGTAAAGTAAAAGTTAAGAAAAGTGACGTCTGGATAGACATGACACCTATGTCCGACGTGATGACCCTGCTGCTCACCTTCTTCATGCTGACATCTACGTTCGTAAAGAACGAGCCAGTGAAGGTGATGACTCCAGGCTCTATCTCGGAAATCAAGGTGCCAGAAAACGGCGTCCTTACTATTCTGGTAAGTCCTGAAAAGGATGCTAATGGCAAGCCTACGGGCGAAGGCCAGGTATTTATGAGTATTGACAATACCGAGCAACTCGGAAATGCTCTTTCTGACATGGCAGGACGTTTCAACGTTCAGTTGACTCCGAAGCAGATCGAGACATTCAAGACAGAGTCAATGTTCGGTGTGCCAATGACTAAATTGAGTGCATATCTGCAGCAGCCAAGCGCTAACCGCACAAAGATGATTGTCACAGAGGGTATTCCTCTCGACTCTATCAACGGCGGCATGAGCGAGTTCCAGAACTGGGTGGACGCTGCACGTACTGTGAACAGTGAAATCAAGATTGCCCTGAAGGCAGATGCGAAAACACCTTACAAGACTATCAAGAAGGTGATGAACGAACTTCAGGACATGGACGAGAGTCACTACTACATGATTTCTCAGCTCGACGCAGGAAAGTCGGCAGAGGCTAACACTTACGTAAGGGGAGGCAACTAATATGGCACAGAAAAAAGAAAGCAAACAGAAGAAGATGACAGTCCGCGTGGACTTCACTCCTATGGTGGATATGCTTATGCTTCTCATCACGTTCTTCATGCTGTGTACGACACTTAGCAAACCGAGTACTATGGAACTCACCATGCCAAGTAACGACCAGAACACCACTGACGAGCAGAAGAACGAGGCCAAGGCATCCCAGACCGTGACAGTATATCTTGCTGCTAACAACAAGATTTACTATACTGAGTATGACGACGACGGAACAGCAAAAGGACTGCAAGAGACCACTTGGAGCAGCAAGGGTATTCGCGACGTGCTGCGCTACCACACCATCGGTGACGGTACAAAGCCAACAAACCGAATCATCCTCGCTGTAGAGGAACTGAAGCAGAAACGCCATCAGAACCCGAAGCAGTGGCCTGACAGCATCTATCAGAAGGAACTCAGCAAACTCAAAAGAGGTGAACTCGGAAGTGAGAAGATTCCTACTATGACCGTTGTCATCAAACCTACTGACAACTCTACGTTCGACAACATGATCGACGCTCTCGACGAAATGCAGATTCTCAGCATCGGTACTTACGTCATCGACAAACTCAATGACAAAGACCTTGAAATGCTTAAAGAGAAGAATGTTGAATTGTAACGATAATTAAAAAAGAAAAAAGAAATGGCAAAAATTGATCTTTACGATCCGAAATGGATCGAGATGGTGTTCGCCGACAAGAACAAGGAATACGGTGCATACGTGCTTCGTAAAGGAACTTCTGGTCGTAACATCAAGGCCCTTCTGATACTGGTTATCGTTGCAGCATTAGTCGGTGGAGGTCTGGCATACAAGATTCACCAGAACAAGGTTGACGCAGAACATCAGGCTTATCTTGAGCAACTCGAATTGCAGAAACTGCAAGAGGCTGCCAAGAAAGAGAAGAAGGAAGAAATCAAGGTTCAGCCAAAGGTAGAACCGAAGAAGGAAATCCCAGAAGTTCGTGAGTCACAGAAGTTCACCGCTCCTGTCATCAAGAAGGACGACCTCGTAAAAGAGGAGAATCAGGTGAAGGCTATGGACGACCTTGAGAAGAACGTGGCTGTCAGCAACGTTGACCAGGAAGGTACCAAGGACCGTACCATGGAGGCTATCCGTAACGACATCAAGGTAGATCCGGAACCAAAGGAAGAAGTGAAACAAGAAGTCGCAACCAAGGTGTTCGACGTTGTTGAGCAGATGCCTTCGTTCCCAGGCGGACAAGCAGCACTTATGCAGTACCTTAACCAAAACATCAAGTACCCAGTTGTGGCTGAGGAAAACGGTGTGCAGGGTCGTGTAATCGTGCAGTTCGTAGTTGGAAAAGACGGTTCTATCTCTAATGTTAAGGTTGTGAAGTCAGTTGACCCATCACTCGACAAGGAGGCTGCCCGCGTGGTAAGCAGCATGCCGAAGTGGGTTCCTGGTAAGCAGAACGGTCAGGCTGTGAACGTTAAGTACACCGTGCCTGTAACATTCAAACTTCAGTAATCACAAATGAAAAAATCCAAATTCTACGTTATAGTAGGATTAATCTTACCCTCATTGTTCTTCTTCTCGTCATGTGGCGAGAAGAAGGACAAGAGCGGAAGGACAGACACACGTTCATCGGGGACAATATCTTTTGTCGCCGATGAAAGTTTTAGTCCTATTATAGAAGAACTGAGGGAACAGTTCGAATACAAATTCCCAAAAGCCACACTCAACGCTCAGTACACCAACGAAGTGGAAGGAATGAAGCAGATTACAGACATGAAGTCTAACCTGCTCTTCACTTCACGCGCTCTGAAGCCTAACGAGGAGGCATTCATCAAGAAAAACGGCCGCATCCCAGAGGTATTCCCTATCGGTTATGACGGACTGGCGTTCATTGTTAATCGTGCAAACAACGACACATGTATCACGGTGAACGACCTCAAGAAAATACTTCGCGGAGAGGCAACCGACTGGAACCAAATATATCCAGGTTCTAAGCGCGGGAAGATAGAGTTGGTGTTCGACAACAAAGAGTCGGCAACAGTGAGATATGTAGTTGACTCTATCCTCGACGGAAAGACCATCGAGGGCGAGAACATGTTTGCTGCCAAGAACAGCAAAGAGGTGATTGACTATGTTGACAAGACACCTAACTCGATAGGCGTTATCGGGTCGAACTGGCTTAACGACCGCCGCGACTCCACTAACACCACATTCAAGAAGAACATTCATGTAATGTCGATATCGGTACAAGACAAAGCAACACCAATGAACAGTTGGAAACCGTATCAGGCATACTTGCTGGACGGACGCTATCCGTTCGTAAGAACAATATACGCCATCGTGGTTGACCCACGCAAGGCACTCCCTTGGAGTTTCGCCAATTACATCACTGGTCCGCAGGGACAACTCATCGTCTTCAAGTCAGGACTGCTGCCCTACAGAGGCGACATAGTGATAAAAACTGTTAACGTGAAAAGACAGTAAATAAACTTTTCAAACCGAGAACAGTCACACAATTACAAAAAGAAAACAAGGTTATTATAGAGAGTGTTAACAAGAAGTTGAATTTACTAACAAACAGAATATGAAAGCAATCAAATATCTCGTAAGCGGCCTGCTCATGCTCAGCATGTCAGTGGCTGCAAATGCTCAAGAGGCTGACTATAACACCATGCTTGAGCCGATTATGAAAGAACTGAAGGCTAACCCTACTGACAAGAATGCCGCTAAGGATCTGCTGAAAGCCTACAACAAGACTTTCAAGAAGGACCCCGAGGCCCTGACAGCACTTGGAAATGCCTATCTCACAGTGAAGAACTACGAAATGGCTAACCACTATGCCGACCTCGCCATTGCCCGCAACAAGACCTACGGACATGCTTACATCCTCAAGGGTGACATCCAGGCAATGCAGGACGACGGCGGCGGCGCTGCCATGTGGTATCGTCAGTCAGTGGAACTCGACCCAAAGAATCCTCAGGGATACATGAGTTATGCCAATGTTTACCGCAAGATAGACCCGGCAGAGTCTGAGCGCATGCTCAACGAACTGAAGAAGAACGTGCCCGACTTCCCTATCGAGGCAGAGGCAGCACACTCTTTCTATTCTACTGGCAACTACGAGAAGGCAATGGACTACTTCCTGAAGTCAGACATCTCTAAACTTGAGGAGTCTCATCTTACAGAGTATTCTGTGGCTGCCACATCTGTAGGCAACCGCGAGAAGGCTCTTGAGGTGGCTAAGGCAGGTATCTCTAAGTATCCTGAGAACGTTTCTTTCATACGCTTGGCACTCATCAACACCATCGGTCTCGAGCAGTATGCAGACGCCCTGAACTATGCTGAGAAACTGGTGAACAAGGAAGGCGAAAACAACTCTGGCGACCTCTGCTACTATGGTCAGGCTCTCGCTGGCAACCAGCGCCATGCCGAGGCCATCAGCAAGTACGAGAAGGCTCTGAGCGTTGACGCTACAAACATCATGCCTTACAAGTACATCTCTGATGCTTACAACGACATGGGTCAGGAAGACAAGGCTCTGGAGTACAGCGCAATGTATCTTGACAAGAACCCGAACGCTAAACTCTCAGACTATCGCGACATCGCCGACATCTATGCCAACAAGATCAAGAAGGCCAAGGAGGCTGGCAACACCGCTGAGATAGATGCTAACTTCGCAAAGGTTGTAGGCGTTTACGACCAGGTAATCGCTAAGTATCCGCAGGCTAAGGTATGGGGAACCTACCAGAAGGCTAACACCGCTTTCTCTGCAGAACTTGACGACAAGGCTGCTCCTTACTTCAAGGAGGTAGTTGGTCTGTTGGAAAACCAGGCTGAGCGCTCAGAAAACGAGAACTACTATCTCGGTCGTTCTTACAGTCTCATCGGTTACTACTACTGGACAAAGAACGAACTTGACACCGCTGGTCAGTACTTCGATAAGTGCGTCAAGGTTACTCCAGACGACAACATCGCCAAGACTTGGTTCCAGAAGAAGGCTGAGGCAGAGGCTGCTCCTGCAGAAGAAGCAACAGAATAACAACGTTGAACGATAAAGTATAAAGGAGCGTTAAGACTTCCTACTACGAATTTCACGAATTTCACGAATTTTCAAGACAGTCAATTTGAAATAATTCGTATGATTCGTGAAATTCGTTTTTTTGTGGCATTTGTAAGCCACATTCCCCGCGTAACGCTAAAGGATAGTGTGGCGAAAAAGGTCATAGCCACAAAGTCCCCCTCGCCCCTTGGAGAGGGGATAGGGGTGAGGCTTCGGGGAAAGGCGTGGGGTCAGTGATATAAAGGAAGAAAATAGGAGAACATGAAAGATATTGGGTGAGAGAAAAAACGCTGACCCCACCCCTGCCCCTCCCCTACAGGGGCGGGGAGTCATTAGAAAGGATTCAAAATTAAAACATATTTAAAAGATTTCCGATGTTCCAGAACACACCAGTGCAGAGCCTGCAGCAGCAACGACTGCTGTTGCAGATAGAATACAACGAGGAGCGTCAGTCCTTCCAAAAGCAGGCAGAAGCCACAGGCTTGGGAAGAAGACTGAAGCGCGGCGACGCATGGTATCCGCTGCGCATTGGCAAGTCTTATTACAACAGCCTCAACCAACGCTGCGTTGAGGTGTTCCGCACTGGCGACCAAGATATCGAGCATAACTTCGAGCCTGGTCGCCCGGTAGTGTTCTTCTCACTCATCGAAGAAGAAGGTAAGAAGAAACAACGGCTCAAGTTCTTCGGCTTTACGGGCAACGTGAGTTATATCGACGGCGACCGTATGGTGGTCTCTGTGCCCGACAGCGCTCAGATAGCCGACATCGAGGGTACACCGAACGTGGGAATACAACTGTCGTTCGACGAAACAAGTTACCGCACGATGTTCGATGCTCTCGAACGGGCAATCAAGGCGAAAGGCAACCGACTGTCATATCTGCGCGACCTTTTCTACACCCCGCAGATGAAGACAGAGCGATTCTCGTTCTCGTCAATGCGATTCCCATACCTCAACAACACTCAGGAAGAGGCGGTCAACCAGGTGCTGCGCACCAAGGACGTGATGATAGTGCACGGACCGCCTGGCACCGGCAAGACAACAACACTCGTAGAAGCCATCTACGAGACGCTGATGCGCGAGAGTCAGGTGCTCGTCTGCGCACAGAGCAACATGGCTGTTGACTGGATATCCGAAAAACTCGTTGACCGTGGAGTGAATGTCCTGCGCATAGGAAACCCCAGTCGCGTCAACGACAAGATGCTCAGTTTCACCTACGAGCGACGTTTCGAGGCACATCCCGACTACCCCGACCTGTGGCAGTTGCGCAAGACGATACGCGAAATGCGCAACCGTCGCCATCGCGGCGACGACAGTTTCCACCAGAAGATAGAACGGCTGAAGAGCCGTGCAGCCGAGATAGAGATACGCATCAATGCCGAACTATTCGGCGAGGCACGTGTCATAGCATCCACACTTGTGGGCAGCGCCAACCGCCTGCTACACGGCATGCACTTCACGTCGCTCTTCATCGACGAGGCGGCACAGGCACTCGAGGCGGCATGCTGGATTCCCATGCGCCGCATATCGCGCGTTATCCTTGCCGGCGACCACTGTCAGTTGCCACCGACGATAAAGAGTCTTGCGGCGATGCACGGCGGACTCGACAAGACGCTGATGCAGCGCATCGCCGAGAACCACCCTGAGGTGGTGACACTGCTGCGCGTGCAATACCGCATGAACGAACAGATAATGCGTTTCTCTTCCGACTGGTTCTACGGCGGGAAGGTAGAGAGCGCGCCATCGGTGCGCCATCGTGGTATCCTCGACTACGACAACCCTATAGTGTGGATAGACTCGAAGGACACTCTGCCCTGCCCCACCGACGACGACACCGGCAACGAGACAACAGCAAACCGTTACCATGAGGAGTTCGTTGGCGAGACATTCGGCCGCATCAACAAGCCCGAGGCAGAACTGACTCTCTCCACGCTGCAAGAACTTTTCGACAAGATAGGTCGCTCACGCATCCTTGAGGAACGCATCGACGTGGGCATCATATCGCCCTATCGCGCACAGGTGCAGTATCTGCGCCAACTCGTCCGCCGGCGCGAATACTACAAACCATACCGCAGTCTTATCTCCGTCAACACCGTTGACGGCTTCCAAGGACAGGAACGCGACATCATCATCATCTCCCTCGTGCGTTCCAACGAGGAGGGACAGATAGGTTTCCTGCGCAACCTGCGCCGCATGAACGTTGCCATCACCCGTGCCCGCATGAAACTCATCATCATCGGCGATGTGGAAACCCTCACCAAACATAAGTTTTACAAGCGTCTGCACGAGTATATCGAGGAAAATTAAGTAGTGTGTAATAAAGTGTAATTGGATTCTTGCGTTAATTTCGACATTTTTCTACTTTTGCACCGTCCGGACAGTAAACGTATGTCTAACCTTTAAAAACTAAAAGAATGAAGAAATTGATTTTAATGTCGCTGATGGCAGTCTTCTGTCTCTCCACAGTAAGCGCACAGAAAACTGTCGTTTCAAAAAAGAACCAGAAAGTGTTCGACGTAGTAGAACAGATGCCAGAATTCCCTGGTGGCATGGAGGCCTTGGTCAAGTATATGGCCGAGAACATGAAGTACCCTGAGGATGCAAAGAAGCAGCTAGTAGAGGGACGAGTGCTGGTGCAGTTCATTGTTGAGACCGACGGAAGTGTCAGCAATACCGAAGTTCTCAAGCGCGTGTTCCCGTCGTTAGATGCCGAAGCTGTTCGCGTGATAAGCGGGATGCCGAAATGGATTCCAGGAAAGCAGAACGGCAAGGTAGTTAGAGTAAAGTACACTATTCCTGTGAGTTTCCGCTTTAAATGAGGATTGTTATAATCATAGCACTATCTCTGTTCATTGCGGGCTGCACACAACAGTCCCGCAATGAAACACTTGCACAGGCGGAGCGTCTTATCTTCGAGAATCCCGATTCCGTGGTGAGAATGCTCAGTCCGTGCTGGGCAGACTCCACGATGAGCGAACCAGACAAAGCGCTGTTCGGACTCCTATATACCGAGTCGTTGCATCGCAGCGGACTATCCACAGAAGCCGACTCACTCATCATCTTCAGCAAAAAATATTACGAAGCAATAGGCGATGACGAACATCTCGCGAGGTCATTGCTCCATCATGCCATTATACTCTATAAACAGCAGAACACCCACGAGGCGGTGCTTACCATGAAACGTGCAGAGAGCATCGCCGAGAACCTCGACTCACATGGTTTCAAATGGTACCTCTATCTTGTGCTTGGCGACATCAACGACAACGTGGGCAACTACACCCAGACGCTGCGCTACTACAAACAGGCACTTGAGGAAGCCAGACAGTACGACAACAAGGAGTGGATAGTAAGGGCGCTGAACAACATTGCAATGACCTTCGACATGATAGGCGAACGCGACAGCATGCTTCAATACACCCAACAGGCAACACCATACGCACAAAACACCAAAGGTGAGGTGCGGGCCACCTATCTCGTAAACCTGGCAAGCAGCAAGATGGCAGCGGGGAAACAAAAAGAAGCAAAAGAGTATCTGCAAAAAGCGCTTTCATCCTTCCCTACCGACAGGGGAATGCAACTGCTGGCAGACATCTACATGGAAGAAGGAGACACCATTGCCGCCAAAGAAATGTGGTACCGACTAACCAACTCGTTCTCGCCCGATGTGAGCATACAGTCTTACCGCATGCTTATCATGTATCTGAAACAAAGAGGCAACCTCAAAGGTGTTGCTGAATACAGCCAGCGACTCAACGAGGTATACAACAGTCTCTACGAGCGCAACGACGCAGCAGGCATCATAGAACTGCAGAAGGAGTATGACGAGCAACGCGAAGAACTCCATCAGTACAGGCTCACCATAGCCTTGCTCTCTGCAATTATCCTTCTCATCGGCGCCGCCATTATTTTTATAAGGTACAGTCGCAAGCGCATCGACACCCTTAACGCACGATTCGCAGAGAGTCAGCAGCAGTACAACCTCACGCGCTCAGAACTGACAAGCATGAGGAAGCAGAAGGAACGGGAGCAGAAGGAGAACTCGCGGCAGATGAAGGAGGTGCTGTCGCGGTTGCACAACGCAGCAAGCAAGGGGAAAAGCGCCAGCGATGAGGACATTAACAATCTGGCGCAACTCTCATACGCCCAAAGTCCGAAACTCCATAGCATGCTGTCGTCGCTAAATGCAAAGGAGCAGATGATTTGCCTGCTCACCCGTCATAGTTTCCAGCCAACGGAAATAGCGATACTCACCATCTCCACACCGCAGGCAATAACAAACACCCGTGTCAGACTCCTGAAGAAACTATTCAACCTCACCGGCGGAGCAAAAGATTTCGACACCGCAATCAAAAAAACTTATTAATTGGACAATTGGACGATTTCACGATTGGACCATTTGCTATTTCACAATTGGACCATTTCACGATTGGACGATTGATAATAGTGAAATAGAGAAATGCGGTAAAAAAACGACTTATTCACCGCAAATTTGCGGTGAATAAGCATAATAATCTCCGCAAAAGAACCTCAAAAGTGTATCTAAGACTTTATGAACTAACGTTTTTCGACAAAAAGACATGTTGTTTTAGACAGAAAGACATAAAGGACACGATATTGCTGCATGCCGTCATTTTAACATTGTAGGGGCGTGTGTCAAAATGACTTGTTAGACGCCCTTGGGGCGAGAAATCGTACAAAATCAAAACAAATCAAACAAACAAAGTATTGAAACACAGGCTGATAGATTTTGTTAAGATTTGAAAGATTTCTGCGCGTAGCGCACTCCCTCAATTTTGACACGCGACCGCCTGCATCCCAGCATTGTTGTCATCGGAAATAAAAAACATAACGACGCATACCGTCTGATGGCGGTTCGGGCGCACACGGAGGTACGCCCCTACATGTAGCAGACTTTACATATAACACTTGGAGTCTCTATCAGGAGTCATTCCTGAGAATGTCAGGAGGCACTCCTGAGGTGCTCAGATGTATATAAGTGGGATCCTCAAATGTATATAAGTGAGGTGCTCAGGAGGCACAAGTGAGAGAGTGATTAGTACCTAATCACTCGCCAAAAAGGCACAAGTGGGAGGACTGGAAGATAGCACAACCACTAAATAGAGAAATGATGACGGGCATACAGCTCGTTATTACATAAAAAATCCCCGACGCTTTAAAGCATCGGGGACCTGAAATGGAATATATTACTGTTTGTTATTACGTTTCTTGTCAGAGAGATTAGCGGCTTGGCAGATCGTCATCACCCTCGTCACCGAAGTCAACGACATCGAAACCACCTACCTTCTCACTATTATCCATATAACCTTCGTCCTTCCATTCTCCAGGCATGTATTGGCCTTCACCACCCCACTGGGTACCACCCTTCATGGTGTAGTTACTTCCCTTCAACATCTCTGAGGGCTCTACGTCGAGCACTAAAAGTCTTGGACTGATATATATCTTTTTCATTGCTTTATGTCCTCCTATCTTTATTTAACCATGTATTTCTTACCGTTCACGATATAAAGTCCCTTAGGAAGACCTTCTACAGATGAAGAGTCGGCACGAACAACCTGTCCCTTGATGTTATAAACAACATTCATATGGGTTATCTGAGCAGGCTTGCCAGTCTCTTCTGCCTCTGCTTGAGCATTCTCAATGGCTGTGACAACAGTAGCCTCGTCAACGATTTCCCACTCGCCGAAGACTACATCATAGCCCTTGGCTGAGTTATCGCCAGCAGAACTGCCAACTGCCATACCATCGAGTCCTTCAACGTTATCAATAGCGTCTTGATCAGGAACAATGATAGCAGAATACTGGCTCCACTTGCCTGCACCCTTGCCTTGCTTCTTCTTGAAGAACTGTGGATATACAGTACCTGGCTTAAGACCTAAGAAATAAACAGGGCCGTATTCAGTAGGCATGTTCTGAGCGCCATTGTCGCTCACGCCATCAGTTTCTACAGCATCGTTGATGTTACCAATGAAGGTATATTTACCACCTTCGCCTGTCTTAGGGTTCTTCCATTCCTCTGCTTCTGCGGTGCTGTCAGCCTCCTTAGAAGTAACAGTACGCTCAACCTTCTGCGCATTTGCAAGATCTGCCAGAGTGTTATAAGTTTGTCCTTCATATGTATCGCCAGGAGCAAATTTCTTCACACCTGCAATGGTACAATTCTTAGGTTGTCCTGCTTTGGCTCCGATAGACGGGTGAATCATGTAAGGATGACCTGCAAATACCATGAGATGAAGAATCTCATTATATTCTTTCTGCATTGCTTTTTCCTCAGCAGATGCTGCAGACCCAGTATGGTATGGCCAGTAAACCAGTTCGTTTGTTTCAAGATTCTTGTAAGTGTAATATTTTTTACTAATTGTTGCAGTACCCTTCTTAATCTCTACAGTACGTGAGTGCTCAGATTCTATTCTCTCATACTCTTTCGAGTGGTCTTCATTCATATAGTGTGTCTTGACAACCTCATCGAAGTGGAACACAAGGTTATAGTTATACTCATCCTTGGGATCCTGGAACACCTCGGCACCTTTGAATTCCACTATCTCGCACTTCTGGTTGAATGTGCTGAACAGTGTATTATCATCCATGTCCCAAGGGAAGCACATGGTGTACCAAGTATCATCATACTTCTTAGTAAATGTGATGTCATCGACAGTGGCTATTCCCTGAAGGGGTATTTGCCGCCATGCGGCAGATGTAGGTTCGTCTCCAGGAGTATAACCGATTGCCAGACGTATATAATAATCCTGTGCTTTCGGCCAATAAAGGTTCCCTTCTGTAGGACCTATTTTTGCAGCACTTTTCCAGCCTGGATCATTATGATACTCTTGTGAGCCATACGCATAAATCTCAGAAATCCATTCTTTAGCCTGCCCAACCTGATATTCTGCCAACTCTTTATCGGTAAAAGAACATAACTTATCCTTCCAATCTGCTGGAATATTCTCAACACCATTATAGAAGTTCTTCATATTCTCAGGATAGTGGAGTTGAATCATACAGTTGTTTCCGCCAATTCCGAAATCCATATCCGAGAACTCCTCCTGATACCATGAAAGCGCGGTTTCTTCTGGAGTTTTTTCGTCATAGTCTGTTCCATAAGTTTTGTTAGGAGCAGTATTATTTCCGAGGATATTCCTCTTTGTGAAAGTTCCTTGTGCGTTACCGTCATTACCTACGTCATATATCTTAGGAACTTTCTCTTCAGATGTAGCCATTACGTAAATATCCGTAAGACCAGCAAGGTTGAAGATATTCTTTTCAAGTTCTTCCACTCCTTCAGGAATAACAAGTTTATGAAGGCTTGCACAAGCAGTGAATGCTTCTGTTTTAATCTTCTTTGCCGTTGTCGGGATACGGATTGATTCCAAAGAACCACAAGCGTCAAACATGTGGGCACTGATAGCATCTACTCCCTCAGAAAGAGTAACGTGCTTCACACCGCTTGCAGCAAACACCCAGTCGCCAAATGTACAAGCACCGTCAAGCGACTCCATCTCGACATTCTCAAGGTTCTTGCACGTATAGAACGCATACTCACCAACACTTGTTATACTTCCCGGAAGAGTCAGTTCCGTAAGTGAAGTGTCATGGAAAGCATACCGGCCAATAGTCTTAAGATTCTCTGGGAATGTCACACTCTTCAACTTACTTGCACCAGAATTTCCGTTTCCGTAACAGCATCCGTCTGGAATGTTCTCACAATTCTTTGGGAAAATGAGAGTCTCAATATTTGTGTATTGGGAAATCTGACGAAGATATTCCGAATTATCAATGGTAGCATCGCTTAGATCCATTTCTCTGGTATTATTACCATTGTTATAAAACCATGCTGTATGGCTGGCTGTTTCTGTATAAGGAGTAGTTGCCGTATTATTATCGACTCCTGGATCCTTACCGCTACCGCTATTTGATATATCATCAAGGGTAATATTGCCAGAAATTGTCATTCTTCCAAAAGAAGTTGAACCTGTTACCTCAGCCAAATTTGTTGCCTTATACAATGAACCTGCGGTGTTGACGTAAGCGATTACATTAAGGTCAGAAGTGGTTTCTACTTCGTCTCTTGCCTCCACAGAGTATATAACATCATGTTGGGCTATATATTTCATGTCATCATCAGGACTATTCTGCACGGGGAGTTCTTCTGTCCCACCATCAAGTTCGTAAGTATAAGCATACTCCGAAGTTACTTCGAAATACTCAGTAGTGTTTTCTATCGTACCTGTTAAAGAGCCGTCAGGATTTTCTGTTGGAGTAGTACCCGTATAGGCTACATCCTGATAAGTCTTAGGGTTATAATAAGTATAACCTTCTGTCAAATACTCTTTGACATTAGCGCCTCCAATATAATAATAGTTTCCAGATTCATCTTGTTGCACATTTATATTATTCCAAATCCTGTCTGTACATTCAGGATCATTGTACCAGCCTTCTTTCCCTTCCTGTTGATAAACAATAATTTTTGCGTCGTTTTTCCATGTAATTACATAATAACCATCATCATCTTTCTGAGCGTCATTTGTTCTATCGTTATTATTGCTATCGTACAAATGCTTCTTAACATTAACTTCTAAAGGATTGGGCTTAATACGATACTTAGTCTGCCCATATTCTTCGTATTCTTCAATATCTGTATCTGCAACATAGACTTCTTTGTTATTGTTCCACGTATTTGTGTATTTATATTTAGGATAGCCCTCTTTCAATGCCAAATCGACGGTGACGTCTTCCTTGACCGTTGCTTTCAGGTTTTCCTTATCAAGCACAACGGTGTTGCTTTCAACAACCTTCTGACCGCTGTTACTACCCTCGGTGTAATAGTAATTAGTCACTGGTGTTTCTGTAACCTCTGTTTCCTTACTTATACAAGAACCGAAATTAGCGTTACATGCTGTCAAAGCATCATTAGCCGCTTTCACTTCATCCTTTGTAAGTCCCTGAGGAAGCGAAACAGCCTCGATGTTTGCACTGGCTTTGATGTCAGAAATTTTTGCACCTTCTGCAAGTGTGCAGCAGTCAAGGTCAATAAACTTTGCATTGACTTTCTCAAGTGCCTGAAGGTCTTCCTTGCTCAACGCGGTTTTTGTTTCGTTACCAATCCTCACCAGGTCGGCAGCCTTCAAGTTCTCCAAACTTGCACCATCATGCCAGTTTACTGTTACTTCAGAAGACCCATCAAGTAATTTGGCAATATCTCCTGTAGTGGCACCATAAATGCCATAGCCGCTGACTGTACCATCACCGATGTAACGATGGGAATCAGTGGGATACACATCAATTGCCGCCCTCATCCCAATGGAAATGAAGGCAAACAAAATCAAAAACGTAATAATTCTTTTCATTTTAAGTTATTTTGTTAGTATTGTAATTATTCGTAAGAGCGTAGCAACTTCGGCGAGAGCCTTGTAGTAACGTAAGAGGACTGCGGCACGGAGGTGAGGCATAGGGTTGGATGCTCGCGCGTACCTTATATTATTATATAGAGCAGGGATGCCGGGTGAGTTATTCTTTTCAGTTAAGTTATTTATATAGCAGTTATCACTTTCGATATGTCCGCTGCCCTTATAGTCATCTGGTTGTAGTTTATCCTAATCGAGGAATTATCAAGTCCTCATTATGGAATTCATACAAATCGGCTGCAAATTTACAAAGTTTAATTATAATATGAAAGAAATCGGAGACAAAAATATCGGAAACCCTCATTTTTAACATTTATTGGGCACACGAAAACGTTTACGTATTATTTATTGACAACAGTTCCACGGACTTTTAGGATATAAAGGCAGAAAGACATGAAATCATGATTGTAGCATAAGTCTGCGCTGTCTCATTCCTGCCAAGTACAATTGCTGTAACTTTTCTGACAAGAAGGATGCCGCTATCAACTCCTCCGCTTTTGTATGTTCAGAAGCAAAGAAATCTATTTGGCGGTTTATAATTCGGTCTGTCAGTCCTATCCTACGGCCAAACTCAATAAAGTCAGTACGGTCAACGGTATGGGTGTCGCTCATAGTCATCCCTTCCTTGAAAAGTCCCTTGTCAAGGGCAAACAATCGAGGCTCTGCAAGATGCAGCGAAGTATTCATAAGATCGTAGGCAGGTGACAACCTATACTCTCCATCACGATGGATAAGAGAGAAATTTTTGAGATGGGCATCATCATTGAGTGTTACGAAGTTGAACAGCACCAGTTGGAAAAATCGCATCTTATCCACACGAGCAGCCTTTACATATTTATCTATCACAGCCCCGCACTCTTCATAACTGCCATTGGCGTATTTATAATCGCTTCCACCATTAGCCTTCGTTAGTCCCATAAGTGAAGCAAAGTCCTCCTGCGCCAGTTTCTCTTCGCCTTCTATATCAAAACGTCTGGTTATATAGGCGGGTTCATCATTCTTGAAGAATATCATGGCACAAGGTGCCGTCACGATGCCATACACCTGCGACGCTATTTGCATTGTTACATGTTCGTTGGCAGCACAATACTGTTTCTCAAAGATATGATATGAAGTGGGTGCAGGTTTCAAGATATAGCGCCCTTGCTCTCCTTCTTGCGTATAGCGCAGAGAATTGCCGTCGCCGACAATCATCGAATATTTAGGCTGAACACCAGAAAGAGAGATACGCCCCTGATTGCGCATCGCTTCTATTGCCTCACGCTCCTCAGACGATGGTCCGTCAAAGGAAAGGACATGACTGACATGAAGCCCGTCAAACAACGCTTTTAGAGCGGAAGGGCTATAACTGGAGTATCCAGCAGCAAGTGTGGAGGGGCAACGGTAGAGCGTGTTCATTTCTATAATGATTTTACGGTTACAGCCCCAATGGTATCATACTGTGCTGTTGCGAGCATGATGCCGAAATCATCCTCTGGGTCAATATGCAACAATCGAGCCTGTACGATTCGATTCTCTCCTTCTGAAAGCATGTTGAAGAAATAAGGAAAAAGGCGAGCAGAGCGATAAGGTTCCTTTCTTAAAGGCATTGCCAAACATACTGGTAAGTTATTACCCTCCAGATAACGGTTTTCATACTGAAAGACGTAATCTTTTTCGTCTGTTTCTGTCAGTATACCTGCCTTAACCTTATTAATATATACCTCACATTGTCGCATACCTTGTATTAAATAGCTCTATAAACAAAGGAATCATATACGAACATCCATTTGAAGACCGAGAGAGTCTAGTATTGCCAGTAAGGTATCCAGTTTAGGATTGCCATGCCCTCGCTCTATGGCCACCAACGTATTTATGCCTACATCAGCCAAATCAGCCAGTGTCTGCTGGTTAATTCCCAGAGCCTGACGACGTTCTTTAATTATCTGTCCTATCTCCTTTGTATTCACAGTTTATTGTGATTTTGGTGCAAATATAGTATTAAATAACGAAAAATGCAAACATTTTCACAATTAATTGTGATTTAGACCTAAGGAAATAAGCTCTACGGGTTAAAAATAATTTCAATTATTCTAATTTCTTTCTTAAAAACCACTGATTACGATTTTTATCACTGACCCCACCCCTGCCCCTCCCCTACAGGGGCGGGGAGTCCACAGCAAATGTGATAGTGTTTCAAAAGAAGTCGTGCGCAACGTTTCCACGCCCCCAAAGTCTCACTCGCCCATTGGAGAGGGGATAGGGGTGAGGCTGTTGGGGATAGATGTTTTATAATTACAAAAGAAATGGGTGCTTGTTCCGAGGAACAGCACCCAAAAGTCATGTCTAACAATTAATCTTTTTCCCGTAAAGGGATAGGATCCTTAAGGAAGGGAGATTGCCTCAGATGGGCAAACACCTGCACAAGTACCACATTCTGTGCACTCGTCTGGGTTGATTGAATAACGCTCGCCCTCAGAGATTGCTCCTACTGGGCACTCATCGATACATGTACCGCATGCGATACAGTCTTCACCAATTACGTAAGCCATAATTAATTTAAATTTATTTGTTAATAATGTTATTTACAGTTTCATCGTTGCAAAGATAGAAAAATATCCATTACATACCTAACATTAGGTATTAGTTTTTACATAAATTAACAGAAAACATCTCTGTACGATACCAAGAAATGATGAACGACACGGAGAATTGCTTCTCAATGCAATGCAATAATAAAAGGAAAGTGCCGTTATATATAATGATGAAAAGGATAATAGCATATTCAATAATAACGGTGATGTGCGCCGTGAGCGCCATCGCACAGGAGCGGACCGTGGAGAACCGCCCATATACAGACCTGCGCCCGTTCCACTTCGGTGTGCTTGTGGGCACTCATTTGCAGGACATCGAGTTTACAAATGTCGGTCCGCAGGTGATAACAACAGAGGACGGGAGCGTGGATGCTCTGGTGACATGCGACCAGGACCGCTGGGATGCCGGCTTCAACGTCGGTGTGCTGGGCGAGTTCCGTCTGGGCACTTACTTCGCCATGCGCGTGGCACCGGCAATGTACTTCGGAACGAAGCACTTCACCTTCCGCAACCACAAGGAGACACTGGAGGACGGCAGACCCATTGAGCAGCGGCAGGAACTTAAGACGGCATACGTCTCATGCGCTTTTGACCTTATCTTCAGCGCGAAACGCTTCAACAACCATCGTCCATACATGATGCTGGGACTGAACCCCATGCTCAATCTCTCGAACAAGGACGACGACTATCTGAAAATGAAGAAATATGATGTCTTTCTGGAAGCAGGACTGGGATGCGACTTCTATCTTCCCTTCTTTAAGTTGCGCCCCGAACTGAAGTTCGCATACGGTCTTACCAACTGTCTTGACACCGACCACGGCAACCACCTGAAAGACAAAAACATGCTGAAATACACCAACTCGGTGAATAAAGGACGCAGCAAAATGATTGTCCTTACATTCTACTTTGAATAATCCTCTTAGAGTGCAGAACTGAGAGTGGAGAATTTTTAGTGTAGAACTGAGAATGGAGAATGTAAAATGTAGAATGTAGAATTATGATTACCTTACAAGAACAAGCCTTAGTGCATGGCTCATAGTGGTAATCATAATTCTACATTTTCATTTCCACATTTGTTGTTGCGTAGTATTCTTCCCAAACATTTGGAGAATTGGAATAAATTTATTACTTTTACAGCACGAAGCAGTATAAAAGCGAAATAGAAACCGCCAGACGGATTTTGGAAAAATATATAGGAGGACATGACGATGATACAGTTTGACGAGAAGAAACTGGCCCAACTGAAAACTGGGTCACAGCATTTAGACGAGAAATATGGTCCTGTGGGTTCACCACAGCGTAAGGAGTTCCAGGCAAAGGCTGAAGCATGGTACTATGCCGAGTTGTTGCGTGATGAGCGCAAACGGCAGAAACTGACACAGCAAGAACTGGGTGAGCGTATCGGAAAAAAACGCGAGTATATCTCTTCTCTGGAGCAAGGCAAGACGGACATGCAACTCTCAACCTTCATGCTTATTGCCAATGCATTAGGTCTGAAATTCTCATTAGTAGTCGGATAGACCACGACCGCTCTAATGGAGAACCGAGAATGGAGAATGTAGAGTTATTATTACCTTTCAAGGACTGGCGCTAAGGCATGGCTCATAGTGGTAATCATAATTCTACATTCTACATTTTGCATTCTACATTACCAATTCTACACTCTCAGTTCTACACTAACATCACTTCTTATCAAGGTTAAGTGTCAGTTTTCCGACGAAGATGGCGTGCTTGCCGTTCTGGTCAACGGGAACCTTTTTGCCATCGAGGTCGGTGACATACTCAAGACTGTTGAAATAGGTGTGCGAGTGACCGCCGAGCACGAGGTCGATGCCGCGTGTGTTTGCAATGGCGCGGTTATCGTCGGTGGAAGCCTTTTTGCTCATATCCCATCCGAGATGCGAGATGCAAATCACGAGGTCGCACTTCTTGACGTTCCTCAGATAGTCGGTCCAGCGCTGAGCCTCGACAGCAGGATCGAGATACTTCACCCCCTCGCAGTTATGGTCGAAGACAAGTCCTTTGAGCGGCGGGCACAGTCCGAAGAGTCCTATCTTCACCCCGTCGCGCTTGATGATGGTATATGGTTTCACTATACCTTCAAGCACTGTGCCGGTGAAGTCGTAGTTTGAACACACGATGGGGAAATCGGCCATCTTGAATATCCTTGCCATGTTCTCCATGCCAAAGTCGAACTCATGGTTGCCTATTGTCGCCGCGTCATACTTCATCATGTTCATCAGTTTCACCTCCACCTCGCCTTGGTATATACTATAATAAGGTGAGCCTTGCGAGAAGTCGCCGCTGTCGATGAGCAGCAGTCGCGGTGCCTTGGCACGTTCCTCCTCAATCATCTTGAGGCGACGCAGATAGCCACCACGTCCCGCCACGAGAGTGTCGGCGAGTGTTGAATTCAGCGGATATACCGTACTGTGAGTATCGTTGGTGTGCAATATCACGAGTTGTTTGTCCTGTGCCAGCGCTGTTGTGCACGATACGATGCACATCATGGCGGCGATTATTGTTTTTCTTATCATGGCGCTATCACTGTTTTATGGTTATACGTCCCTCCAGTTCAGAATCGATTATCTTCCCCTTTGCCGTCATTTTGTTGAAATATCTCTCTATGACATAGCGCGAGTTATCCTCGTCTTTGCCAGGAGCATTGAGATTGGTGCCGCTATTAAAGGCAGTCATGCCATCGTTGCCCTGCTGCACATAGTCGATGGTGGTGATGCGGTATTCGCGTTCGGGATTTACCGGCTGGCCTCCGATGGTAGCGGTGAGCAGTTTGTAGTCCTTATCTGCCTCGATGTGCACCTCGTGACTGAGGCACTCCCCTCCCCTCTTGAGCATCTGCTGGAACAGTTCGAGCACCTTGTCGCCCTTCAGCGTCACGAAGACGACCTTGTTCTCGAAGGGTGCCACATCGTTGACATCGCCCTTAGTCACCTTGCCGGCAGGCAGTGCCGCGCGTATTCCTCCGTAGTTATAGCATGCGAAGTCGGGCTTCTCGCCATACTCCTCTGCCATCGCCATCAATATGTCAGGCAACAGGTTAGACAGCAGCCCCTCGGGTCTTCCGCGCTCAAGATAACGCGCCGTGGTGCCGAGGACAGGACTCATTATAGAATCCACCGCCTTCTTGTAAGGCGCTATGAAAGTCTCCGCCCTGTTGTCGGGGTTGGCATCGTAGCGACTGTCTATAAGCACCCGTGTTCTCTCTACCGAACTCAGTTTGTAGTGAGTGCGGCATGCCGTCAGCAAGAGTGCCGCCAGCAAAACTAAAAATAAAGATTTGTTTCTCATAATGGTAAAGTATCTACTTGCAAAGATAGTTTTTTTCTTGGAAAGTAACGACTTTTTACCCACAAAAGTATAAAAAAAGCATTAATTAGAAAAAAAGAAGGTCGCAATGTGCTGTAATTCAGAAAAAAGTAGTACCTTTGCACCGCTTTTTCGACGTAACCTATGGCAGGAAGAAGAGTTGCCTCGCTATGTTGCGCGAAACTATTACAAATTCTAATAATAAAAGAAACAATGGATTTAATAAAAGTTGCTGAAGAAGCATTTGCAACCGGTAAGAAATTCCCTTCATTCAAGAGTGGTGACACCATTACCGTTGCTTACAAAATCATCGAGGGTTCAAAGGAGCGTATCCAGTTGTATCGCGGTGTTGTTATCAAGATTTGCGGTCACGGCGAGAAGAAGCGTTTCACCGTTCGCAAGATGTCTGGTACTGTAGGTGTAGAGCGTATCTTCCCTATCGAGAGTCCTAACATCGACAGCATCGAGGTGAACAAGGTTGGTAAGGTACGTCGCGCTAAGTTGTACTACCTGCGCAAACTCACTGGTAAGAAGGCTCGTATCGCAGAGAAGCGTTCTGCAGTTGTTGCAGCAGAGAAATAATTGTTTCTCACACAGCACTCGAAGAAATAAGAAAGGCTTGTTCCACTCAGGAGCAAGCCTTTTTTATTGGGATTTGTGTACTTATATATCCATTTGCCAATGTATCCCCGCCCCTGTAGGGGAAAGGTCACATTCTGCATTTTCCGGAACAATATACCATTATGGGTGTTAAATGTATATCGTTCCCGTTTTTATATATGGGCGATGGATTGTGTTATTTCCTACTGATGTTTCCTTCGCCATCGACCGTTGCCTGACTCTGCGGAACATCGGCACGCGAGAGGTCGGCCATGTTGCGTGCCACGCTGTTTGTTGCATCGCGGCGCGGACCCACGCCACGCTGTTGCGTGAACGAATGAATCTTTCCAGAGAGGAACTTGCCTTCAGACGTTATCTTTATCTCAACCACAGGAGCATGGCCGAGCACGCCACCGAGGCTCATGCCGTAAGGAGTGCAGAAATTGCCGAGACTATAGGCGATGAACCTGTCCTTGTAAACCTCAACGCAACGGGTGACATGAGGACCATGACCATAGACAACATCAACACCATTGTCGATGCAGAAATGGGCAAAGTCGCGCAGTGCACCACGGTTCTCGCCGAGGAATGTCTCGGTGCCCTGAGGCAGATGACCCTTGTCCCTACCCTCTGCACCGCCGTGGAACGACACGATAACAATGTCTGCCTGCTGCTTCAGTTGCTCTATGACGCTCTTCACCAGACCGAGGTCGGCATGCTTCATGGTGTAACGGTTATGTCCGAAGGCGCAGATGCCATATTTCACGCCGTTGCGCTCCACCACCGCATATTGCGTCCTGCCGGCGATGCCAGAGAACTTTATGCCCTGCTCTTTCAGACAGCGCTCTGTCGATTCGATGCCTGTCTGTCCGAAGTCGTTGGCGTGGTTGTTTGCCATGCTCAGGAAGTCGTAACCCGCATCGGTGAGCAGCGGTGCGTAACTGGTGGGTGTTCGGAATGCGAAACTATGAGGACCTGTTCCCTTGGTGCTTGTACCGCCATCGCAGAGTGTGCCCTCAAGATTTCCGACAGCGAGGTCGGCACGTTTCAGTATCTGCTTCGTGTCGTCGAAGAGATTGGCACCGTTGTTGGCAGGCAACTGACGCGACGGGAACGTGGTGCCCATCATTATGTCGCCGGTCATCGCTATTGTCAGCGTGTCGGGTTTCTTGCTTGGCGCATTGTCCTGTGCCGTTGTCTCTTGGCTTTCGGCAGGCAGCATCTCCTGGCTGCCGTTGTTCTTTGAGTTGCATGCCATGCACATGCCGGCAAGCAGAAGAGTTACGAGTATGGATTTCATTTGAGTTAGGAGTTATTTTAGTCGCTCCACTTTGTAAAAGCGCCCCTTCGGGTCGAGCGAGAAGTTAGAAGTTGGAAAATCTTTCTACGCTTTGTGTTCGATTGTCTATAATCCTTATACCTTATATATAATAATGAGCGTTGAGCCGAAAGTAATGCCGAAGCAATAACTAAACTCGCTCAACGCTCACCACTCAACGTTCAACTTAGATATATTTTACATCACTCTCTTTGCAAAGAGGTAACGACGTGCGTAATAACTCTCGCGTGAGTTGCTCACCTTCACACCGCGCAGCGATGCGTGGATGAAGTTGAAACTGCCAGTTGCGGGGTCAACATCAACGACGATGCCAACATGTCCCACGTTACCACCACTGCGTGGACTGGTAAAGAACACAAGGTCGCCGCTCTGCAGGTCGCTATTGCTGATGCGATAGCCCTGAGTTGACTGCTGGCGAGAGGAACGGCTGAGCGAGATGCCCATCTTGCCGAATACATAACTGGTGAAACCAGAGCAGTCGAACACGTATGGTCCGGCACTACCATGACTATAGCGCGCACCCATGTGTGCGAAAGCCTCGTCGAGGATATTGTTCACCATCGTGTTGTTGTTATAACCGTAGTCAACTCCCTCGTCAAGATAGAGGAAGTCGTAATTGTCAATTTCTTCTACGCGTTGTTCCTGTCGGGGCTGGGCCTTTGCTCTTGTTCTGTGCTTCTTCTTTCCTGCGAATGCTGGAGTGAGCGACGAGAACAATAAAAACAAAGCGGTCAGTGCAACAATTTTCTTCATAAAGATTAGGTATTTTATACTTTCTCAAAAAATTACGAGTGCGAAGTTACAAAAAAAAAGAGAGCCCTCAAAGCGTGTTTACATCTTTTTCGATATGGCGAAAAAGCCGCTTTCAGGGTTCCCGTTTTTGTCTTTCGTACACTATAACAACACTTTACGCAATGTCACTCCGACAAAGGTTTAGCGAATATGTTTACATCTTTTAAGATTATATTTATTGAATTTCCAAAATAATTTAGCACTCTGTGCACGCAAACATTGCATAACATGCTTATAAAGTTTCAGTTATAAGGAGTTTAGGAGTTTAGGAGTTTTTGAGTTTATGAGTTTATGAGTTTATGAGTTTATGAGTTTATAAGTTTATGAGTTTAGGAGTTTATGAGTTTTGGAGTTTATGAGTTTAGGAGTTTATGAGTTTAGGAGTTTATGAGTTTAGGAGTGTAGGGGCGCAACATCACTCCAAGTCATACTTATCTGTGGTACCGCTGGCAGAGATGGCGATGGTGCGTCCGCCGTTGAGCACCACGACATGAGCCTGCATCGACTCGTCCTTGGTATAGAACAGCCTATAGGCACTGTGCCCGAAACTGGTAACACGGTAAGTATTGACTGAGCCGAAACTGTACTTCTGCGTCGCCGTGCCGCTGATGGTGCCGTTCTGCGCCACATCCATATCGAACGTCCATGTCACCGAGCCGTCGCCATACGGTCTTTCTGAAGGCATGGTGTTCTCTGAGATAGGTCTCTTGCTCTGGTCCCAGAGTCCGTCAGCACCGGCATAGAAACCATCGTGGGCGTAGTTGTTTCTTATCTTACATCCGCTGGCATCCACGTAATATAGTTTTCCGCCGTCATTCACCCACACGCTGCGCGCATACTCGCCGCTTATCGTGTACTCATATACTGTCTCTCCCGACTGCAGAGTGTTCCACTTGCCGCCGTCCTCGCCTGCCTTGATGGCATAGCGGGCAGGAGTGTAATCAGGGTCGTTAGGGTCGCGATTGTCTGCCGTGCCGACTTCCTCGCCGTCTGCCGTCACCGAATTGCCGCCGGCATCGCTCTCCACCCATTCGTCTGTGGGTTTATACCACTCCTCGTCATCGCTGGAACCGCGGTTATAGAATATCAGCAGGAACACCAATGCCGCCACTGCCACGAAAAAGACAAGCGTGCAGCACCCGCACCCCAGGAGCATCGGCGTGGAGGAACCGCCCTTCTTGGCAATCATGACAATTATGAGTATTATGCCGATGACCAGCGCCAATGCGATGATTACACCGCAGACAACCGAAAGAACAGTCTTGAGCATCGACGACTGCCGACTGTCCTGCTCGTCGGCTACCGTCTCGCCGTCATAGGCAGCGTCGCCGGTGCTCCACTCGCTGTCATTCTCATCGTTGAACACTTGCGCCAGCAGTTCCTGGCCGTTCTCCGACGTGTTATAAACTACGTTGCCTACTGCAACAATGCGTTGCGGCAGTAGCAGCACTATCGTCAACATTAAAGCGGCAAATGCCCAGCGGTGAGTTCTCATCTTGTCTCTCGTTTTACAGGTTATAAACAATGTAAGTAATTACAATATGCAAAGATAGCATAATTATCTTTACATCAGCAGTTTTTTCAGACAAATTGTTGTTAAAAATTTACAATCTGGAAGACTCCCGCTGTTTATGACATAAAAGAAAGCCACCGCTGCACTTACTGGGGCAACGGTGGCTGTATGTTGAAAAGTCTTTATAAAAACTGTCGAACGATGGTTCTTACTTGAACTTGATGCGTTCCTAAAGATGCCGTACGCGACGTTTCCCCGCCCATGTAGGGGCGGGGAGACGTTAGAAGATGGGGCGGATATTATATCATCATTAGAGCCGACGGAAAAGGCGGTTTGTATCTATCTGGATTTCAATTAGATACAAAGTGGGTAACAATGTTAATAACTTTGTTCAACAAAGTTAATAAGATTGTTCGACAAAGTTAATAAGATTGTTCAACAAAGTTAATAACTTTGTTCGGCGGTTTGATATCAATCGCAAAACGAATGGTGCTTAATGGGGATGTGAAAGTGCATGAATGGCATTCCAAAGGAGCATGAATGGCACGTCAAAGGAGGATGAATGGCACGTTAAAGGAGGATGAACGGGAATACCATTTACCGCAAAACGATAGCAGAGAAGATTCTTCCTGATTCCACACCGAGCCTTCGCGCAGAGAAGAAACGTGCCGAACAGGTGTATGTGTCGATGCCCGAGAAGTGGATGTTTGCCGTCGGCACACCGCAGGAAAGCAGTTGCAGGCGGTTGCATTCGGGCAGGTCGATGTGCCACTTCTCCTGCACTGAGCCGTCATTCTGGGGCTCAGCGTTCATAAGGGGGAAGCGACGTGCAATCTTCTGCATCGGGAAACGTGCGTCGAGAAACGCCTTGTAAACCTCGTCGCCAACCTCGAACGACTGCAACGTGATGCCCGGTCCTATGGCTGCCCGCAGCGACTCGGGGCGCGAGCCGTAGTTTGCCGTCATCGCTCTTACCGCCTCTTCTACGATGCGTTGCTGTGTCCCTCGCCATCCAGCATGAATGGCTGCGGCGCAATGGCGGTCTGGGTCGTAGATGAGAACGGGTATGCAGTCGGCTGTTGAAACGCCGATGCAGATGCCGCTGATGTCGGTTATCAGTGCGTCAACGCCCTCGATATAATCTTTCTTTTCCGCTTCTGTAAGATGGAAAAAGTCGGGTGTGATGGCTTTCACCACACGGCTGTGCGTCTGGTGGGGATAGATGAAGTTTTCGGTTGGTATGTTGAGGTGTCGTGACAGTATCTCAAGGTTGCGCGCGATATGCTCCTCCGAGTCGCCACAATAGTGGTTTATGTTGAACGAGGCATAGTTGCCGGTGCTCACGCCGCCCTCTCGCGTTGTTGAGAAGGCGGTGACACGGCTGCCGAGGTCATAGTTCTTCGTCAACATCTTCTATCTCGTCTTCGTCGATGAACTCTATTTCCTCGTCCTCACCCTCGGCAAGCAGTTCCTCGGAGAATCGCGACATGTCCTTGTCGCGGTGAACAATGACATCCTCGGCAGTGATGCTCTGCAGTTTGTTGCTCTCGCTGTTGAGTTCGTCCCACAGCGTGTCTTTCAATTGGTCGAGACCCTGCTGTGCTACGGCAGAGATGAACACCACCGGCAGCGACTCGTCGATGCGCCGCGAAATCTCGTCGCGCAGCATCTCGGAGAGTTCTTCGTCAATCATGTCGCACTTGGTGATGGCGAGCACGCGGTGCTTGTCGAGCATGTCGGGGTTGAACTTGCACAGTTCGTTGAGCAGCACCTCATAGTCTTTCACTATGTCGTCGGAGTCGCACGGCACCATGAATAGCAGCAGCGAGTTGCGCTCGATATGGCGCAGGAAGCGCAGTCCGAGACCCTTTCCCTCGCTCGCCCCCTCGATGATTCCCGGTATGTCGGCCATGACGAACGACTTCTGGTCGCGGTAAGCCACGATGCCGAGCGACGGCTCGAGTGTTGTGAAGGGATAGTTGGCTATCTTCGGGCGCGCCGACGACAACGATGAGAGCAGCGTTGACTTGCCTGCGTTGGGGAATCCCACAAGTCCCACGTCGGCAAGCAGTTTGAGTTCGAGAATGACAGTCATCTCCTGCATCGGCTCGCCAGGCTGTGCGAATCGCGGCGCCTGGTTGGTGGCGGTGCGGAACTGGAAGTTGCCGAGTCCGCCGCGGCCGCCTTTCAGCAGCACCACTTCCTGTCCGTCGTATGTGATGTCGCAAACATACTTACCCGTCTCGGCATCATATACCACCGTGCCGCACGGCACGTCGATGTACTCGTTCTTGCCGTTGGTGCCGTGACACTTGTCCTTGCCACCGTTGCCTCCGTGCTCGGCATAGACGTGGCGCTGGAACTTCAGGTGCAGCAACGTCCAGTAGTTGTGGTTGCCGCGCAGTATCACGCTGCCGCCATTGCCGCCGTCGCCGCCGTCGGGACCGCCGTTATAGTTGTATTTCACATGCTTTAGGTGCATGCTTCCCTTGCCGCCCTTTCCCGAGCGGCAATAAATCTTCACATAGTCAACGAAGTTCGATTCTGCCATTTTACGTTTTAAATAACGGAGTCAGAAGGAGACAGGGCATGCAATCTTCTCTTATCTCCTTCTAACTCCACAGGAAAGTCACAATCAAATATTATCTATCACCTTCTCGATGTCGCCGAAGATGCGGTCGAGAGAGCCCAGACCGTCGATGTGATAGTGGATGCCCTCCTTGCTGTACCACTCGATGAGCGGGCTTGTCTGGTTGTGGTAAACGTCGAGTCGCTTCTTTATAGTCTCGGCATTGTCGTCAGAGCGTCCGCTCTCTTGTCCGCGCTTAATGAGTCGTTTCATCAGTTCGTCCTCAGGAACGTCGAGTTCTATCATTGCTGCCACGCTGTGGCCGCGCTCTGCGAGCATTGCCTTGAGAGCCTCAGCCTGCGGTATGGTGCGGGGAAATCCGTCGAAGATTACTCCTGCATGGTCTTTTCCGAAACCGTCATAGACGCTTGCGAGGATGCTCACCATGAGGTCGTCGGGAATCAGTTGTCCCTTGTCGATGAACTGTTTCGCAGTCTTTCCCAGTTCTGTCTCGTTCTTGATTTCTGCTCTCAGCACGTCGCCGGTGGAGATATGACCCAGCCCGTACTTCTTGATAATCAATTCGCTCTGTGTGCCCTTGCCTGAACCAGGAGCACCAAAAATCACAATATTCTTCATCGTCATTACTATTAAAGGTGTATTACTGAAGTTTCGCAAACTCAACTTCTTTGGAGTTAAAGGAGTTCTTTCTCCGCTTCGCTATGAAAGCGACGCAAGCGTCGAGCGATGGAGTTAAGGAGTTATGACATTAGTCAATCTCTCCTTTTCCATTAGGAGTTATTGGAAAGTAGGGCGTTGTCTTGACTCCTTGACTCCTTAACTCCATAACTCCTTAACTCCTTCAACTTACAAAAGTTGAGGTGTATTATTGATTTTGGTGCAAATTTACAAAAAACTTCCCACTTAGCGCGTTTATGCGCCAACTTTTCACTACTTTTTGCACATAAAGATGCGAAAACTGCTTATTAAGCGAATAAATAAGCAAAGGGGTCAATCGACAACGGTATAGATGTCGGGCAGGTTGCGGCCCTGCTGGTCGTAGTCGAGACCATATCCCACGATGAAATCGTTGGGAATGCTCATCGCAGCGTACTCGATGTTGAGGTCAACCTTCAGTTTCTCGGGTTTCACGAGCAGCGTGCAGATGTGTATCGACGCAGGGTTGCGCGTGCCCAGAGTCTCCACCATGCGCTTCATGGTGAGTCCCGTGTCAACGATGTCCTCAACGATAACCACCGTGCGGTTGGTGAGGTCTTCGTTGATTCCTATCACCTCGGTAATTTTCCCCGTTGATGTGGTACCCTCGTACGATGCCAGTTTCACGAACGAAATCTCGCAAGGGATGGTGATCATGCGCATCAGGTCGGCAGCGAAAATGAACGAGCCGTTGAGCACTGCGAGCAATAGCGGGTTCTTGCCGTCCATGTCATGATTGATGCGGTCGGCCACTTCCTTAACATGTTTCTTAATCTCTGCTTCAGGAATTGAAACTTTGAAAGTCTTGTCTAAAATTTTAACAACGTCCATAGTATTTCTCTTTGTTTTGCCACAAAATTACGAAATAAATCCATAATTTTTGCACTTTACAGAAGAAAATCATAAAATTATCCCAAAACTTTTATCATCTATAATCATTTTTTTGTATTTTTGCATCGTCATGAAGATATTCACAAGCAATCAGATACACGAACTCGACCAATATACAATAGAGCACGAGCCTATAAGAAGCATCGACCTCATGGAACGTGCTGCTAAGACATTGGCGCGTGCCATCAGCGATATGTGGACGGCAGAGACACCGATGGTGACATTCGCCGGACCCGGCAACAACGGCGGCGATGCGCTTGCCGTGTCGCGTCTGCTTGCCGAACAGGGCTACCAGATAACAGTTTATCTCTTCAATATATATCAGAAACTGAGCGAAGACTGCGCCACCAACAAGCAGAGAATCGTTGAGTCGAAACGCGTGAAGCAGTTCACGGAAGTGACACAGGAGTTCGACCCGCCGAAACTTGACGCCTCGACGGTGGTCATCGACGGGCTTTTCGGCTCGGGACTCAACAAACCTCTCTCGGGCGGTTTTGCCTCACTGGTGAAGTACATCAATCAGTCGGCAGCAAAGGTGGTGAGCATCGACATGCCGTCGGGACTGATGGCGGAGGACAACACCTATAACATTCGCGCCAACATCATCAAAGCACACACCACGCTGACACTGCAACAGAAGAAACTGTCGTTCCTCTTCCCTGAGAACCAGCAGTTCATCGGCAGACTGAAAGTGCTCGACATACGACTCAGCGCGGAAGGAACCGAAAAGATAAAGGCGCAATACAGCATCATCGAAGAGAACGATGTGCGCCAGTTGCTGATGCCGCGCGACCCCTTCGCACACAAGGGGACAATGGGCAGCGCTCTCGTCGTGGCAGGCAGTTTCGGCATGGCGGGAGCCGCGGTGATGGCTGCGAAGGCATGCTATAGGGCTGGTGCCGGCAAGGTGACGGTGCACACGCCGCGCAAGAACAACGAGATAGTGCAGATATCCGTGCCCGAGGCAATAGTGAACCTCGACCATGAGGAGACTTACATCGGCACCGCCATTGATACCGAAGACTTCGACGCAATGGCCATCGGACCAGGAATTGGACAGGTGGAGACCACTGCCATAGCGATGATTTCACAGGTGAGACGCGCCACATGTCCCGTGGTGGCAGATGCCGACGCGCTGAACATCATATCCAATCACCGCGCATGGATGCAGCAACTGCCGAAAGGCATCATCCTGACACCACATCCAAAGGAGTTCGACCGCATGAACGGCTCGCCGTGCGCCGACAGTTACGAGCGTCTCTCGAAGGCTCGCACCATGGCGGAGCACCTTGAGGCATACATCATTCTGAAAGGTCATCTCTCTGCACTATGCATGCCCAACGGCAGCGTATTCTTCAACCAGACTGGCAACGCAGGCATGGCGACAGCAGGAAGCGGCGACGTGCTCACGGGAATAATAACCGGTCTGCTGGCAAGAGGCTACAACCAAGGCGACGCCTGCAAACTGGGAATGTATCTGCACGGACTTGCCGGGGACATAGCGGCAAAGGAACTGGGCGAGGAGAGCCTCATGGCTACTGACATTATCAAGTATCTGCCGAAGGCTTTCGAGAGACTAAGAGACTAAGAACTACATAAAACAACCAAACTATAAACGACATGAAAAGAACAATCCTATCAGTATTTGCAGTGCTCTTCACCATTGGTGCGATGGCACAAAGCAACGATTATTACCTTCCCAAGACAGGCATCAGTTTTATTTTCGAGGTGCAGAGGGAAGTGAAGGACAATGCTGTTGACTATGGGTTCATCAGCGTGAGAAGCCAGTCATACGGTATTCCCGACGAGACGAAACACTACGAGGCTGTGATAGACAAGAATCACACCATCAAATATCTATCGAAAACAGCCGACGGACGACTGATCGGCGTGAACATCGACGGCAGCGAGGACAAGATTGATGCGCCAAAGCCATACAAAGAATTGCCCAAAGCGGGGAAGGACACCATTGAGGTGGAGTTCAAGTATCTGCCCAACGGCGACGTCACAAGATACCCCATCTGCCACCTTTCGGAGAAGCAGGGTGTGCTGAGCGGCGAAGGAGTGGCTGACAGCACCTACTACATCTCGATAAAAGACGAGAAAGAGGTGTATGACCCACAGGCAACAGTGCCTCTGAACAAGGCCGGAAAGGACAATGCAAACATACTCGTCAACCTGCCGGGAAAAATCACGCTGACCATAGAGAAGGGCAAACGACTGGTGGCAAAACATGAGTTCTATGCCGGACAGTATGGTCGCGTGGAGGCACTGGACAAGCAATATTTCCTGAAAGGAAAGAAGAAGTCGCCTAAATACACTCTTGAGGTGAACCCCAAGACTGGCGAAATAAAGTTGTTGAAATCGAACTAACGATAACAAGAATGAGCAAAACCTTTGCTGCACTAACATTTGCCGCAGCGCTGATGTCAGCCACTGCGGCAAAAGCACAGCAAGCAGAACAGACGCAAGAGGGATATTCCTACTTCCTGCCTAAAACAGTATTAAGACTCAGTGTTCTCGTGGAGAAGACCACGGTGACGCCGGGTGAACTGTGCATCTATGCCGACAGATACCTGAAGAAAAGCGATGCGCCGCAGGAAAAGAGCGTGAGATACAAGATAGCAAGCATCTCGATAGCAACAGAAGCGACACGAGACACAGCACGCCACTTTGTGTTGCAGGCTGATGCTAAGCACTGCATAAACCACGCAGAGATAAACCGCAACGGTGTGCTCACGGCGATAAACGCCACAGGCAAGGCAGAAAAGGAGTTCGTGCCATTCGCACCATGGAAGAAGCCTGCGCCAAAAGACCCTCGGCAGTTTATGAATCAGGAAATTCTGGCTGCGGGAAGCAAGGCCAAGATGGCTGAACTGACGGCACACGAGATTTACGACATTCGCGACAGCCGCAACGAACTGACTCGCGGTCAGGCCGACTTCATGCCAAAGGATGGCGAGCAAATGCGTCTGATGTTGAAGCAACTCGAAACGCAAGAAGAGGCACTGATGCAGATGTTCTGCGGAACAAAGGTGTGCGACACGCTGCAGAGCGTGATTCGATACGTGCCAACGGGCGATGTCACAGACCGCGTGCTGTTCCGTTTCTCAGAGAAGTTGGGCATGCTCGATGCCGATGACCTTGCGGGTATACCTTATTATATTAATATAGAGAATCTGCAAGACCAGATGCCAGCACCCGAGACTCCGCTTGACAATGCCAAGCCGAGCAAGGACGACATAGGGCTGCGCGTGGTGCTGCCGGGCAAAGCACGTGCCACCATAACAACACTGCCCATATCCGAGAGCAGACAAACAGCAGCGCCATACGAGTTCTGGGCAGCACAGTTCGGCACATTGCTCAATCTGAGCGGCGACCTCTTCAGCAAGAAGATGCGAACAGAACTAATACTGGAGCCTACCACTGGCGCAGTGGAAAAGATTGAAACAGAACTAATCAAGAAATAAACGCTAATATACTAACAAACAACCTACCTTTTATCAAAGTATTACGAAAACACAGAGGGACTTGCTGCGTGATGCAGAAAGTCCCTTACCGTTTTTTTATTAGTGGATGTCTGTGCTTTTGATGGCAGTACTTACTTGGCGTACTTCTTATCAATCACGGGACGTACAGGATTGCCCTCCCTTCTGGGATTAGCAACAGTACCATACACATAGTGGGCGGCATCATACTTGTAATAGCCCAGGAACAAGGCCTCTGCCAGTTCTACACTAAGTTTACCTTTAGAGTCAAGAACTTCACGATTATACGACGAAGTCCAAAGTGTAGCCGCATAGTCACCGTTGAAGTCTGCCTCACCAGCCTCTTTGTTATAGGTATAAAGGAACATCGAGGGAATATAAATGACGTTGCCGTTAGGACCTTTAACCTCAAAGTAAGCATTATTTGCCTCACTGCCGACAATCGTTGGAGCGTAAGCCTTGATGGTGCATTTGCTTACAAGTTCTTTTGCTTCTTCGTATGTAGGCATGCGCCAACCGCCGCCCCACTCTTTCTGCACCACATCCTTATCTGCCGGCAACACGTCGCCAAGATACAGGCATGTGCTCCAGTCGCTGCCAGTGCAATACTTATAGTTGCCCCAGGTGAAGTTTTCCTTTTCAACTGTCTCGCCCCAAGCGAAGAGCGAGCCCTGGTCGTTCTTCTCGTTCATTCTGGAATACTCACCGCTGATAGACTCGTGAGCACCGATGTTGCTCTTTGCCCACAGAACGCTGAGTCCGAGGTCAACATATTCATGTCCGTTAATCACCTGTGTCTTCGTGCTGCCGCCACTACTGCTGCCGCTGCCACCTGTCGTGACGTCGTCGTCATCGTCGCCGCACGAAATCATCACTGCCCCAGAGAGACATAACAGAAAACTGATGAGATAATAAAACTTTTTCATTGGTTTGTGTTGATTAAAGATTAATTTTTGTGTCTTACTAAATTCCACTGGCAAAGATAACAAAAAAAACAATAAAAGACAAGGATTCGCTTTCATTTAACAAAAAAAAGTCCCTGCGCCAACACTGGCACAGGGACTATCGCTGTTAGCCCCGAAGGGGACTGAGTAATATTGTGTTTACCCGAGTTTGCCGTCGCTGCCGAGCACATTCACAATCTTGTGGATGTACATCTTCTTCATGTTCTCACGAGCAGGCTTCAGATACTGACGTGGGTCGAAGTGGTCTGGGTGCTCAGCAAGATACTTGCGAACAGCAGCAGTCATTGCGAGACGGCTGTCAGAGTCGATGTTGATTTTGCAAACAGCGCTCTTAGCAGCCTTGCGGAGTTGCTCCTCTGGAATACCTACTGCGTCGGGCAGGTTGCCGCCGTACTTGTTGATGGTGTCAACCTCTTCCTGTGGTACAGAAGAAGAACCGTGAAGCACGATTGGGAATCCAGGAAGTTTCTTCTCGATTTCCTCGAGCACGTCGAATGCCAATGGAGGAGGAACGAGTTTGCCTGTCTTCGGGTCGCGTGTGCACTGCTCTGGCTTGAACTTATATGCGCCGTGGCTTGTACCGATAGAGATAGCCAGCGAGTCGCAGCCTGTGCGGGTAGCGAAGTCGATTACTTCCTCTGGCTTGGTGTAGTGGCTTTCCTCTGCTACCACCTCATCCTCAACACCGGCGAGCACACCGAGTTCGCACTCTACAGTAACATCATACTTGTGAGCGTACTCTACAACCTGGCGAGAAATCTTGATGTTCTCCTCGTAAGGCAGTGAAGAACCGTCGTACATAACGCTTGAGAAACCGCTGTCGATGCAGTCCTTGCAGAGTTCGAAACTGTCACCATGGTCGAGGTGAAGAACGATTTCTGGCTTCTCGCAGCCAAGTTCCTTAGCATAAGCCACAGCACCCTCGGCCATGTAGCGCAGGATAGTAGCGTTAGCGTAGTTGCGAGCGCCCTTAGACACCTGCATGATAACAGGCGACTTTGTCTCCACAGCAGCCTGAACGATAGCCTGCATCTGCTCCATTGTGTTGAAGTTGAATGCTGGGATAGCATAACCACCACTAACGGCCTTCTTGAACATCTCACGAGTGTTCACAAGACCAAGATCTTTGTAATTTACCATAATAAAACTATTAATTTAAAAAAATGAAATCTCTTTTCGTGATTGCAAAATTACTACTTTTATTTTGCTTTTCAAAGAGTTGCAACATTTTTTAATGTTAGAAAAAGACAAAACCAAGTGTTTCTCATTTGCGGGGAAAAAGTATTTCACCATTTTGTAACATTCATCTTGCAAATAACCATTTTATTTCGTACCTTTGCAGAAACTACTAACATATAATCATTTCCTATGAGAAGACTTATTCTAATATCATTGGTTGCAGCATGCGCAATGACTGCAAACGCACAAGAGGCTCTGTGGAGCGGCACCGACGTGAAATCGCCCGTGATGAATGCCGACAACACCGTTACTTTCAATATCTTTGCACCGCAGGCAAAGGCTGTGACCGTGACCGGAGACTTCCTGCCACAGCGCAAGGTAAGCACCCCGATGGGCGAAACGGATGCCCCGGGAGTGGCACAACTCGTGAAGAACGACAAGGGTGTGTGGTCGTACACCACAGCAAGACTTGAGCCAGAACTCTACTCCTACTCGCTGAATATCGACGGTCAGCAGGCACTCGACCTTGCAAACGTGTATGTTAACCGTGACGTGGCATCGCTGACTAACATCTTCATCGTTTCTGAAAAGGCGGGCGACAAAGGCGACCTGTACAGTGTGCGCGAAGTGCCTCACGGCGACGTGGCAAAGGTATGGTACGACAGTCCTACGCTGGGAATGCAGCGCCGCATGACGATATACACTCCAGCAGGTTACGACAAGGGCAAGGACTATCCCGTGCTTTATCTTCTGCATGGTGCCGGCGGCGACGAGGAGGCATGGACAACACTGGGACGCACGGCACAGATAATGGACAACCTCATCGCTGCAGGCAAGGCAAAGCCGATGATTGTGGTAATGCCCAACGGCAACATGACTCAACAGGCAACGCCAGGAGCATCGTCGGCAGGAATGTTCCAGCCGTCGATGGCAATGAGCATATCGCCACGAGAGAATGCGAAGGCTACCATGGACGAGAGTTTCATGGACATCGTGAACTATGTTGAGAGCCATTACAAGGTGAAGGCAGACAAACAGCACCGCGCCATCTGCGGACTGTCTATGGGCGGAGGCCACTCTTTCGCCGTTTCGAAACGCTATCCTGAGACATTCAACTACATCGGGCTGTTCTCCGCCGGACTGCATATAGGCACATCGGGCGACCGCAACGCATCATTCTACGACATGTTGAAGAAGAGTCAGCAGGTGCAGGGTGAACTGCAACGGCTGTTCCAAGGCAAGCCTGCTCTATACTGGATAGCCATCGGCAAGACCGACTTCCTGTATCAACAGAATGCCGACCTGCGCCGCTTTCTCGACGAGAAAGGTTACACTTACAAATACCGCGAGAGCGAAGGCGGTCACATCTGGCGCAACTGGCGCATCTATCTCAGCGAGTTCGCACAGATGATATTTTAGAATTTAGACATAAAGACATGTTTTTGGACAGAAAGACATATTCTTGACAGAAAGATATTATTTTAGACAAAAGACATAAAAGAATAATAATAATCCTTTATGTCTTTTTGTCTTTTTTAATTTTGTCTTTCTGTCCTCTTTTTGTCTTAATGTCGAGCATCACTTTCCCTTATGTCTATTCGCCCGTTGCTCGCGATACTTTGCCTTCTGCATGGCGGAACCGCTGCCGTGAGCACCAGTGATGTACTTCTTTTTCTTCGCCTTAGTCTTCACCTTGTCAGAGTCGGACTTCTTCTGCCCGCCCTTCCCGAAGCCTATGCCATGTTCAAGAATGCTCAGGAAATCGTCGTTGTTGTCCATCATAACTGTCTTTTCTGAAATCATATATACCCCTCCCTTGCGGGGAGGGGCATAGGGTGGGTAAATTAATGGTGGAACAGTCTGACGCCAGTGAATGCGCACGCGATGTCATACTTGTCGCATGTCTCTATCACATTGTCGTCGCGCACCGAGCCGCCCGCCTGTGCAATGTACTGCACACCGCTCTTATGGGCACGCTCGATGTTGTCGCCGAAGGGGAAGAACGCGTCGCTGCCGAGAGCCACTCCGCTGTTCTTTGCAATCCACTCCTTCTTCTCCTCGCGTGTCAGCGGCTCTGGCTTCTCCTTGAAGAACATCTGCCATGTTCCCTCACGCAGCACGTCGTCATAGTCGTCACTGATATAAACGTCGATTGTGTTGTCGCGGTCGGCACGGCGAATGTTGTCAACAAACGGCAGCGACATCACCTTCGGGTGCTGGCGCAGCCACCAGATGTCGGCCTTGTTGCCGGCGAGACGGGTGCAGTGGATGCGGCTCTGCTGACCAGCACCAATGCCTATTGCCTGTCCGTCCTTCACATAGCAAACGGAGTTGCTCTGAGTGTATTTCAGTGTTATCAGTGCAATGATGAGGTCGCGTCGTGCCTCGTCGCTGAAGTGTTTGTTCTTTGTGGGAATGTTCTCGAAGAGTGCGGGGTTGTCGAGACGTATCTCGTTGCGTCCCTGCTCAAAGGTTATGCCGAAGCACTGCTTTGTCTCCACTGGTGCCGGCACATAAGTGGGGTCAATCTTTATGACATTATAAGTACCTTTGCGTTTCTCGCGCAGTATCTGCAAAGCCTCCTCGGTGAAGTCGGGAGCAATGACACCGTCGCTCACCTCGCGCTTCAGCAGTGTTGCCACGGCAGCGTCGCAAGTGTCGCTCAGCGCAACGAAGTCGCCGTAAGAACTCATGCGGTCGGCACCGCGAGCCCGTGCGTATGCACATGCTATGGGCGAGAGTTCCATCTTCAGGTCGTCAACGAAGTAAATCTTCTTCAGCGTGTCGCTAAGTGGCAGACCGACAGCGGCTCCTGCCGGCGAGACGTGCTTGAACGACGCTGCTGCGGGCAGACCTGTGGCAGCCTTCAACTCCTTCACCAACTGCCATGAGTTCAGGGCATCGAGGAAATTGATGTAGCCAGGGCGGCCGTTAAGTACTTCGATTGGTAACTCGCCTTCCTGCATATAAATTCTCGAAGGCTTCTGGTTGGGGTTGCAACCGTACTTTAATGCTAATTCTTTCATGCTCAAAAACTTGATTTCTTCTTTTAGGGTGCGAAGTTACAAATAAAAAAGGAAAATCCACGATGTTTCGTGGATTTTTTGTTATACGCTCAACGCATCAACGAATGCCACAACGGCTCCACGTCCTTAGCCTTGCCCAACTTGGCAGTGGCTTTCTCGCCCTCCTCGATGCTGATGGGATTGTCGCCGCGCGAATAGGTCACTTTCATGTCCTCGGTAGCGATATTATACTCCGAGTTATAATGGATGCTGTCCACCACCCTGCTGTTCTCAAGCAACACATAGTGGGCATAGAACGAGCCCGTGCCGGCACTGCCTGCCACCAGCACGCCATGCTCGCAGATGCTGCCCTTTATTTTCCAGTTCTCGCTGGTTATCAGTTGCGGTGTTCCGTTGCCCATGCAGAAGTATGCGCCGTCGTAGTTGTCCTCGGTGCGCAGCCACAACTCCGGTGTTCCGTCGTCGTCGATGTCAACCAGCGCGAACTTTGTGAAGTCGTTAGGCATCTCGCCCACATCTTCTTTGTACTGCGCAATCATGTCGGTGAAGCCCGTGAACGTGGTGCCGCCGCGCTTCAGATGCATTCCGTCCCATGTATATACTGTTCCGAGCACACTGTTCCAGCCCGGGATATGCTCGTTGACAATCACCTCGTCGCCCTCCTCGGGCAGTTTCATCGACATGCGTCCCACCTCCGTCTCGGGCACCAGACCGTCGGCAATGCCTGTGTCGGGCACCAACGTGCTGTTGTCGGGGTTGAAGTCGTAGAACGCCATCACCGTCTCCTGCGAGTCGGGCATTCCCAGGTTAACCGCGAAGAAGCGGTGACCGTTGCTGCGAATCCACGTCCGCGCCTCCATCCACGGTGCCTCGCCCACGCCGATTGACTCCAGGAAGTTGCCCGAGGCATTCTGGTTGACATAGGACACTGCATCAATGCCACTGTTCAGTTTCTTGAACTTCTTCGGGTTGTCGGTCTTCAGCACAACCATATCGCCCGGCTCAGTGCGCCACACCTCGTTGAACGCCCTCACGAGTTGGGTCACCGAGGGCGAACTGACATTCTTCGGCAGACTTATTTCCTGCGTCTTCCACTTTTGGTTGATTTGCTCGAAGGTTGCATACTGCACCGTCTTCTGTGCCAAGGCCACCTGTGTGAACGCTGCAATAGCGAGAAACGACAATGTGATAATGGTTCTTTTCATAAGTCTATAAGTTTTGATAAGTGCTGCAAAGATAACGATTTGTTTCCAAAATACATAATAAATAATGCATTTATTGGAAACTATATACAGTAAGACCACACAAATGGAATAGAGTTCAGCAAATGTCATACGCGACGTTTCCCCGCCCCCAAAGTCCCCCTCGCCCCTTGGAGAGGGGATAGGGGTGAGGCTTCGGGGTGAGGGGTTGGGTCGGTGATATTAGAAGAAGTTGCGTGGAAGAAAAGATACTGACCCCACCCCTACCCCTACAGGGGCGGGGAGCCATTAGAAATGGGGCAAACAGTATATAATTACTTAATTGAAGTTTCGGAAGTATGTTAACCAACTTCAAAGAAACGCCCCGAAGGGGCAGTAAGTACATAGCCCAGGGCAACACCCTGGGTAACACATGAGCATAGTATATTCGCCCTGTAAGGGCAAAAGATTTGTTGCATACGGGAAAATGAACATACTTTTGCCCTTACAGGGCGTGTACATAGGAGGTGCACCTATACCCAGGGTGTTGCCCCGGGCTATGTACTTACTGCCCCTGCGGGGCGTTTAAATTCAGTATGTTCATAACTTCCTAAACTTGAATTACTTAATTATTTCTTCAATATTGCATCGGAAATATTCATCAGACACGCATAAATAACCAGACATCGGAAAGTCATAAATAGCATCTGCCAGCACAAAAAGACAACCCCTTTTTCGGCGTTTGTATCTATCTGATTTCCAATAAGATACAAAGTGGCTAACAAAGTTATTAACTTTGTTCAACAATCTTATTAACTTTGTTCGACAATCCTATTAACTTTGTTCAACAAAGTTATTAACATTGTCTCGCGGTTTGGCATCAATCGAAATGCCATTCGTATTTAGCGACATAAAAAAAGCATCCAAAGCGCATGCTCAGCGCATTTGGATGCATATTTATTTGATGTCGTTTGTCCGACGATTACTTCTCTTCTGTGTCGATACACTTCCAGATAATAGCAGCGATAGCACCACCTACCAGCGGGCCAACGATGAAAATCCAGAGGTTTGTCAGTGCTGTGCCACCCTGGAAGAGTGCAGGACCGATAGAACGTGCCGGGTTAACTGATGTGCCAGTGTAACGGATGCAGCAGAGATGAACGAGGATAAGGCTCAGACCGATAGCCAGACCAGCGAAGTTGTTTGTTGCGCCGTTGGTCTTTGCTGTAGCACCAAGAACAACGAGAACGAACACGCAGGTGAAGAAAATCTCGGCGAGCAGACCACCCAATGCAGGAATTGTGCCTGCGCCGTTTGCCTGCAAGTCGTTAGCGCCTGTTCCCTCAAGACCAGCCGATGTGGTGAGAGCATAGAGGATAGCAGAACCAACAATGGCTCCGATAACCTGGAACACGATGTACATTCCGGCGTCTTTGCCGCTCATACGTCCACTGAGGAACACACCGAGTGTGATTGCCGGATTGATGTGGCAACCAGAGATGCCACCGATGGTGTAGGCCATTGCCACAACAGCAAGACCAAAAGCGATGGCTGTTCCGACTACTGTTTCAGGGTCGCCGTTGTTGCAACCCAGAGATACTGCTGCACCGCAGCCCATAAGAACCAGCACCATTGTGCCGATTGCTTCTGCTAAATACTTTTTCATTTGTTGTTATTTTAAGAGTTAAACCTTTTTTCTAAAAATACAACGCAAATATAATACTTTTATTACAAACCTCCAACAAAAATCCAAAAAAAATACAAATTTTCTATAAAAATGTCTTATTTGGCATTCAAAACAACTCGTCCGCTCGACCCGAAGGGGCGCTTTGCTTGCAAAGAACTTGCCAACTCACCAACTTGTCAACTTATAAACTCACCAACTCGTCAACTTGTCAACTCATCAACTCACAAACTTGTCAACTCGTCAACTTGTCAACTCGTCAACTAATCAATACACATCAAAATAACTGAAGTCGGCATAGGAGCCGCGGACATGGCCCTGTGTGGCGAACATTCCTACGACAACGCCAGTGAAACCGCCAGCCATCTCGGTGCTCACGAGCGCGGCATCGTGCACGGTGAGCGTCTGCCAGAGCAGCCCGTCGAAAGAATACTCGAAGCGGTAGTGCTGTTCGTCGGCCACGATGCGCAGTTTCACCTTGCTATGGTCACCGATGACGTACATCTGGTCGTCTTCCATCGACTTCAGTTTGGCATGCAGATGAACGATGTAATAGTCGCCGCGACGTGTGAGATAGAAGTCCATGTGACCGTCGTTTATCTGATATACCGACAGGCCTGCGGTCTGCCCAGGCTTAAAGTCTGCCATCTCCACCTCCGTCTCCACCGTCATGCGGGCACTCTCCTGTCGTTTCCCGACGAATGTTGGGCGGTTGTTCTCGGTCAGCGAACCTGCTCCGTAGAGCCTCAACTTACCGTTTCTTTGCTCGTAATTTGCGGATATGGGGTTCTGCAGATGCACCCATTCGGGCGAATTGAGGTCAATCTTCTCATGCTGCTGGCGCTTCTTTGCAGCAAAGGGTTTCAGCGGCAGCGTCGTGGCTTTCATCAACGTGTCGATAGGTTCGCCGCCGTTCACCACAGGCCATTCGCCCTCTTTCCACTCCACCGGCGCGAGATAGGTCTCGCGCCCCATGTGATGGTACGAGCCTCCCATGTTGCGATAGGCTAGGAATACGAGCCACCACGAGCCGTCAGGTGCCTGAACAAAGTCGCCATGTCCGGTGCCCTGCACCTGCTTTCCCTGCCCTTTCTGGTTACAGTTGGTAAGTATCGGATTGTCTGGATTTGGCTCGTATGGTCCGTAAATGTCGCGGCTGCGGGCTATGGTCAAACTATGAGCCAGTTCTGTTCCGCCCTCCGAAATGAGCAGATAGTACCATCCGTCTTTCTTATATATGTGCGGTCCCTCGGGATATCGGCCGCCTGTTCCCCGCCACAGAGGACGACTCTCGGTGAGTTGCTTGCCCGTCTTGGGGTTTATCTCGCACAGCCAGATGCAGTCGCCGGGGTTGCTCATCATGTAGCACTTGCCGTTCTCCCAGAACAACGACGGGTCGATGCCCTCCTGCTTCAGCCATATCGGCTCGCTCCATGGTCCCTCTGGACTTTTCGCCGTCACCATGAAGTTGCCTCCGTTGCCGACATTGGTGGTTATCATGTACCACAGTCCGTCGTGATAACGCAGCGTGGGGGCATAGATGCCAAGCCATGAGGTTGCCCCTTTCAGCGGCAACTGACTCTCGCGAGTGAGCACATTGCCCACCTGTTGCCAGTTGATGAGGTCGCGCGAGTGGTAAATTGGAACTCCAGGGAAATACTGAAACGACGAGTTTACGACATAGAAGTCGTCGCCCACACGGCATATCGACGGGTCGGGATGGTAGCCTGGAATTACAGGGTTGGTGTAGTTCTGCGCCCTTTGCGCCAGCACTGGCACCATAAACATCATTGAGAATAATGCAAGAAACAGTTTTTTCATAAGCCGGTAAAGATTGATTATGTCTCTGCAAAGATACAACTTTTCGAGTGTTTAGCAAAGAAACTTATGACATATAATAACAAAAAAAAGGAGTACCGCCGTACTCCAACCTTGTTAACCTTAAATCTAATACTATGAAAAACACATTGCAAAGATAGCATCAATTTATTATTTCCGCAAGAGTTTTAGTAATAAATTATAAGCAAAATCGTTATTTATTGATTTAAATCAAGTATTTTGGGGCGTTTTTGTTAAGAATAGTAGTTTTTTACCGCTATTATTCCGACTTTAGTATGCGCGCCAAGAGGAATGTGGCGTTCTGGTTTTTCGCTATGCCAGGGGTAATTTTATAGTTATAGGTAACGCTCTCGCCGAGTTCTATCTCGAAGCAATAGTTGTGGAAACGGCTGTTGCCGTCGGCCATGCGAGACAGTTCGAGGTCGTGGGTGGCTATCACACCGCTCACCGGCAACTTGCTCACCGCCTCGAGGAACATGCGCGAGCCGTTGAGTTTGTCAAGAGAGTTGGTGCCTTTAAGTATCTCGTCGAGAATGACAAGTGTGCACGGAGGGTTGTCGTCGATGCTTTGCAGCAGTTGTTTCAGCCGCAGCAGTTCGGCATTGAAGTAACTCACGCCATGCTGCAGGTCGTCGGTGGTGCGCATCGAGGTGAACAGGTTGAAGACACCGACGGTCATCTCTCTGGCGAAAACGGGCATCCCAGCCATGGCGAGGACATAGTTTACGCCTATGGCACGCAGGAAAGTGCTCTTGCCTGCCATGTTGGCACCAGTGATGATGTAGTAGTTGCGATGGTCGATGGTGAAGTCGTTGCTCACCGCCTTTGCCCCAAGGAAGGGATGCCAGAGTTCGCAGGCGCTGTAAACCACCGTGTCGCCGTCGGCAATGACAGGCATCACGGTCTCGGGATGGTCGAAACGGAACGTTGACATCGACACCAGGGAGTCAATCTCCGATATGGCATCAGTCCACTGCCCCACCCTCGCGGCATATCTGGAATGCCACCTGCGGTAACGGCGCACGAGGAAATAGTCGCTCAGGAAGAGGATGTTGAAGAGCACCATGCCAAGCAGATTGCCGCGGCGGTCGTAGCCATCGAGAATACGGCGGAGTTCGCGGAAAGCCTCTATTGCATCGTCATCGCCGCGCAACTGACGGCTAAGCGAGAGCAAGAGCGGACTCTCGAACGATGTCTCGCATGCCTGTTCCACAAGCGGAATATATCCTCTGAGTGAGCGAAGCAGGCTCTCTCCGCTCTGACTGGTGCGTCGAAGCGGGCGATTAGTGATGGCTATCACGACACAGAGTTGTGCCACTGCCCACATATTGGGCACTGAAGACGGCACGACGCCGATTACTGCAAGCACCACCGATGCCATGAAACCGATGATGGCAAGGTATGCTATGACGGGCGGACGCTGACCGCAGGAGGCTGCATCGTGCGATTCCTGTGCCGGCCTTTCCATCTTGCTCATGTCAACCGTGGGAATATTTGAAGTGGCGTTGCTGTTCCATTCGGCACGCCACTCCTCCATCGCCGCCAGTTCGCTGATGGCTTCCTGCCTCCTCAGAATTGTGTTTTTATCTTTGGGAAGCACCGAAACACTGCCTGCAAGAGCCAACCGTCCACCTGGCGTTACGCAGCGGCAGATGCGTTGGAACAACGAACCCGCGCCGAAGATGTCGAGGTCGAAAGAGAAGGGATGTGACGGGTCGGTATAGCAACTGCCGTCGTCGAACGAAGAGAAATTGTCGTCAAGAGCCTCTACCTCTTTTATATAATACGCGCGCAAGGCTTCCAGATGTTCTGTCTTGCGAATGTTGGAAATGTCGAAGCGGCGCACCAGGGCGTAAACAGCAAGCATGACAAACGCCAGAAGAAGCAACGGAGCACGCAGTCCGCCAGATGCCCATGCCACGAAGGCAGCCACGGCAGCAACAAATGCAACGAGTTCGCCCGCTACAAAGAGTCGGTTTCGCGTTTTCCTTGCCGCTATCTCGGTAGCAAGTCGCGCCGCCCTGCCGTTATAGAAGTCCTTTATCTCACTCTTTTCCTTAAACATTCGCATATCTTGTTTTCTTCATTCTTGGGGTAAAGGCAAAAAAAAAGGACTACCGCCGTAGTCCAACCTTTTTGTTAACCTTAAATCTAATACTATGAAAAACACGTTGCAAAGATAATTGTTTTCGCACACAGCCGCAAGTGTTTTCATAAAATAATATATGATTTGATGCATTTCTTGACATAAATCAACCAAAAGTGATGATTCTGGCACTAAAAAAGTCAAAATCATCACTTTTTATTTGCAAATTCAAAAGAACTTTAAGTTGCCGCTTTATGCATGTTACGTTCATGGCAAAAGCACCACGCCATCCTGGCTCATGCCGTCCATCATTATCTTCAGCGGACGGTCGAAGCGCACATGGCGAACATACTCGGTCTCCTCGATGGCTGGCATGGAGTTGAGCAGCGACTGCTGATAAATGCCGTCGCCAGAGTATGCGTTCACCGTGAAATAGCCAACACCGAAACTGGTGAGGTTCTGGAAGAAGTGGGTTCCCTGCGAAGGATCGACATGATAGTTCTTCAGCGCCGCCTCAACGATGACTCTTGCTGCCGAGATGTGCGGCCACTTGACCGGAATGCCGAGCCAATAGTCGCTCGAGCCCCAGCGGCCCGGACCAATAAGGACGTAGTTTTTGCCCTCATCGATAAACTTACGGTTGATTCGCTCAATTTCGTCGGCAATGGCAGGATTGTTCACCGCCGAGAAGTCCTCATCGGCCTTGACATAAACAACATCAACAACATCCTCGGAGATGCCGTGACCCAGCGAGTTGTGCGAGCGCAGCAGACATTTCTCGTCGGGAATGGAGCCAAGGTCTTCGTCGAGGACTTGCTTTGAATCCACTATCGGACGAATCTGCAGGAGGTAGAACTCGCCTGTGCGGTCGTCGTTGACATTGCATGCAAACTCTATCTCTACAGGGCGGCGCATGCTCTCGGCGCCATACTTCATTGACATCTGCAGAATTTCAGGAAGCGGGAATATGCCGTGCTGCAGCACACCGTTCATACTGATTATCTTGCGCCCTCCCTCATAATATCCATCGCGTATCATCTGGTCATACGGGTCGTATGTCGAGGAGATGTATTTCAGCGAACCGTCCTTGTCGGCTTCCTTGACTTTCAGTTTCAGTATATTGAAGCCGTCGTCAACCTTAAAGTCATGGCTAACATTCTCCATGTCGAGGGCATAGAACTTCGTCTGCGTCTCCTTCAGCGCAATCTCCATGTCGCTCATCTGCATCACCTGTGTGGGATGATACGGACTGACGCGCAGTGTCAAGCCGCCGTCAACGATATACTTTCCGAGTCCGAGAGCCAGCGAGGCAATGCCTTCCTCCGACGTCTCGTCGCCAACAGGATAATAGTTGAGCGAGCGCAACACGCCACTGATGTTCGGATAGTAGTGTGAGCCATACTGCTTGCCCACCACTTCCTGCAGAATCACCGCCATTTTCTCCTGGTCGATGACATTCGACGTGGCGGTCATATACGACTTCGAGTCGCGGTAATACACCGAGGCATAAACACTCTTAATAGCCGCAGCAAGCATCTGCAACATCTGGTACTTGTCCTCAAGATAAGGTATCATGTAGGTGCTGTAGATGCCGGCGAAAGGCTGATAATGGCTATCCTCCAACAAACTCGACGAGCGAATGGCTATCGGGCTCTTCGTGGCCTCGAAGAAAGTGAAGAAGTCTGCGATATAGGCATCGGGCAACTGCGCACGGAGGAAATGTCTCAGTATCTCCTCGTCAGGGGCATCGCTCAATGCTATATGGTAGAGGTTGTTAGACTCCATGAACTCGTCGAAGACATCGGTACAGAGCACCACCGTCTTGGGTATCATCACCTTGGCATTGTCGAACTGGTTGAACTCGGGATGCCTCTTAACGATATTGTCGAGGAAAGCCAGTCCACGTCCTTTGCCTCCCAGCGAGCCGTCGCCGATACGCGCGAAGTGGCTGTAGGAGTCGAAGCGGTCGCGGCGGAACAGTGCCACAACACCCTGATTCTTCATGTGACGATACTGCACTATGGCATCGAAGATAATCTTGCGGTGGGCATCAACGTCCTGCAACTTGTGCCAGGTCACCGTCTTCAGGAACGCCGACACAGGGAAAATGGCACGCGCCGAGAGCCAACGGCTGACGTGGTTGCGCGAGACGTGGAACAGCATCGAGTCGTTGGGTATGGTGAAGATGTTGTCCTGCAACTCCTTGAGGTTGCGTATGCGGCGTATCTCCTCGCGCGTCACAGGGTCGCGGAAGATGAAGTCGCCAAAGCCGAAGTGCTCTTCAAGGATATGCCGCAGGTCGATGTTCATCTTCTTCGAGTTCTTGTCAACGAACTTAAAGCCCTCGGCAAGAGCGCGCTCGCGGTTCTCCGTCTCCGAACTCTCCATTATCAGGGGCAGATACTCGTCGCGGCGGCGTATCTCCTCCAGCAGTTTGAATCCCGCCTCGGGGTCTTTCTCCAGCACATGGGCATCGCGGTCGCCGCCCTTCATGGGGAAACGGCAGTCGGAGATAACGCCCAGCGTATTGTCATGATACTTCTCATAGAGTTGCATCGCCTCCTCATAGTTACGCGCCAGCACCACCTTCGGACGTCCGCGCATGCGCATCGTGGCACTGTGGGGGTTCAGTGCCTCGGTGGCGAAACGCTGACTCTGAGCCAGAATATAATTATAAAGGTTGGGCAACACACTGCTGTAGAACCTTATGTTGTCTTCCACAAGCAATATCATCTGCACGCCAGCCTCCTGAATGTCGTGCTCGATGTTCATCTTGTCCTCTATCAACTTAATGATAGAAAGGATGAGGTTGGTATTACCCAGCCAACAGAAAATATAGTCGAACACACTCATGTCCTCGTTCTCAATGCGGCGCGTGATGCCGTGACTGAACGGGGTGAGCACCACACACGGCACCTCGGGGAACTTCGCCTTGACGTCACGGGCCACCGAGAAAGCGTCGTTGTCGGCATTGCCAGGCATGCAGATGACGAGGTCGATGCTCGTCGATTTCATCACCTGCTCCGCCTCTTCTGTCGTTGACACCTGCGTGAACGTGGGAGGATAACGTATTCCCAACTCTGTATATTCGTTGAAGATTTTCTCATCCACGCGCCCGTCGTCTTCCAGAATGAAAGCATCGTACGGGTTTGCCACGATGAGAACGTTGAAGATGCGGCGCGTCATCAGGTTCACGAACGACACATCTTTCAAGATGAATTTGTTCCACTGCTGTGGAATATTGATTTCCATTACCTCTTGTTAATGTAACGCTGGACGGTAAACCAGCATTGGTTCATAATTGGTTGTGTGTTTGCACTTTGCGAAAAGAAACCACTCTGGCGAAGCCTTCTCCCATACAAACATGGCAAAGGTACAATATAAAAATGAAAAAAACACCTCTTTGGGGCGTTTTTTGAGTACTATACATATTATTATATTATTTTTTTTGTATCTTTGCAGTGTCTAAGTAGGAGGTGACGTGTCCCACGTCACAAAATAACTGATTATGACGTGGGACACGTCATCTCCTACAGCAAAGTTATATAGAAACCCGTAAAAGATAGTAAGTAATTGTTTAACTACTAACCGGCAGAAAGATTTCCGCCCTTCTCAGCGGAAACACAGCCGACAACAAACATCGTTATGAAAAAGTTTTTTAGCATCATCATCCTAATGCTAACACTGTGTGTCGCTACAGCAGACGCACAGGAGAAAGGCATTGCAAGTTACTACGGACTGAAAGCGCACGGACGCAAAACGTATAGCGGCGAGAGACACGATGCCTACGTATATGTCTGCGCTCACAAGAAACACCCCATGGGAACCAGACTGAAAGTTACCAACCAGCAGAACGGAAAGAGCGTCATAGTGAAAGTGAACGACCGCGGGCCGTTCCACAAGGGATGGATTGTGGACCTCTCATGGAAGGCAGCCAAGGACCTGGGCATACTGTCGCAAGGCATAGCACCAGTAGTCGTAGAGGTGGTGAAGGGAGAGGCAAAGGAAGAGAAGAAAACAGACTGACCTCCCGCACCAACCGCCATGCCTCAGGACATCTCTCAGAAAGTAAAATAGCCTATATTACTCAGTAAAATAGGCTATTTTACTTTCCAATATAGCCTATTTTGCTTTTCTTTCCTCATAAAGCCACTCAGCAAAAACAGCGTTACAGCCAGCAAAAAGCAATAAGTTACATAAAAACCAAAAATATTTCCATTTTTACTTGGAAGTTTCAAATAAAACCATTACTTTTGCTGCACATACTTGACAAAATGTCAAAATCTTAACCTTTAAATATAAAAACACAATACTATGGAAGTTGAGAAAATCATGCAAGGTCTGGAGCGCAAGCATCCAGGTGAAGCAGAGTATCTGCAAGCAGTAAGAGAGGTGCTCACATCTATCGTTGATGTTTATAACAAGCACCCGGAGTTTGAGAAGGCAAAACTCATCGAACGCCTCGTAGAGCCAGAACGCATCACAACGTTCCGTGTGCCATGGGTGGACGACAAGGGCGAGGTTCAGGTGAACATCGGCTACCGCGTGCAGTTCAACAGCGCCATCGGCCCGTACAAAGGCGGACTGAGATTCCATCCTTCTGTTAACCTTTCAATCCTTAAGTTCCTCGGTTTCGAACAGACATTCAAGAACGCACTCACCACACTGCCTATGGGCGGCGGCAAGGGTGGCTCCGACTTCGCACCGCGAGGCAAGAGCGATGCCGAGATAATGCGTTTCTGCCAGGCTTTCATGTGCGAACTGTACAAGGTGATTGGTCCTGACATGGACGTGCCAGCAGGCGACATCGGCGTGGGCGGACGCGAGATTGGCTACCTCTTCGGAATGTACAAGAAACTGACAAGCCAGTTCCACGGTGCCACACTCACCGGAAAAGGACTGGAATGGGGCGGCTCCATACTCAGACCCGAGGCAACAGGCTTCGGCGCTCTTTACTTCGTTCACCACATGCTCGACAATGCAGGCATCGACATCAAGGGCAAGACGGTGGCTCTCTCTGGCTTCGGCAACGTGGCATGGGGCGCTGCTACCAAGGCAACCGAACTGGGTGCCAAGGTAATCACCATCTCTGGTCCTGACGGATACATCTACGACCCAGACGGCATCAGCGGCGAGAAGATTGAATATATGCTCGAACTGCGTGCCAGCGGCAACGACATCTGTGAGCCGTACGCAGAGGAATTCCCAGGTGCTAAATTCTTCCCAGGCAAGAAGCCATGGGAGCAGAAGGCTGACATCTACCTGCCATGCGCTACGCAGAACGAACTCAACGGTGCCGACGCCGACCAGATACTGGCCAACAAGCCATGCTGCGTGGCAGAGGTTTCCAACATGGGATGCACCGCAGAGGCTGTGGATAAGTTCATCGCTGCAAAGCAACTCTTCGCTCCAGGCAAGGCAGTGAACGCCGGCGGCGTTGCAACATCTGGTCTCGAGATGACTCAGAACTCTATGCGCATGTCATGGAGTGCCGAGGAGGTTGACCAGAAACTGCACACCATCATGAAGGGCATTCACGAGCAGTGCATGAAGTACGGCGAAGAGAACGGCTACATCAACTATGTCAAGGGTGCTAATATCGCCGGCTTCATGAAGGTTGCAAATGCAATGATGGCACAAGGAATTGTATAAGCAATTCCAATCATTGCATTGCAGGCTCGGCGAAGCCAAGACTAAAAAAATGCAATGATGGCAAGGAATTGTGTAAGACAAGAAAAATTACACTCTATATTCTAAATGTTTTTAATGTACGCCTGGGCAAGTCGTGAGATTCGCCCAGGTTTCTTTTTGACAAAAAGACATATTTTAGACAGAAAGACATAAAGGTTTTTAAGACAGAAAGACATATTTTAGACAAAAAGACATAAGGTTTTTAGACATAAAGACAAAAACATTTAGACATAAAGACATATTTTGGGGGACATAAAGACATAAAAACATTTAGGCAAAAAGGTGGGAACGATCACAATACTAAAACAAAAAAGGAAGGCAGAACCTGCCTTCCCAATTATATCCTTTATGTCTTTATGTCCAAAAAAACTTTATGTCTTTATGTCTAAAACCTTTATGTCTTTATGTCTAAAAATCCATATGTCTTTTTGTCTAAAACCTTTATGTCTTTTTGTCCAAAAAAAATAGGTAATTATATATTATTTGCCCCCTTGCTATTGACTCCCCGCCCCTGTAGGGGAGGGGCAGGGGTGGGGTCAGCATTTTTACCCGCATACAATATCTTCCATGTCCCTCTATCTTCTTCCTTGATATCACTGACCCCACCCCTATCCCCAAGGCCTCACCCCTATCCCCTCTCCAAGGGGCGAGGGGGACTTCAGGGGCGGGGAAACAGCGCATACAGCATCTTTCTGAACCCCATCCCATTTTTAGGTCTTCACATCGTCCCCCAACAAAAAAGGAAGGCAGAACCTGCCTTCCCAATTATATCCTTTATGTCTTTATGTCTAAAACCTTTATGTCTTTTTGTCCAAAACCTTTATGTCTTTTTGTCCAAAACCTTTATGTCTTTTTGTCTAAAAACCTTTATGTCTTTTTGTCTAAAACCTTATGTCTTTATGTCCCCAAAAACCTTTATGTCTTTTTGTCCAAAGTCCAAAAGTCCAAAAAGTCCGTAGAGCACCCCCGTAGAGCCTATCGGCGGCGTGTCGGGACATTAAACTCCGTGATGCGCGATGTCACCTGCTCATTACCCTGTATGGCACGCACGCGGAACGTAGCGTTACCGTCCTTCAGTCGGTTGCCTGCCTGCACCGTTGCAGTGTAGCGGATGCCGCGGTGCGGCTGAATCTTCTCAACATGAATCGACGGAGAGATGTAAATCTGCTTTGCTCCCGAAGTCTCCTCCACTATAGGCTGCACGTCGTACAGAGCGCGGTCGGAATTGTTATACACCTCGAAAATCACCTTCGAAGTCTCGCTGGCACGCAGCACATTGTCCATGTCGTCGTCAACGAAACGCGCATTGCGAATCTCCAGTTCCGGATTGAACGTCACGCTGGAGCCGCTGCCGTTGTTATACATCGGGTCGTAAGAACGCGGAGAAACGGCACTGTAATGACCGTTATAGTCCTGGTCGTTGTAGTCGTAGATACGGTCGTCACCGCTGTTGGTAGGGTCGAAGCCACTGTTATCCTCCATGCGTCTCTGGTCGTAGCCGCGATTATCGTATGTGCCGCGACGGTCATACTCATAGTCGTAGTCGCGCTGACGGCGCTCGCGAGCCTCCTCGCGTCGCTGCTGCTGAGCCTGGTCGGCAGCGCTGCCCACGGCAGCACCCACCACAGCACCGCCTGCCATACCTATTATCGTTCCGATGTCACTGCCACGAGGGCCACCAGTGATTCCGCCGATGGCAGAACCAAGAATAGCACCGATGCCCGAGCCCTGATAAGCGCCGACACCCGTATATGTTGTGCAACCGCTGAGCAACAGCGAAGCACACGCAACAGTCATAATCACCTTCTTCATATCTAAAAATATTTATCTATTATAAGTTTTCGTGGCAAAGATATTCATTTTCAGCGAAACCAAAATAAAATTTCCCCTATTTTAACATAGGGAAATCCCTACAAGCCACACATTTAACATCTGTTAATCGCCACACACATTACCTATTATAGCCAATCAACCACATGCCGAAGAACTTGTCGAAAACTTCATAGACACCAAGATTCGAAGTTACAAAATTCTTCTCCAGCAACCCTTTACAGACTTTTGCGCTTAATGTCCATTCACATACGTTACCCGTTCAAAAGCATATCTCTGACCACCTCAAAAGGCACTCCTGAGGTAGTGATTAGGGCCTAATCACCTCCTCAGGAAGCACAAGTGAGAACGCCACTAAGCATCTTTGACAAGATATGATGTGGTGAAAGAGGTGAAAGTGAAGTGAAAGTGCACCTTCACACACAACACAATGATTTTTAATGCATTACCAACGGTGTGAAATTGTGAAATTGATTTTCACCAATTTGGCAAAGAAAAACATTATTACTTGCGATTTGTTGCTTTCTTTATACCACAGATCGCGCAGATTGCACAGATTACTATCCTTCCCACAGGGGCGATTAGAGGTGTACTGCAATAAAAAGCCCCTGGCACACTTGGTGCCAGAGGCTATTTTTACATTCCTAACTGCATTAATGCAGCATGATGATTACTTAGCAATTTTCTTCTCGCTCAAGTCTTCCCACTTATCCTTGATGGGAGCAGCGAGATCTGACTCGTCATCAATAACGTCACCCTGCTCTTTCGCATCTACAACGTTATTTTTTGATGGACCACCTTGATGAATAGGATCATCAAGAAATGGAGTAGCCACATTCAACCTAACGATGTCTGTCTGGGGACATTCGTACTTTCTATTCTTTTCCATTATATAATTATTATTTTATAACTACCTTTTTTGTAGAACCATTCTTATACCTAATGATATTTACACCTCTTACCGGCGTTTCTGAACGCACGCCATTAATATTATAGTAGCCTTCAATATCTGAGTCATCGCCAGTCTTTACAGAAGAAACACCCGTAGCATCCGAGTCGCTCTCTATAAAGTCTACGACTGGTTTCGCATAATCATCAGTCTTAGGCATAAAATTAAGATACCAACGATAAGCGCCCAATTGAGCATTGTCGCAGAAGTTTATGGTTCCGCCACCCATCGCAAAGAATGTATTTGAAGAAGTCGCTTTCACTCCCTCATATGTTCCTGTGAACGCATAGACTGCAGCTGTTGTCTCTGTCTGCATTGGATTTACATTATGCGTGTCATGAAGAATGGTGTTCTTTACTACTATTGACTGTTCACCACTGTTCTTAGCCCTGATTAGATATGGCTTGTTTGCGTGTATCTTACCTTCGGTCATCTTGGTGTAATATACCTCTATCTTATCACCTGTAGTCCATTGGCCGTCATTCTCAAGAGCAACCATGTGAATCTTAGCAAATTCATATTTGTCAGTCAACTCTGAAATGTCGTTTATGTCAAATGGAATGTACAATGCCTGCCAATTTGTGTTTCCAAATCTGCGAATGTATGTAACAGAGGTAACTTCCTTGTCTTCAGTGTAGCTAAGATATGGGTAAACCTCCCAGTCTCTCAGTTCATATATTCCTGCGTCTTCCTTGGTCTTCAGGGTGCTTGTACCATTGTTATTGCTTACCCAAATGTATCCGTCAGGAATAACCACATCACCTTCTGTGAGTTCATCCTTAGCCGTTACTACAACGCCTGTATAATTCAGACCTTGAGGATCTGCAACAGAGATGGTCTTCGGTCCACTCAATGTACCGCCTGTAATGTTTGCATTGATTGGGAGGCCTGTAGTATGCTGTGCAATTGCGATGGCAGCACCTGTCGTCGTCGTACCACTACCGTTTGCCTTAACTTCATACGTAGTTGCTGTAGAGGAAATCTTACCACCAGTAACATTCAGCTTACCGGCACGGACCTCGATACCTGAATCAACGGTTCCCTCAATTGTGGCTCCGTCCACGACATTCAATGTAGCGTAGCCATTCAGGGCAATTCCAACTTCACCCTTAATCGTAGCTCCGTCGTTCACGTTGATAACACTGTTGCCTTCCTTGATGTTACCCATCACAAAAACACAGCCGTTGATAGTTCCGTTGATGTCGATGGTTGAGCCATAGGCAGTATTCTTATCAGACTGCCAGAGAATGATGCCATAGTCTTTTGTGATGATAGTTGCTGTTGCGTCAAGAGTAAACTTATTATAGTTCTCCGTGTTCTCAGCAGCACCATTCACATAGACAGTTCCGGCAACTGTACCATTCTTAACGACAATATCAGCGTCGTACTGATCGATATAGCCAGTCATCGTCTTACCGTTCAGGTCAAGCACAATGTTTTTGCCGTCCTTCACTACGATGCCTTCCTTCACATCAGTAAGCAGAGTAATAGTCGTTGTCTCGGCAGTAGCAGCTGCAACAGCCTCAGCCAGCGTCTCATACTTAACAATGTTCTCGCCTTCGCCAATCTGAGCGACATAGTCACAAGGAGTCAGTGTGCTCATTCCGTCAGCGCTCACCCACTTGTAGCCGGCGGGGATTACGACTGTCTCTGCTTTCGCAAGAGCGTCGGCAGCCTTGACCGTAACGTCATTCAGTCCAATTTCCTCTACGTCTGTTACTACCAAGGTCCTGGTTCCAGTCAGCGTGCCGCCATTGAGTGTAGCCTTGATGGGAAGCATCGTGGTGTGCTGTGCCACTGCGACGGCTGCACCCTTCGTGCAAGAACCGCTGCCGTTCTTCTTCTCGCTGTACGTTGAAGCCGTAGCCTTGATGTTACCGCCATTGACAATAAGGTTACCTGCACGCACCTCGATACCAGTTTCACCAGATACCTGGGCACCCTCGTTAACGTTTACTGTCGCAATACCATTCAATGCAACACCGACACTTGCTTCGTCATCACCATTGTCAGGCCCATAGACAGTGCCGGCAACATTGATATTAATTTCATTCTCCGCATTCTTCAGGTTACCCAGTACGAAGAGCGTTCCGTTAACCGTACCATTGACATTCACGTCGATGACATTCTTCTGCGCGTCGTTGCTGCCGAAGACGTTCAGGCCATACTCAGCACCTGACAAGGTCACGCCAGTGCCAACGGTCAGTGTGCGCTTCTGAGTCAGGTCGCCAGTACCGCGGATTTCAATCGGAGCCAGGCCGGCGTTCGTGGTCGAGATTACGCCATGGTCTGCGTCGGCGGTTCCGTTGTTGACGATGTTAAGGCCGCCGCCAGCCAGTGCGATGTTGCTGCTGGTGGTAATATTGTTACCATTAAGGTCAAGCGTGATGCTCTTGTTCTCCGTAGTGGTGGCATAGCGATTGTTCGTGCCAGCGTAGGCAGGTGTGGCACCCGCATTTACAAACAGACGGTCAGCAAGCTCAACATCCTTCAGCAACGTGATAGTTTTGCCTTCTGTAGCGGCTGCAAATGCATCAGCCAGTGAGTAATACATTTCATCGTCAATCTTGGCAACAGGAGCCTTCTGAACCGTCCAGACATCGCCGTCCTGAACAGCCTCGTAGCCTGCGGCACAGAAATTAGTTTCGGTTCCCTCGGCCTGGTTGTTGGCGGGGTTGAATTTCACAAATGAACCACCAGTCACATTGAACTTTGCTGTATTGTTTTTATAAGAAGCGTCAAGGCAGTTCAGGAGGAAATTGTATCCGCTTGTTCCATCTATTTGTTTAATGGAGAATGTTCCGCCTTCAATATTACAAGTGGAAACGCCTGTGCCTGCTTCATTGATTAAGTATACACTAGAGATATTGCCTGTGTAAGTACCGTCCTTAATAGTAAGGATACCACCATCCCGTACATCGAAGGTAAAGCAGTCGTTTTCCTTGGCATCAATGGTACCATTACCGGTAACCGTAAGATTACCAGTTGCCTGTACAGAGAAGAACGACCAGTTGCCCCCAGCCCAAAGGTCTGAGGTGTTGGAGATTGTCTTTCCGGCAAGATCAAGGGTAACCTGCTTGGTAACGGCAATCGTAGAGGGCAGGTCGATATCTGTGAGAACAGTTATGGTCTGACCAGTCTGGGCAGCTTCGAAAGCGTCTGCAAGAGAATAATACTTTGTTTCACCTATCTTAGCGACGGCTGCCTTCTGAACGGTCCAGACGTTGCCGTCCTGAACAGCTTCGTAGCCTGCGGCGCAGAAGTTGGTTTCAGTTCCCTCGGCAAGGTTGTTGGCGGGGTTGAAGTTCACAAATGAGCCGCCTGTAACATTGAACTTTGCCGTATTGCTGGCATAAGAAGCATCATGACAGTTCAAGAGGTAACGGTACTTATCGTCTTGTACATTATTTGCCAATTGTTTGATGGAGAATCTACCACCTTCGATATTACACGTGGAAACGCCTGTACCTGCCTCATTGATTAAGTATACACAAGAGATATTACCTGTGAAAGTACCGTTCTTAATGGTAAGGATTCCACCATTTCGCACATCGAAGGTATAGCAGTCATTTTCCTTGGCATCAATTTTACCGTTACCAGTAACCGTAAGATTACCATTTGCCCGTACAGAGAAGAACGACCAGTTGTCCCCTCCCCAAAGGTCTGACGTGTTGGAGATTGTCTTTCCAGCAAGATCAAGGGTAACCTGCTTGCCAACTACTATTGTAGAGGGCAGATCGATATCTGTGAGCACAGTAATCGTCTGACCATCCGTTGCAGCTTCGAATGCCTCTGCAAGTGAATAGTATTGTTTTTCGCCAATCTTGGCTACATACTCCTTGGCTACAACTGTATAAGTATATCCACCCTCAACGGCAGTCTCCACAACCTTGAAGTTAGCATCAGCAGAAGAGAAGATGTCGGTCTGCTTGTCGGTAACGATAGTAACACCAGGATTAAGTGCGATGCTATGATCTCCAGCTGTCAATGTCTTTTCACCTTGAACGAGAGTAAATGTTCCTTCATTGAGTCCACAAGTGACATTTTCTGTGAGAGCAATGTCACCCTGTAGAACGGCCTTGTTAAACATTCCAGAATTCAGGGCGACTGTCAGCTCGGCTTCATTCTTTGCATTGAATGTATTTCCACTGAGATTGTTTGTAAAGTTAGCAAGGTCAGTGTCACTTTCGTACAAATACATTTCTTGGTCACCCTTCTGTACACCTTCAATAGTATTATTAGTAATTGTTACAGAAGTCGCTGCATTTAGATCACCAATAGCAACTGCAGGTTTCACAGACAGGTCCTTGAACGTACAACCATCGATAACAACAGAACCGATTTCTGTACCGTATGCTTCGTGCAATTTAATAGCTCTATAACCTGTGAAAGTGCAGTTGTTGACTATCACTTCGCCATTGCTAATCCATATACAATTTTCTGCAGTTTGTGTGGAGCGTTTGGCATTACCATCTGCGATGAACTCGCAGTCAGTAAATGTTGTCTTTGTTCCATCGACAGAGATTCCGTCAGCGAATTTCACATTTGTAAACTCAAGTGGGCAGGTCTTAGCCTCACCCATCTCAAGGTAAGCGAATTCCCATGCATTATTGCCATTTTGTGAATCGTAACGTGTATTGTCAGCAATTGTCATGTTTTGGAATGTCACCTTCTCTGCAGCTGTGGATTCTGTGTAGAAACCACGAACGCCTCCACCTACGAAAGTGAGTGTGTGACCAGCACCGTCGATAATGACATTTTTTGTAACCGTATTACCTTCTGCAAGAGCCGCATGACGATATTGCTCTGCATCTGTATAGGTAGCGTCTTTCAGAAGCGTTATCGTATAACTTTCCTTGGGATCGGCGTTAATAGCATCAAAGGCATCTTTCATGTCACCATATTCAGCCTCTTTACCTTCGTTATCGGTCACCTTTACTATAGACTTAATAACCTTATTGTTGCTCAGGGTTGCGCCAGAACTACGTCCAATAATGTCGCCGATAGTATTAGGAGTACCCTCATAAGCATTTGTCAAATCCTGAGTGACGGTAACGTTTTTCACAGTATTATTAGTAATAGTGCCGCCAGAATATCCGACTATACCACCAATATCGCGGTAACCTGTAATAGTAACATCCTCTACTGTACAATTGTTGATGGTAGTGCCTTTAGGTGCGTAGCCGCCCATAATACCACCTGCCTTACAACCATTGTCATATTTTCCATCGTCAAGTTTCTCTGGTGTTGTATTTATCGTTCCACCAATAACGTGACAGTTTTCGATGGTTGGAGCATTAGCTGTGTATGCTACGATACCTCCAGCATAATACGTACTCGTAATGTTGACATTCTTAACCGTTAGGTTCTTGATGGTTCCATTCTCGACAGAACCGAACAGACCTGCAACAGCATACTTTGGCGTGTTGTCATTGACCGTCAGATTGCTGATGGTGTAGCCATTACCGTCAAAGATACCGGCGAACGATTGGCCTGGATAACTAACCAAATTTCCAATTGGAGTCCAGTTGGTTTCACCAGACAGGTTAAGGTCTGCTGTGAGTTTCACTGTCGTACCAGCATACGTGGTTCCGCTATTTACTGCATCACGGAACTCCTTGAGCTGTTCAACAGTACCAATTTCAAGGACAGTTCCCTCATTAGTTCCATTTAGCCCTGGAACAGCAATGGCAGTGACTCCGACCAATAGGAGGAGTGAAAGCCATAGATGTCTTGCATAGTTTTTCATCTTGATTTTCATAATTACATATTTTGTTTAAGTTGTTATTTTCTTGTTATTTTGGCTACTTGTCCATTAAGAACAAGCAAAATTACTAAAAAAAATTATTACTGTCCGCTAAACTTTCGTCATTAGAATAAAATTAGGGCTGATACCAGATTCGGTGTCAGCCCTTATGGTTACCTTTGTAGTCGCGAAACAAAATCAAACGTAACCATGGGCAAAAGTACAC
>Ga0256404_1000448_pt1 | contig 107039 bp, 111 predicted proteins | sample RumenRJG_01DNA_FD_185990 | JGI IMG/M metagenome (GOLD analysis project Ga0256404, IMG submission 185990) | Bovine rumen microbial communities from Lethbridge, Alberta, Canada - RJG_01 | ecosystem: Host-associated > Mammals > Digestive system > Stomach > Rumen | place: Canada: Alberta...
CACGATCTCATCTTCATACTGCTGTATGTGCCTGTAATTTCTTGCCATAACAAGACCTCCTATGGTTTCTATTATACCATAGGAGGTCTTTTTTGTCATTGTACGTTTTTTATGGTTCGGATCATTAGCTGAGGGGACTTTTGTATTAGACAGCAACGAAAAAAGCACTTCCGATTTCTCGAAAGTGCCTGTTTCGTGGAGGGTGGGTAGTGGGATTCGAACCCACGGTCTTCGGGACCACAATCCGACGCTTTAACCAGCTAAGCTATACCCACCATATTCAAATAAATAAAAACGAAGCTCTCCATTAGATGGAGTCAAGTAACGGAGAGTTTCGGAATGGCGCGCCTTGCTGGATTCGAACCAGCGGCTTACTGCTTAGAAGGCAGTTACTCTATCCAGCTGAGTTAAAGGCGCAAAAATGGAGCGGGTGATGGGAATCGAACCCACGTGTTCAGCTTGGAAGGCTGACATTCTACCATTGAACTACACCCGCACGGCGTTTCAACATGAAATATTCTATCATAATCGGAGCAAATTGTCAATACCACTTTTGAAAAAAAGTCACAATTACTAAAAATATCGCGCTGCTATTCTCCACGAATGACAAAATGCCGATTGACAAAATAAAATGAAAAAATATTGTCACAAAACAGTTCCTCAGCACGTCTAATATAATAGGGAGCGTTTGAAAAAGCTTTCAGTCCGAAGCAAAATTAAGAAAAAATTAAGGCTTTTGGCAGGCAAATAATAAGAATGACCAATTATAATACAAAATAAAGTGACGGATTTGTAATTTAAAAGTCACGTTAATGTCACGTTTCTGTAGTATGATATGATTGTAATAAGGGAAGAGAGGTGGAAACAACAGTGAACAGCCATTGCTTTTTACAAAAAATCTCCCGAATTACAGCCATTTATATTACATAATGAGGATTTTTACAATAAAGAGAAAAATTGCCGCTCATTATATTGACAAGTCTTTATCAATGTTGTATTATTTTAAATGAGTAAAAAATTACGAAAAATATTTTTTATCAATGCACAAATTACAGAGACTCAACTGTGTTATTGATGTGGAATGTTAAGAATAATGAGCAGGTGATGAACAAAAGAAAAGTTAAAATAAAAAAATATTTCCCGGCTTCGTCTTTTTCGGCTGAAAAAATCACTTATATATATAACTGCCAAAAAAACGAGAGCGAGAAACAGTTTGCATCGACATAAGATTTTTTGTAAGGTTGTGTTAAAATGAAAAACAAGGCAAAAAATCAGTGCGGAAGAAAGGGCGAGAGGATATTCAGCAATGTATGCGTTATCCCGAGCCTGCTGGGAGTAATGATATTCTTCCTTGTTCCGTTCTGTATCGTAATATACTATTCACTGATAAACAACCCTGTTCTGAAAGAATTTGTAGGACTTGAAAACTATACTAAGCTGTTCAGCAATTCAGCTTTCACAAAGGCGGCAAAGAACACAGCATTCTTCTCGCTGGTATCGGTACCCCTTTCGGTGATACTTTCACTGGGGCTTGCAATGCTTCTCGAACGCAATATCCCGGGCAAGAGCATATTCAGGACATTCTTCCTGAGTCCTCTTATGGTACCCACGGCTTCTGTAGTTCTTGTATGGCAGGTATTGTTCCATAATCACGGAACTGTGAACCAGATAATTGAGGCTATGGGAGGGCACGGCGTAGACTGGATAAAGTCCTCCCACGGACAGCTTGTTATAATATGTATGTTCCTGTGGAAAAATCTGGGCTACAACATGATACTCTTCATGTCGGCGCTGTGTGCCATACCAAAGGACATCATTGAGGTGGCAGACCTCGAGGGTGCAGGCAGTCTGTATAAATTCCTGCATATAAAGCTGAGATATCTTTCGCCGACTATCTTGTTCGTACTGATACTCTCAATGATAAACTCATTCAAGATATTCCGCGAGGTATATCTCCTGACTGGAAATTACCCCAACGATTCGCTTTATATGCTCCAGCACTTCATGAACAATACCTTTAACAGCCTTGACTACCAGAAGCTCTCTGCGGCGGCTGTACTGTTTGCGCTTCTCATGATAGTGATAATGGCAGTCCTCCTCATTGCCGAGGATATCTTCGGAAAGGATGTGGAGAACTGATGAAGCTGAAAAGAATGGCGATAAAGCGCCGAAGAAAAATATTCGATATCTTAGTATTCGGGTTCGTACTGTTAGCGGCTCTGCTTTTCCTTTTGCCGACGGTGCTGACCTTGGCAAACTCCTTTATGACTTCAAATGAGATAAACGCCAATTACGGCGCGATGCTCTCGAATATGACAGAGAACAAAAAGACATTCATATCCACGAATGTAAACCTTAAATTCATTCCCGACAAGGTCACCTTTGACCAGTACAAGGCAGTTCTCATTCAGAATTCCGATTATCTCATGAAGTTCTGGAACTCGGTATGGCTGACAGTTCCTATCACCGTATTCCAGATGGCTGTGGCGATACTTACCTCCTACGGCTTTTCAAGGTATCCGAATAAGTTCAAGGGCATAATCTTCTTTGCATACATTATATTAATGATAATGCCCTATCAGGTAACTCTCGTTCCGAATTACCTCGTTGCGGATAAGTTCGGACTGCTGGATACCAGACTTTCAATAATACTTCCTGCAATATTCTCACCTTTCAGCATATTCCTGCTGACAAAGGTAATGCGGCGTATCCCCGTTTCCTATGTTGAAGCGGCAAAGCTTGACGGCGCAGGAGAATTCAAGATACTTACCAAGATATATATCCCGCTGTGCAAGGGCGCTATAGTTTCAATTGCCATGCTTGTGTTCATAGATTACTGGAACATGGTGGAACAGCCCATTGTACTTATGAAAGAATCGACGCTTCACCCCCTTTCCGTGTTCCTTTCACAGATAAACGAAAAGGATATCGGTCTTGCCTTTGCAATAGGCGTGGTTTACATGATACCCACGGTGCTGATGTTCCTCTACGGCGAGGATTACCTCGTAGAGGGAATAACCTATTCGGGCGGAATCAAGGGCTGACGCAGAAAAGTCACAGCTCAGAAGGAGTAATAATATGAACGAAACAAAAGAAGTTAAGGATATACTGGCAGAGCGCGGCGAAAAAGAAGAAAAGTCCCCTGCCAAAAGACGTGAGCTCATAAAGACGCTTATAATAGTATTTTTAGCATTAATGCTGGTGCTCACATTTTTCTCAAACACCATAATGAACAAGTCTCTCGCCGAAATTTCCTCAGAGCAGGTAGCCGCAGGAAAGCTCACTGAGCGTATCAGGGATACGGGCACTGTGGAGTCCAACCAGTCCTACGAGGTAAAGACCGACGCCAACAGAGTTATCGAGAAGATACACGTAAAGCAGGGACAGGAGGTACACAAGGACGATGTCCTCTTTACTGTAAACGCTGTTGGAAGCGAAGCTCTCGAGCTTGCCGAGACTGATTATGACAAGGCAAAGCTTGACTACGAAACAGCACTGCTGAAAGAGCCTCTTGACTACTCCGAGGACAATCAGGAGATAAAGGCGGCAAGAGACGAGATAAACGCTCTCATCGCAAAGCGCGACGCCGCAAGGAACAACGCAGGCACACTGGCTGCGGAAAAGGAAAGATACAAGGCAAACAAGGCTGAGTATACAAGACTTACCGCTCTCCAGACCAAGCTTGAAACAGCAGGAAAGGCTATCAACTCGGATACGTACGAGGAGGCTGATCCCGAGTTCATAGGCGAGCTGCCCTCACTTTACAATACATATTCTGCTGCTGAGGAGGAATACAAGGCAGCATATGCCCTTTACGAAAAGGCTCTTGATTCAAACAATAATGTTGAGATAACAAAGGCAGACGCTGACGCAAAGCAGGCAGTTAGAGATTCTGCCAAGAACGCTTACAGCGAGGCAAAGAGCAGCAAGCGCAGCGAGATCGCTTCACGTCTCAGCGAGGTCTCCGCAGAGGCTTCAAGGCTTAACGGCGAGATAGAGGCTTATACCGAGTCTCTTACCGAGGGCTCAGGCTCAGAAAGCTATGAATCCCTTGCAGCAAGCGTTGTCGAGAAGCAGAACGCCCTTGAAAAGAAGATAATAGAGCTCAACAAGACCAAGAAGAGCGATTCCATAAAGGAACAGCAGACAAATCTCAATATCGAGTCCCTTAAAAAGGACATGGAAAAGAAAAAAGAAAAATATGAAAAGCTCAAGAAGGATTCCAAGGCTACCGAGATAAAGTCCAAGTACGACGGCGTTGTAAGCTCCATAAATGTAAAGACTGACGACAAGACCGTTGAGGAAATGCCTCTTGCGACTATCGACCTTGTGGATCAGGGCTATACAGTAAAGCTCACCGTTGACGCCGACAAGCTCAAAAAGGTAAAGAAGGGCATTACAGCCGAGGTAATGAACGATTACAGCGGCGATGTCGAGGCTGTTCTTACCGAGATAAAGAGCAATCCCAAGGCAGGAGCAAAGAAAAAAGACCTTGTTTTCTCAGTAACGGGAAGTGTTGAGTCGGGAGAGACGCTTGACATCTCTATCCCACTCGGCAGCGGCACATATGACGCCATAGTTCCAAGGAGCGCAGTAATACCCGATAACAGCGACAACTACGTACTTGTAGTGCGTTCAAAGAATACTCCTCTCGGCAACCGCTATTATGCTGAAAGAGTTACCGTGACCGAGCTTGCAAAGGACGAGGTCTCATCAGCAGTTTCAGGCGATATCGGCAGAGGTGACTATGTAATAACCGCGTCCAGCAAGCCTATCCGTCCGGGTGATCAGGTCCGCATGAAGGATAAATAAGGCGGTGGATCTGGTGAAAAAAAGATTCAGACCTGTTCATATAGTCATTGCCGCGGTGAACGCCGCCGCTGTTGCGGGGGTACTGATACTGACGGCAGTGGGAAACAGCGCCGCAAGGTCTCAGCGTTACAATTACGCCTATGAGAACTGGAAAAACGGCAGCAAGGACGAATACTCCCAGATAAGCTGCTTTTTCAGCGACGACGCAGGCTTTGACAAAAACGAGATACGCGGCGTGAATGCAAAGCTCATGGGAAAGCTCAGCGAGGCTGCGGTAAATCCCAACGGACGGCAGAAGCTTGTTCCCGAAGCCTACAGCGCTTCTCTCGGAAAAGCCACTATTATGGGAGAAACGGGAAAGCATTCCGAGACCGAGGTCACAGCCGTGGGCGGAGATTTCTTCCTGTTCCGAAGCTTCGACCTTGTCAGCGGAGCGTTCTTCTCCGATGACGACCTCATGCAGGACGGAGCGGTCATTGACCGTCAGCTTGCATGGAATATCTACGGCACCGATAATATCGCAGGCAAAGCCATTTACATAAACAACGTAAAACTCTACATTTCGGGAGTTATTGAAACTCCCCGAACTGATCCCGAGGAACGCTGCGTAGGCAGCACACCGAGGGCATATATATCCTACTATGCGGCAGGACTTATCTCAGGCAGCGGAGGCGGCTATGACGAGTTTGACGACAGCATGAGAACTGTCTCCGATTTCCGGAAGGTCACCTGCTATGAATGCATCAGTCCCGAGCCTGTTGAGAGGTTCACCTATAATGCTGTAAAAAAAGAACTCTCGGAGAGATACAAGGACAAGATAAGCATAGTAAACAACACGGAGCGCTTTGATCCTAAGCCGAGGATAAAGGCTCTGAAACGGCTTGATGACAGCGTTGTCCGCAAGGACAGCATAGTCTATCCGTTCTGGGAGAATGCTTCGAGAATGGTTGAATTCAAGCTTTCATTCATCTACGGAGGGCGAAGGCTCCTCCTTGCTATACCGCTGATAACGCTGATATGGCTTATTATAGTGGCTTACAGAGCGTTTATGCGAAAGAAAGAAGGCCTCAGAAGAGCTGTGGGCGGTTTTGTATCAGAAAAGACTACAGAGCTGAGGAAAAAGCGCACAGACAGCACGGAAGAGAAAAAAGAGAGCTCCGAAAAATAAAAACAGGAGCAGACAAAAGAAAGTAAAATAAAAACAAGAAAAAAGAGGTATCATTATGAAGAAAACATTTACACGAATCACAGCACTTACCGCAGCACTTGCCCTTATCGCAGGTACAGCAGCTTCTTGCGGAAAAAAAGAAGATTCCAACAACGGCAAGGTAAAGACCGCAAAGGAGCTTATGGCAGCCTCCTATAAGGCAGTTGAGATCGATACTGATGTAGACAACATCAACACTATTGACAGGATCGACGAAAACAGAATACTTATCAGTACTTTTAGCGAGCGCCAGAACGCACCTACATTATATATCTCCGATAACGAGTTCAAGGATATCAAGCCCATTGAAATAGACTTCGGAGTAAAGGAAGACGATGAGGTAAACTTCAATACAGCAGTATCTCCCGACGGCAATATCATGGCATTTGCAACATTCGTAGATTTCGGCGATCAGAAAAAGCCTGATTTCGATGATCCGAGCTTCGATTATGAAAGCTTTGACTATGAAGAATTCTACAGCCATGTAAAGTATAATTACAAGCTGTACACCGTTGACCTTGACGGCAATATCAAGTCAGAGAACGATATCACAGGTCTTGATGAGTATGCCGACGAGGACGGCGACGTGCATATCGGACGTATGTATCCATGCGGCGGCGATAAGGTGATCTGCGAGGTATACTCAATGGACAACAAGTATGTCATCTTAGGTACTGACGGAAAGATAAGCGGCGAGCTTGACGGTCTTGACGCCAGCTACATCGAAAGCGTTGCGCTTATTGACGACGAAACTATCGCAGCAGCAGGCTATTTCAAGAACTATGATGCTGCTGTAAAGTACGTTGATGCCAATACATTAAAGGCAAAGGACGACACAGTTGACCTTAAAAAGGCAGGTCTTTCCGATAATATCGGCACAATTTTCGCAGGCAGCGGCGACTATAAGTTCCTTATGAGCACATCTACTGCTCTTTGCGGCATCAAGGAGGACGGCTCAGGCGAGGAGATAATCAACTGGCTGGATTCCGATCTGGGCAACGGCGGCGTGAACTCTATCGTTTCTATGGAAAACGGCGATTATGTCATCGCATATCAGGATTATACAAGCGGAACAAACGGCGGTACTCTGTACAGACTTACAAAGCGTGACGTTTCCGAAATGGAGAACACCAAGGTCATCACTATCGGCGTAATGTACGATAACCCCAATATCAAGAGCAAGGTACAGGAATTCAACAAGTCCCATGACGGTGTACGCTTCAAAATGGTTGATTACAGCAAGTATGACGATTACGATGAGGAGAAGGAGAGATACACCAGCTCAGGCGAAGGTCAGCTTAAAAACGACATCGTATCAGGCAATGCTCCCGATATGATAGTTTGCCAGAATCAGGCTCTCATCAAGAACCTTGCAAATAAGGGACTTTTCGTTGACCTCAGCGAATATCTCTCCAAGGACAGCGATATCAAAACGGATGATATCATGCCCAATATCCTCGAAGCCTGCAAGATAGGCGGCAAGCTGCTTTCACTTCCTACTGCATTCCAGATACAGACCTATGCTATCAAGGCTAAGAACTTCGATAAGGATACATGGACTATCGATGAGATGATAGACACATACAAGAAGCAGCCCGAGGGAACATCTCTCACATATCTCGACTCCAAGGAAACTATATCTGAGATGCTCCTCAGCTCTATGTGCGGCTGCATAGATTATGAAAAGCGCACCTGCAGCTTTGATTCACCTGAGTTCAAAAAATTCCTTGACTTTGCTAATGAATTCCCCAAGCAGGATGAACTCATTGACTGGGAGGACCAGAAGGCTGTTAATGAGATGTTCAACAACGACAACTTCATGAAGGATAAGCAGCTCATAGATAATGTTTATCTTTATGATTTTGAATCATATGTCAGTCAGTACAAGGGCAGATTCGGCGACGAAGATGTCAAGTTCATCGGCGGTCCGTCAGTAGGCGGCAACGGCGGCGTTCTCATGCTTTCCGAGAGCCTTGCTATCCTCACAAATTCAACAGACAAGGATACCTGCTGGGAGCTCGTCAAGGAATTCTTCAAGACACCCGAAGAAGATGAGGATGAGTCAGGAATGAACAGATACTATATCGGCGGATTCCCGGCTATCAAGTCAAAGTTCGACAAAATGGCAGACACTGCTACAAAGAAGCCTTACTACATCGACGAGAACGGCAAGAAGGTAGAATACAACTACAGCTACTATGATCAGTCAAAGAATAAGTCTGTTGACGTTGATCCTCTCACAGAAGACGAAAAGAAAGAGATAGTTGACTATATCATGAATACTACAACTATCGTTGATAATTTCGATCCCGAAATACAGAATATCATAATGGAAGAGGCTGATGCTTTCTTTGAGGGCGAAAAGAGCTCAGAAGAGATAATCAGCAGTCTCCAGAGCCGTATTTCCTTGCTTCTCAGCGAGCAGGGCTGATAAAAACTGAAAATCTACATATATTAGATATAATACAACCTCCTTAATTTAGGCACTGCCGTCTGAACAGCGGCAGTGCCGCTTCCTTTTTATGGGCATTTTCAGCTGATTATAAGTAAAATTTTTATAATAAAATAAACATATGTATTCATAACTTTTTTCAATAAATTTATGCTTTTCTATTGACAAAAAACGACTAAAGTGGTATACTTTACTTGTTATATTACCTTTAGGGAGGAATTTTATCATGGATAACAATTACAACAATGATCAGCAGAATGCAACTCCTGATTACAATCAGGCACCACAGGCACCCGTTGATCCATACAACGGAAGCGCACCTACACCGGACGGACCTAAGGGCAAGGCAATTGCTTCAATGGTATGCGGTATCTGCGCAGTTGTTCTCGGATGCTGCCTTTCAGCTTGGCTCGGTCTTATCCTCGGCGTTATCGCTATCGCTCTTGGCGCTCTCGTTATGAAGAACAACGAAGCAGGCAGAGGAATGGCTATCGCAGGTCTCGTTTGCGGTATCGTAGGCGCAGTTCTCGGTATTGCAGGTGTTATCATCACCCTTATCTTTGGCGAAGCTATCAAGGATATGCTCAAAGAGATCAACGGCGCACTTTTCATCATCAAGTAAGATATGTCTAAACGTCTGAGAATAGCAATCGCGGCTGCGGCGCCTTTTCTGGCACTGGTCGCCTTTGTCCTCAGAGATCAAATAGTCGGGCTTGCAAGGCTCATGCCGCCATGCGGCTTTCATAAGCTCACAGGTTACTGGTGTACAGGCTGTGGAAATACCAGAAGCACCATTGCTCTGCTGCAAGGTCACATCTGGACAGCCATAAGGAACAACGCTACTATGCCTTTTCTGAGCCTGCTGCTGTGTCTGCTCTACATAGAGAACCTGGCAGCGATATTCGGCAGGGATATAAAGCTCCTTCCGAGAAAGCTGTGGATATGGCTGATAGTGATAAGTCTGTTCGTTGTCTATTATATAGTAAGGAACTTCGTACCTGCACTTGCTCCGATATCTTAAAAGATGAACAGATAAGCTCTCGTTTCGGCGGGAGCTTGTTTTTTTGTTGACAAAACTGCCGAAAAATGCTATAATTTACATATTATAGTTGCCTTTAGGAGGGTATCAATATGGATAACAATTACAACAACGATCAGAGCAGCGGCTACGGTGACGATCCTGCACAGGGACAGGGTAACGGCGGCTATACAGCTCAGAACGATACTCAGGACAATACTTACGGACAGAATTACAGCGGCGGATATGACGCTCAGAATAATTACAATCAGCCCAATAACGGCTACGGCGCACAGAATAATCCCTATGGACAGCCAACAGGCTCGAATTACGGTCCTCAGAACAATCCCTATGGACAGCAGGGCGCTCCCTACGGTCCCCAGAACAATCCATACGGACAGCCGAATAATCCGCAGTACGGACCTCAGAATTTCTACCAGAACGGAAATCCCTACGGCGCTCCGTATTTGCAGGATCCCTATCAGCAGCAGCCTCCTCTGGAGGGCAGCATAGGACTTTCAGTAGCTTCAATGGTACTGGGTATCTGCGCGATACTCTGCTCATGCTGTTTCTATCCTGTTGCATTCCTGCTTGCACTTGTAGGACTTATCCTGGGTGCAGTAGCTATAAAGAAAGGTCCCGCAGGAAAGGGCATGGCTATAACAGGACTTATACTCTCTATAATCTCTGTTGCAATAGCCGTATTGATACTTATATTTGCAGCTTCACTGGGCATAAGCTCGGGGATCAGCGACATATTCTGATAATGATGAACTCCCGACTACGGGAGTTTATTTTTTTGCTGACATTCTCAATTCAGAAAAAGCTTCTGTCTCCGTTGCTTTTTTAAGAAAAAAGATGACAAATCAATAATAATGTGATATAATATTAGCGTATTATATTTTTCGGAGTGTGGAAAATGAATAAATATAAAAAGCTTGCGCTTAATACGGGCATTTTTGCTATCGGCAGCTTCGGTGCAAAGATACTGAACCTTCTGCTGACAAGACTTTATGCCCTTAATCTCAGCGACACGGAATCGGGTATCAAGGGACTTCTTGAGCTGTCACTGCTGTTTTTGCAGCCTATCTTCACCTTTGCATTGCAGGAGTACCTTATCCGCTTTGGTCTGGACAAGGAATACGACAAGAGAGAGGTATTCTCGACCTCGGCGGTCATTACGTCAGTCGGCATGATGCTTATGACGCTGATAGTGCCGTTTTTGAGCAAGATGCATTCCCTCAGCTATATGAAGGGCTTTACGGTAATGCTCATAATCTACGTAATAATGTCCTCACTGAGAATGCTTTGTCAGAATTTTGTCCGTTCAAGAGACCTTGTAAAGCTTTTCTCCATAGACGGCATACTCGCCACACTTACACTTCTGATATTCAACCTTATCTTCATATCCCACAATCACTGGGGCGTAAAGGGCTTCCTGCTGGCAGCTATCCTGTCCGACGCCTGCTCGGCAGTGTTCCTCTTTATTGCAGCAAGACTTCATAAGTATACAGGTCTGCGCTACTTCAATAAGGAGCTTGGAAAGGAAATGCTGGGCTTTGCCGCTCCGCTGATACCTACCATAGTAATGTGGACTGTCACCAGCCTTTCCGACAGACTTTTCATCAACAATATGAAAAGCGACAGGGTAGTGCTGGGAACAGGTACGGCAGGTATCTACGACTACGCCAACAAGATACCCAGCCTTATATCAATGGTATCAACTATATTCTATCAGGCGTGGAGTATGTCTGCCATAACGGAAAACAACTCCGCCGACAGGAACAAGTTCTACGAAAAGGTCTATTCCGCGTATGAAGCTGTGCTTTTCATGGCTTCGGCAGGACTTCTCCTTATTATCAAGCCGATAACGTCGTTTATCGTACCGTCGGATAAGTTCGCAGTCTACGCAGATGTTTATATGTATACGCCTATACTTGTTATCGCCGTAATATTCATGTCCCTTAACCAGTTCCTCGGCGGTATCTATTCAGCAACAAAGCACCCCAAGAACTCCTCGTGGACGGCTCTTGCTGCCTGCTCGGTAAACCTTGTGATGAACTACTTCCTCATACCCGAATGGGGCATACAGGGTGCAGCATTCGCCACATTCCTCAGCTATATCATCTGCTACGGCGCAAGAATGATAGACGCAAGATACTATGTGCCGTTCAGATTTGATATAATTAAAACTGTAATCAATACGGTAGCTCTGCTGCTGATGAGCGTTCTCATCATAGGAGCTCCGAAGCTCTATATGCTGTGGATATTCCTGCTGTTCGCACTGGTAATGTTCATCAATTATAAGGCTATAATCGACACAGCCAAGAAGCTCATCAAGAGATAATTTGTTTATCTGTAGGGGCTGATGTCCACATCAGCCCGATTTGTTTCGTGATCTGATGGGGCGATGTGAGCATCGCCCCCTACACTACTAAAAAAGGAAAAAGTTTAGATTTGAGAGTTAATGTGTTTACTTCGCTCACAGTATAACTTTCAACTCTAAACTCTCAACTATAAAAAGGAGGGCTAAATATGCCGACACCACACAATAACGCAAAGAAGGGCGATATCGCCAAGACCGTTCTCATGCCTGGAGATCCCTTGAGAGCAAAATTCATTGCCGAGAATTACCTCGAGAACCCCGTCTGCTACAACGAGGTCAGAGGAATGTACGGCTTTACGGGCACTTATAAGGGCGTTCCCGTATCTGTGCAGGGCAGCGGCATGGGTATGCCCTCTATCGGTATCTACTCGTGGGAGCTTTTCAACGAATACGGCGTTGAAAACATCATCAGAGTAGGCACAGCAGGCAGTATCGCAGATAATGTACAGCTCCGCGACGTAATTATAGGTATGAGCGCAAGTACGGATTCCGCATATGCCAACCAGTACAGACTTCCCGGAACATATGCGCCCACAGCTTCATGGAAGCTTCTCTCGGCGGCAGTAAAGGCGGCAGAGGCAAAGGGCAGCAGGTTCCACGTAGGCAATATCTTTTCCAGTGATGTGTTCTACGATGACGCAGACAGCCTTGCTGAATGGAAGAAAATGGGAGTACTCGCTGTGGAAATGGAGGCGGCGGCTCTGTATATGAACGCTGCAAGGGCAGGGAAGAACGCTCTGTGCATACTTACAGTGTCGGACTGCCCGTTCAGAGGTGAGAAAACCACCGCAGAGGAGCGTCAGCTCACCTTCCGTGACATGATGGAGATAGCATTAGAGGCTGCATATTCAATAAAATAAGAAAAAAATGAAAAAACAAAGAAAATTAAGATAACTTTAAGATTATTTTAAGGTTGGGACGGTATATTATAAGTGGATTAAGTAATCCCCCAATTCCCCTTCTATATTTATTCATTTCATTTGTTTAGGCTATGCATTCTTTGCATAGCTTTTTTACTGCGCGGAGGGTTGCTTCGTATGATCGCAGGAGGCGGATATTATCAGCCCGAATGAAAATACTTGCATTTCTTGTAATTTTGTGTTATAATCATTATAAATTCTGCAATATTATTTGAATTCTTTGTTTTAGGGGGCACAGCATGAATAACAATAACTACGGCGAAAACAACGAGAACGTACAGAATAACGGCGCATATCCACAGAATGAACCGTATCAGCAGCCCAATAACGGCTATCCTCAGGGCGGTTATCCCCAGCAGGGTTATCCCCAGAACGGCGGCTACCCTCAGAATAATTACTACGGCAGTCAGAATCCATATAACGGCTACCCTCAGCAGGGCGGCTATCCAAACTATCCGCAGGGCAATTATCCGCCTCCGCCAATGTTCAATCCCTATTATCCGCAGGAGCCAAAGAAAGAGGGTACAGCGGGCTTCGGCATAACGGCGCTGGTAATGGGCATATTGTCTATTCTGGGCGGCTTCTGCTTCTATGTCTGCGGAATCCCCTTTGCGGTCCTCGGAATCATATTCGGTATCGTCGGGCTCATAGTCAAGGGCGGCAAGGGCTTTGCTATTGCAGGACTTATCCTGAGCGTGTTCACCCTTGTGGGCGGATATATCATCTGGGACCTTATCACAGGCGGTCTGTGGGATTATCTCGGAGACCTTTAATAAACGGCATAAATTGGTTTATATAAATCATGCAGCAGGGCAGCTCGGTCAGGGCTGTCCTGCTGTGTTTTTTGCGTATACTGAAATAAAAAGGCGCAGCAGCTCCGCATGGGAACTGCTGCGCCTTTTCATGGGGAAAGGGAAGAGGATTAATCCTCGGTGGTTTTGCGTGATTTTTTGAACTTGGACTTCTGACCAAGATTGAGCGAGATAGTGAGTATCTTGTCTGACTTGAAAAGCTTCAGTGCGAAGAACATCACTACTGCGAAAACTATTATCTGATAACCCAGACCTAACCAGAATTCGGTGTTGTTACCGAACATAAGGTTTGGCATGGCGGTGAATGTGTGAGTAAAGGGGATAGCGTAGATAACGTATTTAGCCACTGTCGGGAGCGAGCTCACATCTGTGAACATTGTTATCATCCACGGTATCATTACCATCATTACTATAGGGAGCAGCATGGTCTGTGCTGACTTGGAGTCGTTTACCAGAGCTCCGAGGATAATGGATAATGCAAGGCATATCATTATGGTAACAAAGAGCTGAATGCCTATGAGCAGATAATCAGCGGCTCCGAGCTGTAATCCCAGCTGCTTTAATGCGTCGCCCGAGGACATTATGCCCGAAAGAGCGCCCTTTGCGGATTCAGCGGCGTCCTGCGGAATAGTGGTAGCTATATCCGAAGCCATTGAACCCATCATACCTGCTGTGTATGAGGTGAATCCTGCCATCATAACGCCTGCATTGAGGAGAGCCACGATAGCGGCTGCCAGCATTTTTGCTGTTATTACAGAGCCCCTTGAAACAGGTGTGGATAACAGAGTTTCCAGCGTCTTGTCTATCTTCTCGTTGGATATGGAGGAGATAAGGGACTGTGAAGTCATCATTATGAGCAGAACAACTATTATAGGAAGTATCATATTCTGCATCATGAGCTTTGTAACGATAGAGCCCATAGATATCTGAGCGGATTTATCGGCAACTACCGTATGCTCTGTAACTGTCAGAGGATCCTCGATAGTTTTGAGCTGTTCCTTGCTGACGCCTTTCTGGTCGGCAAGTTTCTGTGAAACGAAAAGTGTTACCGCAGACAGCGTATTTTCGGGACCTGACGTCATATTGCTGAATGCTGCCGCGCCCTGTACCTTGCTTACGGAGTATACCTCGGGCTTTTCGCCCTTTTCAACAGCTTCTCCAAAGCCCTTTGGGATTACCACGAAGCCCTTCAGCTTCTTCTGTTTTTTAAAGGCTGAGGCGTAATTGTCTCCTTCAACAGTAACAAGATCTACCTTGCTGCCGCTTTCCTTGAAGGATTCTATCATTTCCTCGGTGACAGCGGAATCGTCCATGCTGCAGATGCTGAGCTTGTTGCTCTTGGCTTCCTCGACTATCTCGCTGGTAGCGGACTCCATAACGTTTCCCATTATGAAGAATATAGCCACTGTAAAGATAAGCGAGAATATCATCTGCTTGTTTATGAGCTCCGAGAGCTCTTTTTTGAGCAGGTTAATGAACTTCATTCTCTTTCACCACCCTTTCAAAAACGTTCTCGAGATTAGGCGCTTCGTAGCGAGCCTTGAGCTCCTCGGGGCGGCCTGTCACCATTAAGTGACCTTTTGAGATGATGCCGACTCTGTCGGAAACAAACTCTATCTCGAGCATATTGTGTGATGAGAGAAGGAAGGACATACCCTCTTCTGCTGCAAGTCTTTTTATCATTTTGCGTATCTCGATAGCGTTGAGAACGTCGAGACCGCTGGTCGGTTCATCAAGAATAGCCAGCTTTGGCTTTGTCATAACAGCTCTTGCAAGGAGAAGCTTGCGTATCATACCGCGGCTGTAGCTGCCTATCTTATCGTTCAGCCTGTCGCCGAGACCGCATATCTGCTTTGCGCGGTCAACGTATGAATTGAGCTTATCTATATCCGTTGTGAAAAGTCCTGCCATAAAGCGCAGGTACTTGATACCTGTCATCTGCTTGTAAGCGCCTGCTTCGTCGGGGAGGTAGGTGATACATTCCCTTACCTTTGCGGGAGCCTTTATAATGCTGTGACCTGCGACAACAGCGTCGCCTGCGGTCGGAGACAGCAGAGTTGAGATCATTCTGATAGTAGTGGTCTTTCCTGCGCCGTTGGGACCGATAAGAGCAAATATCTCGCCCTCGGCAATTTCAAAGGAGACCTTATCTGCCGCCAGTACCTTTGAGTACTGCTTGGAGAGCTCCTTTACTTCGAGTACGTTTGCCAAAAATATCTCTCCCTGTAAACAAAATATAGTAGTATATCTTATGCTTTTCTCTACTAATATCATATCATATAACAGGGCATATGTCAATACAAAATGTAGAAACGGGAGCAAATTTTACACTCTATTAATAATTTAGAAATTGGCACGTCCAATTTCTAAAATCAGGAGCAAAAAACTGGAGCAACTTACAGTTTATTTTTCTTCCCATTGTACAGTATTATCATAAAAATGGGTGATTAAGCTAAATTATGAGTGGTAAAAAATATTATTTATATTTCAAAAACAGCCATTTTCTTGACATTGTACTATAAATTTGCTATACTGATTTTTGAAGAATATGTACAGTCCGCCAAGTCAGCGGCAGGACTGTCAGTGCGCATTATCTGCGCATTTTTATTTGTATAAAAGGTGGTGAGGTCGGAGATGAACAGGTCATTGCGCAGGTTTGCCGCAGGAGCTTTTGCGCTTTTTGTGGGAGCACAGGCGTCTATGGGCTCAGCTTCGGCTATTGCTGCCGAAAAAACAGTTTCCGCTGAGACTGCGGCGGCTATGGCAAGGGACTATTATAATATAGAAGCTCCCGACGAGAAAGTGCTGTCCTACAGCGAGTATTACGATATGTATTCCGACAAGCCGAGCTCTCAAAGGGAGATATTCATCAGCGCCGCGGACTTCAAAACTGCCGAAAACGGCGATATCACCACAGGCAGCTTCACCGACGACAGCGGAGAGAGCCGAAGCGATGTGCTTCTCTGGAACAGTGCCGAGGGCGAAGTGACCTACGAATTTGAGGTCAGAGAGGCAGGAAAGTACTGCATAGAGACAAGCTACTGTCCCATGATATCCACAAGCTCGGATATAGAGCTGAAAATGGCGATAGACGGCATACAGCCCTATGATACGGCTTCAAGGCTGAAGCTGAGCCGTGTATGGGTAAACGAGCGCGATATCTACACGGATATACGCGGAAATCAGGTTCGTCCCACACAGGTACAGCGTACCATGTGGCAGGACTGCTTTTTCGGGGACGTGGACGGACTTTTCAGCGAGCCCCTGTTCGTTTATCTTGAAGAGGGCAGACATGAGCTGAGCTTTACCTCCGAGAGAGCACAGCTCGCCATTGAGAGCTTTACATTGAGAGCTCCCGAAAAGCTGCCCACATACAGCGAATATGCGGCTTCTGTTGGAGCTGGCATGACAGTTGAGGGGACTCCTTCTGCAAGCTTTAAAATAGAGGGCGAAAGCGCGGCTTACAAATCCGACGCTACTCTTTATCCTACATACGATAACAGCAGCTACCTTGTATCGCCCTCCGATCCGCGGAAAATGGTGTACAATACTCTTGGCGGCGGCAGCTGGAAAAAGGCGCTCCAGACCGTAACATGGGAGATACCCGAGGACAAGGTCGGGGCAGGGGGCTGGTACAAAATAGGAATAAAAGCCCGTCAGGACCAGATACGCGGCTTTGACTCCAACAGGCGCATATATATCGACGGAAAAGTTCCCTGTGCGGAGCTTGACCGCGTGGAGTTCAGCTATGATACGGACTGGTCAGTGGTCAGCCCCAGAAGCGGCAGTGACGACATTTATGTATGGCTTGAGGGCGGAAGAGCCCATACTATATCAATGGAGGCTGTTACGGGAGATATCGGAGAGTACCTCCGAAGCCTTGAAAACGTGGTAAAACAGCTGAATATCTATTACCGCAAGGTGCTGATGATAACAGGTCCCAATCCCGATAAATACACCGATTATTATGTACACGAGAAGATACCAGAGCTTGTCGACGTGTTCGATATCCTGTCCATAGACCTGAGAAACGTTCAGCAGGGAATAGAAGCTCTCGGCGGCTCAAAGGGCTCCGAGGCGGCTGCCCTTGAAAATATGGCGGTAATCCTTGAAAAATGCGTGAAAAAGCCTCTGAGGATACCCGATTATCTCTCCCAGATAAAGGACGGCAGCGCCGCTTTGTCGGCTTGGCTGAGAGATAACCGTGACCAGCCTCTTGAAATAGACTATATCGAGTTCGCAACTGCGGACAGGAGCTTCACAAGCTGCGACGAGAAGCTTGGCAAGTCCCTGAAATTCGGCGTTGACGCCTTTATCGGCTCGTTTTTCGAGGACTACACCACACTTTCCGACGTCACGGGCGAGGAGGCTATAAACGTCTGGGTATCGCTGGGACGCGATCAGGCGCAGGTGGTCAAGGAGATGACCGAGAATCAGTTCATGCAGGAAACAGGCATACCTGTTTCCGTGAACCTTGTCACAGGCGGTGTGGTCGAGGCTTCACTTGCAGGGAAAGGTCCTGATGTAGCGCTGTTTCTTGGCGGCGAGTTCCCCGTGAACCTTGCCGTAAGGGATATGCTTGTTGATATGTCGCAGTTCGAGGACTTTGACGAGGTAAAGGGGCGTTTCCAGCCCAATGCCACTACGCAGTACACCTATAACGGCGGCTGTTACGGACTGCCCATAAGCCAGTCATTCCCCATGATGTTCTACCGCACCGATGTCCTCACGGAGCTTGGCTATACCTCGCCTCCCGAGACATGGGACGAGCTCAGGGATATGCTGCCTGCATTGCAGAGAAATTATATGTCCGTGGGACTTGTGCTTCCGCCCAATAATATCTCTCCTGCAACGGAGACAGGTCATACCTTTGCCCTGCTCATGCTGCAAAAGGGGCTGAACTACTACAACGAGGGACAGACAGCGTCCGCCTTTGATTCGGTAGAAGCAGTGCAGTCCTTTGAGGAGTGGACGGACTTCTATACAAAGTACAGCTTCGAGCAGACCTACGACGCATTCAGCCGATTCCGAACAGGCGAATATCCCATATTTATTGCAAATTATACGTTTTTCAATCAGCTTACGGCGGCTTCGCCCGAGATAAACGGCTTGTGGGACTTCTGCCCAGTGCCTGCAACTGCAAGGGCGGACGGAACTTTGTCCCATGCGGCAAATTCAAACGGCGCAGGAGCTATCATATTCAACAAGGTGAAAAACAAGGACAACGCGTGGAAGTTCGTGAAATGGTTCACGGATACGGATACTCAGGTGCAGTATGCGGCGCAGATAGAGGGACTTCTCGGAACTATGGGACGTTTCGATACTGCCAATGTTGAAGCGCTGGGACAGCTCTCATGGTCAAAGGACGAGCTGTCAAGGCTCCGTGCACAGCAGAATGAGCTTGCGGAGATACCTGTAACTCCTGCTTCATACGCAGTTACGCGCAATATAATGAATGCGTTCAGAGAAACTATAAACGAGCAGAAAAATCCCCGTGATACCCTTATCTGGTACAACAGGGACATAAACGACGAGATCACGAGAAAACGTAAAAACCTCGGACTTGAATAAGTTGAGAGTTGAAAGTGGAGAGTTGAGAGTTAATGTGTTCTATTGTCGCCGCAGGCGGCACCTCAACTGTCAACTCTAAACTCTCAACTCTAAACTAAATCATAATTCTGCATAGCAAAATTATGATTTGCGAAAGGAGTGTGAGAAAATGGCAGTCAATGCAAAGGAGTCCCCAAAGGGCAGAAAAGGTGAGCTTTGGCGCGATATCAAGCGCAATAAAGCCTGTTACGGCATGATAGCTCCTTTTATGATATTTTTCATCGTGTTCACGGTAGTGCCCGTGCTTATGTCCCTGCCTATAGGATTTACGGACTTCGACATGGTAAGACCGCCTAAGTTCGTGGGACTTTCCAACTTCACCACGCTTTTCCTTTCAGACAAGATTTTCATACGCTCCATAAGGGTAACTATCGTTTTCGCCCTGCTCACAGGACCTGTCAGCTATGTGCTGTGTTTCCTGCTGGCATGGCTCATCAACGAGATGAACCCCAAGCTGAAAGCCATATTCACGCTTATATTCTACGCTCCCTCAATGGCGAATTTGTATACCGTCTGGCAGCTCATCTTCAGCGGCGATATGAACGGCTATGCAAACTCTTTCCTTATAAATCTGGGCTTCATCACAAAGCCCATACAGTGGCTCACTGACGGACGCTACGTCCTCGGAGTCACCATAGTGGTACAGCTGTGGATATCTCTCGGAGCAGGATTCCTTGCGCTTCGTGCAGGATTCCAGAACATAGACCGCTCCATGTACGAGGCGGCGGCTATCGAGGGCATTCGCACAAAATGGCAGGAGCTCATTTACATCGTTATCCCCTCAATGGGACCTCAGCTAATGTTTGCGGCGGTAATGCAGATAGTCAGCTCCTTTACCGCAGGCACAGTTGCACAGAACCTTGTGGGCTTCCCGAGTACGGACTACAAGGCTCATACTATAATGACTCACGCCTTCGACTACGGCTGGCAGCGCTTTGAAATGGGCTATGCTTCGGCAATATGCATGATACTTTTCATTGCAATGTTCCTCTGCAACAAGCTCATAGCCAAGGTGCTGGGTAAATATATGGACTAAGGGGGCGAAGCTTTGGCGAATGTAGATACAGCGAAGCTTCGTGCTTCAAACAGACAGGCAGGCAGAAAAATAGGCGGCAGTGTGTTCATATTTATAATACTGACCGTCCTCGGACTTTTCATGGCTCTGCCCATATATCTCACGGTGGTAATGTCAATAAAGCCTGTGGAGGAGCTCTTTGTGTTCCCGCCCAAGCTTTACGCCGTAAGACCTACTCTTGATAATTTCAGCGATATGTTCAGAGTGCTCCGACAGAACCGAGTGCCATTCTCGCGCTATGTGTTCAACAGCGTGTTCGTAACGGCGGCGGTAACGGTATTGCAGTGCTTTTTCTCGTCAATGGCGGCATTTGTGCTGGCAAAGTGCAAATTCCCCGGCAGCAAGCTCATAAACGGAATAATTGTAGTGGCGCTCCTTTATCAGAGCAGCGTCATCTACATAATGCAGTACATCGTAATGGCGAAGCTCCACATGATAGACACCTATATGGCGCTGATATTCCCTGCGGTGGCGTCGCCTATGGGACTTTTCCTCATGCGGCAGTCCATAAGTCAGGTACCCGACGCCATGATAGAAGCTGCAAAGGTGGACGGAGCAGGACTTTTCCGCATATGCTGGCAGATAGTAATGCCAAACCAGAAGCCTGCCCTCATGACATTGATAATATTCGCATTTCAGGGCGCATGGAATATCCAGACTGGCTCGGTAGTTCTCAAGGAGCAGTATAAGACTCTGCCTACGGTAGTTTCGCAGGCAGCTGCCTCGGGACTTGCAAGAGCAGGCGTTGCCATGGCGGCAGCGGTGTTCCTGCTGATACCGCCGATACTCATATTCATGCTGGCACAGCGTCAGGTCATCGAAACTATGGCACATTCGGGTATTAAAGAGTGATTAGTGCATAGTGATCAGTGATTAGTAGGGGCGGCGTTCCGCCGCCGTGTCTTGTGAAATAATTATAAATGACCGTATGTAGGGGCGGATATTATCCGCCCGTTAAGGGACGCCCTCTCTTGCAGGGCCCCCTAATCGGGTCCGTCCCCTCTGTCGCGTTGCGACATCTCCCCACCCCGTGGGGAGTCACCCTCTCCCGAAAACAATTCACCGGATTGTTTTCGGGATTCACCCTTGCGGAGCGCCTTCGTAACTGCGGGGCTTTGCCCCACTCCCCACCAGAGGCGTCGCCTCTGGACTCTGCCAAAGGAACACAGTCCCTTTGGAATCCCGTTCATTGGTTCGGCAAGTTATAACGGTTGAACAGAAAGGAAGTGAAGCAAATGAAGTCAAAACTGAAAAGATGTATCACGGCTATGGCTGCATTTGCTGCACTTGCTTCTCTCGGCGTATCCTCGGCATCCGCCGAGGGCGCTCCCTATGAAAGCTACAACTACGACCGCTGGGGAGACGCTATCCCCTCACAGGCAGGCTATCTTCCCGATGGGACTGTCTCGGGCATTGACCTTGGCGTTGGAGCTTTCGACAGTCCGTGTGATATCTTCTTTGACAGCGACGGACTGCTCTATATCGCGGATACAGGCAATAACCGCATAGTTGTCACCGATAAGGACTTCGGCGGCGCTGAGCGTATTTATGACAGTTTTACCATGCCCGACGGTTCCGAGACTGTCCTCAAACAGCCTATGGGAGTCTATGTTTCGGCAGAAAAGGGGCTTATCTATATTGCGGACACTGAAAACTCCCGTATCCTTGTTTCGGACATGGAGGGCAATGTTCAGCAGGAGATGACAAAGCCTCAGACCGATGTCTATGACCAGAAGCGTACTTTTCTGCCTCAGCGCGTGGTTGCGGACAAGGCAGGCAACGTTTATACAGTCCTCGGCAATATCACCACGGGAGCCGCTATGTTCTCCCCAGAGGGCGAATTTATGGGCTTTTACGGAGCAAACCGTGTTGAGCCCACCGCTAAGATAGTCAGCGACCATTTCCGCGGACTTTTCATGTCCGACGAGAAGAAAGCCAACCGAAAAAGAACAGTTCCCTCGGGAATCACAAGCTTCGATATGGACGGGGATTTCATATTTACCTGTACCTCGTCCACAACTCAGAAAACAGACACCGTCAAGAAGCTCAATGCGGCAGGAAAGAACATTTTTGCCGATAAGGAGCTGTATTTCGGCGATTATAAGCCCGTTTACGACGCAACGCAGAACAAGATGTTCTCGCCGTCCATGGTGGATATAGATATTTCCGAGGACGGCTGTATAAACTGCCTTGATTTTACAACCGGCAGGGTTTTCCAGTACGATGAGGAGTGCAATCTTCTTTTCATTACGGGAGCTGTCGCCAAGCAGACAGGCGGCTTCGACCATGCGGCGGCTGTGGAGTCCTGCGGCGATAAGCTGTACGTCCTCGACTCCTCAAAGGACACCATAACCGTATTCAGGGAGACCTCATTCGGAAGCGTTGTCCACGAAGCGGCTTCGCTTTATAACGGCGGCTACTACGAAGAAGCTCTCGGACCGTGGCAGGAGGTCCTAAAACGTGACGGAAACTACCGCAGAGCCTATGTGGGCGTAGCTTCGGCGCTTCTGCGAAAGGGCGACTACAAGGGCGCTATGAAGTACGCTAAGCTTGCGGACGCAGGTGACATATACAACAAGGCTTTCGAGGGCAGGCGCAGGGAGTTCCTTAAAGAGAACTTCACAGCTATAGCGGCTGTGCTGGTGCTTGGCATAGGCGGACTTACATCTGTCGGAAAATACAGAAAAAAACGCGGAACTGCGATAAAGACTGAGAAAAAGGAGGCGGAGCAGCTATGATGGAGCTTACTCAGAAGCAGTGGGTAAGACACGCGGTGACTCACCCTGTTGAGGGCTTCGAGGATATGCGCTGGAAAAAGGCAGGCTCGCTGAAAATAGCCCTGCTCATCATCGTTCTCCTGTTTTTCGGCGAGATAGCCCACGGCAGGCTCTATGGCTTTCAGTTTTATATAAGCTACGACAAGACCTTCAATATCGTACCGTATATCGTGCGGAGCTTCGTGCTCTTCGGGGCATGGGTGATAGGTAACTGGTCGGTGTGCACTCTCCTTGACGGCGAGGGAACTCTGCGGAATATCTGCGTTTACAGCGCCTATGCGCTGATACCCTATGTGGTGCAGATGTACCTGAACGTCATACTCTCACATTTTCTCATACGTGATGAGTACGTGTTCATGCAGATAATAGAGCTCATCGGCGTTGGCTGGACGGCGATACTGTTGTTTTCAGCCATAAAGTCTGTGCATCAGTACAGCTTCAAAAAGACCGTGCTTGCTATAGCTTTTACTCTGGCGGCGATGTTCATAATGCTGTTCCTGCTGGTTCTCTTTATGTCACTGATACAGCAGATATTCATCTTCATATCCACCGTTTATACGGAGCTTTCCTACAGGGCAAAGGTATAAGGCTATGGGAAGAATATCGAAAAAGCTGCTTTTATGCCTGCTGGCAGTATCGTCACTGACGGTATCGGGCAGCGTTTATGCGGACAGCGAGGGCAGCGAAGCTGCCCCACAGGCGGCTTTAGCCGCCGATAAGGGCGCGGAGCCTGAAAAGGCGAAGCGCTATGAAGCCGTTGAAAAGGCGGAGCTTTCCGCCGAGGACGCGGAAAAGTATCTCAGGAAGATAGGCTCCTCCGACGGCTTCGACGTGTACATCAGGGAAGAAAAGTTAGAGGATAAGCTCTGGGACGCCGCAGGCGGCAAGCCCAAGAGCAAAAAGGACTACACCGAGGAGCAGAAGCTCCTTGCGGACAAGATAGCCGAGCTGAAAAAGCTGGGCAGGCTTGTGGCGATAGATACGAAAACAGGGCAGGCTGCGGCTTCTTTCAAAAACGGAAACGGCTGCGACGAGGGCAAGCTCTGGGTAAGCGACGCAGGCAGGTTCTTTGTCATCACCGATAAGGACGAGACCAAGGTTATAAGGCTTCGTCAGGCTGTTTCCACTCTTGACAGCAGATATGCATTCATATCTGCTGACGGCAAGACGCTGGAGCTTCTGCGCAAGGATATGAAGCGTCCCGACGAGATATTTGAATACGACGGCAAAGAGGACGGAAAAGCCGTCTATAAGTCCGAAAGCGGCAGCTTTGCGTGGCTCACAGCCGACAAAAAGCACTTTCTCGGCGCTTTCCGCCGCGGAGCTGAAAACGACAGCTTCCGTATGCTAATTGACGACAGGACAGCCATTTTCGGCATTGAAAACAAGGAAACAGGCTATATCTGGTGGTCATCGCCGCTGGAGGCTTCAAAGGACAGGCTTGCTACGGGGCTTCTTGCAGACGAGCTTCGCTCCTCAAATATGCTGAGATACGGCGTACCGCTGAGCCGCTCGGGCAACAATATGCTCCGCTCGGGCAGCGAGACTGACTGCACATTTACGGTCAGTGATATCCCCAACGGTATCCGCGTGATGTACAGCTACACGGGGGCAGGCTTCAAAGTTCCCGTTGAGTACACCTTGGAGGACGACCACCTCCGCGCAAGCGTCAAGGTCTCGGAGATACAGGAGACCAATCCCGCCAATATCGCCACGGAAATGACGGTACTCGGCAGCTTCGGTGCGGCTTCCGACAAGGAGGAGGGCTATTTCGTCATACCCGACGGCAGCGGAGCTCTTGTGCGCTTCAATAATCAGCGCACCTTGCAGAACAATATCTATCAGCAGCGTGTTTACGGCGCTGACGTTACGGCTGTGCCCCAGAACAGGGGAGCAGTCTCCGAGCAGATATATATGCCCGTTTACGGCATAGTCAAGGAGGACAACGCTCTCCTTGCAGTTGCGGCAAAGGGCGACTCCAACGCCTATCTTACGGCGAATGTGTCAAAGCAGTCCAACAGCAGCTACAACATCTGCAATTTCACTTTCATTCTCCGCGGCACCGACAGCTTCTATATGTCGGGCAACAACCGCGATAAATACACGGTTTTCGAGAGCGGAGCAATCAAGTCCGACGATATCGAGATGCTGTACTATCCTATCTCCAAAAAGGGTGCGGACTACGTTGACATAGCAGAGCGCTACAGGCAGTATCTCCTTGACGAGCAGGGCGTGAAGATTCGCAGCAAGGCTGACAGTGCGCCCCTGTATCTTGACCTTTACGGCGGCGTTATGAAGAAAAAGCCCGTGCTTGGCATACCTGTTTCTCTGAAGACCTCCGTTACCGACTACGGACAGGCGGCTGAGATAATCGGCAGTCTCAGGGACGGCGGCGTTGGGAATATGGTGGTATCCTACAATAACTGGACCAACGACGGCATGAAGAACAAGGTGGACACCGACGGCAAGCCCTCGGGCAAGCTGGGCGGCAAGAGCGATTTCAGGGCGCTCACCGACCTTATAAACGACAGCGGCTACAGCCTCTATCCCGTGTCCGACAACAGGGATTTCTGCTCGGGCAACGGCTATTACTCATTCTCGGATACATCGGTGAGGGTTTCGGGCTCATATTCCCGTATCGTCAGCTATGACAAGGCTTACGGAGTCCCTGACGGATTCAGAAAGAATCTGTCCCTGCTGTCTCCCAGCTATTATCCCGAGATATTCAGCGATATCGCTGAAAACTACTCCAAGTCAGGTCTCAGCGGCGCTGCTCCCGTAAATCTGACGGCTTCACTGTACGGCGACTACGGCAAAAAGAGCATTTCCCGTGCAAAGGCTGAGAAGCTCCTTACCGAGGGCTATGCAAAGCTTGACGAGAAGCTCAGCGGCGGCATACTTGCAGACGGCGCAAACGCCTATGCTCTGCCATATGTGAGCCATATCACGGGAGTTCCCGAGACTTCAAGCAGGTTTGACCTTTTTGACGAGGATATACCATTCTATCAGATAGTCCTCCACGGAGTCATACCCTATTCTGCGGCGGCTGTCAACGGAAGTCCCGATCCCGAAAGGGTACTGCTCATGTCGGCGGCTACGGGCAGCAATATAAGCTACGACATGATATACGAGGAGACCAGCAAGCTCAAGGATACCGACCTTGATGGGCTGTACTACGCAAACTATAAGGGCTGGACGGATACTGCCGCAGAGGATTACAGGCTTATTGCGCCTCTCCTCAGTGCAGTATCGGACAGCTTCATCACGGGGTATGAGCAGAAAGGCGACATCATCACCACCGAGTTTTCAAACGGCACGGTGGTAACTGCCGACCTTGGAGCCATGACCGTGAGATATAACGGCTCTGTAATAGAGCTGGGCAGAAATAAGGAGAAAGGAGAGAGCTGACACTATGAGCGATAAAACGCAGGCTTCGGCTAAGACCGCAAAAAAGCGCCGCGGTCTGTCCTATGAGCGGCGGAAAGCCCTGTACGGCTACGGATTTATAAGTCTTTGGCTGGTGGGAACGGTGCTGTTCTTTCTGATACCTCTGGGGAAGTCGCTGTGGTACTCCTTTTCAAAGGTGTCTATAGAGCCTGGAGCTGTCAATACCCGATTCATAGGCGTGGATAACTACTTCAAGGTCATCGGCGAGGATCCCTACTATACGGAATATCTTGGCAAGGTGCTTCTTGAGACTCTCTGGAAAACTCCGCTGATACTGATATTCTCGCTGTTTATCGCGGTCATACTGAATCAGAAATTCCGCGGCAGAGCTCTTGCAAGAGCGGTATTCTTCCTGCCCGTCATAATCGCTACAGGTCCTGTGTACAGGATAATCAGCGGCGATATGGACTCTACGGGCAACTCGGGCGCGGCGCAGTTCTCTACCATGTTCTCCACGAATCTGGTGGGGGAGCTTATGCAGTTTCTCGGCATTTACGGTCTCAGTGACAGCATGAGCACGTTCATCACTGCTGTGGCGGACAACGTTTTCGGCATAGTATGGAGCTCGGGCATTCAGATACTCCTGTTTCTTGCGGCTTTGCAGACCATACCGCCCTCGGCAAAGGAGGCGGCGACTATGGAGGGAGCTACGGCTTGGGAGTACTTCTGGAAGATAACGTTCCCCTATGTGGGACCTTATATACTGGCGAATCTCATATTCACGGTAATTGATTCATTCACAAATCCCATGAATGATGTAATGGGGCGCATCTCAGCCATGAGAAGTCAGTTCGACTTCGGCGAGGCGGCTGCAATGGCGTGGATATATTTCGTTATCGTGCTTGCGGCTATAGGCGTCGTAACAGGCATGGTCAGAAAATATATCTACTATGAGAACGACTGAGGAGGCGGTAATTATGGCAGAAGAAGCAGTAAAGACTGATACCGCAGAGCCTCGTAAGCTCAGCAAAAGGGCTTTGAAGCAGGAGAGAATGAAGGATCTGTCCACAGGGGAGAGAAGATATCTCCTGAGACTTGCCCTGCAAAAAAGGATATGGAAGGTATTTCGTTTCGTGATACTCTTCGGACTGGGCTTCGTCATCATGTATCCCCTTATATATATGATAAGCTGTGCATTCCGTGAAAAAGCGGATATGAGCGATCCCACGGTAATGTGGATACCACGTCATTATACCTTTGACGTCATCACAGAGACTCTCGACGCTATGGACTACTGGGAGACGCTGGGAACTACCCTGCTGCTGAATATCGGCTGCTCGCTGTTTCAGGTCATATCCTGTGCAGTAACGGGCTACGGCTTTGCAAGATTCAAGTTCAGGGGCAAGAAGCTCCTTTTCGGTATCGTCATAATGATGATACTTGTACCTCATCAGGTAATATCCCTGCCGCTGTATACACAGTTTCGATACTTTGGCATAAAGGGCTTGTTCTCACTGAATCTCATCGACACCAAGCTGACCATGTATCTCCCTGCGATGACCGCCAACGGCATACGTGCAGGACTTATGATACTCATATTCCGCCAGTTCTTCAAGGGTATGCCCAGAGAGCTGGAGGACGCGGCGTATATCGACGGCTGCGGACCTTTCATGACATTCGTGAGGGTAATGGTGCCCAATGCGGCTTCGGCGTTCCTGACGGTGTTCCTGTTTTCGGTGGTGTGGTACTGGAACGACTATTATGTGAGCAGTACATTCTTCACCAACACCAAGACCATAGCTATCATGCTGTCAAATCTGGACAACGAGCTGAAAGCCACCCTTTTCGACGATCCTACGGTACAGATAAGCGACAGAGAGCAGATAGTATGGAAAGAGGCAGGCTGTCTGCTGAGTATAGCTCCCGTGCTGCTGATGTATGTGTTCCTGCAAAAGCACTTCACAGAGGGCATAGAACGCTCGGGAATCGTGGGCTGAATCGGGCATTTGGTAATTTATATATCTTCCATGTAAAAAATATATCCGTCTTTCGGCTGAAAGGCGGATATTTTATTGACAAGCGGCTGTTTGACGCGTATAATTTAAGTATATCCATGCGGCAGGAGACTGCCGCTGTAATTCGGAGTCTGCAATGAAAAAGATAATACGATCTACAGGAGTATTTCTGAGAGCAATGCCCCACTTCCTGATATTTGAACTGCTCTTTAAGCTCCTGCTTCTGGCGATAGGTACGCCGATACTGGCTATGCTCCTTAAAATGACCATGAAGCTGGCAGGTGTTACCTATCTCAACGATGAGAACCTGCTTACCTATTTAAAGCACCCTTCAACTATCATCGTTATAATAATGATGCTCTTTGCCTTTGCCTTTTTCTCCTTTGTGGAGCTTTCGGCTCTTGCCGCCTGCTTTTCCTGCTACAGCAGAAAAAAGCGTATCTGGGCAGGCGGTATGTTCAGGACGGGACTGAAGTCCTTTGCAAAGGTGTTCAAGGGCTCGGGTATGCTTGCCTTTCTGGCTTATATGGCGGTAATGCCTCTGGCACAGTTCTCGCTGTCCTCTGGTATGTTCATGGCGCCTCTCATGCCCCTTATGCGGAGGATATTCTATTCCGTCAGCGGCAAGGCGGCTGTGGCGGCTTATATACTGGTGCAGCTTCTGTTCATCATACTGATGATAAGCTCCTGCTACAGCATACATTATCTGATACTTACCCCAAAATCATTCAGCGAATGCGTGAAGAAGAGCAAGGAGAAAATGAGCGGACAGCGTTTCAAAATGATATTCTCGCTGTTCCTGTGGAGCATCTCCGTTGTGCTTCTCATAGGACTCATCACATTCGGCCTTAGCTTTATCGTTATTTTTATCATAAAGGGCTTTTCGGCTCCTAATGCGGCGTTCAAATCGGCATTAAAGGTGCTTCGCTATGCATTCAGCGTGTTCACGGCGGTTTCTGCGTTTTTCTCGGCTCCTGCGGTTATGTGGTGGCTGACCGAGCGCTTCCTTGTGGACGAAAAAGAGGAGAAGCTCAACTTCCCCGACTCAAACGAGCAGAAGCTCCACAGGGGCGGAAAGGCTGCTGTTGCGGCTGTGCTCCTTGCGGCGTCCGTCGTTATGAATCTGTCCTACTTCAAGGCGCTGTACCGCGGAAATATCAATCTTAACGTGGGCATAATCACCCGTACTCATGTGACGGCGCACAGAGGCTTTTCGAGAAAGGCTCCCGAGAATACCATGCCTGCGTTTCAGGCGGCTCTGGACTGCGGCGCGGACTTCATAGAGCTGGACGTTCAGCTCACAAAGGATGGGGAGCTGGTAGTCATACACGATGACAAGCTGGACAGAACTACCGACGGAAAGGGCTACGTGAAGGACCACACCTATGCTGAGCTCACAAGGCTGTCCGCAGGAAAATGGTTCGGCAAGGACGATACATTCGACGATGTGCAGATACCGCTCCTTTCGGAGGTGCTGGAGCTCACAGGGGACGACATAATGCTGAACATCGAGATAAAGAAGTCAGGCAACCCAAAGGTTACTGCCGAAAAGACGGTGGCGCTCATAGAGGAATACGGCGTGGTCGATTCCTGCTATATCACCTCGTTCTCGTATCCTGCGCTGAAAAAGGTGAAGCAGCTCAACCCCAAGATAAAAACGGCGTTTATCGCAAACCTTGCTACGGCGACTTCATATGCGCAGCTGCCTTACATTGACGCGGTGAGCATGAATTACCTGTTCGTGAATCAGAGCGTTGTGAATACCGCTCATCATCACGGAAAGCGCGTTTTCGTCTGGACAGTAGACAGGCAGGGCGAAATGCAGAAAATGATGGCTTTGGGCGTGGACAATATCATCACCGACTGCCCCGATAAGGCTATGGAAGTGGTCGACTCACAGAAGGTGGGCGATACCGTGCTCACGGTGCTGAAATCCATATTCGGAAGCTGAATACGAGCAGCTCCTGCGGATAAAAGTTCTCCGCGGGAGCTGTTTATGATATATTGTTAAAAGAAAATTATCGTTCATTAAAAATTTACAAATACAATTTCTTCAAACTGTTGATTTATCCCTATATATGTGATATAATTGATTACGTTGAGTGCGCTGAAATGCGCACTGACTGCACGAAGATATGCGTTGAAGCGGAAGGTTGCTGTCGGTATGGCAGGTAATTTCCGTGGAGTATGTCCGATTTTAAACCGGGCGAATGGGATATCGAACACAGTTTGTGGTTATGATTCACGCAGCTTGCGTATGCGTGATTTATGCTCTTTTTGTGCTCATATTATGCTAAGACCGCTCGGAAAACACCAGTTTTTCGAGTTTTTTTATCAGATGAAGCATGAAACACACGGAAACGTGTGATATTCCAATCTGCGTCCCCGTAATTAATTCCAAGGAGGCGAAATAAATGGCAGTCAACGAAAAGATCAGATTCAAGATCAAGGGTTACGATCACGCTACTGTTGATATTGCAGCAGCTAAGATCGTAGAGGCAGCTAAGAGAAGCGGTGCAAGAGTTTCAGGACCTATCCCGCTCCCTACAGATAAGGAAGTTGTTACTATCCTTAGAGCTGTACACAAGTACAAGGACAGCCGTGAGCAGTTCGAGATGAGAACTCACAAGAGACTCGTAGACGTTATCCGTCCTACAGACAAGACTACAGCTGCTCTTGACAAGCTTGAGATCCCCGCAGGCGTAGACGTTGTTATGGAGGTTAAGTAATTAACCGATATTACGCTTGAAACTACCGCTCGGGAAGCGGAATGACGGTGAACCGTCGGTCACGTTGATGTGTAAATCATCAACCAATAACCTAACAGGAGGAAATGAAAATGCAGAAAGGCATTATCGGTAAGAAGATCGGTATGACTCAGATCTTCGACGAAGCAGGAAAAGTTGTTCCTGTAACAGTTGTTGAAGCCGGCCCATGTGTCGTTGTACAGAAGAAAACTGTAGAGAACGACGGTTATGCAGCACTTCAGCTGGGCTACGGCGACGTTAAGGTACAGAGAGTAAACAAGCCTATGAAGGGTCACTTCGACAAGGCTGACGTTGCTTGCAAGAAGGAGCTCAAGGAGTTCAGACTTGCAGACTGCGACGCTCTTAACGTAGGCGACATCATCAAGGCTGATACATTTGCTGTTGGCGACGCTATCGACGTTGTCGGCACAAGCAAAGGTAAGGGATTCGCTGGTGCTATCAAGCGCCACAATCAGCACAGACTCAAGGAAACTCACGGTACCGGCCCTGTACACAGACAGGCTGGTTCAATGGGCGCTTGTTCTTCTCCTTCAAGAATCTACAAGGGCAAGGGCATGGCTGGTCACATGGGTGCTGAGCAGGTAACTGTACAGAATCTCGAGATCGTTAAAATAGACGTTGAAAACAATCTCATCGCTATCAAGGGTGCTATCCCAGGTCCTAAGGGCGGCATCGTTTATATCGTTGACAGCGTTAAGGCTTAAGGAAGGAGGAAGCGTATATGTCTACAATTTCAGTATTTGATATGACAGGTAAGCAGGTTTCCGAGACAGAGCTTAACGACGAGATCTTCGGAATCACTCCCAACGAAGGCGTTATGCACGCTGCAGTTGTTAATTACCTCGCAAACCAGAGACAGGGCACACAGTCAACACTTACAAGAACAGAAGTAAGCGGCGGCGGCAGAAAGCCTTGGAGACAGAAGGGTACAGGCCATGCAAGACAGGGCTCTATCCGTGCTCCTCAGTGGGTACACGGAGGAATCGCTCTTGGTCCTAAGCCCAGAGATTACAGCTACTCACTTAACAAGAAGGTAAAGAGACTTGCAATGAAGTCCGCTCTTTCTACAAAGGTGATCGACAACAACATGATCGTTCTTGACGCTCTCACACTTGAGGACTACAAGACAAAGACTGTTGTTGATATGCTCAAGGCTCTCGGCGTTGAGGGTAAGGCTCTCATCGTTACAGCTGAGGCAGATTCAAAGGTAATCAAGAGCGCAGCTAACATCCCAGGTGTTAAGACTGCTGCTGTAAATACACTTAATGTATACGACATTCTCAACTATGACAAGTTCATTGTTGTTAAGAATGCAGTAGGCAAGATCGAGGAGGTGTACGCATAATGAAAGCAGCTCAGGATATCATTCTGAAGCCCGTTATCACTGAAAAGTCTATGGACGATCTTCAGACAGGAAAGTACACCTTTAAGGTAGCTAAGGACGCTAACAAGTCCGAAATAAAGAAGGCTGTTGAGCAGCTCTTCGGCGTTGAGGTAGCTAAGGTAAACACAATGAACTGCCTCGGACGCACAAAGAGAGTCGGAAGATATGTCGGCAAGACATCTGACTGGAAGAAGGCTATCATCACTCTTACAGAGGATTCAAAGGCTATCGAGTTCTTCGAGGGTATGGTTTGATCCCCTTATTAAATAAGTAAGAGAGTTATGGGAGTAATGCTCCCGCAAAAAATGCATTAAAGGAGAAATTGAAATGGCTATAAAGACTTATAAGCCTACGACACCTTCGAGACGTCAGATGACTGTAACTGACTACTCGGTTCTGTCAAAGGTTGAGCCGGAGAAGAGCCTTCTCGAACCAATGAAGAAGAAGTCGGGAAGAAACAGCTACGGCAGAATCACAGTTCGCCACAGAGGCGGCGGTAACAGAAGAAAGTACCGTGTAATCGACTTCAAGAGAGACAAGGACAACATGATCGCTGTCGTTAAGACTCTTGAGTACGATCCGAACAGAAGCGCATTCATCGCACTCGTTGAGTACGAGGACGGTGAGAAGAGATATATCCTCGCACCAAACGGCTTAAAGGTCGGCGATAAGGTCGAGTCAGGCTCTGAGGCTGATATCAAGCCAGGCAACGCACTCAAGCTCGCTGATATCCCTGTTGGTACATTTATCCATGCTATCGAGCTTTACCCAGGCAAGGGCGCTCAGCTCGTAAGAAGCGCAGGCAATCAGGCTCAGCTCATGGGCAAGGAAGACACATACGCTCTCGTAAGACTTCCTTCCGGCGAGATGAGAAAGGTTCCGAGCAATTGTAAGGCTGCTATCGGTCAGGTTTCAAATATCGATCACGAGAACGTTAACTACGGTAAGGCTGGTCGTGTAAGAAACATGGGCTGGAGACCTACTGTACGTGGTTCTGTCATGAACCCATGCGATCACCCACACGGTGGTGGTGAAGGTAAGTCACCTGTAGGACGTCCAGGACCTGTTACTCCTTGGGGCAAGCCTGCACTCGGATACAAGACACGTAAGAAGCATCACAGAACTGACAAGTTCATCGTAAAGCGCCGCAACGGCAAGTAATCTGAAAGGAGGAACTGATTAAATGAGCAGAAGCATCAAAAAGGGACCTTATGTCCAGGAAGTTCTCCTGAAGAGGGTCGTTGCAATGAATGAAGCAGGCGAGAAGAAGGTTCTCAAGACATGGAGCCGTTCATCTACAATCTTCCCTGACTTCGTTGGTCACACATTCGCTGTACATGACGGTCGTAAGCACGTTCCTGTATATGTAACAGAGGATATGGTAGGTCACAAGCTCGGCGAGTTTGCTCCTACAAGAACTTACAAGGGCCACGCAGGCTCAAAGACATCTAACAACGGTAAGAAATAAGCGGAAGGAGGAGCTCAGAGATGGAAGCAAGAGCTTATTTAAGAAATGCTCGTATATCACCCAGAAAGGTGCAGATCGTACTGGATCTTATCAGAAACAAGCCTGTTGATCTCGCTTTAGCTACTTTAGATCTTACTCCTAAGGCTGCAAGTCCTATCGTTGCAAAGCTTGTTAAGTCCGCTCAGGCAAACGCTGAAAACAACTTCAGCATGGACAAGGATAATCTCGTGGTTTCAGAGTGCTTCGTTACTCCAGGACCTATCATGAAGAGAATCATGCCGAGAGCACAGGGCAGAGCATATAGAATTTTAAAGAGAACTTCACACATCACAGTAGTTCTTAAGGAAAAAGAATAATCCCAAGGAGGTTTGAATAATGGGCCAGAAAGTTAATCCACACGGTCTTCGTGTCGGCGTTATAAAGGATTGGGATTCTCGTTGGTATGCAAACAAGTCTGATTTCGGCAATGCCCTCGTAGAGGATTACAACGTTCGTAACTACATCAAGAAGAGCCTGTATGCAGCAGGTGTTCCAAGAATCGAGATCGAGCGTTTTGCTGATAAGGTCAGAATCCACATCCACTGCGCTAAGCCAGGTATCGTAATCGGCAGAGGCGGCGCAGAGATCGAGAAGCTCAGAGCACAGCTCGAGAAGATGATGAACAAGCAGGTTTTCATCAACATCATTGAAGTTAAGCAGCCTGATATGGACAGCCAGCTCGTTGCTGAAAAGATCGCTCTCGACCTCGAGAACAGAGTATCTTTCAGAAGAGCTATGAAGCAGTCGATCGGCAGAACAATGCGTCTTGGCGCAAAGGGTATCAAGGTCAAGGTTTCAGGCAGACTTGCCGGTGCCGAGATCGCAAGAAGCGAGAGCTACCACGAGGGTACAATCCCGCTCCAGACTATCCGTGCTGATATCGACTACGGTTTCGCTGAGGCTGATACAACATACGGAAAGCTTGGCGTAAAGGTTTGGATCTATAAGGGCGAGGTTCTCAAGGGCGACGCTGCTAAGGCTGCTGCTCAGAGAGAGAAGCTCGAGAGAAAGAACGATACAAGAAATAATGACAGACGCCGCCGTGACGACAAGCGTGACGGAAACAGAAGAGGCGGAAACAGAAATTTCAATCGTGACGCTAAAAGAGAAGGAGGTAACCAGTAATGCTGCTTCCAAAGAGAGTTAAATACCGCAGAGTCCACAGAGGACGCATGAAGGGTAAGGCATCAAGAGGCAACTTTGTTGCATACGGTGATTACGGTATTCAGGCACTTGAGCCTGCTTGGATCACATCCAACCAGATCGAGTCTGCCCGTATCGCTATGACACGTTATATCAAGAGAGGCGGTCAGGTTTGGATCAAGATATTCCCTGACAAGCCAGTAACCAAGAAACCAGCAGAAGTACGAATGGGTTCCGGTAAGGGTGCTCCTGAGTACTGGGTAGCAGTAGTTAAGCCGGGCCGTGTTCTTTTCGAGATCAAGGGCGTTGCTGAGGAAACTGCAAGAGAAGCTATGCGTCTCGCTATGCACAAGCTTCCTATCAAGTGTAAGTTCGTAAGTAAAGCAGAGCAGGAGGTTGAGCAGTAATGAAGGCATCAGAAATCAGAGAAATGTCAGTTGACGAGCTCAACGAGAAGCTCGCCAGCCTCAAGGAAGAGCTCTTCGCTCTCCGTTTCCAGCTGGCAATCAATCAGCTTGATAATACAGCAAGACTCAAGGCTGTAAAGAAGGATATTGCACGCATCAAGACATCTCTGCGTGAGGCAGAGCTTGCTGCACAGCAGTAAGAAAGGGAGGATTTAGCTAATGTCTACTGAGAGAAACCTTAGAAAAACAAGAGTAGGTAAGGTTGTAAGCGATAAGATGGATAAAACCGTCGTAGTTGCTATCGTTGATAACGTTAAACACCCGCTTTATAAGAAGATCATCAAGCGTACCGTTAAGCTTAAGGCTCACGATGAAAACAATGAGTGCAGAATCGGTGACCGCGTTGAGGTTATGGAAACACGTCCGCTTTCCAAGGATAAGAGATGGCGTGTAACAAATATCATTGAAAAGGCTAAGTAATTTTGATAGAAGCTTAAAGCTTGAAAGGAGGAACTCGCTGTGATACAGATGCAGACTTATCTTAAAGTCGCTGATAACACAGGCGCTAAGGAGCTTATGTGTATCAGAGTTCTGGGAGGTACACGCAGAAGATATGCAAATATCGGCGATGTAGTAGTTGCTTCAGTTAAGAAAGCAACACCCGGAGGCGTTGTAAAGAAGGGCGATGTTGTAAAGGCAGTTATCGTTCGTTCAGCAAAGGGTCTCAGAAGAGAGGACGGTACTTACATCCGCTTTGATGAGAACGCTGCTGTAATTATTAAGGAAGACAAGAACCCAAAGGGTACCCGTATTTTCGGACCTGTTGCTAAGGAGCTCCGTGAAAAGGAGTACACAAAGATCCTCAGCCTTGCCCCTGAAGTTCTTTAATGGAGGTGTCATTCGATTATGAATAATTTACACGTTAAAACCGGTGACACTGTAATCCTTCTCACCGGCAAGTACGAGGATAAGTTCGACAGCAAGGGCGACAGAAAGACAGGTAAGGTCGTAGAAGTAAGCCCTAAGGAGAACAAGGTCATCGTTGAGGGAATCAACATGATCACAAAGCACGTAAAGCCTACAAGAATGGGCGAAAAGGGCGGCATCATCAAGACTGAGGCTCCCGTTTACGCTTGCAAGGTACAGCTCGTTTGCCCTAAGTGCGGCAAGCCCACAAGAGTTGGCCACGTAGAAGAGGACGGCAAGAAGCTCCGCGTTTGCAAGAAGTGCGGAAAGTCTTTTGAATAATAGTAAAGGAGAAACGACATGGCAAGTTTAAAGGATTTTTATGTTAGCGACGTTGCTCCTGCACTTATGAAGAAGTTCGGCTATAAGAGTGTTATGCAGATCCCAAAGCTCGACAAGGTAATCATCAATGTCGGCGCAGGTGAAGCAAAGGACAACGCAAAGGTCATCGACGCAATCATGACCGATCTCGCAGCAATCACAGGTCAGAAGCCTGTAATCTGCCGCGCAAAGAAGTCAATTGCTAACTTCAAGCTTCGTGAGGGTATGCCTATCGGCGTTAAAGTAACTCTCAGAGGCGAGAGAATGTATGAGTTCGTAAACAAGCTCTTCAATGTTGCGTTCCCACGTGTACGTGACTTCAGAGGAATCAGCGCAAACTCATTCGACGGCAAGGGCAACTATTCCACAGGTATCAAGGAACAGCTTATCTTCCCTGAGATCGAGTACGATAAGATCGACAAGGTAAGAGGTATGGATATAAACTTCATAACAACAGCACAGACTGATGAAGAGGCAAGAGAGCTCCTTTCACTTATGGGCGCTCCGTTCATCAAGTAATCAGGGAGGAATAGAAATGGCTAAGAAGGCAATGATCAATAAGCAGCAGAGAACTCCCAAGTATTCCACAAGAGCTTACAACAGATGTAAGATCTGTGGCAGACCGCACGCATATCTCAGAAAGTTCGGCATCTGCCGTATCTGTTTCAGAGAGCTTGCACACGACGGTCAGATTCCTGGTGTTAAAAAGGCAAGCTGGTAAAATACAAGAAGGAGGTCATTCGGCATGCAGATAACTGATACAATCGCTGATCTTTTAACAAGAATTCGCAATGCGAATACTGCAAAGCACGCCACTGTTGACGTTCCCGCTTCAAGAGTAAAGAAGGACATCACACAGATCCTCGTAGATGAGGGCTATGTAAAGGGCTTCCAGCTCATCGAAGACGGAAAGCAGGGTGTTATCAGGATCACGCTTAAATACGGCGACAACAAGTCTCCCGTTATAACAGGCCTTAGAAGAGTTTCTAAGCCGGGTCTGCGTATCTATTCAAGCTGCGCAGATATGCCAAAGGTAAGAAAAGGCCTTGGTATCGCAATCGTTTCAACATCAAAGGGAATCGTAACTGACAAGAAGGCAAGAGAGCTCAATGTCGGCGGCGAAGTCCTCGCATACATCTGGTAAGGAGGAAACTGATCATGTCAAGAATCGGTAAAATGCCCATCAGCGTTCCTGCAGGTGTAGAGATAAAGAACGAAAACAATCTTATCACTGTAAAGGGACCTAAGGGTCAGCTTTCAAGACAGTTCAGCCAGGAGCTCGGCATTGAGGTCGAGAACGGCACTGTAACAGTAACAAGACCAAACGATGACAAGCGTCTTCGTTCACTCCACGGTCTTACAAGAACACTCATCCACAACATGGTTGAGGGTGTAACAAACGGATATTCAAAGACTCTCGAGATCGAGGGTGTCGGCTACCGTGCAGCAAAGAGCGGCAACAAGGTAACACTTAGCCTTGGTTTTTCACATCCTGTTGTATTTGAGGATACAGACGCTATCAAGCTTGAAGTTCCTCAGCCAAACAAGATCGTCGTAAACGGTATCGACAAGCAGGCTGTAGGTCAGTTTGCAGCTGAAATACGCGAAAAGCGTCCACCTGAGCCATACAAGGGCAAGGGTATCAGATACGAAGGCGAGCATATCATCCGCAAGGAAGGTAAAGCTGGTAAGGGTAAGAAGTAATTAGAAGGAGCAAATTGCTATGATAAAGAAATTTGACAGCAATAAGGCAAGATTAAAGAGACACCGCAGAGTTCGTGCAAAGATCTCAGGAACTCCCGAGCGTCCCCGTCTCAATGTGTTCCGTTCAACAAAGCACATCTATGCTCAGCTCATCGATGATGTAAACGGCGTTACTCTTGCTTCTGCATCAAGCATGGATAAGGGCTTTGAGGGCAACGGCGGCAACGTTGAGGGTGCTCGCAAGGTCGGCGAGATGATCGCTAAGAACGCAGCTGATAAGGGTATCAGCGAAGTAGTTTTCGACAGAGGCGGCTACCTCTACCACGGCAGAGTCAAGGAACTCGCAGAGGGCGCACGTGAAAACGGATTAAAGTTCTAAGAGGGAGGTAAAACAATGGCTAATATTGAAACACAGGCTCCTGAGTTCGTTGAGAAGGTCGTAGCTATCAACCGTGTATCAAAGACTGTTAAGGGCGGACGTATCATGAAGTTCTCCGCACTGGTAGTTGTTGGTGACGGAAACGGTACTGTCGGCTTCGGACTCGGAAAGTCAGGAGAAGTTCCCGATGCTATCCGTAAGGGTATCGAGGACGCAAAGAAGAACCTTGTAAAGGTTGCTCTCAAGGGAACAACAATCCCTCACGAAATTGTAGGCGCTTTCGGCGCAGGCAGAGTTCTTATGAAGCCCGCTGCTCCCGGTACCGGTGTTATCGCAGGCGGTCCTGTTCGTGCCGTTATCGAAGTTGCAGGCATCAAGGATATCAGAACAAAGTCACTTCGTTCAAATAATCCATGCAACGTAGTAAGAGCTACAATCGACGGTCTCGTAAACTGCACATCTGCTAAGGACGTAGCAGCTAAGAGAGGCAAGTCTGTTAAGGAAATTTTAGGTTAAGGAGGCAGTAAGAAATGGCAAAGAATATCAAGCTTGTAAAGAGCCTCATCGGCAGAAAGCAGGACCAGATCGCTACTGCTCAGTCACTTGGCCTCAGAAAAGTCGGCGATGTAACAACACAGCCTGACAACGAGCAGACAAACGGAAAAATCAAGAAGATCTCACACCTCGTTGAGGTTACAGAAGCGTAAACAAGGAGGTGCAACGATATGAAAATTCATGAATTAACACCTGCACTCGATTCCAACAAGGCTGTAAAGCGTATAGGCAGAGGCCACGGTTCGGGTAACGGCAAGACAGCTGGTAAGGGCCACAAGGGCCAGAAGGCTCGTAGCGGCGGCGGCGTTAGAATCGGCTTTGAAGGCGGACAGATGCCACTTGCAAGAAGAATCCCTAAGAGAGGCTTCAACAATATCTTCGCTACAAAGTATGCTATCGTTAACGTTTCCGATCTTAACAAGTTCAAGGACGGTACAGTAGTAGACACAGAGCTCCTCGTAGCTTCAGGTCTCGTTAAGAAGGTTTATGACGGAGTAAAGATCCTCGGAAATGGAGAGCTTACCGCTAAGCTGACAGTTAAAGCTGCAAAATTCTCACAGAGCGCTGTTGAGAAGATAGAAAAGGCAGGCGGAAAGACTGAGGTGATGTAATGTGTTTCAGACGCTGAGAAAGGCGTGGGGTGTACCCGAGATACGCAAAAAGATCTTATACACATTACTCATGATAATCCTGTTCAGATTTGGCTGCGCAGTAGCAGTTCCTTTCCTTAATAATGATGTCGTAAAGGCATGGATGGATACAAACGCTACAGACGGCGGCTTCCTCGACTATCTGAATACTATCACCGGCGGCGCTATGTCGCAGGCAACAGTTTTCTCACTTTCGATAACACCATTCATCAACGCTTCCATCATCATGCAGCTGCTGACATATGCACTGCCTCCTCTTGAGCGTATGCGCGACGAGGGTGAAGAGGGAAGAAAGAAGATCGACAAGATCACAGCCGTTGTGGCTATGTTCCTTGCGGTATTCATGTCATTCGCTTATTATCTTACACTCAAGCGTATGACAAACGTTCAGGATAAGGACGGAAATGTTATCGGAAACGCTCTTAAATATATGAGCGGCGGCGAGGGCGTATTTGCTGCCTTCGTTATCATCGCTTGCTTCGTTGCAGGCGCACTCATCGTTGTTTGGATGGGTAACAGAGTCAGCGACAAGGGTATCGGAAATGGTATCTCCATTCTCCTCTTTGCAGGTATCGCTGCAAGATTCCCTACCGATGCTGCACTCCTCGTAACACTTACAAAGAATAGTATCAAGAACGGTCAGAACGGTAAATACCTCTGGATCACAATTGCTTACTACCTCTTTATTATCGCCGAGATCGCTTTCATCGTTTATATGAACGAGGCTGAAAGACGTATCCCGATACAGTACGCTAAGCGCGTAGTCGGCAGAAAGCAGTACGGCGGTCAGAAGACACATATCCCGATAAAGGTCATCATGAGCGGTGTTATGCCGATCATCTTCGCTATGTCGTTTATGTCTCTTCCTTCAGCAGTACAGATACTCAAGCCAAATCCGCATGACGGAACATTCTATGCTAAGTTCTGCGATTTCTTCAGCACAAGAAGCTGGGGCTATGCAGTTATCTACTTCCTGCTTATCATTGCGTTCAACTACTTCTACGTTTCGATACAGTACAACCCTGTTGAGATAGCTAATAACCTTCGTCAGTCAAACGGCGGTATCCCAGGTATCAGACCCGGTAAGCCCACATCTGACTACATTCAGAGAGTACTCAACAAGATCTCTCTCGTGGGTGCTATCTTCCTCGGTATCATCGCTGTTATCCCGATCTTCATCTCGATGGCAGATGAGCAGCTGAGAACACTTTCAATGGGCGGTACAACTATCCTTATCGCAGTAAGCGTTGCGCTTGAAACAACAAGAACACTTGAATCACATCTTATGATGCGTCATCATAAGGGCTTCTTACAGTAAAGGAGGACCGACAATATGAACCTTATCTTTTTAGGCGCTCCCGGCGCAGGCAAGGGTACTCAGGCTGAGGTGGTTTCCGACGCTCTGAATATTCCCCAGATCTCAACAGGCAATATTCTCCGCGAGGCTGCTAAGAACGGCACAGAGTACGGTCTCAAAGCTAAGGCTGCTATGGACGCAGGCGCTCTCGTTTCAGACGATATCGTTATCGGTATCCTGAAGGAGAGGATCGCTGAGGACGACTGCAAAAACGGTTTCATCCTCGACGGTTTCCCAAGAACGGTTCCTCAGGCAGAGGCACTTGACAAGATGAACATCAAGATCGATAAGGTAATCGAGATCCACGTTCCCGATGAGACTATCAAGCAGAGAGTTTCAGGCAGAAGAGTCTGCCAGGGCTGCGGAGCTTCTTACCACATCGAATACAAGCCTACTAAGGTAGACGGCGTTTGCGATAAGTGCGGCGACAAGACTATCGTTCGTAAGGACGATCAGCCGGAAGTCGTTCTCGACAGACTCGCAACATACCACGAAAAAACAGCTCCTCTCAAGGACTATTACGAGAAGCAGGGCAAGCTCGTTACTGTTATCGGTCAGGAAGAGGTGGCTGAAACTTCAAAGCTCACACTGGCAGCAGTAGGGGTTGAGAAGTAATGAGCATAACTATCAAATCGAAGTCCGAATTAGCCATAATGCGTGAAGCAGGTAAAATAACCTGCGGCGCAATATGGTATGCGGGCGAAAGATTAAAGGCAGGAATGACAACCCTCGACGTTGACAAGCTTATCGGCGAGTATTTCGCTCGTCATAACAGCAAGTCCTGCTTTAAAGGTCTTTACGGATTTCCGGGAAACGCTTGTATCTCAGTCAATGAGGAGATAATCCACGGTATCCCAAAGGCAAGCCGCAGGTTAAAAGAAGGCGATATAGTAAGCATCGACACGGGAGCTGCGTACAAGGGCTTCAATGGCGACAGCTGCTGGACCTTCCCTGTTGGTAAGATTTCTGATGAAGCTAAAGCATTGCTTGAGGTTACAGAGCAAAGCCTTTATGAGGGTATTGCTCAGGCTCAGGTTGGCGCAAGAGTCGGAGATATTTCTCATGCTGTAGAAGAGTATTGTGCTTCACGAGGCTACGGAATCGTAAGAAATTACTGCGGCCACGGAATCGGCAGAGAGGTTCACGAATCCCCCGAGGTACCGAATTGGGGTAAAGCCGGACACGGTCCCAGACTGGTAGCGGGTATGACTATATGTATCGAGCCTATGATAAATGTCAAGGGCGACGATGTAAAGGTCATGAAGGACAATTGGACAGTCGTTACAAAAAGTGGTTCACTTTCAGCTCACTTTGAGCATATGATCGCAATAACTCCTGACGGTCCCGTTATACTGACACAGCCCTGACGGAGGACAAAATTGTGAAGCTGCTTAAAGGCTCTGTTGTAAGAGCGGAGGCAGGACGCGACGGCGGAGGATACTTCGTTATCGTGGAAGCCGATGAAAAATATTGCTTAATCGCAGACGGCAAGAGCAGAAAGCTCGCAAGCCCGAAGCGGAAGAATATCAAACATATCCGCGCTACAAACAGTATGATCGATGTAAACGAGATAACTGATAAAAAACTCAGGAATATGCTGAAACAGTTCAGCGAGGCTGAGTAAAGGAGGTTATGCAAGGTGTCAAAGGAAGATGTAATCGAGGTTGAGGGCGTTGTTACTGACGCTCTGCCAAATGCAATGTTTAAGGTTCAGCTTGAGAACGGACATGAGGTATTGTCTCACGTTTCGGGAAAGCTCAGAATGAATTATATCAGAATCGTTCCAGGTGACAAGGTAAAGCTTGAAATGTCACCATACGACCTGTCAAAGGGCCGTATAACATGGCGCGTTAAGTAATGAATATAGGATATCAAGTATATCCGTTATCCGCTATAAGGAGGTATTTTCAATGAAAGTCAGACCTTCAGTAAAACCTATTTGCGAAAAGTGCAAGGTTATTAAACGTAAAGGCAGAATCATGGTTATCTGCGAAAACCCAAAGCATAAGCAGCGCCAGGGCTAATCCCGACGCATTAATGGAGGTGCAATTTTAATATGGCAAGAATAGCCGGTGTTGACCTTCCAAAGAATAAGAGAATCGAAATCGGTCTCACTTATATCTACGGAATCGGTCGTCAGACTGCAACAAATATCCTCGCAGCTACAGGCGTAAACCCTGATATCAGAGTTAAGGACCTCGCTGAGGAGGACGTAGCTAAGCTTCGTGACTATATTGACGAGCATTACACAGTTGAGGGTGACCTCCGCCGTGAAGTTGCTCTTAACATCAAGAGACTTGTTGAAATAGGCTGCTACAGAGGCGTTCGTCACCGTAAGGGACTCCCAGTAAGAGGACAGAGAACAAAGACAAACGCAAGAACCCGCAAGGGCCCTGTAAAGACTATCGCTAACAAGAAGAAGTAAGGAGGTCATGAGCTTTGGCACAGCAGAAGGGTAAAAAAGTTACTACTGTCAGAAGACGTAGAGAACGTAAGAATATCGAAAGCGGCGCTGTTCATATCCAGTCCACTTTCAATAACACGATCGTTACGATCACAGATACAGCCGGAAACGCTATCTCTTGGGCAAGCGCTGGCGAACTCGGCTTCAGAGGCTCAAAGAAGTCCACTCCTTTCGCAGCACAGACAGCTGCTGAGACAGCTGCAAAGGCAGCTATGGAGCACGGCCTCAAGAATGTAGAAGTATACGTAAAGGGACCTGGTGCAGGTCGTGAAGCAGCTATCAGAGCACTTCAGACTGTAGGCCTTGAGGTAAGAATGATCAAGGACGTTACTCCTATCCCGCACAATGGCTGCCGTCCGCCTAAGAGACGTCGTGTCTGATCAAATTGGAGGTGTATTAATATGGCAGTACAGAAGGAACCAATTCTTAAAAAGTGCAGATATCTGGGCATCAGCCCCGCTGTAATGGGCGTTTCAAAGAAGGAGTCAATCCGTTTCAAGAACGCTAACAACAGAAAGAAGATATCTGAATACGGACTTCAGCTCAAGGAAAAGCAGAAGCTGAAGTTTATTTATGGCGTACTGGAGAAGCAGTTCAGACATTACTTCTCTATCGCTGAAAAAATGGAAGGCAAGGCCGGTGATAACCTTATCACTGTTCTCGAATCCAGACTTGACAGCGTTGTTTACAGAATGGGCCTCGCTCTCACAAGAAGAGAAGCAAGACAGCTCGTTGTACACAGCCACTATACAGTAAACGGCAAGAAGGTAAACATTCCTTCCTATAGAGTTAAGGTTGGCGACGTTATCGCCCTCAGAGAAAAGGACAGAACTTCTGAGAAGTTCAAGGCTACAGTGGAAGAGACTAAGGACAGACTCGTTCCTGTATGGCTCACAGCTAACAAGGACGACTTCTCTGCTAAGGTAAATCGTCTTCCAATGGCTGAGGATATTGACTACGAGGTAGCTACTCACCTCATCGTCGAGCTGTACTCCAAGTAATCAGTTTGATATACTTGAAGATTCAGTTTACCAAAACAACATTAATTGCGAAATAGGAGGGTTTTTATGCTGGAAAAAATTAATAAGCCTGATATTGAGATCGTCGAACTCAAAAGCGACGGCAAGTACGGCAAATTCGTTTTAGCACCGCTGGAGCGTGGATACGGTATTACACTTGGAAACAGCCTCAGACGTGTGCTGCTCTCCTCACTTCCTGGCGTAGCTGTAACATCTGTAAAGCTTTCGGGCAAGGATGGTACAGTTCACCATGAGTTGTCAACTATCCCTGGCGTCAAGGAAGACGTTACAGAGATAATCCTCAGTATCAAGGGACTGACCGCTAAGCTTTACGGCGAAGGACCTAAGACAGTGTATGTAGAGGCAGAGGGCGAATGTGAAATTACAGCAGGCGATATAAAAACCGACTCTGAGGTAAATATCCTCGATCCAGGTATGCACATCGCTACACTTGGTAAGGACGCAAAGCTCTATATGGAGATAACTATCGACAGAGGCAGAGGCTATGTTTCCGCAGAAAGAAACAAGAAGCAGATCAACCTCCCCGTTGATGTTATCGCTGTAGACAGCATATATACTCCTGTCCTCAAGGTAAACTATACCGTAGAGGATACGCGACTCGGTCAGGTCACCGACTATGACAAGCTCACAATGGAGGTATGGACCGACGGTACCATCTCCGCTAAGGAAGCTCTGTCACAGGCAGCCAATCTCCTCAACGAGCATCTGAAGCTGTTCATCGACCTCTCAGAAGAGGCTGGACTTGCTGAGGTCCTTGTTGAAAAGGACGAGAAGGGTAAGGAAAAAATCCTTGAGATGACCATTGAGGATCTTGACTTATCTGTACGTTCATTCAATTGTCTGAAGCGTGCAGGTATTAATACCGTAGATGACTTGATCAATAAGTCTGAGGAAGAAATGATGAAGGTTAGAAACCTTGGAAAGAAGTCCTTCGATGAGGTAAAGGAAAAGCTCCAGTCACTGGGCTTTGACCTTTCTTCCGAAGAGGAATAAACCATAAAACGTGCGTATAGCGCACAACTATAAAAAGGAGTGAATACAATGCCGGGTACAAGAAAGCTGGGCAGAACATCTGATCATAGAAAGGCTATGCTCAGAGGCATGGTAACTTTCCTGCTTGAGAACGGTCAGATCGAAACTACCGTAACAAGAGCAAAGGAAGTTCGTGCAGTTGCAGAAAAAATGATCACTATCGGTAAAAACGCTGATCTGCACTCCAAGCGTCAGGTATACTCTTACATCACTAAGGAGTCTGTTGCTAAGAAGGTTTTCGATGAGATTGCTCCAAAGTATGCAGAGAGAAACGGTGGTTACACACAGATCGTAAAGATCGGTCCTCGCCGTGGCGACGCTGCTGAAATGGCTATCATCAAGCTCGTTTGATCGCAGATATCGATACACATGAGCCGTTCCCTTAATGGGAACGGCTTTTTATATATACAGATAATAAAAAAATACGAAAAATCGCCTAAAAGTACTTGAAATATGATCGCGGATATGATATAATAATTCTCGTATGAAATACAAAATAAAACCGAATGGAGAATAATTATGAATAAGAAGCTTATATCTTCACTTGCTGCGGCTGTTTCTACAGCTGCTATGGCAGGTTTTACAGCTATGAACGCTTTCGCTGATGACGCTGCACAGGGCGCAGCTGCTGACGGTCAGGCTACTGCACAGGCAGGCGCTATGGGACTTGGCGGTATGCTCATTCCTCTCGTCATCATGTTCGCACTGCTCTATTTCGTGGCTATCAGACCTCAGAAGAAGCGCGACAAGGAGCTCAAGGAAATGCAGCAGAGCCTTCAGGTAGGCGACGAGATCGTTACAGGCGGCGGTATCGTTGGTATCGTTGTAAGCGTTGGCGATGACACAGTCGTTATCGAAACAGGCGGCGCTAAGCACAAGCTCAGAATAAAGAACTGGGCTATCACAGAGAATGTAACTGCAATTGAGCGCATGAAGGAAGCCAAGGCTACAGGCAAAAAGACCGCAGGTCTTGCAACTGCTGCCATAGTTGACGATACTGAGGATAAGAAGTCCAAGAAAAAGAAGGACGACGAAGAAGAATAAAAACAGAAACCTCCGCATAGAATTCCTATGGATTCTATGGCGGAGGTCTTTTTTATGGGCAGACACAGGAAAAGTTTCTGGACAAACAGTGGGCTCAGTATGGCTGCGGCTGTGTTGATAGGGCTTGGCTGTACAGGGGCAGCGGCGGCTGCACTTGCGGCTCTGCTGTTTTACGTGATGAAGGATATGTCAATGGCAGGAGCATTTGCAGGGGCGGCTCTTGCATTCGGAGCTTATACGGGAGCTTACATATATGGCAAATACAGACGGCGAAAGGGTATTTTCGGGGGCTCGCTGTGCGGTGCGCTGATGTATCTGGTCATAGCGGCGGCAGCCATAGCTTTTACGGGGGAGATAACGGGTATAAAAAAACTCCTCCTGCTTACCTTTTTCGGCGCAGCAGGGGGAGTTGCAGGTGTAAATTCAAAGCGTCCCAGGAATCTTCGGGATCAGTAATTGCCCGATGTGTCCTCCATGAGCTTGAACTCTATGTTGTAATAGTCTATTTTGCCGTTCTTATCCACATGAGCACAGGTAGCAGGTACGGTATCGCCTGCCTCATACTGGCTGCTTATGGTGTCGTAGAGCTCGTCGTAGGTGCTTACGGTCTTGCCGTTTATCTCGGTGATGAAGTCGCCTGCCTTGAGCTCGGTCTTGGCGATATCGCTGTCCTTGTCGATACTGTCGATGTAGATTCCCTTGAAGTCCTCGGGCAGCTCAAAGCCAAGCATTTCTTCGAGAGCCTTTCTCTTTTCCTCAGTCTCCATATCGCGGAGCCTTATGCCGATACGGAAGCGTCCGCCTACGAAGCCGTTCTTTATGAGCTCTTCGATAACAGGGGAGGCTTCGTTGATAGTGATAGCAAAGCCAAGTCCCTCAAATTCGGCGCTTACGTACTTTGAAGATGTGATACCGATCACCTGACCGTACATATTAACCAGCGCACCGCCTGAGTTTCCGGGGCTGATGTCAGCGTTGGTCTGTATGCAGTTCATCTCAAAGCCTGTGGAGTCGCTGCGTATCTTACGGTTCACAGCTGAAACTATTCCGTCTGTAACGGTATTGGAGAGGTTTGCAGGGTTGCCGATAGCGATGACCTGTTCGCCTACCATAGCCTCGTCGGAGTCTCCTAAGGTAGCAGGAGTGAGGCCTTTTGCATTGACCTTGACAATGGCGATATCGGTTTTTGCGTCTCTGCCGACAATCTTTGCGTCGTAGAGGTCTCCGTCAACTGTCTCTACCTTGTGGTAGCCGTCGGACTGCAAAACATGAGCGTTTGTAACGATGTAGCCGTCCTCGTTGAGAACTATGCCCGAGCCTGTTCCCACAGTCCTTTTTGCCATATATCCTGCATAATCGGCATAGGTGTATATCTTGACGATAGAGGGCTTAACAAGTGCGGCTGCTCCCTCGGGAGTATATTTGCCGTTTTCGTCCTTGAAGTTCTCCTCGTCGTTGGCTCCCTTTGGCTTTGACTCTTTATAGAGCACTACCTGCTGGGGATTGCCTATCTTGTCAACTAACTCATCACTCTTGACGATATCGTGGATAATGCCGAAAATGCTTATACCTGCGGATATCAGAATGAGGATAAGGAACAGTGAGGCAATAGTTTTTTCGCTGGTGGGACGGCTTTTCTTTTCAGCAAAGCCGAACTCATTGGAGCTGTCCTGTCCGCGGTCAGCCTCGGGGAAGCCTATGGGCTCATACATGAACTGGTCGTATACAGGGCGTCTTGGCTGCTGGTCATAGCCGCCGTTATTATTGTAGCCCTGCTGACCGTATCCGCCCTGCTGGGGAGCACCGCCGAACTGATTATAGCCGCCCTGCGCTCCGTAATTATTGGGCTGGCTGTAGCCGCCTGTCTGTCCGTAGCCGCTCTGCTGATTGTAGTTATTCTGCGGCGGAGGGGGAGGGCTGCTGTATCTGTCAGGCTCGTTTATGCCCTGCATACCGCCGCCGAAGCCGCTCTCCGAGGAGGGCTTTTCGTGCTTTGGGACATAGGGCTGCTGATAATTGCTCCCGTATGGAGAATTATTGTAGTTGTTGTTTTCGTCCATTGTTTATCCTTTCCTTTGGGGCTGCTTTTCGGGCAGCTGAATGAGAAACTCGGTATATTCTCCCACAACGCTCTTGACAACGATGTGACCGTGGTGGAGATGAACTATCTTTCTTGAAATGGCAAGTCCGAGACCGAGTCCCGTGGTATCCTTGCCGCGTGACGAGTCTGTCTTGTAGAAACGGTCAAATACCTGAGTTATTTCGGTATTTTTAAGTCCCTCGCCCGTATTCTTAATGCCTATGGTGCACATACCGGTTACGGAACGCTCGAAGCGGAACGAGAGTATACCGCCGTCGTTTACGAATTTTACGGCGTTTTCCACAAGGTTGTAGACTACCTGCTGGATAAGGTCTGCGTCTACCTCGCAGGTCATACGGTCACTGCCGAGACCTTCTACCTCAAGGTGCTTGTCCTCTATCTTCTTCTCGAACATGAGAACGGTCTGTATAACTATCTCTGTCAGGTTCACGTCGCGGAAATTCGGCATGAGAGTGCCTGTTTCAAAGCGCGACATATTCAGCATCGAGGAAATGAGTATCCTCAGACGCTTTATCTCCTTTGAGACGAGCACAAGGTACTCGTTCTGCTTGGATTTTGGGATAGTACCGTCAAGTATGCCGTCTACGAAGCCGCCTATGGTAGTGATAGGCGTCCTCAGTTCGTGAGAGACGTTGGCGATGAAGGTCTTGCTGGTCTCCTCGCTCTTGGCGACGTCTGCGGCGACGGTATTCACGTATTCTGCGATCTCGGGAGTAGTATACGGCACGTCCGTGGGTATCTTCTCTGAGAAATCTCGCCTTGCATACTGCTCGCTTATGCGTTTGAAATCGTTCTCATAGTTTGAGAGCTTATTGAATTTATGCCTGATGACAAAGAGCTGAATGAATATGCTCACAGCGCATATCAGCGCATAGACTATGGTCATCTTTACGGAGAATGAATTGATATCGTTGGATTTGGTGTAGAACTTGGCGAACATTCGCGTTGGTACAAGGTCGTCCTCGCCTTTCAGGAAAAAACAGGTGCCGTAGAGCATATAGGGCTCGTCGGCGGAGATATTTTTCGTTTCAAGGTTGAGAAAGTCCTTGGCGCTGAGTCTGTCAAGCTCTGCCTCGGATATCTTCAGGGCATTCTTTACTACCTTTTTGGGTTCCTTGTTGTAATCCGCGTCGGAGAGGACGCAGTTTCCGTCTTCGTCATAGATATATATCATCAGGTGGTATTCATGGGAGAATACCTCATGAAGCTTTTTTATGTTGGCTGAACGGGTGTCATGGGTGTCGCTGTAGTCCTTTTGCATGGATTTTGTGAAGAGGTCACCTATGGACTGCAAGTCGTTGAGCTTAGAGGATTTGTAGAAAGATGAGCTGACCGTTATCGCCGCGATACCGATAAGGAGATTTACCGATACCATTATGAGAATGATAAATATAAATAGCTTATCGTATGAGCTTTTTTTGCTTTTCAAGGGTATCACCTCTATACAAAACAAGGGGACAGACGTCCCCTTGAAGAATTATTCCTCTTCCTCAGCTTCAAATTTATAACCCACGCCCCATACTGTTTTGAGAGTCCATTTTTCCGAGACGCCCTCAAGCTTTTCGCGGAGACGCTTGATGTGTACGTCGATAGTACGTGAATCGCCGTAGTACTCAAAGCCCCATACTTCGTCAAGGAGCTGGTCACGGGTATAAACTCTGTTGGGATTGGAAGCAAGGTAATACAGAAGCTCAAGCTCCTTTGGCGGAGTATCTATATTCTTGCCGTTTACTTTAAGCTCATAGCTGTCCATATTAACAGAGAGCTTGTCATAGTGGACTTCCTTTTCCTCGGGCTCAGCCATGCCTGTACCCACGCGGCGTGTAACTGCGTTGATACGTGCGATGACCTCCTTTGCGTCGAAAGGCTTTACTATATAGTCGTCAGCGCCCAGTTCGAGACCGATTACCTTGTCGATAGTCTCGCCCTTGGCTGTTATCATTATGATCGGAACGTTTGATATCTTTCTGATCTCACGGCATACCTGCCAGCCGTCCTTGCCGGGCAGCATTATGTCAAGAAGCACCATGTCAGGGCTGAGAGCCTTGAATTTTACGACAGCGTCGTCGCCGTCATGGCAGAGAAGAACGCTGTAGCCGTCCTTTTCGAGATAAAGTCTGAGAAGGTCGCAGATATTCTTGTCATCGTCAACTATCAGGACCTTTGGATTTTTTTCGTTAGCCATTTGTTAATACCTTCCTTCCGTATAAAACATATACTTCCCCTTATTTTTGCGCTTTGCAAAGAAAGTATTTTTGCCCCTAAATCAAGTCATTATGCAGACAAACAGGAAAGCCGCCCGCATATAAGATATTAAAATTATTATAACTCAGTTTTACGAAAATGTCAATCAAAAATAACCGATTTTTGAATATGTGAGATAATTTTTGACAAATTCACAAATGCGGAGCTGTTTATTTGTAGGGTTGACGAAAAAATGCGTCGCAAACGGCACAAATGAGCTCCGTATTCGTGGGCTTTTGGGATATCTGATAGTCTGTCAGACGGGAGAGCGTACCGTTTTCACCTGCCGCTTCACCGAGAAGCCGCAGGGAGCGCTCTACAGAAGATGAGGTACCTGAGAAGCATTCCGCAGTCTCCGCATAAATGCCGCTCATGCCGCCCCACAGTCTTTCGGGCGCTCTTATGCACAGCTCGCAGGCTTTGGCAAGACAGCAGAAGCCGCCGAGCCTGCGCGGAAAGCCTGTTTCTTCGAGGAATATCTCGATACGTGGCAGGAGCTCCGCGGGATAGTCGAGCCTAAGCATTACCCTGTTGCAGAGAGTATTTACAGAGCAGGGCATGGTGACGCACTGAACGGCGCCTGCCTGCAGAAAGGCTCTGCGGATACTGCCGAGAGAGGTGTAGAGCCCTGCAAATACGGATATGCCGCGGCTTTTGGCGGAGGCTATGAAGCTAAGCAGCTTCTCGTCGGGACGGAATGCAAACAGCACGATGCCATTGTATCCGCCGCTTTGGAGACTTTTTTCCATGACGGAAAGGCTGTCGCGGCAGCAGTCCGACGGTATTCCCATATTCATGAATTTCCGTGCGATAACCCTGCCGAGAGCGGCTGTGTTGTCACAGATAAGAAGTTTCGTAGCCATATTTTCACCGATATATTCAGGGCTCCCGTTTTTCGGGAGCCCTATGTGGTTTATTTTGTCTTTTGTGAAAGTGCGGTTATATTGTCGATAGCCCAGTCGAATGTATCTGTGGCCATTATAGAGCCCCAGTACGGACACTCGGCGGTCTGGTTGATATTTACCTGTGCGCCGCAGTGAGGACAGGTCTGGGTGGTGACTCCCGTTGAGGTCTTTGTTTTCACACCTGTAGTCCTTGTCAGCGTCCATTCGTAGGTGAGGAACTTCTCGCTGACCTCGCTGCCGCTGACGATAGCTCCCGTAACGTCGTCCTTGATGTAGTTGACGAAGCGTGTCTTGAGCTGTGCGATGATGATATCCTTGCCGCCGTCCTGACGCCAGCCTAAAAGGGTAGTGCCGAGGACCGCAGGTCTGCGGACGATATTGGTCTGACCGTCCTTGCGGAGCTGGTCAAGCTGGCGCTTCATCTGAGCGTAGAATGCGTCCGTCATATACGGGCGGAGCTCCGAGATATCCTTGCTCTGCCAGTCCTCCTGCATACGGATATAGAGGTTGGAGAGCTTTTCCTTGAAGTCCGCAGGCGAGTATGGCAAGAAGCCAGAACTTCATCTCGCTTTTTGATTTGCACATGGTACAGCCGTCACAGCTGAAGCAGCCGTCGCCGCTGCTGCTGTTACTGCCGTCTGCTGTATACTGGGGAGCAGTGGTGTTCTGCTCCACCTGCCAGTTGCTGTCGTAGCTGAAATCCTCTTCACCAGCGTAGTTGCCGAAGTCAAGACCTTTGGCGTTCATCGGCATGACCAGCAGACAAATCGCCGTCAGTATCAGCGGTATTATGTGGTTAAGTTTTTTCATATCATATCCCCGAAGACGTTATCTTGTCTGCTGAGAGAGCGCCTTGATGTTTGTTACTACCCAGTCGAAGGTATCTGTTGTCAGTACAGACTGGCAGTATTCGCATACAGTTGAGTGGTTGATATCTACGTGAGCGCCGCAGTACGGGCAGGTCTGTGAAGTAGTGCCTGTCGAGCGTGATGTAACGACGCCTGTTGTACGAGCCATTGTCCACTCATAGGTCATGAACTTCTCCTTGGTCTTGCTGCCGCGGATAACCTTGCCTGTGCGGTCATCAACAACGTAGTCAACGATCCTTGTATTGAGCTTTGCTATCATGATATCAAAGCCGTTTTCCTGCTTCCAGCCGAGGAGCTCTACTCCGAGAACTGATATGCGGTCAATGCAGTTGGTCTCAAAGCGCTGACGGTGAGCGTCAAGCTGTCTGTCCATCTGCGCGAACATTGCGTCTGACATATACGGGCGGAGTTCGCTGATATTCTTAGCCTGCCAGTCGTTCTGGAAACGCACATAGAGATTTGCAAGCTTCTCCTTGAACTCGGTAGGCGAGAAGGTAGGATCGACTCCCGAATATGAAGCCACGCTCTTGAGCGAAGCCGTTGAGGTAGGCTGTATGTAAGGAGTATTCACAGGTCTGTTGGACTTTTTGCCCGATTTCAGCAGTGAAGGACCAATTATAAGTATAAGGAATATGAGAATGATTATCCAGTCGCCGTCGGAGCTTGAACTGCCGCTGTGATGTCCGCTGTAGGAGTAGTCATCATCGTCCCAGCTGCTTCCCCAGTCGCTGCCGCTGTCCCAACCGCTGTCACCGCTGTCCCAGCCTCCGCCAAAGTCGGAATCTCCCGAGAAGTCGCCGAAGTCCAGTCCTTTTGCTCGGACAGGCACTATGACCAGTCCGAGTATAAGAACTATCATTGGTATCAATCTGATTATTTTTTTCATAATATTTTCCCCCCTATATCATGAATCATGTCTTTAGTCAGGTCATTTCTTTTCGGAAACAGCCTTGTTCATTTTATGATATCCGAAGTGTCGCTGGCTTTTCTTTGTTAAAAGCATTCCTATAGTGATCCAGTAATACGGAAGTATATTTACAATATTGCAGTCGAAAAATGCCTTTGCTGAATAACCGATAAACATTCCCAAAAGTATCCAGTTTATGAAGCGTTCCTCATTGTCTTCGTTATGTATAACGTTTCTTACAGCCGCTATTGCAGTATATATCAGCAGTGAAATGTATATTATAAACTGGAATATACCCTGAGTTACAAGATATTGCAGATATTCATTGTGCGCCTTTCCTGATGTTACAGCTTCATCACCATGAAAATCAGGATCAAGGAAATAAACATCTCTGAAATTATCGAGACCTATTCCGAATGCCCAGTATTTAGGGTACATTTTTAAGCCCTGTCTCCAGATCTCGCCTCTTCCGGAGCCGAAGCCGTCGAATCCGGAATTAAGTTCATTGGAGGTCTTGTTTAATCTGCTGATTATCCTTCCGAAGAATACTATGCAAATAATAATGACAATTGTCATGCCTGCTAAAAGTATTCCGAAGCGCTTTTGTATACTTTTTAGCTTTACTTTGTCATAGCCCTTATGACGCATTACTATCATTGAAACGGCCATAAACACAAGGTATGCGAATGCTCCTACCCATGCAAGTCTTGCCTCTGATGAGATCAGGGTGTAAAAGCAGAGCATAGATATGGCATATACGATGTTCCTTACCAGTTTATTTGAAGTAAAGAGGAATATACCTGATGTACAAGCAAATAACAGTACGCTTAATCCTCCGTACCAGTTAGTGTTTTGTGTCAGACCGTATGCAAGGCAATCTGAGTAAGTGTTTTTGCAAACCCAATAGCATGATATTACGGGAATGCCAAAGGTTTGAAGTGTTGCTACTGCCGTTTGGATAACCGTAACAGCTACAAAAGCTTTAAGTATATTTTTCCTTAGCTGTTTATCATGTATCATTGTTCCCGCGAACATAAGACCAAAATAGCCCACAAAATTAGAGAGCCATTCATCATAATAAAATCCAAATGCTGTAGCACTGTAATTCTGAGTAAAAAAAGCTGATAACAATGCAAAAACAAAGAGCAGTATGCAGAAAAGGTCTGAAGGATAATATTTTATGTGTCTGTGTTTTATGAAGTGTACTATGAACAGAAATCCTCCTAAAAAACCTGCCATTTCAACGATTATAGGCTGACTTGCAAAAACTTGTGAATGTCTTCCGTCAAATATTTCGGTAACAGGCAGTGATATCATTACAAAGACTATGTAATAATAGAAAAACGTTTCTGATGTTAATTTTTCCAGAATATCTGAGATTTTAGCTTTGATCTCCTGCATATCGGGTTTATGTTCCTTTCTGATCATCTGATATTACGGCAAACGGCAATTATATCCAGCGCCGGCTATAATAATATATAAGATTTATATACATCTGTTATATTATAACATACTTTGTCAATTTTGTCACATAAAATCGAATGTCATTTTATACAAAAAAACGCTTCTCTTTTTGTGATGTGAACGTTATGGTCAAAAAATCAAGGACTGTTTTTTTGCACTTTTTCACCAAAAAATATTGACAAATATATAAATTCAAGTTAAAATAGTAGTCGGGGATCATTTTTTCTGAAGGGAGCGGCTTTCAATGATATCTATAAAAAATGAGGACTTCAGCAATAATTATGAGCTTTTCGTGAAGCTCTGCTCTATGACGGGCGAGCCTCTCAGACTTGTAAAGGATAATTGCTTCGACATGATAGTTATGACAGCCGATACCTTTGAAAAACGCAAAAAGCTGCTTGATCTCCGCGAAAAAATCCTCGGCACAGACACCGACACATATCTGAGCTCTGAAAACGATGATTTCAGAAAGCTGGGACAGTATATCGGCGAACTGGAAAAAAACGGGGAATAATTGGGTAATAATGCGTTCACAGATACTGCTGATAAATGAAAATCAGATGAAATCAATACCCTTTTTATTGACAAGTAAATTATAATACAATATAATGAACTTGTGACGCAGGGGGTGTGTCATGAAGCATTCTTACATGAAACAGGAGGATCATTATTATGGGAATTTTTGCAAGATTAAGCGACCTTCTCAAGTCAAACGTAAACGACCTTATCGACAGAGCTGAAGATCCTGAGAAGATGGTCAAGCAGGTCATCATCGATATGCAGACCGAGCTCACAAAGGCTACTCAGAATTACGGCAAGGCTAAGGCAAGTGAGAGACTTGCTGAAAAGAAGTACCTTGAGGCTGAAAAGATCTCTGCTGATTGGGAGGCTAAGGCTAAGCAGGCTCTCGCCAAGGGCGATCAGGAGCTGGCTAAGCAGGCTCTCGCAAGAAAGGTCAAGGCTGACGAGGACGTTTCTAACTATAAAGAGATGTATGAGTCTATCTCTGACCAGACCGAGGCTATCGGCGATCAGGTAGAGGTGCTCAAGTCAAAGCTTGAAGAGGCTAAGAGCCGTCAGGCAATGCTCATCGCACGTTCACAGATGGCTGACACAAAGAAGAATTTAGCAAAGGCTTCGGGAAGCTTTGACGGCAACTCGTCTTTTGAGAAGTTCCAGAGAATGGAAGAAAAGATAGAGCGCAAGGAAGCAGAGGCTGACGCTTTTTCTGAGATAGCAGGCGACGCTCTTTCGGGCGGAAGCGGCGACGACCTCAAGGATTCATTTGCAAAGCTCGAATCAGACGCAAAGGTAGACGCAGAGCTCCAGAGACTCATGGCTGAGATGAACGGCGGCGCTGCTTCACAGGACGCTGAATAATACTAAGAAAAAGGACAATTGATTATGAGTCGCAGAAAAAAAGACGACTATTCCGCAAAGAAAATGTTCAGGGATTCGCTGCCTGTTACAGGCGCGATATGCCTTGTTATCGTATCAGTATCATACATACTTTTCCGCAGCTGGAGCAACAAGCTCTACTATGAGAAATGGAAGGAATACGAGGATTGCGGTATCTGATAAAAAGCGCCTGCTTTATGCAGGCGCTTTTTTTAAAGAATAGAGAATAAATAATAAATAAGAATCAAGGTATCCGTTTCACGGATATATTATTATTTTAGAGGGCGTGATAAATTTCTTTATCACGCCCTCGCTGCTTTAATGTTATCTTATTTTGATTCAGGTGTGAGGCTTGTTCTCTTATTGAGGAGGAACTCCTGAATGAAGAGCGCATCGTTTGCTGTAACGCCTGCTACTGACTTATCAACGTCTGCGTTTGCAGAGCCCTTTTCTGTAAGGTGGTTATTGTCTGAACCGTTTATGCCGTACTTGTTAGGATTTGCAAGTGACTGCATGATAAGAACAACGTCGGACATATCGACCTTTGTATCGCAGTTAGCGTCGCCGTACTTGATATCATCTAAGTTCTTGTCGCCGCCCTGATTCGGGTTGCTGTCTGTTGTAGTTGTTCCTTCAGTAGGAGCCGGAGTTGTAGTAACAGTTGTCGAAACTGTAGTACTCCCAGTTGTTGTGGTGGTTGTTGTAGAAGTAGTTGTAGTAGTGGTCTTGCTTGGAGTAGGAGCTGTAGTAGTTGTTGTTACCTTTGGAGTATCGCTGCCTGTGCCGCCGAGACCGTCAGCCTTTGTGCCGTCGGGCTCCTCGCCGTAGTAGAGCTTGCCGTTTACGTATACAGGTACATAAGGAGTGATAACGCCTACAGCAGAGCCGTCAGCGCCCTTTGCTGTCTTACCCAGGTCCTTAGCTGACCAGTCGTTTGATGAATCCCAGCCGCTGCCGTAATCAGGCATTACAAGTGCAAGGAGTATCTCGCACTGCTGCTGTCCCTCAGAGATAGGAAGAACAACTCGTCCATCGGGGAGATTTACCTCGATGTAGTAGATATCGCCGCTGTACTGGATAGGCTTGGATATCTCAGCTGTCTTGTAGCCCTTGCCCGAATACATAGCGGACTGGTCACGGTCACAGCGGATAACGAGGTCCTCGGGGTTCTTGCCCTGAGCCTTTACCTCGCTGAGGTCCATGTAGTATCTGAATGAGATGTTGTCCTGTACTCTTGCAGGCCATGCGGAGTGGTTAGTTACCTTGAAGCTGATAGTCTGTCCGCTTGAATCGCCTACCTTTGAGAGCACCTCAACGTAGAACTCAGGTCCGTCGTGAACTTCCTTCTGTGGGAAGCTTGGGTCCTTTGTTCCGCCGTACTTGTCTACCATTTTGCAGAGCATAGCTGTGAAGCCTGCGTTATAGTCTGTAGCTACCTCGTTGTTGATGAAGTCCTGACGGTCGTCGTTGTATGAGCCGTCCTGATTAGGGCCTCCTACGAGAGCGCCGTAGAGGATATGTCTTGTCTTATCCGGTATCTTCAGGTCGTTCTTCCATGAGCCGTGAGCTGTACGGTGGTGCGGGTTCTGAGGATACTTGTCGCCGAAGCCTACAACGTAGCTCTGCTTCAGCGGATTGTCGCCGAGAGCGTAGTTTACCTGAGTCTCAGCGAATTCTGTGTACTTGTCAGCCTCTGACTTGAGGATAGTATCGCTTGCAACAGTAGAGATGAAAGCGGCTGTGTTAGCGTATCTGAGACAGCCCCAGTTGCTGAGCCAGCGGAGTCCGCCGTCTATCTTCTTAGCCTCGTCGCCGTTTACCCAGCGGTCGCAGTGCTTCTTAACGTGAGCGATAGCGCTGGAGTCGTTGGTGTTTATAGCGTAGAGGAGCATAGCGCCCTGCATATTGTCGTCCCAGCAGTGTGACCAGCCGTAAGCGAGAGTATCGCCTTCGCCCAGCATTTTGCCGAGGTTGGGGATATAGCCCTTTGCGTCAGCAAGGTAGCTATCGTCCTTTGTAGCGATGTAGAGCCAGTTTGCAGCGTAGAAGAGCTCGTCATAGAAGTGGCTTGACTGATAGAAGCCCTGTGCGTCGCTCTTGTTGTAAACAGCGTCGCTTGGAGATGTCTTTGCTATCTTGTATATATTCTCAGCGTGCTTGATGTAGTCAGCCTTCTTTGAAGCGTCTATATCGCCGTCGAGAGCTGCCGCACCTGCTGCGAGGGCAGCTGCCATTTCACCGAATACAGCTGAGCAGCCCTCTGAGGACTTCAGTGCTGCACGGGATTCTGCGATAGAATGTGAGTTGTCCTCCATGCCGTATTCAAGGAGCTCAACAGGTCCCCACCATGTATGGTCGTCCTTACCGATACCTACCTGATAGATGACCTCAGTGCCCTTGTCGCACTCTGCAAGGTAATCCAGAGCGAACATGAGGTTGTTCTCATAGGTCTTCTTGAGACCTGTCTTTTCAAGACCGTCGGGGTACTGATAAAGTCCCCATGCCAGCATTGAAGCTGAATAGGACATTGGCAGGTTGAACTTTACGTGGTCGCCAGCGTCGTACCAGCCGCCCAGTACGGGATCGTGCATAGCTGAGTCAGCCTTCCACTCAACTCTGTTCCACTCGGGGAGCGGACCTGCCTGCTGTGCCTCATAGAAGAACAGCGACTTATCCAGAGCGTCAGCGTAGTTGAACTTGCTGTCAGCTGCGTTTACAGTAGTCATAACACCTGCGGGCAGAGCCGAAACTGTTGTTGATGCCAGCAGGACAGCGGAAAGGATACCACCTGTCATTTTCTTTAGCATTGTAAAACTCTCCTCTCATAATATATTGCTCCGCTCTGCGCGGAGCTTCCTCACGAGTATACATAGCTATACAATGTTATTATGCCACAAAATACCGTTTATGTCAAGGCTTGCGGGTTCATTTTATGAAGATATCCCTTTGCTCGCAGATATTGCCCTCCAGCCTGTAGGCGGCGCGGAGAGTGAGAGCATCGCCGTTTGTTTCTGTGGTGATATCACGGCTTAATATCTTTGTTCCGTTTCCGAGAAAATTGTTCTCGTAGAGATAGACGCGCTCCATGAGCTTTTCTGTGAGCTCCTCCTCGGTGTAATCCTTTTCGGTGACGGCAGTCTCGGAGACAGTCCGCGTTTTTATGCCGAGGGGCAGCTCATGCCCGAAGATAACGGCGTTTTTCTCCTTTGTCTCCGACGGTGAGCTGTAATTGCTTTTCCCGAAGTACAGCGGTATATCGAGACTGAAAAGCCGCAGGGTGCGCTGAGTATCGGTCCTGCCTGTGGGAAGGGCTTCTTCTGCGTGAAAAGGTGCGGAGAAGCTGACATTCTCCTCATATATGCCGCGGATATCTCCCATAGCGTGATGAACGAAGGTGCGTCCGTTGTCGGTCTCGTCAACGCCGCTGATGAGGATAGTTCCCTTTGGGACGTAGTCTCCCACGATATGCTTCAGCTGACCGCTGCGGACGAGGACGGAGCTTATCTCGGCGTTTCGGCTGGCGACTATGTTGCAGGGAACGCGGTCAAGGAGCATTTCGGGTACGTGCTCCACCTCGGTGACCTGTACCACTAAGCGGCTGCCTGTGTGGCGGATACCTGCCCACGCCACGTCATCTATCATAAGTCGGAGCTTGTTCTCGCAGTAGGGGATATTTATTTTGCAGACAGGGGTTCCCGCCTTAATGTCCAGTTCTTCGAGGGCGGAGAGTATGACTTCGTCGCTGACAACGGAGTTGCCCTCGATCTCGATAGTGACAACTACCTGTGAGAAGTACAGAGCTGCCGTAAATGCCAGCAATATGCCGATGAGAAGTCCAAAACGCCTGCGGTAGCGGAAAAGCCGTGCGGAAAGGCTGTCGTATTCGGCGGTTTTCAGCTCTATGCCGCAGTTTTTCGCTATATCCTGCAATTCTTTAAGGTCGCGGCGGTAGATATCGCAGTGAAAGACCTCGCCGCGGCAGAACTGTCCCCGACAGTCTATCCTGTGCTGATGTATGGCGTTGATGAACCTATTCAGCTGCTTCCCTTTGGCATTTATCCTTATGCTTCTCTTCATTTTCATGACGTCTGCTCCTTTCCGTAAATTCGATACTTTCTATGCAGCCGCGGATAACAAGTCCTCCTGTGCGGAAATCGTATGCCCGTAAATCACTGCCGCGGATATTTATGTAGAGACCTCCCGACAGAAGCCGCATGAATACCTCATTGTATTCCTCTATTCTATGGCAGTTGTCGATGATAAGCTCGTTATTTCCCGAAATATGTATGCTCATATTAAGATAAAGAGTCTCCCGTGTGAGCTCCGCAAGCCATTCAAACATAAGCTTCACTCCTGTATATTTTTTCATTTCCAATAATATGATTTATGGGGTGATGATTATGAAAAAATACGCCGAAAAAGCCATAAAAGCCGCAAAAATAGCGGCGATATCGGCTGCTTTTCTGTACTTTCTCGGCGATACGGGAGCGGCTGCCGAGGCGGTAGGGGAGAGCATTCAGCGCTGCATAGATATCGTTATACCGTCCCTGTTTGCCATGATGATAGTATCCTCCATGATAACAGCAAGCGGTATGACAGCGCTTATGCCGCGCTGTCTCGGACGGCTCAGCAGGCTTGTTTTCGGCATCGAGGGCAGGGAACTGCCTGTATTCACCTTTGGCATGATAGCAGGCTATCCCGTGGGGGTGAAAATGCTATGCGAGGAGTGCTCCTGCGGCAGGCTTGACAAAAAACGGGCGGAGCTCCTTTCTGGGCTCTGCTTCGGAGCAGGTCCTGCCTTTATTTTCGGCTGTATTTCGCGGCAGCTCTACTCGTCACGCAGTGCAGGACTGGTCATACTGATATCAACAGTTTCCGCGAATATTATCCTTGCTCTGCTTCTGTCGGTGCCGCTGCGCAGAACTGTGCGGGCACAAAGTGCTCCGCGCAGTGTGAGCATATCGGCTGATATGCTCACTGACTGCGTCCTGCGCAGCGGCAGGGCTATGGCAGACATATGCATTATGATAGCGGCGTTTGCAGCCGCAAACGCCGCCCTTGCCCGAACGGGCGTGACGGCAGCAGCATGGGAGCTTCTGGGGAAGCTCCCCGACCTCGACCGCATACGCGGCGAGGTATTAGTCGCCGCATTTTTAGATGTTACGAATATCAGCAAGCTGCCCTGCGGCGACTGGCTGCTGCTGCCGTATATCAGCGCCCTGACGGCGTTTGGCGGAGTCTGTGTTCTGCTTCAGCTAAGGGCGCTGACCGCAGGAAAGCTTTCACTGAAATACTTTATAATAATGAGAAGCGCAGCGGCGGTGCTGAGCTTCTTCATATGCAGGCTCATAATGCCTTTTTTTATGACGGGAGAAGTCACGGAGGTCCTGTCGCCGCGGATAAGCAGCGCAGGGAACAGCTCCCCTGTGCCGTCGGCAATGCTTATCATAATGACAGTGATGTTAATGGTGGAATTTGGCGGCAAAAGCAGCTTACAGCACACAAAAAGCTGCTGAAAGTGGGATTATTTGTATATAGTGCCAAAAATTGTGAAAGCTTGCAGAAAAGGCTTGATTTATTGTAAAAAGGTGGTAAAATATAATTAGCACTCAAAGATAAAGAGTGCTAAACTTGAATTGCTTATTAATTTTTAGGAGGTATATATCATGACTATCAAACCTTTACAGGACAGAGTAGTAGTTAAAATGGTCGAGGCTGAGGAGACCACAAAGAGCGGTATCATTCTTTCGGGCTCTGCAAAAGAAAAGCCTGAGGTAGCCGAGGTCGTTGAAGTAGGTCCCGGTACTTCTGATGTTAAAATGGAAGTTAAAAAGGGCGACAAGGTGCTCATTTCCAAGTATTCGGGCACTAATGTAAAGCTCGAGGGCGAAGAGTTCATCATCGTTAAAATGGAAGACATTCTCGCAACAGTTAAGTAATGCATAATGAGTTGAGAGTGGAGAGTTGAAAGTTGAAAGTTAATGTATCGGCTTACGCCGATCAATTAAAAAGACTTTTAGATTTGTCCCCGTAAGGGGACACCGCAACTCTCAACTCTTAACTCTCAATTCTAAACTATATTATAAAGGAGTTTTTTACAATGGCTAAGGATATAAAGTACGGCGAAGACGCAAGAAAGGCTCTTCAGGCAGGTATCGACAAGCTTGCTGATACTGTAAGAATAACAATGGGACCTAAGGGCAGAAACGTAGTTCTCGATAAGAAGTTCGGCGCTCCCCTTATCACAAACGACGGCGTTACTATCGCTAAGGACATCGAGCTCGAGGACGCTTTCGAGAACATGGGCGCTCAGCTCGTTAAGGAGGTTGCTACAAAGACCAACGACGCAGCAGGCGACGGTACTACAACAGCTACTCTCCTCGCTCAGACTATCGTTCGTGAGGGTATGAAGAACATCGCAGCAGGCGCTAACCCAATGGTTCTCAAGAAGGGTATCGCTAAGGCTGTTGACGTGGCTGTAAAGGCTATCGTTGAGAACTCAAAGGCTGTACAGGGTACAGAGGATATCGCTAAGGTCGGTACAGTTTCTTCTGCTGATGAGAATGTTGGTAAGCTCATCGCTGAGGCTATGGAAAAGGTTACATCTGACGGTGTTATCACTATCGAGGAAGGCAAGACTGCTGAGACCTACAGCGAGGTAGTTGAGGGTATGCAGTTCGACAGAGGCTACATCTCACCTTACATGGTTACAGATACAGACAAGATGGAAGCTGTTTACGACGACGCTTTCATTCTTATCACAGACAAGAAGATATCTTCTATCCAGGAGATACTCCCACTTCTCGAGCAGATAGTAAAAATGGGCAAGAAGCTCGTTATCGTTGCTGAGGACGTTGAGGGCGAGGCTCTTACAACAATTATCCTCAACAACCTCAGAGGCACATTCAAGGTTGCAGCTGTTAAGGCTCCGGGCTTTGGCGACAGACGCAAGGAAATGCTCAAGGATATCGCAGTTCTCACAGGCGGCGAGGTGATCTCCTCTGAGCTCGGTCTCGAACTCAGCGAGACAACTATCCAGCAGCTCGGTCAGGCTAAGCAGGTAGTTATCCAGAAGGAGAACACTATCATCGTTGACGGCGCTGGCGACAAGAAGGCTATCGAGTCAAGAGTTCACCAGATCCGTGCAGCTATCGAGACTACAACATCTGATTTTGACCGCGAGAAGCTTCAGGAAAGACTTGCTAAGCTTGCAGGCGGCGTTGCAGTTATCAAGGTCGGCGCTGCTACAGAGATCGAGATGAAGGAAAAGAAGCTCCGTATCGAGGACGCTCTTGCAGCTACAAAGGCAGCTGTTGAAGAGGGTATCGTAGCAGGCGGCGGTACAGCATTCGTAAATGCTATGCCTGCTGTAAACAAGCTCGTTCCTACACTTGAGGGCGACGAGAAGACAGGCGCTAAGATAATCCTCAAGGCTCTTGAAGCTCCTGTACGTCAGATAGCTGAGAACGCAGGTCTTGAGGGCAGCGTTATCGTTGACAAGATAGTACGTTCACGCAAGGTCGGCTACGGCTTCGACGCATACAACGAGGTTTACACAGACATGATACCTGCCGGTATCGTTGATCCTACCAAGGTAACAAGAAGCGCACTCCAGAACGCAGCTTCTGTAGCTTCAATGGTTCTTACAACAGAGAGCCTTGTTGCTGATATCAAGGAGGACACACCTGCTGCTCCTGCAATGCCAGCAGGCGGTATGTATTGATAATCAGCTTGCTGATTATCAATTCGGAATTCGTAATGCGGAATTCGGAATTATAAAAAAAAGGCGAACCTTTCGGTTCGCCTTTTTGTGTATGGGCGGATATTATTCGCCCATACACAGAAAAACCGCCTGCATAAAGCAGGCGGTTTCTTAGTCGTCAACAATTGTACTTTTGAATTCGGCGACTCTTGCCCTGTCTCCGTGGCAGTCGACTTCTATCTCGTCGTTTCTGATAAGTCTTGCGATAGAATAGAACATTACCGCATATGCTACCGCATTTACAAGGATACTGAAATATATTCTTATTCCGAGGATATTTCCCAGCATTCCTGCAAACATCATAGCTATGCATATGATGACCATGAGTTCAAGCTTTTTCTTGTCCTTGTCCAGCTGTAAAAAGGTAAGGCATACAAAGCCCGATACCGCAGAATGGAATATTGCCAGAGCTCTTGAATATGGGTGATAGAATTCAAATCTGAATGCGTTTATCTCCAGCACCATCATTACTGCTTCGAGGATTATATAAAGAGTAAGGCATATCTTCATAAGACCTCTGAATCTGATAGACGAGGATATGAGCCAGTCTCCGAATATAAACGCTGCAAAGCCCGAAAACTCCGTAGCATATGCTATATATTCGAGTATCGTGGATAATGCCGAGCCTGCTTCATAGGTCGTGTAAAAGATAAAGCAGACTATGCTGAAAGCAAGAAACAGAAGATTTCCGATAATGCAGAATTTTATTCCGCTGTTTAGACGTTCATGCATGGCAAAGCTCCTTAACCGAGAGCCTTGAGTGCTCTCTGTCCGATATCCTTTCTGTAGTGAGCGCCCTCAAAGCTTATCTTTGAAACGCCCTCGTAAGCCTTATCAAGTGCAGCCTGCAAGCTGTCACCCTTTGCGGTAACACCGATGACTCTTCCTCCGTTTGTGAGGAACTTTCCGTCGTCGGAGAGCTTGGTGCCTGCATGGTATACGAAGCAGCCCTCTACCTGTCCCTTTTCGTCAAAGCCGTTCATGACTATGCCCTTGGGATAGCTCTCAGGATAGCCGCCGCTTGCCATAACAACGCAGGCGCAGCTGCCCTTGTGCCACTTGATGTCTGCCTTGTCAAGCTCATGGTTGTAGATAGCCTCGAATATCTCGTAAAGGTCAGCGTCAAGCATTGGGAGAACAACCTGTGTTTCGGGATCGCCGAAGCGGCAGTTGTACTCGATGACCTTTGGTCCCTTTGGAGTTATCATAAGTCCGAAGTAGAGACAGCCCTCAAAGGTGCGTCCCTCTGCGTTCATAGCGTTCATGGTAGGAATGAATATCTTCTCCATGCATTCCTTGGCGATATCCTCGGTGTAGCAGGGGTTAGGAGAGATAGTTCCCATACCGCCTGTGTTGAGTCCCTTGTCGCCGTCGAGAGCGCGTTTGTGGTCCATAGATGATATCATAGGCACCATTGTTTTGCCGTCTGTGAAGCTGAGAACGGATACCTCTGGACCTGTGAGAAATTCCTCTATAACTATACGTGCTGAGCTCTTTCCGAATTTGAGCTCGTCTATCATCTCATGTACAGCGGCAACAGCCTCCTCCTCGTTCTGAGCGATGATAACGCCCTTTCCGAGAGCAAGACCGTCAGCCTTGATAACAGCAGGATAGCTGTTCTGCTCTTTAAGATAAGCTATAGCCTTGTCGGATTCAGTGAAGACCTCGTAAAAGGCTGTAGGGATATTGTACTTCTTCATGAGCTCCTTTGAGAATACCTTAGAGCCCTCGATGATAGCGGCATTTGCCTTTGGACCGAAGGTCATGAAGCCTTCTGCCTGCAAAGCGTCTACCATACCGAGTACAAGGGGATCGTCGGGAGCAACAACTACCATATCGGGCTTGAGTTCCTTTGCGAGAGCAACAACGCCGTCGACATCTGTAGCGCCTACATTGAAGCATTCAGCATACTTTGAGATACCGCCGTTGCCGGGGGTGCAGTAAAGCTTGCCTACCTTGGGACTCTCAGCCAGCTTCATGATAATGGCGTGCTCGCGTCCGCCGCCGCCTACTACTAATACGTTCTTCATTGGGAAATTCCTCCTGTATATTTAAGATAAAGTATCTTCCGTGTTGATATTTTCGCCGTTATATGGCGGATATGTTGGCTTTTCAGCGCCGTTGTAAAGCTCTATGGCTCCGCAGCAGTAAAGAATTATCGTTGCGGCAGTTGAAAGCAAGCCCGTAACAGTTCTCGGAATGCTCAAGCTGCTTATAAGCGCGACCTCATTCGCTGATGTTGTAATACCTATTATCAGACTTGCCGCATAGGAGAAGACCGATGAAAGCAGTGAAAAAACTGCCGTAAGGATAATAGTTATCAGACCGCGCTGCTTTTGCAGATCTTTTTTGCCGAGATTATAAAATGCCAGTATGCATTTCGGCAGAAGTGCGATGAGAAGCTGAATTACGGACATTATTATTGCACGTGAGGAAAGCTTTTGGTCCGTTAGGAGACCGTTGTAAAACATCATGCGAAAAAGCTTTTGCAGCGGCTCACAGCATAATATGAGCATATCCAGTACAAATTTTATCACAAAAAATGCGGCTGCCAGACGAAGAGCAGTATTTATGCCGTGTCTTTTTTCCATTAGTATTCTCCTTATGCAGGGCTTTCGGCGCTCTTTAAAGCTCCGCCGTATATCTCCACAGCGCCGCAGCAGCATATCATGACAAGCGCCGTACAGCTGAGAACTCCCGTGAAGCTTCTCACGGAATTTATGGACGATATCATGGATATGACCTTTTCACCGTACTTGTCCGCAAGGGATATGAGTACAGTGCGGTGCAGTATGGTAGAAGCAAGGTAATCTGCAAAAAACATCAGACCTGATGTTATTACGGTTATGACGCCTCTTTTCTGCTTCATATCAGTTTTGGTATAGTTCACTGTAGCAACAATACATATTGGAGCAGAAATGATAAGGGCTTCGATGATAAGTCCCATTTTTATATCTGTGGGCAGAACGTCCTGCTGAAACTTTTCGCCGAAAAGTGCTGTATGCACCGAATAGTAATTGTTCAGTACAAAGAATATGTCCAGCGCCAGCTTTGTGATAGAGAAAAGAACAGCAACGATTTGTGTGACTCTTAGTATATTCGGTTTTGACATTGTTTCTCCTTTATTCTGTTGGATTTATTTGTATTTCAAGTGCTTTACGTGTCTGTCCTCGTCTATTCCGAGAGCGGCAGCAGTGCAGACCAGCACAAGAGCTCCCACAAGGAAAATGCCGAGGAAGAAATTTATATATTCAGTGCGCTGAATGAGCCAGCTCTCTGAGGTATACTTGGTCATTGAAGAATGTGAAATGAGCAGGGCTATGATATGCTCGGCAATAAAGCCTGCTATCCAGAGAGCAGGAGCGGCTTTAAGGGTGCGTTTGCACCTCTTTGCCGAAAACGCCCAGCCCACACAGCTGAGTATGTATATTATGAACGGAAGCCATACTGCTTCGGAAATACACAGCAGAGCCTTGCATTTTCCTGATATCATCATTTCCGGGTGGACGGGGACATAGTCGTCGCCCGAGCCTGTGAAAAGTCCGAATATGCCGCCTGACAGAAGATACATCAGTACAGACAGCACCATATAAAGACCGCACAGAAAAGCGGCGGCTATATAGAGCTTTTCAAGCTTTATGGAATTATAGTTTCCCATTATATCCCCCCCTGAAGCGATATAACACGCAGTATTTATCCCATGTTTTGCATATACAAGTATAGTATAACACAGTACGGGGAATTTTTCAAGAGCTTTATTGAGTTATTTTCACCGTCTGCGATAGGGGAGATAACGGTGCTTTAATTGGTTTTTATACTTCCGAGTAGGTCTGATATCTTGCTCTCAACGTAGCCGAAATTGGCGCTTTCGGCGTATGCGCAGAGGTACTTGCCGTTAAAATCAGCAAAATAAGTCCTGCCGTGGGTATTGTCGTCTATAGCCCATTCGTAGTAATAGAAGGTCATTGCCGAGGTAGCAGCCGCTCCCGTAAAGACGATATCCTTATTATCAGCGTTCATAACGATGTCCTGAGCGCTTTTGCCGCCGTGGTCGTCGTCTGAAACATAGACGCTGATACCGCAGGTGTTTATCTCCTTATCCACAATGAGCTGCAAGTCGCAGGCAGCTTCGCTGTTATCGCCGTTCCATTTCCAGATGTTCGGATCTGCATACAGCGAAAAGCCTTCGCCGCTGTAGGTGCCGTTTTCGTACTTGGCGCCGCTGCGGACGTTTTCCGTCATAATGACATCTGATGCGGCTTCCGTTGAGCTTTCCGAAGAGGTGGGAGCAGCCTTCTTTTCCATACAGCTGCTCATTGCGAACAGCAGCAGCGAAGCAGCCATAACAGCTGTTATCCTGTATTTTTTCATAATATCTCTCCATAGTAAAGGCTGCGGTCATATCCTGACCGCAGCCCGTAGGTCATTAGTGGTGGAACAGGCGGATACCTGTGAATGCCATTGCGATGTTGTACTTGTTGCAGGTCTCGATAACGTTGTCGTCACGGATAGAACCGCCGGGCTCTGCAATGTACTCAACGCCTGACTTCTTAGCACGCTCGATGTTGTCGCCGAATGGGAAGAAAGCGTCGGAACCGAGGCAAACGCCTGTGTTCTTGGCAAGCCATGCCTTCTTTTCCTCGCGTGTGAATACGGCAGGCTTTACCTTGAAGATACGCTGCCACTCGCCCTCGCGGAGAACGTCCTCGTACTCGTCGCCGATGTAAACGTCGATAGCGTTGTCGCGGTCTGCGCGGCGGATATCGTCAACGAACTGGAGTCCCATTACCTGTGGGGACTGTCTCAGCCACCAGTTGTCAGCCTTCTGACCTGCAAGACGTGTGCAGTGGATACGGGACTGCTGTCCTGCACCGATACCGATAGCCTGTCCGTCCTTTACGTAGCAAACGGAGTTGGACTGTGTGTATTTAAGAGTGATAAGAGAGATAAGGAGGTCGTCCTTCTTGTCGTCTGGGATATCCTTGTTCTCTGTAACAACGTTAGCGAGGAGCTCGCGGTTGATGTCAAGCTCGTTGCGTCCCTGCTCGAAGGATACGCCGTAAACCTGCTTTGTCTCGATAGGAGCAGGCTTGTAGTTCTCGTCCATTTTGAGAATGCAGTAAGTGCCCTTTCTCTTGGACTTGAGTATCTCCAGAGCCTCGGGCTCGTAATCGGGAGCGATAACGCCGTCTGATACCTCGCGCTGTATCATCTTTGCTGTGCAGACGTCAACCTTATCTGAAAGAGCGATGAAATCGCCGTAAGAGGACATTCTGTCAGCGCCTCTTGCTCTTGCGTAAGCGCTTGCAAGGGGAGTGAGCTCGCCAAGGTCGTCTACCCAGTATATCTTCTTGAGGTCGTCGCTGAGCGGTCTGCCGATAGCAGCTCCAGCAGGTGAAACGTGCTTGAATGAAGTAGCTGCACACATACCTGTAGCAGCTTTGAGCTCCTTAACGAGCTGCCAGCCGTTGAATGCGTCGAGAAGATTGATATATCCGGGCTTGCCGCAGAGCACCTCGATAGGGAGCTCGCTGCCGTCAGCCATATAAACTCTTGACGGCTTCTGATTTGGGTTACAGCCGTATTTTAACTGCATTTCATTTGACATGATAAATGTCCTCCTTATAATAATTCATAATTCTTATGCCTTTTGATCTGCCTGATTGACTTTTCTTATCCTTTCAAGCTCTTTGCGGATATTGTCAGCCCAGTCTGCATCGTCGTTGCTTATACGGTACACACGGAAGCCGTTGGCGATACCGTTTTCGTAGACGGACTTTTCGTCGTCCACATGGAGGTCTATGCGGTAAGCCGCAGGATATTTCGATGGGAAATTCGCCCTGCCCCTTGCCACTTCTTTTTCGTGGCGGACGGCGTTGACTATGCTGTCTATCCTTATGCCGTAATGCTTGAATATACCGTTGATATAGCGCTCCGTTCTGTTGGAGGTAGTGTATATCCACAGCTCTGTATCGGACTTGTTTATCTCCGTGAGAAGCTTCACAGCGCCCTTTCTCAGCTTATCCTTGTATATCTTGTTATACGGGAATTTAAGCTCGGGCTCTGTGGGGACTTCCGCAGGATTCACAAACAGAGTTTCATCAAGATCAAATGATATTTTCATAATTATCAAGCCGAAAGGCGGCGTTATTACTTGTTCTTGTTTACGATACGTGTCTCCTCAGCATTTGTTTCGAGGTTCACATAGCGGACGAAAAGGGATACCTTGTTGTCAGCGTTGAGGTTGTTCCAGAGCATATCTGTGAACTGGTCGATATTTCCGCTGATGCCTACGAGCTTTGGCTCGCCCTCGAAGCTTGGGAGCGGATTGCCGTCGCCCATGTATGTGTGGATAAAGTGTCCCTCGCCTGCGATAGGATTTGTGTAGCTGAATGTGTATCTCTGGCAGGAATCGGGATTGCCGTTAGCGCTCTTGAGGATAGACATTGCGTAGTTGAAGCCCTCCTCGCCGAAACGGAGTATACCTGAGATACGAGGTGTGAAGTTAGGAGCGTCGTCCTCGAATTCTCTTGTGCGGAGAGCCTGCTCAAAGGTGTACTGCTTGTCCATGAGCTCATAGATAGTATCGGTCTGGTCGCCGTTTGTAACGATGAGCTTATTGCCGAGAACTCTTACGGGAGCGTAGATGATGAGGTGGGGATCAGTGAGCTTGGAGGGATCGAAAGCCTCTGTGCGGATACCCTTGCCGTCCTCGATGAATACGCGGTTGCGGCTGTTCTCGCTTCTGCCCATGATGAAGTAAGCGGTTACAGCGTACTTTCCGCAGTCGCTCTTACCGATGACGATACCTCTTCCGGGGTAAGCGTTTGTGCTGAGTTCCTTTGCTAAATCAAGCTTTTTCATAATAAATACTCCTTTCGGATAATGGTTTATACTGCCTCTAAAAAGCCGATAAGTGGCTTTGTGGCTGCTTTGCAGCCTACAAAATGTACAGTGTACATTTTGCAGTAGAGGCAAGTATATCAGTGGATAGTTATAATATGATGAATGAATATCGCGGCTTCTGCCAGCTTTGGCGTGTAGCCTGTTGCCTTTGTGAATATGAAGTCAGTAAGGACTATCACCAGCACCGCAAGGGTGATGATATTGAGAGTTCTGCGTTTCGGCTTTGCAAGAAGCCAGTCAAAAAAGGGCTGTACCACATACATGAACAGCATACCGCCAAGTCCGAAGCGGACAGAGGTGCTGAGGGCGATACGCGCCTGAAAATTGTACTTGTACCGTGCGTAGGTCTGCCACGGCCATGAGCCTGTTGTGGCTTCAAGAATGTAGGTAGCGGCAAGCTCCACCGCAGTCGCCACAGCCATACAGCCGAGAAAGATGAGCAGCGGCTTTACTATATTCAGCCATTTTACGTCCTTTTTCTTCATGAGCCAGCCGAAGCACAGCAGGAACAGAAGCGCTCCCACGCCGTATATGGGACAGTAGGGACCGAACATATTGCCTCTGTTGTGAAAGCCCCAGCGGTAGACCACTGTTTCGAGGAATACCTCGTAGCACCAGCCAAGAACCGCGTACATCCAGAAGCAGAGAAAGAGCTTCTGAATGGTCTGTTTTTCCAATAATTCCTTTATTTTTGCCATGATTTTACTTTACGAAAGCCTTGCCGCTGATTATCTCTATCCTGTCCTGACAGAAAAGGGATACCGCCTCGGGGAGTATCTTCCACTCAGCCTGTTCCATTATGCGCTTTTGGAGTGACTCGGGAGTATCACCGTTTTCTACGGGGACAGCCTTCTGTATTATTATCGGTCCGCCGTCACACTCCTCGGTTACGAAGTGTACCGTTGCGCCCGAGAGCTTTACTCCTGCCGCGAGAGCAGCCTCATGGACGTGCAGTCCGTAGAAGCCCTTTCCGCAGAAGCTGGGTATCAGTGCAGGGTGAACGTTCATCATTTTGTAGGGGAACGCCTTTACTACCTGCTCGTCGAGTATGGTCATGAATCCCGCATATACCACAAGGTCTGCCTTTTCCTCGATGAGAGCGTCGGTTACTGCCTTTGTGTAGGACGCTATGTCAGCGTACTCCTTACGCGGGATAACGCGGCTTTTTATGCCATTCTGCGCAGCCCTTTCAAGAGCGTACACGCCTTCCTTTGAGGAGATAACGCAGGTTATTTTTCCGCCCTTGATGATGCCTGACTTTTCGGCGTCGATAAGAGCCTGTAAATTAGTGCCGCCGCCCGAAACGAGCACGACTATATTCTTCATGAGGTTTTCCTCCTTTGTATAAAAGCGGCAGGGGATACTCAGCCGCTTATTCGGGGAACTGAACGTGTCCCTGTATTATCTCGGTATCGTCGTAGGACAGGGGGATATCCTTGTCTATTACCACCTGACCGTAAATATCGGTTATGCGGAATGTGAAAGGTCCCTTGCCCATTTCTCTGGTCTCGAAATAATTGTACGGGCGGCGCGGTATCTCAACGAATTCGCCGTCCTCATTGAGGTATTCCAGCTTGGTTATGGGGTAGCGGTGATTGCGCACCTGTACTCCGCACCAGAACTCTGTACTGCCCTCTTTGTATTTGAATGAGATAGGAGCTGTTGCCGCGGTATCAAGGGGGATTATCTTCCAGCTTACGGGAACTCTGCCCTTCTCAACGGGAGCGATGAGGGGGAAAGCGTCCGTATAGAGGTCAAGGTCGCCCTTTTTGCCCTCGGGGAGCTCGTCTGTTACCAGCATTTTGATAGTGCCCAGCTCGCCTGTGACTTCAAGATAAGCTCCTGCAAGCTGTGCTTCGTTGTAGTCGGAGTGGTTCATAGCGACTATCCAGTAGTCGTGGGAAACGGGATCAAGCATAGCGTGACCGCCTGTATAGCCTCCGCCGTAGAAAGTACCCTCGCCTGTATGTACAGTGCCCTTGGGTTCGAGGATAGCGTCCTCGTCTATGGGCAGGTCGGGTATCTCGAATTCAGTGGGTATCTTGCCGTTTACGCCCAGCACGAACTTCTGGAGAGCATTGAGCTCGGCTCTTGATATCTCCTTGTTTTTACGGGCGGTTATAAGGTCAAAGCTGTCCACTCTGCCGTCGGAGTTATAATCCATATCTATCTGTGAAGCCGCTCCGCCGTATAAAGGCGACGCTGCAAGAATGGCGCAAACCATTCCCACAGCCGCAAATTTTACAAATTTCATAAACATCACCATACTTTAAAAATCTTCCAAATCCCATATCCCGTGGTGCTTGTAGTTTTTATTGTGAATTCGGATATTTTTGCGGTAATTGCTATGATGTTTGAAGTATCTCTTGCTTTATCAGCAGATGATAACGCCTTCCTCTGACTCGACAAGCTCGCCGAGAACGTAAGCGTCCTCGCCAGCTGCCTTGATAGCAGCGATGGCCTTGTCAGCGTCGTTCTTGTCAACAGAAACTATCATGCCGACGCCCATGTTGAAGGTGTTGAACATATCTCTTTCGGGGATATCGCCTGTTCTCTTGATAAGGTCGAAGATAGGGAGCACCTGTACTGCGTTTCTCTCTATCTTTGCAGCGAGGTTCTTGGGGAGAGAACGTGGTATATTCTCATAGAAGCCGCCGCCTGTGATATGAGAGATAGACTTTACCTTAACAGCGTCAAGAAGGCTCATTACAGCCTTTACATAGATGCGTGTAGGTGTGAGGAGGCACTCGCCGAGGGTAGTTCCGAGGTCGTCGAAGTGCATATTGAGGTTATGCTCGTTTACGTCAAAGACTCTTCTTACGAGAGAGAAGCCGTTTGAGTGAACGCCGCTGGACTTGATAGCGATGAGAACGTCGCCTGCCTTCTGGGTATCGGGCTGGAGGATCTTGTCCTTGTCAACAACGCCTACAGAGAAGCCTGCTAAGTCGTACTCGTCCTCGGGCATAAGACCTGGGTGCTCGGCAGTCTCGCCGCCGATGAGAGCGCACTGTGCCTGAACGCAGCCCTCTGCTACGCCTGAAACGATAGTAGCTATCTTCTCGGGGAAGTTCTTGCCGCAGGCGATATAATCAAGGAAGAACTGTGGCTTTGCGCCGCAGCAGATGATATCGTTTACGCACATGGCAACGCAGTCGATACCTACAGTATCATGCTTGTCCATGATGAAAGCCAGCTTTATCTTAGTACCAACGCCGTCTGTGCCCGAAACGAGAACAGGCTTGCTGATACCTGTCATATCCAGCTCAAAGAGACCGCCGAAGCCGCCGATGCCTGAAAGAGCGCCCTTTATCATAGTACGGGCGATGTGCTCCTTCATCAGCTCAACTGACTTGTAGCCTGCGGTAACGTCAACGCCTGCCTTCTTGTAGCTTTCGGAAAAACTGTTGTTCATTAATCTACCTCCATAGTCGCCTGTCTCCCTGCCGCAGGCAGGGAGACAGAATTATAGTTTCATTCTTTACCGTTCCAGCAATATGTGCAGAGCTTGCAGGCGTCAAGACCTACAGCCTTTTCTGTGCCCTCAAGAGTCTGGAATTCCAGTGAGGTAAGGCGGAGTCTCTTGCATATCTCATCTCTGAGTCTGCGTCCTCTGTCTGTTGCGGAATTGCTGTATTCCTCGATGTGTCTTACGCCTACAGGACCTTCAAATTCGTCGATTATCTGGCGGGCGATAAGCTCCATTTCGGAAGTGCTGCGTGAGAAGTTGAGGTACTTGCAGCCGTACATTATTGGTGGACAGGCAGAGCGCATATGTACCTCTTTAGCGCCGTGCTCGTAGAGAAACTCAACGGTCTCTCTCATCTGTGTTCCTCTTACGATACTGTCGTCAACAAAGAGGAGCTTCTTGCCGTTGATAAGCTCATGTACGGGAATGAGCTTCATTTTAGCTACCTGATTTCTCATGCTCTGATTAGTAGGCATGAAGCTTCTCGGCCATGTGGGAGTATACTTGATGAACGGTCTTGCAAATGGTATGCCGCTCTTGTTAGCATAGCCGATAGCGTGAGGAGTGCCTGAATCGGGAACTCCGCAGATATAGTCAACATCGGGAAGTCTGCCGTTCTTGATGTCGTTTTCAGCCATTATCTCGCCGTTGCGGGTACGCATCACCTCAACGTTGACGCCCTCGTATACGGCATTGGGATAGCCGTAGTATGTCCACAGGAAGGTACATATTTTCATCTTTGAGGGATCGCCCTCGGCAATGGTCTTACATTCGTCGGCTGTGAGCTCGACTATCTCGCCTGCCTCAAGCTCCTTGTATGTGGCATAGCCCAGCTTCTGGAAAGCGAAGGACTCGGTTGAAAGGCAGAAACCGTCGCTTCTCTTGCCTATGATGATAGGAAGTCTGCCGAACTGGTCTCTTGCAGCGATAATGCTGTCCTTTGTGAGGATAATAAGGGACATAGTGCCCTCTATCTTCTCCTGAGCATAGCGGATACCCTCGACGAAGGAGTTCTTCTGTGCGATAAGAGCGCCGATAAGGTCGCCGGAGTTGATATTGCCGCTGCTCATCGACTCAAAGTTAGCGCAGCCCTTTTCAAGGAGCTCGTCTACCAGCTTGTCGGCGTTGCGGATGATACCTACAGAGCAGATAGCGTAGATGCCAAGCTTTGAGCGCACGAGGATAGGCTGAGGATCTGTATCGCTGATACAGCCGATACAGAGCTTGCCTCTCATATTTGTTACGTCATTCTCGAACTTTGTACGGAAAGGAGAGTTTTCAATGCTGTGGATATTTCTCTGAAAGCCGTTCTCCTCAGACCATGAGGTCATACCGCCGCGTCTTGTTCCGAGGTGTGAATGATAGTCTGTTCCGAAGAATACGTCGGTAACGCAGTCGTTTTTAGAGGATGCACCAAAAAAACCGCCCATATATTACTCTCCCATAAGTCTCTTCATGATTTCCTGATATGCTTCTTCAACGCCGCCCATATCTCTGCGGAAGCGGTCCTTGTCAAGCTTCTCGTGGGTTGTTGAATCCCAGAAGCGGCAGGTATCAGGTGATATCTCGTCAGCGAGGATAATTGTGCCGTCAGCAGTCTTACCGAACTCGATCTTGAAGTCGATGAGGTCGATGTTGAGTCCCTTGAAGAACTTTACCATGAACTCGTTTACCTTGAAAGCGTACTTTGAGATAGTGTCGATATCTTCCTTGGTAGCGATACCGAGAGCAAGTGCATAGTAGTCGTTGATGAATGGATCGCCGAGGTCGTCGTTCTTGTAGCTGAATTCAAGGATTGGACAGAGGAGCTTCTTGCCTTCCTCAACGCCCATTCTCTTTGAGAAGCTGCCTGCTGCAACGTTTCTGATGATTACCTCAAGGGGAACGATGGAAACCTTCTTAACGATAGTTTCACGGTCGCTGATCTCCTCAACGAGATGAGTGGGAACGCCTTCCTTTTCGAGCATCTTGAACATATAGTTTGTCATCTTGTTATTGATGACGCCCTTGCCTGAGATAGTACCCTTCTTCTCGCCGTTGAACGCAGTTGCGTCGTCCTTGTAATCAACGATCACGAGGTTAGGATCGTTTGTAGCATAGACCTTCTTAGCCTTGCCCTCATAGAGCTGTTCCTTCTTTTCGATGTTTGACATTTTAAAATTCCTCCTTGAGAATAATAAATGAATGATTGTATATGCAATTCCGCATCATCGCGGAAATTGTAGGCTTAAAATCAATGCATAATGCTTAATTCATAATTATCGTATCGCTTATGCGATATTATTTAAATATGTCACGAAGTGACACCGCGATCATGCATTATGAATTACGAATTATGAATAGTTATTGGAGCAGCATATCCGCTGCTTTTTCAGGCGTTTCTGCTATGAAGTCCGCCCCTGCTTCGGTGAGCTCCTCTATTGAGCCGAAGCCCCAGAGAATACCCATACATTTCAGCCCTGTCTTATGAGCTCCGAGAACGTCCTGTCTGCGGTCTCCTATCATGAGCACAGAGCTCCTGTCGGAAATACCTGCCTTTTCGAGAACGTACTCGATGACCTCGTCCTTGTCGTTGCGTGTGCCGTTTATATTGGCTCCGCCCACTATTTCAAAGAACTGCGACAGTCCGAATCTGTCAAATATGCGCACCGCGTATACCTCAGGCTTGCTGGTGGCGACCATTATCCTTTTGCCGCCGTCTCTGAGCCTTTTCAGCATTTCGGGGACTCCCTCGTAAACGCGGTTCTCGAAGAGCCCCACGGTGGAGTACCTTTCGCGGAATATCCTGACAGCCTCGTTTACCTGCCCCTCGTTCATGCCGCAGAACTCCGCAAAGGAGCGGTAAAGCGGCGGTCCGAGAAATTTGTTCTTATCCTCGGGGATATCAAAGCCCATGCGCTCTAAGGCGTATTCAAGGCATCTGACTATTCCCTCGGTTGAATCGGTAAGAGTGCCGTCAAGGTCGAATAAAAGGGTATCGAAATTATCTGTCATGTATCAAGCTGGATATCGAACCAGTCGTCGGTGGTCCTCATTGTCCACTCGATAGCCAGTCTGCGCTCGTAAACTATATCACTGTCGAGGTCTCCCACAGCCCAGTCGCTGTCGACGTGGTTGTGGTGGTCGCAAGCCCAGTCATAGCGAAAATAGAGGTCAGCCATGTCCAGTATCTCGTCAACGCTTCTCAGACTGCACTGAGCCTTGAAATCCTCAAAGCTCTCGCACTGTGAAACGAACCTTATAGCCTTTTCGCAGTCGCATATCTTTCCTGCGTCTGTGATATCGTCTACAAGTCCCAGTATCCAGAACAGTGCCCAGCAGCACTCGTACTCCCAGACTACCTCGACCAGGTCTTCCTTGGAGGCTCTTTTCTCCATGACAAGCGTTTCATACTTGTTAAGACATTCCTCTACGCCGAAATATACCATAAGGCGCTTGAATTTCTCAATGCCCTCGGGATTCTTGTCGCTGAGCTCGATAGCTGACTGTGTTGAGAGCAGAGCGGCTATCGCACGCCTGCATATGTCGTCAAAGCTTCTGAGCTTTACCTCTGAAGCAGGCTTTATAGGTGGGATCTCCTCCTGAAAGCCTATGCCTTTTTCGGTGAGTATCCTCTCGGAATTAGCTTTTCTTTCTTCGGGTGTCATGAATAAACCTCCTTTTGCAGTGAAATATGATGTCGTTTATACCTTAAAGAGCAGCTATCTGCTCCTGTAAAGCTTTGTCCTTGGCGATAACGCCCTCAGCCATTGCCTTCTTCTCGGCAGCAAGCTTTTCAGCCAGCTCCTCGTCGGCAAGAGAGAGCATCTGTACAGCGAGTACAGCTGCGTTCTTTGCTCCGTCGATACCAACAGTAGCAACAGGTACTCCGGGAGGCATCATAACTGTAGCGAGTAGAGCGTCAACTCCCTCGAGAGCTTTTGACTTCATGGGTATGCCGATAACTGGGAGAGTTGTGTGACCTGCCACAACGCCTGCAAGGTGAGCAGCCATGCCTGCTGCGCAGATGATAGCGCCAAAGCCGTTTGCTCTTGCGTTTGAAGCAAATTCGCAAGCCTCAGCAGGAGTTCTGTGAGCGCTCATTACGCGGCACTCGAACTCTACGCCGTACTTCTTGAGCTCTGTGAGAGCTGATTTTACAACAGGGAAGTCGCTGTCGCTTCCCATGATAACTGCAACTTTTTTAGCCATGATTTTTTCTCCTTATTTATCTTTCTATAGAACGCGAGACGATCATCTCGTTCACGCCGCTTTCCTTACCCCACAGGTCTGTGCCGTATATAGCCCAGAGCTGGTCGGAGCCGTCACTCCATGATATTTCGTCCTTTATGCCCTCGCCTGAGTATTCTATGGGACGCTGTCCGTCACCGTAGTCGGCGGTGAGCTTTTCAATGACCTTTGCATAGCCCTCTGCAAGCTTATCTTCGCCGTATGGGTGTTCTGACTCATCCACATTGCCTACAGCGCCGATGTGATAGCCGCAGCATATGAGCTGTTTGCTCTCACTGTCAAACTCTGCGAACATATATCCGCTGAGCCCTGTGCCGAAAACCTCATCGGACGCAAAGCTGTAATCGTATTCCATTGAATTGTAGCGCACATCTGATTTGTAGTCGTAATTCTCACCTATAATGGAGAAGACTTCATCTTCTGTCATGCCTGTGCGGAGCTCCGACAGTACATTTATGCCTGCTGCGGCTTTGTTTTCCGCGGGAGCTTCCGAAGTTGTTTCGGGAGCGGCAGCAGTCGGCTCGGCAGTGGTTTCCACAGCTGTCTCGGAGGTCTCCTCGGCGGTGGTGGTCTCAGCCTCGGTGACTGTTGTGTTTTCCTCTGTCTCAGCAGCAGGATCGTTTATTTTTCCGCAGCCTGCTGTCATAAGCAGAGCAGCTGCGGCGATAAATGCAAGCTTTCTTTTCATATTTTTTTCTTTTTATCAGTTCTCCTGCGGCTCTGTCTCAGGCTGAGCTTCGGGAGCAGGTATTGGATAATCGGGCTTTTCATCGATGAAATAGCCTGATATCAATTTTAAGTCGTCCTCTGAGCTGCCTGTGAACATGATAACAGCCTCATATTTGTCTTTAAGGCGCTTAGGCTTGTTCTCCTCATTCTTGTAGGTGATACCTGTGAGTGCTTTCAGAGTGACCATGTACTGCGGCAGTTTGCCGCTTGACGGTGCTGATGTCACCGTGATATCCGATAAGCCGAGAAGCTTTTTTGTTGTTACCCTTTTTTCATCGGGGAAAAGGCAGTGGAAATCCTCCTTTGAGGAGATATCCATTTCGGAAAGCAGGTTTTCGGCTTTCTTTGCGTCTCTTTCGTAAGCAAATTCAATGTATTTTTTTACATTTTCGTTTATCTTTTCTATCATGGGCACTGTAAGTCCCGAAGCCTTTACATTTATGCTGTAGTCGCACTTCAGAGCTTCGCCCGTTATAACGGCATTCTTGAAAACGAACACCGAGTTTTTCACAAGATATGTATATGAGCCGCTGCCTGCTGTGACAGTGAGCTCGCCGCTGTTGTATTCGCAGCTGTCCCATGCTCTTGAAAAGCAGGGGGAAAAGTCGCTGTTATAGACGACAGAGGATTTCTTGTCGGCAGCGTGAGCTATGTATATCACGCGCTCGGCACTGGATATGAGTTCTATATTCGAGTAAACAAAGGGAACAACGATATTTCCCTCATAGTCAATGCAGCCGAAGAGCTCCTTGCCGCGGATACGCTTTGAAGCGATACATCTGTCCTTATTGTTGGTGAACCTTATGCTCTCCCATTCGGGAGAGACTATAATACGTTCACTGCTGTCGATGATACCCACAAGTCCTTCGCCATTCTTGAAAGCACGGTTGCCCGAGGAATCAAAGTTCAGCCTTTTTTCGATGTCGTTCTGCGATTTTTGGCTGTCTGCGCTCTTTTCCGTTCTGGAGTAAAAGCGCGTGATAGCCACTGCAAGCACGATGATGCCGATAAATAACAGGGAGACTATGAGTCTTGTCTGCTTATTCATTATCTCAAAGCCTCCTTACGGTCACTTGCTCTCATTTTCGGGAGCACTGCCGCCTGCCTCGGGAGCTGACTTCTGAGCCTCAGCCTTGCGCTGACGGTAGAGGTCCTCGGTCTCCTTGGTTATATAGATAGGACGATTTTTCGTCTCAAGATAAGTCTTTGAAAGGTACTGTCCGAGAATACCCACGCTGAAGAGCTGCAAGCCGCTGAAAAGGAATATGAGGCACAGCATGGTGGGATATCCGTCGGGAGCGTCCAGCCAGCCGAAAATTGACCTGATGATAGTGATGACTATCAGCACGAATGCTATGAAGCAGGTTATGATTCCCAGCAGCGAGGCGATAGCCAGCGGAGCTGTAGAGAACGCCATGATACCCTCAAGGGAGTACTTGAAGAGCCCCCAGAACGACCATGAGGAAGTACCTGCGGGGCGCTCTACGTTCTCGTATTCGATATATCGGGTATTGAAGCCTACCCAGCTGAATATGCCCTTTGAGAAGCGGTTGTACTCGGTCATATCGAGGATAGCGTCAACCATCTGTCTGGTCATGAAGCGGAAATCCTGAGCGCCGTCCACTATCTCGGTCTGGGATATCTTGTTCATTATTTTATAGAAAAGTCTTGCGAACCATGAGCGCACCTTTGACTCGCCCTGTCTGCTGACGCGGCGTGTGGTAGCGCAGTCATACTCGCCGCTGCGTACATAGCTGTACATCTTGGGCAGGAAAGCAGGGGGGTGCTGGAGGTCTGCGTCCATAACGACAACGAAGTCGCCCTTTGCGTTTTTCAGACCTGCGTACATACCCGATTCCTTGCCGAAATTACGGGAGAATGAAATATATCTTACCCGCTTGTCACTTTCCGAGAGAGAGCGGAGAATGTCAAGAGTGGTATCCTTTGAACCGTCATTGATGAAAAGATACTCAAAGGTAAGCTCGGGGAAATCCTTTGACATCTGGTCGGTCACCTTGGTTATCTCTTCGTAGAACATGGGCAGGACTTCCTGCTCATTATAGCATGGAACTACTACTGAAACGAGTTTCACGTTTTTTCCTCCTTCAAAGAAGCTGTGACAGAGTTTGAAAAGCCGTTTCCTTATCTGCCAATACACTATTAATAATACAACAAAATCCATGATAATGCAATAGCAAAATGTATGATTTCATAATTTTTTACACCTATGTAAAATAATGACACATAAGGGAGCGGTTTTTGGTCTATCTGATAGTCGGGCAGGAGGTAAAAAACAAAAAAATAACGAAATATGGCGTATTTGCGTATGTTATTATTTGTATAATTTACCTTAAACAAAGTATGGAATTTCTGACAAAAAAATCAATAACGTTTTGTTATTTTCACCGAAAATTTTAAAATCGGTATAATTTTTGCGTTCATTTTTGAAGAAAGTGTTGATTTTTTTTGAAATGTCATGTATAATATACTTGTATAGTTGTTCGCGCTGCGGACGCTTCGCAAGGCGGTGATGTCAGATCATTAAGCGAAGCCCTGCGGCGATGTGGGAAATCGGCGTTCCGCTGCCGTAAAAGCGGAATATGCGGCGTTTGCTGCGGTTGGGAGAGAGGAATATGGATATAACACTGGTAACATCTTCGTTTGACAAGCTGGTTCACGGAACCGAAAACGAAAAGAAAACAGGCTGTGGTATCAACCTTCTGAAGCCTGAAAATGTAACTCGTTTCCACAGAACTTCGCAGATGACGGATCTGAAGGAGATAACCTGTGAGAAATGTAAAGCCAATCTGGCTAAAAAGCTTATAAAAGCTGACAAAAAGGAAATGGCTCTTCTTCTTAAAGAAGAGAAAAAGCGTGAAAAGCTCGGCATGAACGACGCAGGAATCGTTCCGCTGGGAAATACTACCGCAAGGATCACAAGAGATCCCGATGCTAAGAGAAAGGAAGAGGAAGCGAGAAAGAAGGCTCTTGAGGAGCAGAGAAAAGCAGCAGAGGAAAAACGTGCTGCCGAGGCTGCTGCCAAAGAAGCCGAGGAACAGGAGCTTTACGATCAGTTTCTTAATAAGGACGGAAAGACCGTCCCCGGTACAGGTGTTCCTATGGACGAAAGCCTTGCACAGTTTGCAATAAATGCTCCGAATAACGAAGCACAGGCACCTTCTCCTGCACCTGCAAACGCACCTGCTGCCGAAGATGATTTCCTCGCACAGTTTGCAATAAACAAGCCCGGCGATAATGCAGCACCTGCTCCCGCTGCTGCCGCTCCTAAACAGGACGATTTCCTTGCACAGTTCGCTATACCTGCTCCTGAGCAGACACAGAATACAGACACAACACCTTATTATAATGCACCTCAGCAGTATAATGCAGCTCCGCAGCAGCCTATGGGCGGCTACGGCTATGAACAGCCCGTTGTCCCCGAGCCTGTACCGGCTCCTCAGCCTGTACACAGCGACGAGGATATAATGAACCTGTTCTCGATAAACAACAGCGCTCCCGTACAGGAAGAGCCCGTATACGGTCAGCCCGTCATCTACGACGGCAGCCAGCCTCTTTATGACGCTCAGGGCAACCTTATACAGGGTGTCATAACACCTTTGGACGAGTATGCTGACGCTCCTGTGATGAATATTCCGCAGGATACAGCGTGGGATTATGTTGCAGACCAGTTCTTCGGCGGCGACGCTGCCGCACAGGGAAGTGCTGCAGCAGCTCCCGACGGCTATGAGAACGTTCAGCCGGGTGAAATGGCAGACCTTGATATCCCGACTATAGGAGACATCGCTGCTCCTGTTATCGACGATATCGGCGCAGCTATCGAGGCAGCTTCAAAGCCCTACGGCGGAGTTCCCGGCGGCTTGAATGCACCTGTTCTCGATGATATGGCTGCCCCTGTGAACAGTCAGCCCATTGATCCGAATACAGCTTATATGTACGGAGATATCCCGCTTGTTGAGGATATAGTAGCTCCCGAAAATGACGTGCTCCCGTCTGCTGCAAGCGTTGCGGCAGAGGCTCTCAGCGGAGCTCCTACAGTTGACGATATCACAGCTCCCGAGTTCGATGAGCTGCCCTCCGCAGCACAGCTTGCGGCAGAGGCTCTCAACGGAGCTCCTACAGTTGATGATATCACAGCTCCCGAGTTCGACGAGCTGCCCTCCGCAGCACAGCTTGCGGCAGAGGCCCTCAACGGCGCTCCTACGGTAGACGATATCGCAGTGCCTGAATTAGACGAGCTGCCCACAATTGAAGACATCGCTGCACAAGGTCTTGACGATATGCAGATACCTGTGCTTGATGATATAACCGCACCAATCTATAATGCGCCTTATATGGCAGAAGAGGAGTTTGAATTTAACATGAGCGATTATAATAATTTCGATGCTAACGCACAGAATACAGGTGCTGAGCAGCCAAAGCAGGCTCAGCCTCAGATAGTAAAGGTACCACAGTTTGCAGGCTATGACGCTAACAATCAGCCTGTATACAAGTACGTTCCAATGAGACTTATGGGCTATGACCAGAACGGCAAGCCTGTTTTCGCACCTCTCAACGCACAGCCTCAGCAGGCTGCACAGCCGCAGCAGGCAGCTCCTGCTCAGCAGACAGCAGCACAGGCTCAGAGAGCCGCAGCAGCTCCCGCTCCTGCACCTGCACCTGCACCCGTAAAGTCTATCGTACCTAAGAAGCCTGTTCAGACAGAGGGCGTTCCTACAGCTAATATTTCCAAGATAGCTGTAAACCCACACGCAAAGTCAACATCACAGGCATTCATCAACGCTATTTCCAGCTCAAGAGAGTATGCTGACAAGAACCTCATCGAGACACAGGGACTTCACGCTAACAGCCCTATCCTCAATTCTGTTGAGGACGTTCTCTCAACAATGGGCGATGACTCAGCAAGACAGAAGAAGCTTGCTCAGTCTCAGCAGAACGTGCCTGTATTCGACGAGTACAAGGCTCCTGCATCATCTTCCTACAACAGAAGAAACAATTCTTCTCCAAGACTTCAGCAGTCCTTCGACAAGGATGTTCGCTACATGACAAAGTCCGAGCTCAAGGCTAAGAAGAAGCAGGACAAGATCGACGCTAAGTTCAGAAAGGAAATGAACAAGAGAGGCTTCTGAGTCGGTCATTCACAAATGAAATGAGGAAAAACAATGGCAGAAAACAAGATCCTCGAAGAGCTGAGAGCTAAGCTCACAGGCTCTGACGAGGAGAACAGCAAGTTCCTCCGCGAGGAGGCAGAGCGCTTCGCCAAGCAGAAGAATGTGGAGGGCGTAGAAGCCGCAACACAGCTTCTTATCGAGCTTATGCCGCAGTCGCAGAAGGACGAGATAGAGAGACTTATCACCATTGATGGTGTGCGTCTCGACGAAGTGCATGAGAAGATAATAAAGCTCATAAAGGAAAAGGATATCAGCGGAGCTAAATCTCTTGCAGAGAGACTCTACAAGAAGATAAAGCTTGATTACGGCGAGGGCGAGGAGAACAAGTTCGTTTCTCTCAGGAATCCCTTTGAGGATAACCTGTATCAGCTCAGATACAAGCCCGAGAAAACTCTTAACCGTACTCCCTTTGATTTCGCAACGTTTATCACTACATACGGCTATCTTATGGTGGAAACAGGCTCTGCCGTTGACGCTATCCCGATACTTGAGGACGCTATCGAGTACAATCCCGTTGATGTGGGACCAAGATTCGAGCTCGCAGAGGTCTACAAGCTTCTGAAAAACAAGAGAATGACTCTTGAAACATCGAGAGAAACTCTTAAATGTGCTTCCTCACCTGTGGCAATTGCGCGAGTTTACGCCAATGTAGGCTATATCCTTACAGATATGGGCGAGTATGACGACGCAGTGGCTTTCTATACTGCAAGCCTTATCTTTGCACCGCACCCTGCCATACAATATGAACTGAGAGACATCGCAAACCGCAAGGGCAGTCATATTACCAAGCCCTCACACGAGCAAATGGTCGAGGCTTTGAAGAAATATGACTTTGAATTCGGTCCTAACGAGGACGTTATCTCCGTAGCGGCTCAGCTTTCTGCGAATTATCTCATTGAACAGGACATACCGAATGCGCTTAAAGCTCTGAAAATGACCTATAACCTCACCCGTGACGAAAAGGTCAAGGAAATTATCCTCAAATATGAGCCTGACGCTAAAATGGCAGTTCCTGTACAGGAGGGCGAAAAGCCGAATATCACTCAGACGGTGAACGATTCTCCCGAGAAATAATGAATAATATCTCATCTCCTGCAGATAATAGCTGTGGGAGATGATTTTTTATGAGCAAAAACAAGAAGATCCCCGTGCCCGAGCCCGAAAGCGACGATGAATACATCTGTCCTGCGGCTTCATGGGGCGATATGACGGGAATTATCCCGTATTCCGCAGAGGACATGATGGAGCGAGCCTCCTATGACGAGGTCTATCCGTTCCTGCCCGAACATGAGGGAGACTAAGTGAGGACGTGAGATATCACGTCCTTTTTTGTCGGAATATTGTAGGGGACGGCGTCCTCGACGTCCCGAGTTTGAAAATGTAAATACCGTATGTAGGGGCGAGTTCCGCTCGTTCGTGATGATAAGGTGATAACCGAGAAACTCCATAGGGGACGCCCTGCAAGAAAGGGCGTCCCTTAATGGGCTGCCAAGGACGTCAGCCCCTACATATGAACTGCTTTGTCTATATGCACAAATTTCCTGTGCTGATTTGTGCACTTGCAACAAAATTTGAAAAATGACTTTATTTATCACTTAAAGCATGATATAATATATCTTGTTAATTTAAGGCGAGATCTTTGAAATTTCAGTATTATAAGCTATAGGCAGCAGCTATAATTACTTAAAAAGAGGTGGCATATGAAAAACGGAGTTAAAATGCTGGACATTGCAGAAAAGCTGGGCGTCAGCGTTGTTACGGTCTCAAATGCTCTTGCAGGGCGCGACGGAGTAAGCGAGCAGATGAGAAAGAAGATCTGCGAGACAGCAGAGAAAATGGGCTATAAACCTTCAAATACCAAGAGCGAGAGAAAACGCCTTTCCATGTCCAAGGTCAGCAAAAACGTGGGCATACTTACCTCCGAGCGTTTCGTTGGCGCAAGAGGTACTTTCTACTGGGAGCTCACCGCGAGTATCTCCAATCAGCTTGCACAGCTGAATATCTGCACGGTCTATGAATGCGTGACCGCAGACAGCGAAACTAACGGTATACTGCCGAATATGGTCACTGACGGCAAGGTGGACGGCGTCATCGTTATCGGACAGGTCCACAGGAGCTACATAGAATGTCTGAAAAAGCTGACTATACCGCTGATGTTCGTGGATTTCTACGATAACAGGTACGATATTGACTCGGTAATTTCCGACAGCTTCAACGGCGGCTATATCCTCACGGACTATCTGGTGTCAAAGGGACACCGTAAAATAGGCTTTTTCGGCACGCTGAACGCTACCAGCAGCATCAATGACCGCTATCTGGGCTATGTGAAGTGCATTATGGAAAACGAGCTTGAATTCCGCAGGGAATGGATAATCGGAGACCGCAATGAAAAGGGTATACTCAACGAGAAGATAGACTTCCCCGAGGAAATGCCCACGGCTTTTGTGTGCAACTGCGACGAGACCGCATTCCGCGTAATATCGGCACTCAAGACCAAGGGAGTCCGCGTTCCCGAGGATATCAGCGTTGTGGGCTACGATAATTATACTGTTTCAAGTATCTGTATACCTACTATAACGACGGTTGAGGTAGACCTTACAAAGATGGCTGAGGTCTCCGTGAAGATAATGGCGAAGAAGCTGGCTGATCCGAAATACAGGGAGGGACGCCGCATAATCAGCGGTAAACTCATTGAAAAAGAAAGTGTGCTTGATATAAACGGAAGCTACAGTGAGGAACGTCCAAATGCTTATTGAGAACTTTTTCGGACACCTGCGGACTGTGCTCCACCACCGCCATACGGTCTTTATCCACTGCGTAAAGGCAGGTATACCGCTGAGGGGCTTGCTCCACGACCTGTCGAAATTCTCGCCTACGGAGTTTATCCCCGGAGTGAAGTATTATCAGGGAGACCGCAGTCCCAACGAGCGTGAGCGCGAGGTGGACGGCGCTTCAAAGGCTTGGATGCACCACAAGGGCAGGAACCGTCATCACTTCGAGTACTGGACGGACTACAACATGAAAACGAAACGGCTCGAACCCGTGAAAATGCCCGATATATTCATATTTGAGATGTTCTGCGATCGTGTTGCGGCTTCAAAGACATATAACAAGGAGAAGTACAACGACTCGATGCCGCTGGAGTATTTTCTCAGAGCAAAGCCGCGCCGTATCATCGAAAAAACGACGGCGGCGAAGCTGGAATTTCTGCTGACGATGCTTCGTGATAAGGGCGAGGACGAGGTGTTCCGCTATATCCGCCGACACGTCAGAAAGAGCCGTTAGCCTTTAGCTGTAGGGGACGGCGTCCTCGACAGCCCATTAGGGGATGCCTTGCGAAGCGCCTTCGTTTTTTCGGGGCGCTGCCTCTGACCTTACCGGTACGTCCCCTCTGTCCCTTTGGAATCCCTTTCATGGTTTCGGCAAATCTAATTCACTAAGCACTAATTACTAATCACTAATTACTAAAACGGACGCCGTGGGGCGTCCTCTGTATTTTTGAGAAAAGGAGGGAGAATATGAACCCGAGACTGCCGTATCTGCGCGAAAAGACTGCTAAGCTGACAACGTCCCCTGGGGTGTACATCATGCGCCGCAAGGACAGCTCCATAATCTACATCGGCAAGGCGAAAAATCTCCATAACCGCGTGAGCAGCTACTTCCGCGAAAATCCCGACCACGCGCCAAAGGTCGCAGCTATGGTCTCCAACGTCTACGACTACGATTTCATCGTTACGGACAGCGAATACGAGGCTCTGCTGCTTGAATGCAGTCTCATCAAGCAGCACAAGCCGAAGTACAATATCCTCCTGAAAGACGACAAGGGCTACCACTATATCCGAATTTCCGACGAGGAGTACCCTCGCATAACCAACGAAAAAAACACCAAGCAGAGCGGACGTTACCTCGGTCCCTATACCAGCGGCTTCATCACAAAGGAGGCTGTCAACGAGGCGAACCGCGTTTTCATGCTGCCCACTTGCAGGCGTAAATTTCCGCAGGATTTCGGCAAAAGCCGTCCCTGTCTGAACTATCACATAAAGCAGTGCATGGGAGTATGCCGCGGCAGGATAAGTGCCGAGGATTATCAGGCGGCAGTCGAGCAGGCTGTGGAGTTCATAAAGAGCGGCAGCGCCCAGTCCGTTGAGCGCATGGAGACGGAGATGAACGAGGCTGCGGAGGCGCTTGAATTTGAAAAAGCGGCTATGCTCCGCGACAGGATAAACGCCGTGAAAAAGGCTTCCGAGAAGCAGAAGATAATCAACAGCGGCGTGGATTCCGCGGACGTTATCGGAGTTGCCGAGTACAGCGGCGGTCTGTATATTTCCGTGCTGATGTACCGCGAAAACAGGCTTTTTGACAAGGCTGTTTTCGAGTTTCCGCTGCCTGACGAGGGCGACGATATCCTCAGTCAGTTCATGCTGCAATTTTACTACAAAAAGCCTGATATACCGCACTCTGTCATCGTCGAGCGCATACCCGAGGACTCGGAGCTCCTGACAGAAATGCTGGAGGGGCAGGCAGGGCGAAAGGTGAAGCTCCATGTGCCCCAGAAAGGCCGTCAGCTGGAGCTTCTCAAGCTGGCAAAAAACAACAGCGCCGAATATGCTGCCATAAAAAATGACCGCACGGGAAAAGAAGTTCTTGCGCTGGAGCAGCTGGGGCAGAGCCTGGGGCTTGCCAAGCCGCCGCGATATATCGAGGCTTACGACATATCCAACCTGTCTTCGGAATCAATGGTGGCAGGAATGGTGGTATTCGAGGACGGCAGACCGCTGAAAAAAGCCTACAAGCGCTTCACCGTCAAAGAGCAGGAGCTGCAAAACGACTACGGAAGTATGCGCGAGGTGCTGAAAAGGCGGCTCATGCATATCGTGACAGGGGAGGGGGACGAGTACTTCACGAGGACTCCCGACCTGATACTCCTTGACGGAGGAAAAGGTCACGTAAATGCCGTAGCACCGCTGCTTCAGGAGCTTGGGCTGGACATACCGCTCTTCGGCATGGTCAAGGACGACAAGCACCGCACCAGAGCTATAGCAACGGGCGGCAGGGAGATACAGATAAACAGCCTGCGTTCGGTGTTTGACTTAGTGACGCGGATACAGGACGAGGTGCATCGCTATTCCGTCAGCTTCATGCATACAAAGCACAAGAAAAAGACCTACAGCTCGGAGCTGCTGAAAGTACGCGGAATAGGCGAAAAAAAGGCGGCGAAGCTGTTTATGAGGTACAAGACCATAGCGAAGCTGAGGGAGGCTTCGCCCGAGGAATTAGCCGCTGCGGCAGGAGTGAATATGGAGACTGCGCAGGAGCTCTGGAGGGCTATCCGCGAGATGTGAACGGCAGTAAGAATATTCAGCAAATAATACCAGTATATTATAATAGTATACGGCGCCTGAAATTTAAAAACGGGGTAGCTATAGTAAAATAAATAAACAATAATGCGGATTTTGTCGTATTATTTTGTATAGTTGTACTCGAATCTTTGGACAGAACGGTCAAAATGACTAAATTACCAATATGCAAATTGCCGCAGTTTACAATTCTGTAAAAATTCGTGAAAAATATGAGCTTTTATGTTGCAATTTAAAAGCGGGTGTGATATAATTATTGTGGAAGTTTAACAATGTTTGGTATCAGTGTGCTTATACCTCATGTTGTGCTGCCTTTTTATATTGTTTTTCGCAGAATAATAGCCGTTTGGACGTCTCGATATTACCGATGGTATAAATCTTGGTAAATATTGATAAAAAACGGTAGATTATTTATGTCAAAAAAGCGATTGAAAAGTAACACTATAAATGTTATAATTGTTATTATTAAGGCAGTGAGAAACGTTCATCACAAGTAATTAATTATGGAGGTGGTTTCATGAAGAGTTTTTCCTATGTAGCTCAGGACGCGAAGGGCAGACAGGCTAAGGGAATCATTAACGCGGAGAATGAGCAGGAATTCTTGCAGAAAGCCAAGGAAAAGGGCTTGTATGTCAGGGATTACAAGGAGAGCGATTCAGATGACACAAAATCAATTTACAAGTTTAAAACCAACGAGCTCGCATTCTGCTGCCGACAGCTTGCTGCGATGCTCACATCAGGTCTTACACTTGTAAAAGCCATTGATATCCTGACAAAAGAGCAGGAAAACGAAAAGCCGCGAGCGATCTGGCAGGACATTTACGAGAACGTACAGAAGGGTGAATCCTTCTCGTCATCTCTCGAAATGCACTCGGGCTCATTCCCGGACTTCCTTATCTCGATGGTCGGCGCGGGTGAGAGCTCAGGTTCGCTGGATATCATTATGAACCGAATGTCAGACCACTATGCAAAGGAAAATAAACTCAAGAACACTATCAGAGGCGCTATGATATATCCTATCATACTTCTGGTGCTCTGTGTAGTTATCGTAATCTTCCTCTTTACAGTTATCATGCCGACGTTCATCGATATGTTCGACAGCAAGGAAGATATGCCTGTTCTGACTCGAATAATGGCCGGAATCAGTGACTTCCTGACACATAAGTGGTACATACTTGTCGTTATCTTTATCGTAGCGGTTCTGGGCTTCAGAGCAGCTCTCAGGACTCCAGGATTCCGAATAAAGTTTGACCGAATGCTTATCAAAGGTCCGGGCTTCGGTCCTCTCGTTACAAAGATCTACACAGGACGTTTCGCAAGAACTCTTTCCTCACTTTACTCAAGCGGTCTTCCGATGGTTGAATGCCTCGAAAGAGCATCATCGATCCTCGGTAATGCTTACGTAGACGAAAAGTTCGTTGACGTTATCGACGAAGTAAAACAGGGCGAGACGCTTTCGTCTGCGATAACACGTACAGAGATTTTCGAGCCTATGTTCTGTTCGGTAATCTATGTCGGCGAAGAGTCAGGTGCGCTTGACTCGATCCTTGAGAAAACATCTGATTACTACGAAGATGAATCAGATTCAGCCGTTCAGCGACTTGTTAGTACGATAGAGCCTGTACTCCTTATCTTCATGGGCGTAATCATTGGTCTCGTCGTATGTGGTATTTACCCGGCACTTTACGGAGCAATGGAAAACGTAGAAAACAATTAACAGAAAGGGTGGAAAGAATAAATGCTTTCATTTGATATCACTGATAGAAATATACGAGTTGTTAAGGGTGTTGAAAGTAACGGCAAGATCAAGATCAGCTCTGCTGCTACTGTAAATGTTGAAGAGGGACTTATCGTAAACGGTCACGTTAAGGATGTTCCTGCAGTTGCTACACTCATTAACAACGTACTTAAAATGCACAGAATGCCTGATAAGGAAGCGATCGTTTCGATCTCCTCCAACCTTACTATCTTCAAGGAAATGACAGTTGCCAAGGGCAAAGGTCAGGATCTCCAGAAGACAGTTAAGCTCCAGATGCAGGCTGAGCTCAACCTCGACGATTCATACAGCGTATCCTACATTATAGTAGGCGACGCAGACAGCAGAGATGTAAACGAGCCTTCGTACAAGATCCTCGCTACAGCTTGTCCTTATGAGATCGTAAACAGCTACAGAGAAGTGTTCAAGCTTCTCAGCATCTCACTCAGATCAGTAATGATCGGCTGCAACTGTATCACAAAGGTACTTCTTGCCGATACAAAGATCAAGTCAAAGATGCCTCTCCTTGCTGTACAGATCGATAACAACTTCATCTCACTCAACCTCTATGAGCAGGGACAGCTTTCATTCTCACGTTTCGCTTCTATCGACGCTGCCGACTACGGTTACTCGGATGACTACGTATTTGAAGCAGTCAACGAGAACATCTTCCGTATGCTCCAGTTCCACAGAAGTCGTAACACAGGTGAGTCCATTGAGAACGTTATCTTCTACGGAGATACACATGAGTATGTAAGACTTACTGATGAGCTTGAAAAGCTCGACCTCAAGACAAGTCTTATCAATGTTCCTCCACAGATCCACGGCCATGAAAATCTTGAGTTCTCTCTCTACGCTAACGCTATCGGCGCTATGTTCAAGAGAAACAGAGAGATCGAAAAGATCAACCTTCTCGACACAGACTTCAGCACAGCTGTTAAGAACCGTGTCAGCGGAAAGAACAATGATGCAATGGGAAGCGTCATCCTTCTTGCTTCACTTCTCGTAGCCGGCGTTATCGTAGGCGGTGCTTGGGGTATCCTGAAGCTCAAGAATATCGGCATCCAGCATGATATCAAGGAATGTGTTGACTACATCGAAAGTCCTGATACAAAGAAAAAGCTTGATCACCATGCAAAGCTTCTTAAAACTCAGGACGTTGTTCAGGCATATAACACAAAGATGATAAATGCAAGTGATGCTTATCAGTCACAGCCTCGTATCGTAGGCAAGGATTACGAGGAGATCGAGAAGATCCTTAAAAAGACCTGCGAAGATGAGAAGGACGATAAGATCGAGTATATGGAGGTAAGTTCTCCTAAGTACGCTGACGGTACTATAACATTTGAGGTTAACTGTGACGCTTCAAGCAAAGAGTATGCACAGAGAATACCTGCTAATTTCGTAAAGAACCTTTTCGAGAGCGACTTGTTCAGTGATGCCTCATATAAGGGCTATACTATCAAGACTGTAAAGGTAGAGGGCAAGGAAGAAGCACAGGATAGAATAACATTCAGCTCAAGTGTAAAGCTTGTAGGCAATAAGAGTGCGTATCATCCTGCAGAAAGCTCAGAGGAGGAGAAGTAATAATGAAACTTAATTATAGAGACAAGATTATAGCAGGTGTACTGTTAGCAATCGTTATTCTGCTTATAGGATTTTTTGTACCTGTAAAGAATATTAACAACAAGAATAAGGCAGACAAAAAGATCCTTGCAGAAAAGCAGACAATAAAGGCTGATTATGAGGCTAAGATAGCAAAGATCCCTTCATTACAGGAATCTATCCGCAGTCTTTACAATGAAGCAAGCGACGCTACAAAGATTTTTGTTCCTCTTGATGAGGTAAAATCACAGATAAAAGTTGATAGTTATATGCAGAAGTATGCTGATGAGTGCAAGATCAAGATAAAGAACCTTGAACTCGGCGCTTCAACAGTTACTCCTCTTAATTATTACTATACTTCAAGCAAGGACAATTTTTCAGCACTCAGAGATCAGGCTGACGTAAACGGTACTCTAAAGAAAGAGTACGAGGCTTCTGTTGCTGAGAGTACAGCTCTTTCTCAGAGAGCAAAGGAAAGCGTTATCAAGACACAGTACGCTATGAAGATCACAGGTACAAAGGAAAATATCTGGAAGTATCTTGAGGCTATAAAGAATTTTGATAAGGCAGTTGTTATTAATTCAGTAACTCTTAACGATTATACATTTGGTAAGGACGCTGCTAAAAAGGCTGGAGTAGAGCTTCCGGAGTCAAAGGACGGCGAAGAGGTTTCTGTTCAGGCAGGCGATAAGGAAATAAAGAATATTTCTGATGCACAGATCATATTATCACTTTACTCAGTAATTGAAATGGAAGAGCCCGACGTAGAGATGAAGTAAAATGCAGAAATACCTACTTCAAACGCTATAGTTATGAGAAAAATATAACTTGAAAGGCGGTTAGGGAAATGAAAACAGAGAAAAACAACAGACTGCGCGGTACGGTTTTGTTCACCGTTGTCGCAGTAATGGCATTACTCATAATTTTTCTGACGGGTACCCTTGCGCTTGCGACTGCTTCAAACAATCGAGCGCATAAGTCATACTCGTCATCGCAGGCAAGCTATACGGCGAAAACTGCGATCACGGGCTTCACTCAGGCTTTAGAGGCAAGTGAAGAAGTCCGCAATAAGATAGTTAATCTCGGAATCGACGGAAATTCTAATATCATCCACCCGACAATAACGTTTAACGAAGGTGGATCGCAGGACAGAACAATGGGACGTGTCGGCTACTGGGACGAGCACGGCGTTTGGCATGATAATCAGATAACCGTTGAAAGAGAAAATCTTGCAAATCCAACCGATCCTAATAACCCTGCAAAGACTGAATGGGTTTACGATTGGAAGGAAACTCAGAAGTGGGTTCAGATCGAAAAAGTTAAGATCACAGCTACTGCTCGTGTTGGCAGAGAGGAATCCACTGTAACTGCATATCTGACAAAAATGCCCGGTGATCCCGGGGAAACAGAGACAGTACCTACAAACCCAAGAACCAATACAGGCGGTATCAAGGGACTTAATACTGTTGGTGACGGTGTCTTCAGGAACGGCGGACGTTACACAGGCGGTATGGGTATCGGTCTTTCAGGCGACGGTGAAACAAATAACAAGAAGCACACCTATGAGCTCCGTAACTCCTGTGAGCTTTCAACTACACTTTCGTTTATTAACGGAGATGTGTACATGGGTGAAGGTACATTCAGTATAAATGTTAATTATAACGCTGCTGATGTACCTGTTTCTCAGACAGTTGTGAACGGAAGCCTTATCATGAAGAATGATACATTAGTTACTCTTGAAAACCAGATAAAGCATAATTTCACTCAGAAGCAGATACCATATTTATATGTAAATGATTGTCTATATTTACAGAATCAGGCATATATCGTTGTAAGCAAGGGCGAAAATGACCAGTTTGAGCATACAGGCAAGCCCGGACAGCCTTACAATGTTTTTGCAGGAACGATTCATGCAAACAATAACAGTTATATTCTCCATGGTGACTTATATCTCATGGATAAGTATGATGCAGGAAAGAAGTATACGGTAACAGCTGAGAATAACAGCATGGAAGCTGTAGAGGGAGATAACTATTTTGGTGGTACAAACAGCAACCAGCTTTACAAGTGGGCTTATGATACTGTAAATCTGACCGAGTCACAGAATTATTCTGAGGGCGGTAATATTTACTGTAACGGTAACCTTACTCTTGGCGGTGCTGTAATAGACGGCGATGTTCGTGTGGTTGGAGACTGTACGATCAAGGCTAACACAACGATACATGGTGATCTTTATGTTGGCGGAAATCTTACCGTATCAGGTACTCTTACTGTTGACGGTCACGTTTATGCTGACAAGAGCAAGATAACAGGTTATTCACCTGACAGCAATAACAACAATAATAATCAGCCACCTACATATAAGAAGGTTGAAAACAAGTATCACGGTCCTGACGCATATAAGCCGAAAGAGGGCGAAGAACCCAATTGGAGCGATCTGAAGATAGTTGACGCTGCTAAGCGCGAGTGGTTTAGATGGAATCCATGGGATCATCAGAAACAAAATGAGGCGGATCAGTGGAAACCTACAGATATAAATGGTGATTTTGCAGAAGAAAATCCTCAGGTAAGATATTGCAAATATAATGAGAACTATTGTAAGGGCATAATTATGTGCAAGAAGGGTGGAGATTATACTTATTTCTACCCGGAAGAGGAATATGTTGCTGCTGATTACGATACTGTAAAGAGTGTAGATGAAGTAATAAGTGATTTCCTGAGCAACAAGACATCACTTGATGATGTTGATACAAAAACGATCATTGAAAAGTGGGTAAATATCACAGATGTTGAAAAATCATGGGACGGTTCAAGACAGCCATATAACTGTAAGCTTATTCGTGTAACAAATTCGAAAGGCGAACAGTCTTTCCGTGAAACATCTATCCCATGTAATAATGCACAGTTCCTTCTTGATCCTGAAACAGGAGAGATCATGGAAGATGCAGAGGTTCCGCATTATACAAGATCAGATTATGATAATAATGATACAGGCATTGATGTCGGCGGTGAAAGATTTACATACTATAGAGACAATGATCGCCAGATCGTAAGTCAAACTGTTGCAGAAGCGCCTCCTCCGGAGCCAGGTGAGCAGATCGAATCTAAGGATAAGATCCAGCCTCTTGGAGACAAGGAAATATATCCTGCAAAAATGACAAGAGAAGCTATATATGGTTCTTATGCAGGCGGCTCATATGATGGTGCCTTCACAAAGGCTCCTGATGATACTAAGATCATAAAGACTCTTCAGGAAGTTCGTCAGGATCTTGGTTTCAAGAAAACAGGTGTTGATTATCCTCGTACTCTTAAGGAAGCAGCAGGCGAAGCTGTAGCTGCTGCATTAGAGAATTCAGACGGTAAACCTAAGGATACAGCAATTGCTCTAAATGGAAATGTGAAGGCTAACACCACAAATACAAGCATTTGGGGACATCCGACAGATAAGGATATCATCACAGGCAACTGTGTTATCACAGGTTCGATAAGTGGTTCCGATATGAGCGGCAATGACGGCAAATATAAAGCAAAATCCAGAGACTATGAAAGAGCTGTATATCAAAACGGTACTAAGGGCGATAATACAACATATCATTCCAAGGTAATTGAGATCAATCCGCTTGGTAAGGAGATATGGGTTGTATTAGACGATGTTTCATTGAGTAATGAAGCAGAGATCCACGTTGATTTCACAAATCCGACAAACGGAAAGCAGGAAGGTAAAGTTAAGTTCTTTATCAAGGGTGATGTGAACCTTGATAAGGGTGCTATCATCAACAAGAAGATCGCCAGTGGTTCAGATGATTCTAATCCATTGGATATCAACATGGTAACACATACAAACACCGATTTTGCTATGGAATTCTACGGCGAAGATGATTCACAGCTTCTTCTTACAAATGAGTGTACTCTCAGCGGAACATTCAAGAGCCCATACACTAATTTCAGAAGCAGCGTAGTAGGTAAGTACAGAGTAAACTACACTGATGAATATGGTGTTGACTGGACAACAAAGAAGCGTGGTTCACAGCTTCCCGGAGACGATATGGTTCAGGGTTGTCCGTGTATCATTGGTAACGCTCTGTTCAAGGATGTTTTAGAGACACAGAATGACTTCGGTCTCTACTACACCGAATCAGGACAGACAGGCGATCAGGGTAATACTGATGAGCAGGGTAATCAGGATGTTACCACAAGAACAATCAGAGCCGCTACAGGCGAGAAATGGTTCTTCGAGTTCTATTCAGCCACATAAAAGGAGGCGTGTTCTATGAAAAAAAGTAAAAAAAGCTTAAAGGGCATGACTCTTATTGAAATGATCATCTCTATTGCAATCTTTGCAGTTATGGGCGGTCTGCTCATACTTGTAGGAACGCATATAGACGCTACAAACAGAGCGACAAATGTCCTGAAAAGCAAAATTTCAGCAGAGTCGCCTATTGCAGCAAACGGACGGCCTGATAAATCACCTGTTACGCTTACACCTTCAAATATCACAGTTGATGTAAGCATAAATGATATGGGTGATCCTGCATCGGTATCTCTTGAAGCTCAAAAGTATAACACAAGAGAAATCATTGAGGACGGTCTCGGTGATGCAGACAAGATAGCTATCAGAAACAAGGCAAACGGCGGACTTAACTTCCAGTTTGTAAAATACAAGACAACTGATCCTAATGCAGATCCTAACGCTGATCCTAATGCAGATCCTAATGCAACCCCAGCTGATCCTAACGCAGATCCTAATGCAACCCCAGCTGATCCGAATGCAACACCAGTCGATCCAAATGCAAATCCAGCTGACTCTAATTCGTCAACATAATGGGAGGCAGACATATGGATAAAATGAAAAAATCAGTGCTCAAGGGCTTTACCCTTGTAGAGCTTCTGGTAGTTATGGCAATCTTCTCAGTTCTTATGGCTGCGGCACTTGCACTTACTACACCTGTATCAAGAATGTATAAGCATACAGCTCTTGCAGAGAAAACATATTCCTATTCGCATAATATTCAGGAGTATCTTCAGGGTACTCTTGAATATGCCGATAGCTTATATGTCCTCACAGGAGATAAGCTTGGTGAATATTCTTCAATGCAGGAGCTTGCTGAAAAGTTCAGAAAAGAGCACTACAATAATGTTGTTAAATCCGATGACGGTACGACAGTAAGAGGCGTAAGAGGCAAGGTATATATCCTTCGTCTTCTGAACCATGCTGCAACGCTTCCTGACGGAACAACAGCTCCCGCAGGTCAGATAACTCTGACAGAATATGTATTCGACAATGCAGAAGCAGCAGGCAACGAGATCATCGATGTAGTACCGGAGAGAGCAGTTCTTAATCCTGCATTCTTCAGTGCACCGGATTCAAGCTACAGCTTCAGCTATGCACTTGGACATTCAGAGCTTGTATCGGTTCCAACACCTACTGCAGGAGATCAGAACGAGACCTATAAGGCTATCAAGCAGGACTTTGATGATACAGAGGACGTTCCTCAGCGCGATGACCTGTCTATAGAGATAGTTCTTGACAAGGCTGCTTCACAGCAGGGTTATGTAGATGTCAATCACTACAGAGCATTTAGAGATCCTGTAGCTGTTCAGATCGCTAACCTGCCGCTGACAAATATCAATACTCCTTCAGATTCAAGATCAAATCTTGATGCCGGAGTAAGCAGACCGATGATAGGCGAGGACGGAAAGGTAAAGATGCAGAGTACTGTATCCAATCCGACTATCCCTGAATCAGGCTGGAGCTTTTGGACCGAAAAGGTAAATCCAAAGATAGATTTCAATAACGATATCTACTTTGTATATGCATACGGCGATGAGCTCAGATAAGAATATGTAAAAAAACAGGCAGCAGTTCAATGCTGCTGCCTGTACTTATTTTTCACTGTTTTTATTCGGTAGCCAGGAGGTTCAAGTACCACTGAGCTATCTGATTGCCCCACAGTGAGCCAACGGCGATTCCAATTGCAAGGAACGGACCGAAGGCAAACTTTGAATCCTTTGTAACTGCCTTGACGAGTAATCCTCCGAAAGCGGCAGTAATGATACCAACAAATGTTGAAGCGATAACAGCCCGTGTTCCGAGGAAGGCACCTGCTGCGAACATTAAATATGTATCGCCAAGCTCGATAGCCCTGAAATCCTCACCGAATTTCTTTCTGATGATCGGACGGCTTGCTTCACCGATTATAAAGAACGGAACGCTGATAACAAACATTCCGATAACTCGGCTCTTCAGTGTAACGTCTCCGTACTCGCGTGAGTAGAAGAAAGCAAGCGGGAAAGCAAGAAGAAGTATTATGGCTATCATGCCGATGAATATTTCCTTTGTGTCCCAGTCGATGAAAGCGATGACAATAAGAAAAGTCATCAGAACGCAGGTTATTATGGACTTAACATTGATATCCAGAACAAAAAACGTCAGAACATAGAGAAGTCCGTTTAAGGATTCTACTATTGGATATCGCGGTGAGATCTTAGCACCGCAGTTGTGACATTTTCCTCTCAGCATTATCCAGCTGAAAACAGGTATCAGGTCGATAGGTCTGATCTTGGCGCCGCAGGTCATGCAGTGAGAAGCTTTTTCCTTATCCTCTTTGCTGCGTTTTAATCCGATGACCGATTCCCCTTTGGGAAGTCTCAGGATAACAACGTTGAGGAAGCTTCCAATGCAGATGCCGAACAGGAAAATAATGACGTAAAACATGATCTTGAATGGCAGCTCGGTAAATTCATCGTGGAGCATATTTTCAAATCCGAACATGATTTTACCCCTCCTTCATAAATATTAATGTACATAATATTATTATAACATAATTTATGGAAAATTCAAGTAAAATTTTAGAATACTAACTGTATGACGGATACAGTATGGTATTCAGAAAATAAGCGGAGGTTTTTTATGAGAAACGAGAGAATTGGTGACTACTTAGTCAATCAAGGGCTGATCACAAGCGAACAGCTTCAGCAGGTTCTTGACGCTCAGAAAGCGTCAAACGGCGCAAAGAAGTTCGGCGACGTAGTTGTTGAACTCGGCTTTATGTCTGAAGTCAATTTCGCAAAAGCACTGGCAGGAAACCTGAGAGTTCAGTACGTTGACCTTGACAATATCGAGATCAATACTGATGCTGTTCAGATGGTTCCCGAGGCTCTGGCAAGAAAGCATACCGTAATTGCTATCAATGTACAAGGTAAGCGTCTTACAGTTGCAACGAATGATCCTGTAAACTTCATCGTACTTGAGGATATCAAGGTTTCCACAGGTATGGACACCGTTCCTGTTCTTGCAACAACATCTGCTATCAATAAGGCAATCGGTAAGTGCTACTCAATGCAGAACGTTGACAGTGTGCTTGAAGGCGTTTCGGCTATGGGCGGCGACCTTGGTGAGATGACTGAGGCAGATATCGAGTCTAAGGACAGAGTTGAGAGCGCTCCTATCGTTAAGCTCGCAACTACTATCGTTGAGAACTCCTACAGAGCAGACGCAACCGATATCCATATCGAGCCATTCGATAAGTATACAAGAATCCGTATCCGTGTAAACGGCGACCTCGTTGAACTCATGAATATCTCAAGTGCAGTTCACAGCGCACTTACTACACGTTTCAAGCTCATCAGCGGCATGAACATCGCTGAGAAGAGAATCCCTCAGGACGGCCGTTTCACACAGGTCGTTGACGGAACTACTCTTGACGTCCGTGTATCCTCACTTCCTATGGTTCACGGCGAAAAGATCGTTATCCGAATCCTTTCAACAGGTCAGATCGCTCTTCGTAAGATCACCGATCTGGGTATGTCTGATTATAACTACCAGCTGTTCGAGTCAATGCTCCGTGTTCCTCACGGCGTTATCCTCGTTACAGGACCTACCGGTTCAGGTAAAACAACAACTCTTTATGCGGCTCTCGGCGAGATCGCTAAGCCAAACGTAAACGTCGTAACTGTTGAGGACCCTGTCGAAAAGGCTATCGACGGTATCAACCAGTGTCAGGTTAACGTAAAGGCTGGTATGACTTTCGCAGCAGCTCTTCGTTCTATCCTCCGTCAGGACCCTGACGTAGTAATGATCGGTGAGATGCGTGATACCGAGACTGCCGATATCGGTATCCGTGCTGCTATCACAGGACACCTTGTTCTGTCAACCCTCCATACCAACGACGCTGCTTCAACAGTTGTACGTCTTGTTGATATGGGCGTAGCTCCTTACATGGTTGCTACTTCGATCATCGGCGTTATCGCACAGCGACTCCTTAAAGTTCTGTGCCCATCATGCAAAAAGCCAAGAATGTCAACTCCCGAAGAGAACGAGCTCATGGGTATCGACCATTCTATCCAGATCTATGAGCCAGGCGGATGCCCGTCTTGTAACAATACAGGATACAGAGGAAGAACTGCTATCCACGAGATCATTCACTGTACTGCAAAGGTTTCTTCTATCATCGCAGCTAACGGCAGCAAGGAAGAGATCGAAAAGGCAGCTAAGGAAAACGGAACCAAGCTTCTCCGTGACAACGCTTCCGAGCTTGTACAGGCTGGCGAAACATCAATCGACGAGCTCGTAAGAACTACATTTACTATATAATGGCTTGCAGGGAGGATTATTAATATGGCAATCGAAATTCATAGAATACTTGACGAGGTAAGACTCCTCGGCTGTTCTGACCTTCACTTCACAGACAGGATCGCTCCTGTTGTACGTCTTAACGGTACTCTCAGAACCATGCGTTCACAGTACCCTGAAATGGACGAGGAGGAAATACTCAACATCGTTCATCAGATGACAAATGACGCTCAGCAGACAAGCATCAACAATCACAAGGATACCGACTTCTCGTTCACAACAAGAAGCGGCTACCGTCACCGTGTAAACGTATACTTCCAGAAGGGTAAGCCTGCTATCGCTATCCGTCTTCTGAGAAACGATATCCCAACTCTTGAGGACCTCGGACTTCCTCCGATACTTGCTGACTTCGCAATGCGTCCTCGTGGACTCGTTCTCGTAACAGGTCCTACCGGTTCAGGTAAGTCAACAACACTGGCTGCAATGATCGATTTCGTAAACCTTAACAGAAGCGCTCACGTTATCACAGTTGAGGATCCTATCGAGTACGTTCATGACCACAAGAGATGTATGGTAAACCAGAGAGAGATCGGCGACGACGTTCCGTCATTCGCTCTTGCTCTGAGAGCTGCTCTCCGTGAGGACCCAGACGTTATCCTCGTAGGAGAAATGCGTGACTTCGAGACTATCCAGGCTGCTGTAACCGCTGCCGAAACAGGACATCTCGTTATGTCAACACTTCATACAACATCTGCCGCTGATACTATCAACCGTATCATCGACGTTTACCCTGAGCACCAGCAGCAGCAGATCAGAACTCAGCTTGCTAACAACCTGGTTGCTGTTATCTCTCAGACACTTATTCCTAAGAAGGACGGTTCAGGCCGTATCGCTTGTATGGAGATCCTTAACGTTACAGACGCTATCTCAGCTATGATCCGTGATAACAAGATCCACCTCGTTCAGTCTGCTATCCAGACAGGTAAGCAGCAGGGCATGATGTCTCTGGATATGGAGCTTGCAAGACTCGTTTCCAAGAACGTTATCGGCGAGGTAGACGCTCTCGAGAAGTGTCTCGACAAGCAGGAGTTCTATCGCTTCCTTGCACAGCTTGGCGGCGCTCCAAGAGGCGGAGTACAGGGTTAATAATATTTTCACAAAAAAATACTATATGTATCAAAAATGCCGTCGGTCAGAAAAAGTCCGACGGTATTTTTTGTGAACGGAACATTTCTAAAATGACAAGAAATTATTTTTGGAAACACAAAATCGGAAATTTTTCAAAAAAGCCGTTAAAAAAAGTCCAAAAGCAGTCCCAAAATGCTTAAAAAATCGCTTTACGAAGAGTATAAACAAGTGTGAATATAACAAATACTAAATTAAAGATTTAATTTATTCACAGAATCTTGTGCACTTCGACGAAAACACTAAAAAAAATTCGCCGATTCACCGTTCCAATGTAAAAATCGCCCTCAGATATGGATTTTTTCTTCTGAAAGTGTTGACATTATGTGAATAAGGTGGTATACTATAATCACAGGGAAGGGAAAGGGAGAAAAAAATCCCCGGACCTAAAAAATCGAGTGAAAGCAAAGACTTTCACAAAAATTATTTAAAGGAGGGTTTTCTTATGAAAACTACAAAGAAAGGTTTTACACTTATTGAGCTCATCGTTGTTATCGCTATCATCGGTGTTCTCGCAGCAATCCTCGTTCCAGCAATGCTCGGTTACGTAAGAAAGTCAAAGGTTTCTGGTGCTAACTCAGCTGCTACTACAATTCAGAAGGCTATCAATACAGCTCTCGTAGAAATGGATGAGGAAAACATTGATATCGGCTCATTCAAGAAAGCTTCTAGCACAGGTGGATCTTTCACAATCACTTCTTCTGGCGGAAGCGAAGATAACAACACAAAGCTCACCAACAAGGTTAAGAACTACATGGATAAGGTTAGCAGCTATCAGATCGATGCTCTCATCGAGGGCGGCGTAGCAGTTGCTGTTGGTTGTGCAAAGGATAGCACATACACAGGTACAGCTCCTGGCGGCGTTGTAAACGTTGAGAACTTCAAGACATATGAGGGTAAGAAGACTTTAGATGCAGCTAAGGCAGCTTACAAAATCGCTACAGGCAAGGATTATACAACTTGATCAAGTAGTTGATTAAAATTTAAAAGGATTAAAAGCTCCTTCCATTATGGGAGGAGCTTTTTTCTTAGGAGTAAATAATGAAGCTTGATTATTCAAAAATAGTAAATGGTTTTTTCCTTTCTTGTGCGGCAGCAGGTATAGCCTATCTCGGATTTACAAAATATTACGAGAAAGAGCTTGATTTCTGCAAGGATTACCCGCATCTTATCGAAGTCAATGAAGATATTGAAAAAACATACTATAAAGATATTGATAAGGACTCACTTCAGTATGACATGATCGACGGTTTGATAAACGGACTTGACGACAGGTTTTCATTCTATAATTCTATTAAAAAAGTAAATGAAAACTGCGTAAACAATTCAATAATGTTAAAAACAAATGGTTTTCAGGTCGGTCAGGACGAGGAATCGAAAAGAATGGTCATAACAGAAGTAGAGCCCGACTCGGTTGCTGAAAAACAGGGAATGTCTGTCGGAGATTTTATAATAGCTATTAATGATACTGTTATACAGAGAAACGGTTATCATAATAGTATTGAGCTTATTCTTGGAAAAAAAGATGCTCCTGTAAGACTTGTTTGCAGTCATGAGGGAAAAATCTATGAGGTAACTATTAAAAGCGGCGCTGATCAACAGGCTGAATCGCAGACCTTGTCTAATAAGATGTATGACAATGGAGTTTATTATTATTATTTGCCTGATTTTGATGCTTCTGCTGATACTTCGTTTGAGCATGAGATCAGCGAAATACGCAATGATATTAAAGGCTTGATACTTGATTTGCGTGATAATGGTGGCGGAGCTACAGACGCAACAGTGAAATTTTTTGACCTTTTTTATGGCTCGGGCTGCAGCGTTAAAACAGTCTATGAAAAAAGCGGCAAAGTGGGTATATATGAGACTTCTGACGGAGTGAAATATGATTTCCCTGTTGTCGTGCTTGTGTCAGAAAATTCCCTCAGTTCAGCTGAGATTTTAGCTGCATTTTTCCAAGAGACAGGCAGAGGTACCGTTATGGGAACTGTAACGGGCGGAAAGGGCGTATTTCAGGTGACGAAGTCTCTTGAGGATTATTCATCATACAGCATAGTCGCAGGATACTATTATGTCAACGATCTGCCCAATTATGACGGCGTAGGAATAACTCCTGATATTATTGTCGAAATGGATCCCGAACTGATAGGGACCGAGGACGATGTCCAGTTAAAGAAAGCAATTGAGCTTCTTAGCTAATTGCACAATAAAGGGAAGAAAAAATTGTAACAGAAAGATTTTTTTATTATTGACAAAATATGAACTTTTTGCTATAATAGAATTGGAAAATTGTTTGGGAGGTGCTTTTCAATGAAGAGCAGGAGAAAGGGTTTTACACTCATTGAGCTTATTATTGTAATTTCAATATTTGGTATCCTTATGGCAATTGTTATTCCATCGTGGGGATATTTTATTAGAAGAAGCAGGGAGAGAACTGCTAACAGCAAAGCAAAGGTAGTTTTTAATGCTGCACAGACTGAGTTCACAAGAATCGCGCAGAGAGAGCGTCAGGCATTAGATGCTGTTGCACGCGGAAACTCTGATGAAGGAGTAGAGGCACAGTCCAGAATATATGTTGGAACAGGCAGCTTCTATTTTTACTGGGACGGTTCTAATGGATTTCAGGTAACAAGTGCAGGAGACCATGATTCTATTACACAGAATGCACATGAAAATACTCATATCGCAAATGCTATAAATAATATTTGCGGTACAGAGGGCGTTTACAAGATATTTGTAAACAATTACAATGTTCAGTCAGTTGTGTACAGTGAACGCGCAAATGGAAGCTATAAGGGAACATATCCAAGAACTATGGGCTCTGAGCAGATATCCAACGAAAGTGCGGTTCGTGATCATGATGTAAGTGCGATAAATATGAATGTCGTTGCACTTAATCCTCCGGCAGCACCTGCTGGTACTTGATCGCAAGAAAAAATAATATTGAACGTGAGCGGCTGCTTCGGCAGCTGCTTTTTTGTTTTAGATGATTTATAAAACAAAAAAGTATGAGTTTTCAACATATTAACAAGGTAAAAGTTGAAAAGTTTATGCTTGACAATTTCTTACAAAAGAGTTATAATATATTTACTGTCCGACAAGGAGAGACAAGCGGAAGAAAAATTTCTGAAAGAAATTTGAAAAAAGGCTTGACAAACCTGAGAGATAGTGATATAATATTAAAGCTGTCCCACGAAGGAGA